>WNGF01001147.1_pt1 | contig 39116 bp, 58 predicted proteins | sample 5400641 | NCBI WGS metagenome assembly WNGF01 (sample SAMN13153371, study PRJNA577476) | soil metagenome | isolation source: 80 cm soil or saprolite under grassland replicate 2 | place: USA:California | collected 2016-06-15 | reverse complement strand
CAGCCGATGCACCACGCGCGGGGCAAGTCGTCCGACCACGCGGACTGCATCGTGCGACACCTCGCGGACCGCGGGACCATCGACCACGGGGACGGCCAGCGGCACTCGGCGAAGGTCGCCTGGCGCGCGCTCGCGCTGCTGCAGGAGGAGCTGGAGGCGGCCGGCGCCCCGCTCGCCCGCGGCGCTCGGCTGCCGGAGGTGAAGCCGTGAGGATCATCCCGTGGAAGGATAGCCGCGCCCTCGGGGCGCGCTGGGGCGAAGAGGTGGCGGCGGCACTCGGACTCGAGCCCGACACCGCGCTCATCTACGACTACGGCGAGCACTACTACCAGGGCTCGGCGTCGTTCATCGCCCGGACGAAGCGCAACGAGTTCGTCATCTACGCGTGGTCGTACGGCTCGTGCAGCGGTTGCGACTCGTGGGAGGGCCAGGAGGAGACCATCGCTCCTAAGGTTCAGGCGAGCGCGAAGCGCGTCACGCGCCGGACGCTCATCGAGTACCTGCGCGGTATCGCGGCGACCGAGGGCGAGTACGGTAGGCCGGGCGCGGCCGACGCGAAACTCATCATCGTCAAGCTGCAGGGCGGGAGGGCGTCATGAAGCTTCGCGTCGTCGTGACTGGCGAGGAGCTGCGCAAGATCATCTCGGACCACCTGAACGAGTACCCCGGCGCGTTCATGAATTTCGCCCCTGTCGAGCCGGCGGAGATTGACCTCCGGTCGTCGAACACGAGCCCCGGCCGCAATGCCGCGACGTCGATCGTTGCCGTCATCGAGCGGGAGGTCGCGTGAACGCGACCATCCACGTCGAGCTGGACGAGGGCGTCGTGCGCCATCTGGTCGAGGAGCACCTCCGCGCCCTGCTCGGCGAGGTCGTCTTCGACGCGAAGGACGTCACCATCGAGGTCAAGTCGAAGCAGAACTACCGCAGCGAGTGGGAGCCGGCGGCGTTCCGTGCCGTGTTCCAGCGGAGCCTCCAGTGATGCCCACCGAGTGGTTCTTCCTGGACGACGCGCCGGAAGACGACGCCGCCGCCCCTGGGGCGGGCGCGCCGCGCGGCGCGCAGCACATCGAGATCGCGCAGGCGTTGGAGATCGACGTGAAGCGGCAGCGCGTCCGTGCCGAAGCCGCCGAGCGCGCCCTCTCGGTCTCGCGCTCGCGCGCGGAAGCGATGCGGGAGGCGCTGCGCCTCGCCCACGCCGCGCTCGACCTGTACCGCCCGACCGAGGAGGACGGCGGAATGAGCGGCTACCTCGATCGCCTCGGGAAGGAGTTCTACTTTTCGACGGGCGCGTGGCCGCTATTCAAGTCGGCGCCACTGGAGATGCACCACGAGCTGCCCGACGAGGAGCGGCAGAGGCGGTGGACGGAGTGGCTGAGTTCGAGGCGCGAGACAGCCGCCGCCGCCGCGCGCGCCGCCCCTCGCGGCGGAGAAGGACGTGAAGCCATGAGACCCACCGAGTGGTTCATGCTCGCGCTCGGCGCGCTCGCCGGCCTCTGGGAGCTGGCGGCGCTCGCGTTCCCCGCACACCTCCGGCTCATCAGCCCGACGATGCGCTCGAACGGACAGCGGTGGCTGTGGGAGGTTGCGCTGTGGGGTCTCCTCGCCGGCCACTTTTACGGCGCGCGCCTGTCGGGCATGCCGCGCTGGTCGCCGCTGGTACTGTGCTCTCTCTTCCTCGTGGTGCTGGGGCGTGACCTGTTTATCGGGTCGCGCACCACGCCCGAGGTCGCCTTCGTCGTCCTCATCCTCTTCCTGGCCCTCGGGGCCTTGCTGTGGGGGCAGTCGTGAGCGCGCCCGCGTACGTCATCGTCGATGACGAGGACGCCTTCGAGCGGAAGCTGCCGGGGGCCGAGAAGCCCAGCGAGTGGCACTCGCGTTGGGGGCTCTGGCGCTGCAACGCCGAGGGCCAGCCCGTCGAGACGGTCGGCCACGACGGCGGCGAGCCCGAGGACCAGCTCCTCGTGCGCGACTGGTCGTGGGTCGCCGAGGAGCTGAACCGAGTGGCGGCCGAGCGTGACGCGGCGCTGGAGTCCCTGCGCTGGGCGCTGCCCCAAACCGGCGGCGCACGGGTCTTCCATGTGAACCCTGCCGACTGCCAGAGCCGCGGCCCCCGTCACACAGGCTGCGAGGCCTACCGCCGCGCGCGCACCCTGGTGACGCCATGAAGCGGCTCACGCTCCTCGTCGATATGGACGACATCGTCGTCGACCTGCAGCCGTCATGGTTCGCCGCGTACAATCGCGGGTGGAACGACCACGTCACCCCGGAGATGATGACGGACTGGGACGTGTCGCGCTTCGCGAAGCACGGCAAGGCGATCTTCGAGCCCCTTGGGTGGCGGGACTTCTTCCGTGAGCTGCCCGAGATGCCCGGCGCCGTCGCTGCGCTGCGCGAGCTGCAGGACGAGGGTCACGACGTCCACCTCGTCTCCGCAGCGCCGAACGCCGAGGCGCACAAGGGCAAGGTCGAGTGGGTCTTCGCGGACCACATGCCCTGGCTCCCGAAGAAGAACCTCTGGCTCGGCCACCGCAAGGCCATGCTCCGCGGCGACGTCCTGTTCGACGACGGCCCGCACAACCTGCTCGACTACCGCGCCGCCTGGCCCGGGGCGCGCATCGCGACGATCGAGCACCCGTACAACCGCCACGCGCTCGCGTCCTGCGACCTCGTCGCCGGTCACTACACGGAGCCCGAGGCCGCGTGGGCGCGCTTTGTACCGTGGGTGCGGGGCTTGGTATCTTCTTGACAGGGGTCGCGCAGCGCGTCATACCTCGCCTCACGCAGCGAATGCGGAGAGGGAGGTGCAATGGCTGCATTATCGAAGCGACAGAGCACGGAACGGCAGCAGGGGGTATTGAACTACTTCCTGACCCACCCCGAGGCGACCGGCGACGAGGCGCAGAAGGCGCTGATCGACGGCAAGCTGACGGGCTCGAAGGGTCCGCCAATGGGCATCGGCCTGCTCTTCAAGCTGAAGCGGCAGGCCGAGGACCTGCGGCGCAAGGGCGCTGCCACGGGTTCGCCGCCGCGCCCCGGCGCGCCCGCCGAACCCCCGGCGCCGAGCGGAGGTATCGAGGAGCTGCGCGCCCTGACGGCGCGACTGCAGCGACTCCTCTCGACTATGCCGGACGTGGCCGAGCTGCGCATCACGAGCGTGGGCGCGAAGGTCGTGCGGACACTGCTGCGCGAAGAGACGCTGTAAGCGCAAAAGCGAAAGGGCCGTGCAGGGGAGTCACTCCCTCGCACGGCCCTTTTTCATTTGAAAGCTAGCCCGACTTCGGCATCGCGCTCCAGTCGTTGACGATCGACGACAGCACGGACGGCAGCGAGCGGCCTGATGCGACGGCGGCAAGGAGCGCGACGGCCGCGCCTGGCGCCACGGTGAGATGCACGACGAACGACGTCGTTTGCTGCTCTGCGCACTGCTTCACTGCGAGCCTGGGTGCCACGGTGTTCCTCTCGTGCAGGTCGAGGCCCCCTTCCCTCGCCCGCGCGACCCACCTATTAGCAGTGCGCGTCAAGTCGACACAAGGGTCGGGGGCAATAGGGCGTCGCATTTCGCGGTTTTGTACCTCAATCACGGGTCGAACCCGCCCTGCACGCGGGGCGCGACGGCCGTCGTCGCGTACCAGCGCAGTGAGGTGGCGGGGGATGTGTGCCCGAGGGCCAGGGCCACTGCGGCCGCCGAGGCGCCAGCGGCGACGGCGCGCGTCGCGAACGTGTGGCGGAAGCGTCCGGGCGTCCACTGCTCGACGCCCGCCTCGGTGCAGGCGGCGCGGATGGCGCGGTAGACCGTCTCGCGCGCGGGCGCACTGCCGGCGGCGATGAGCGCGCGCGCCGAGGCCGCCACGGCGTGATCGACCTCAGCCCGGTGGATGTGCCCGCCCTTGTGCCGGAAGCCCAGGACGAGGCGCCCAGAGGCCTCCTCGACGGTGCCCGTCTTCGCCAGCCGGATGGTCTCGGAGAGGTGGCAGCCGGTGCCGGCCATCACCGTGACCATGTGGCGGATGGCCTCGGGCAGCCGCGGGAGCACGGCGCGGAAGTCGGCCTCGGGGATGACCTTCGACCCGCCGGCTCCGTCCTGCTCGGGCCGGCACTGCGGCACCGGCAGCGCGTCGAGCGTCGGGTCGTCGGCGGCCTCGATCTGGTCCGTCTGTCGGAGCCAGGAGTAGAGGTGCTTGATCGACACGATGCGGTCCTTGCGCGAAACCTGGCCCTCCATGCAGCCAAGGATGCGCGAGAGCGTGACGCTCGCGAGCGCGCGGCCGCCGAGCTGCTCCGCCCACCAACGCAGGTAGCGCGCCTTCGCGTCGAGCCAGCGGCTATCGGTCGACTCGGTCTCGACGCGGCACCACGCGAGGTACCGCTGGATGAGCGCCTCGTCGAGCGCCAGCGGCGCGCCGGAGCCGGCAGGCCGGTACGACGCGGGGTCGGTCTCGAAGCGCTCCAGCTCCTTCATGGCGGCGCGGAGCGTCGAGCACTTCGTCGAGCAGTCCCAGCGCTTGCCGGCGCGGTACTGGCGGATGTAGAACGTCTTCGTGCCGCGCTTGTCAGTCCACACTCGGCCGGGCCAGCCGGCGACCACCGTCCAGGGCAATGGCTACCTCCCCATGAGGAAATGGAACAGCGCGTACGCGAGCATCGCGACGGGAACCGCCAGGAGGAACAGCTCCACGGGCGTACCCCACTTGCCGCTAGAGAACGGGTTGCTCTTCATGCCCGGCACGGTAGCACATCGGCAGTGCCGGGGGAAGGGGTGGGGAATGAAATCGCCCCGCCGCACGGAAACTCAATTAGGAGAGGTGCAGGAGCGGCTTAACTGGCACGACTGGAAACCTCGCCGCGCGCCCATACAGTTCCCGTGCCAAGGCCCGTTTTGCAACGAAAAAGCCCCCTGGCGAACGCCAGAGGGCCGGGTGACGGGGGAAGGGCTGGGGAACGGGCGGGCGCTCAGGTTTCGTCGGGCACCGTCGGTCCGTCGGGGTCGTCCTGCTCGACCTTGAACCCGATGACGTCGGTCTGGCCCTCGCCCTCGACGAGCCCGCGCAGGCGCTCGACCTCGGCCGTGAGCTTCACGACCTGCTCCGCGAGGAAGGCTACGGTCACGCGCTTGCTCACGCGGTCGCCTCCCTGCTGTACGGGACGTAGTGGCCGCCGGTCGCGGGGGTGCAGGCGAGCCACTGGTTCCGGGGCTCCTTACCCTTCGGCGCGAGCCCCAGGTGAATCCAGCGGGTCTGCCCGCCGCGCGCACCCTTCGACTCGAAGATGGCCTGGTCGACGACGAGCGCGCGCGAGCGGCCGTCCGAGACGCGCAGCCGCTCGAAGGCCTCGACGATGTCGAGCCCCTCGGGCACCACGTCGATCGCGAGCCCGAGACAGTGCGCGCTCGTGGGTGAGCCGCCGACGGCTGCGTTGAGCGCCACGCCGCGGTACCCGCTGTTGACGCGGAGCGCGACGCCAAGGATGGCGCGCGCCGGCTCCGCGAGGTCCGCCACGAGTCGGGCGAGGTTGACCTGCGCCGCGGTGGACGGCTCGTCCTGTAGCTCCGGGTGGTCGCTGCGAACCAGCTCAGCGAGGGAGAAGTGGCTCATCGCCCCTCCTCGCGCCGCCGCGCCTCGCGCTCGGCAGCGAAGGCGCGCGTGAGGTTCTCGCGCTCCTCGGAGGCGTGCCGGTCGACGGCGCGGCCGACGACGTCGGTGACCATGTCCTTGAGCCCGTTACCGAGGGTCGCCTTGATGGTCTCCTTCACGACGAGCGGGACGCGCTCGTCCACGACGTGAACGACGAACTCCTTGGCCGCCCCGATGGCCGCGCGGACCTTGCCGGCGACCCACGACAGGCCGACAGCGAGGGCCACGATGAGGGTGATGTTGTTCTGCGTGAGGGAGCTGATGAGGTCGTTCACGGCTTGGTCTCCAGGCTGCGGCGCGCGACGTACGCGGTGAAGGTCGGGGTCAGGAGGGCAGCGATGACGCTCGCGTCGGGCGCGGGGCCGATGAGGACGGGGCCGACGACGCAGCCGGCGAGCAGCACTTTCGCGAGCACGACCGCGAGAGCGAGTACGCTGGCCGTCAGCGTGAACGACCGCGCGCCGCCGGTATGAGTGAAGAGAGGCAGCTTCATACGGGTGCTCCTGTAAATGAGTAGTGGACGGCCGTCGAGCCGTCATGGTAGGGTGACGGAATGAGAACGATACTGGCGGCAGTGGTGCTGTTGATGGCGGCGTGCGGCGGGCCGGACGGCGAGACTGAGGCGGCGCGGCATGACCCGCTTGCCGAGGCCGTCGTCAGCGCTGACGGAACGGTGTCATGCCAAGGCGCCGATACGCAGACGGCGACCACCGTCGGTGAGCGCACTTACGTGAACTGCGCGTGGAACTGCGCCGCCTGGATAGATGGTGCGCAGATGCGGCACGACGGCGCGCGCGTCCAGATCGAGGTGGTGCTCGGCGACGCGCAACCCATCTTCCTTGTGAGCGGTTCGGCGGGCTGCCGATAGGGGCCTACTGCGGCCGAATCATCACGAGGTCCCAGTCAATCCAGTTGCTGCCGCCCGGGGGCGCTGCGAAGCTGACCGAGAAGTAGCTCGTGGCCTTCACGACCTGCGAGATAATGAACGCGTTCACCGGGACGCCTCCGCTGTATCCATAGGGCGTCGCGACGACCGCGTAGTTCGCGTCCGGCTCCGACAGGCCGGCGATGGTCACCGACCCGGCGGCTCCGCTGAGCCGGGCCGTCCATCGCCGGCAGACGTTCTGCAGCTTGGCGGCGGTCGTGTTCGCCGTCGCGTTCGCGGTCGTCGCCGTGGACTGCGCGGCGGCCGCCGCGGTGCCCGCGCTCGACGCGTCCGCCCCCGCCTGCGCCGCCACCGTGCCAGCAAGCCCCCGCGCCGCATCGGTGTGCGCGCGCGAGAGGGCTTGCTGGCGGGTGAGGCCGAAGCCGAGAACCTGGGGAGTCGTTCGCTTCGAGATGCGGAGCATTTACTCCTCCCACATGTTGAACAGGCTCACTGGCTGCTGGTGGTTCATCTGCTGCCCGTACGTGAGGCCCGAGACGACGTGCCCGTAGCGACCGCGTTCGAGGTCGCGACCGAGGTTGTGCATCACGTACCCGCCGGTCTTGCGCGCCTGGCCAAAGCCGGGCGAGCCGCCGAGGATGAACAGCGCATCCATCGCGGACATGGCTGGGTTCTCGGAGTCGTACTGCGCCGTGCCCGCGATGTGCTTCTTCACGTTCGAGGCATCCCTCATCAGCCGGTCAATGAGCGCGAAGCCGGGCGCCGTCTTCATGTTGGCCGGCTTCCCGTCGATCATGGAAAGGGCAGCGGGGCCGAGGATGGGTGCGCCGTAGAGCGAAGTCAGCGTCGCCCTCTTCAGCGCCCACTCCGGCGCGTCCTCCGGCTTGCTCGGCCCGCGGTTCGCGAGGAAGTCACCGACGCCGCCGACCACGAGACCAAGAGCCACGATGTGGCCCGTGAACTTCGCGACCGCGGTGGCCTTGTCCATCTTCGTCGCGCCGGGCTCGCGCCAGGCGTCGAGCATGTTGACGACCTCCTGGCGGTGCATCCCGTAGACCCGGTTCGCGAAGCCGTACAGGAATGTCATCGCGCCCAGGAACCCCTTGTCGCGGAGCAGGGCGGCCTTGCCGCCAACGTCGTGCGCCGGCATGAACTTGCGGAGCGTCGCGTCGGCGTCGCGAACAGCCTCGGCCTCCAGCGACCCGGCGGCGGACAGCTCATTGAACTTCGCCAACCAGATGGACGTCGAGGACATCGCGTCCGTGCGCTCCATTGCCCAGTACGCCGCGGTCTCCACCTTGCGCTGGAGATCGCCGCGACCGGCGGCCATCGAGCCCAGTTCGAGGCCGACGCTGTTGCCGTGGCCCTCGGCGCGGTACCGAAGCTCCGGCGAGAGGCGGAGTGCCTCGGCGCGGAGCGTCGGGTAGTGCGCCGCCAGCTTCACGGTGACGAGGGCCAGGTGCTTGGCCGAGACGTCGCCGGTCGCGAACGCCATAAGCGGGTTCGAGAGGTCGGACAGCGGAATGGCGAGGTTGAACCCGCACGCCGCCAGCGCGACCTTGCTCTTGATGGACGCCACCCAGCCGTTCACCGTCGCCATCGAGTCGGCGAGCGAGTCGGCCTGCTGCGATGCGACGGCCTTCAGCCACGGCATGAACTGCTTCGCGTACTCCTTGCCCATCGTCTTCTGCACGAGGGACTCGAAGCGCGGGTCGAGGAACAGTCCGCCGACCTGCTTCACGAACTTGCGGTACGCGACGTCGTGCAGTACCTGGCTGACGTGCGCGGGGACGACGCGCCAGTCGAGGTTGAGCAGGTCGGTCGCATTCTCCGAGCGCGCCTGCGCGTGCGTGGTTGCCGTCTTCGCGCCGCGGTAGTTCGGCGACATGAGCGCCGCGATGCCGGCCGCCTCCTGCTTCTCGCCGACGCGACTCTCCGAGGGGACCCGGGAGTCGTAGCGCGCGGGGAAGTAGCCGCCCGCGAGGGTCAGCTCCTCGCCCATCTCGCCCGCCTCGCCAGCGCCGATGCGGACCTTGAGCGGCGTCGCCTCGATGCGCTCCGGCGCGAGCCCCGTATCCTCACGGTGAACGCGCTCGATGTGCGGGTAGAGCTTCGACAGCGAGTTCCACACGTCCTGCACCCAGAGCCACTCGGCCTTGGTCATGCGCTTCTGCAGCGCGTCCATGACCTGGCGCTCGGACCAGCCATACCCGTCGAGCATGCGCTGCTTGTTGCCGGCGTTGCCGAGGTTCAGGGCGATCATCCAGAGGTACGAGCGCGGGACCTCGTTGTCCTTCAGGAAGCTCTGCGCGTGCTCCGGCAGCGGGAGTTCGGCGGACAGGTCCGTCGTCCTCTCGTTCGCCCGGTCGCGCATGCGCTTCGGCATCGCGTCCCACTTCTCCTGCAGCCCTTCGAGGAAGTCGCGGGAGAGCTGCAGTTCGTAGTCGCGCGCCCTGAGGCGCTCGCCGACGAGCAGCTTCCACAGCGGGGCCTCGCGGTCGCCACCCACGAGCTGGGAGACGAGGTCCTCCATGTTCGTGAGGTTCGCGTCCATGGAGCTGAGCACGCGGCTCGCCACCTCGAAATACTTCGCCTTGCCGGGCGCGCGGTCGTACTTCCCTGCCTCGGGCAGGCGCTTCGCGCGCTCGGCCGTGTCATCGAGCAGCTCGGCGCGCTCCAGGGCGCGACCGGCGACGTCGACCTTCGTCTTGCCGGCGGCAGCATGGCGGATGTTCTCAACCGCGTCCCGCAGGTTCAGCGCCTCGTCGACCGTCATGGTCTCGAAGGGGTGCGGCTGGGCGAGCAGGTCGCGGATGGACTGCGCGTCCCACAGCCCGGACTGCAGGTTGCCCTGCGAGTCGCGAGCGACGCCAGCGGCGTCCCGCTCCATGCGCGCGAGCATCGACTCGAACGCGGCGGCGTTGGGGACCGTGCCCTCGCGCCCCTTGAGGAAGCCGGCGGCCTGGAGGATGGCGTCGCCGCCATCGGCGTACGACGCGTCGGCCTTGCCGAGCTTCGTGCGGGACGCGACCTCAGCCATCGCCCGGAGGCGCTTGTCGGCGCGAGCGACCTCGACGCGACGGTCGCGGGCGGCGCGCCAGAGCAGCTTGTTGAGGATGACGTTGTCGTACTCGGCGTACGCGCCCTCGTAGAACCTGTCGGCCATCTCCTGCTGGCCGCGGTCGCGCGCCTCGGCCGCCTTCGTCATCAGCCCGAAGGCGCGCTTCAGTGCGCCGCGCTCGGCGTCGAGGTGGTACCGCTCATTGAGCGTGTCGACGCGGGTGCCGTCCACGATACGCTTCGCGTTCATGCGAAGCACGGACATTGGCATGTCCTGACCGAGGACGCGGACACCCTCGCCCTTCTTCGTGCCGCGCAGTGCGCGCGCGAGAGCGTCGTGGACGCGGACGGCCTCCTCAATGTCGGGCGCGTTATGCAGCCCGTCCTCGCCCACGGCCACGAGAGCGTCGTGGCTCTTCGCGAGCGCGGGGCCGAACGCCTCCTCGAACCGCGAGGTGGTCTCGCGCTCGACGACGGCGTCCTTGGGCTCGGCATGCGCGAGGTCGAGGGCCAGCTCCTTGCCCGACGACTCCGGCGCGAACAGCGAGGCGAACTCATCGGGGTGCATGCCGCCCTTCTTGGCGATCATGCCCTTCTGCCTGAGCGCCTCGAACGCCTTCTTGCCGGCGACTTCGAGGACGGCCTCGCCGTCGAGTCGCACGGGCCGCCCGGCCTCGTCACGCAGCGCCTCGGGGAGCTGGCTCTTCGCGAACACCCTGCCGGTGCCCGGGTCGAGCAGCTCGCCGGCACGGAGGAAGTCGTGGGCGCGATAGAGCGGCGAGGCGGAGACGGATGCGTGCGCCTCGGCCCTCATGCTCTCGCGGGCGTCGCGCAGCGCGCCCGTGGTCCCGCGTCCGTCGGACTTCGCGGTCTCGACATCAAGCCGCGCGCGAGCCTCGGCGTACTTCTGCTCGCGAACGGCTTCGAGCTGCGCGCGCTCCTCGGGCGTGAGGTTCAGCAGCGAGGCGACATCAACCGAGCGGTCGCGCGCGCGCATCGCCTCGACGGTGTCGGCGGCGGGGGCGGCAACGAGGGCGCGAGCCAGCTCCTGGGCGCCGATCGGCTTCCGCCGATTCAGCTTGCCGAGGTCGGTGGCGGCAAGCTCCTTAGGCGAGAGCACGTACCGGTCGGAGAGCGTGCCCTCCACGGGAACGAGCTTGAACGGGACGCCCTGCGCGATGAGCCGCTGGTACATGCGCTCCGAGGCGTCGGAGCGAGTCTTGTCGGAGACCCAGCCCTTGCCATCCTTCTTCGCGTCGACGAGCGCAGCGACGTACGACTCGGTCGCGAAGCCCTTGCCGCGCAGGGGCGCGTGGAGGGCCTCAGAGTCCTTGCCGGACCCATGGACGTAGCCGCTGACCGAGCGGTGGTCGGTGTACTCACCGTGCGGGTCGTTCTCCTCGACCGTGAGCCGCATCGGCGACTCAGGGTGTGTGTAGACGATCTGCCCGCCGTCGCGCGCCGAGGTGACGGGTGACGCGCCGCCCAGAGCGGCGGCGGCGGCGCGCGCGGCGGCGCCGGCCTGGTTGAGCTTCACGAGCCTCTGAATGGTGTCGACCGTTTGCCGCTCGGTCATGCCGCCAAGGTCGGAGCGGACGTCGAGCGCGAGCGCCTTGTCGTGCCCGGCCAGGACCATCTTGGTGGCCCACTTCGACAGGGGCACCGCGACGTCGCCGCCGCCGGACGTGGCCGCGTCGTAGCCCTGGCCCTCGTCGCCGATTACCTTGGCCGCGACCTCGCGCGGGCTCACGCCCTCACCGGTCTTCGTGAAGTAGGCGTCCCACGCCTCCTTGGTCACGTACACCGTGCGCCCGGGGCCGATCTTGTTCACCAGCTCCTCGAACTTCTCGGGCGAGCGCGTGGCGAGCTTGGATGTGCGGGTGCCCTCGGCGACGTCGCGCAGGGCGGCGGCCTGGTTCTGCGACTCGCTCACGCGACCGAGGTCGGACATGAGGCCGCGGAAGGGCTTGTAGAGGGAGAGGGCCCAGAAGTCGGACAGGCCGGTGGTGAATCCGTGGCCGAAGGCGTCGGTGACGTTCCCGACATCGAAGCCCTCGCCGTGCGTGCTCTTCGCGGTCTCCATGGTCGCAGCGGCGACGGCGCTCTGCCCCGCCATTGCGAGCGCGCCCGAGGCCGCGTGCGACCCGTAGTCGAGCGCGAACTTGCGGAGGGCCAGCGGGATGGTCTCGCTGGCGAGGAGCTTCTCGGCCGTCTTCGGCAGCGCGGCCGCGAGGAGCTTGGTCGCCATCGGCGCCGTCGCCTTCGAGAGCATGGCGCCGGGGCCGCCCGACATGAGCAGGCCGGTCGGCAGCGCGCCCGCGAGCGCGTAGCCGCGAGCCTCGTCCTCGGTGAGGAGCGGCTCGCCCGACGGGCCCTTCATCTCACGGAGCTGCCAGAACAGCGGGCCCGCGGTCTCGGACGACCAATAGGCCGTGCCGGCCGCAGCGCCGCCCACGCCAGCGCCGAGCGCAGCGCCGCCGATCGAGGCGGCCGTGCCCTTCACCATCTCGGGGCCCATCGTGGTGAGAAGGCGCGCGAGCTTCGCAACCTGGCGCGTGACGCCGTCCATCTCGTCGATGAAGTCGTTCGCGTGCGCAAGCCTCGCCTCGTTGATGCGGATGCGGTCCTGGCGCCCCTTCACCTCGTCGGGCGTCATCGGCCTGGTGGCCGGCATCTCCATCGGCCCGAGGTTCGGGTCGATGTACGTCTCCGTGCCCGGCGCGTCGGCAAGGCGGGTGCCGGTCAGCTCGGCCGTCTGCAGTTCGAGCGTCTCCCGCTGGAGCGCGCGCACGCTGAAGCCCTCGCGAATGGAACGCGAGAGCTGCTGCAGGACGTTCATGTCGCCCGCCACGAGCGCCTCGTGGCCGGGCTTCGCGACGAACTCAGCCAGCTCCGGGTGCTGTGCGGAGACCAGCTCCCAGTTCACGCCCTGTGCGTCGACCTCCCTCTTTACGCCCTCAAGGTTCGCCGCAACGAGGTCGGGCGAGAGGCCGGAGGCGGCCGCGTACTTGAAAACATCGGCCTGGCGCTGCGGGTCGAGCTTGGCGTTCGCCGCCTTGAAGCGCAGGAATGCGGCGCGCTGCGATGAGCCGACCTCGCTGTCCACCGCGTCGGCGAGCGGGTCGGCCCCGGGCGCGCGCGGGAGCAGGGGCGCGGGCGGGGTGGACTCGACGGGCGCGGCGGCGACGGGAGCCTGGGCCACGGGGGCGGACAGCTCCGCATCGACGGCGGTGGACAGCGGGTCGGCAATCATTGACTGGACTCCGGTGACGGTGGGTGAGGTGCTGTGGGGCGGGGCTACTCGCCGCTACTCGACCCCGGTGATGGTGCGACGGCGGACGGCGCGGCCTGCTCGGCGCTGAACACCGGCGTGCTGCCGGTCGCGGGGGTACGGAGGAAGCGGAGGTACGCGCTGCGAAGCTGCTCGGACGTTGGGTTCTTGACGCCCTTGTCGAGGAAGAGCTTCTGCAGTCGCGGGAGCATGGCGCTCGGGACGTCGACCTTGAAGCCTTGCTCCTTGCCGAGGCGCCTGGCGTCGAGGACTGTGACGTTGCGCGTGTCGCGCTCGTACAGGTGACCGCTATCGATGCGACCCTTCGCGAGCGTCGTGGCGATCTCGGCGTTGTACTCCTGCAGCGTGGGCGGGCGCGGGACGCCGCTCTTGTTGTCGCCCTTGCCGTTCTTGAAGTCCGCCTCCCACTGAATCATGTGGTCGTGGGCGTCCGCGAGGCGCGCGTCCTGCGCCTGCATGAGGTACGGGTCCTTCTCGGCCGGGTTGTAGAGCCCGTTGTTCTTCATCGTCTGGCGCAGCTGCGCCTCGATGGGGGGCGGGAGGGCCAGGCCTGGCTTCTGGAAGCGCGCGACCCCTGCGGCGATGCGCGGGACCATGGTGTCGAGGTCCTTCTTCGCGAGCACCGGCGCGTACGTCGCGATGATCTGCGGCTCGGTCTTGCCGGCGAACTGGCCGGGGTTGCTGTCGAGGTCGCCGATGAGCTTCGAGAGGGCGGCGAGCTGCGCGTTCGTGCGCGGAGCGCTCTCGGCCTCGTGCTTATACCGCCACTCCAGCGCCTCCAGCTCGATGCGCCCCTGCGGCGTTACCTTCGCCATGAGCGCGGGAGGGATGGCGCCGACGGTGCGCCTCGTCGGGTCGGCGCTCTGGGCCTCCATCGCGCGGAGCGCGTTGGTGAAGCCGAGCGACTCGTCCGCGTTCTTCTCGTTGTGCGCCCGCTCGACGCGGTGCTCGAAGCGCGCGACCGCCTGGTCGCGCTCGAGGCCGGCGGGGATGTTGCCGTCAATCCAGGCGCGCCCGGCCTCGCCGTCGATGCTGCCGTCGGGGCGGCCGAACTTCACCTCCAGCGCCTGCGCGGCCTGCTCGCCCTTCTGTGCGACGGCGACGGACTGCGCCTCGCCGATGAGGGGGACGGCCTTCGTTCCGAGGTCGTCGCGGTGAGCGTTGATGACCTCCATGGCCTCGATGCCGCGACCGGACTTCAGCAGCGTCTCGGCCTGCGCGACGTAGACCTTCGAGGCCTCGTCGAGCGCGAGCGCCGAGGTCTGCTCGGGACTCATCCCGCGCGCCTTCGCGAACATCTCGGCGCGCCCCTTCACGTTCGTGACCTCGACCGCGATGCCGCCGACGTCGCCTGGGAAGCGGACGGCGTGCTGCACGGAAAGCTCGTTCGCTGAGACGAACTGATGAGTCTGGTACTCGTCGACCTGCTGGCGGACGTGCGCCTCGCCGAGCCGCTTCGCGCCGAGCAGCTCGCCCTCGGCGTGTGCCGCGAAGAGCCGCTTCTGCTGGTCGTTGACGAGCCCGCCGAAGATGGCCTTCGCGTCCGCGTCGTTGGCCGTGTAGGCGTCGCCGGCAGCCGCCAGCGCGTCCTTACCCTTGGCCTGCTGCACGGCGTCCATGCGCTGCTGCGTGTTCGCCTTGAGCGCGTTCAGCGCCTCCAGCGCCTGAGCCTCGTCGGCCTTGTTGCGCTCCTGCTGGTAGAGCTGACCAATGTGACTGGCCGCGCCGGAGACCGCGTTGAGGCCCTGCGTGAGCCCGGCGCCCATCGCCTCGGGACTGGCGTCACCGAGGGACTCGGGGTTGACGGGGAGCGGCCGCGAGGAGGCCTGCTGCTGGTCGTAGACGGGGATGCGAAGGGCCATCTGATTCCTCAGGGACGCGCGAGGTAGTAGGGGATGCTGCCGCCGCCAGGGGCCTTGGGTGTCGACTGGAACAGGCCGCCCGCCGAGGCCGCGCTCATCCCCGCGCTCGCCGCGCCGGAGATGCCGCCGAGAATGGAGCTGAACGCCGCGGAGTCGTCAGCGGCCTTGGCGGCCTTGCCCTGCGCGATGAAGTTCGCGCCCTGCGCTCGCATGCCCCAGGCCTCGCGGGCAGCGTTGTTACGGACGGTGTCCTCGTCCATTGAGGCGAGCATCGCGGTATCGGTGAACGCGCGCGCCGTCGAGCCGGAGCTGACGTCGACCCCGTTCTCGGCGGCGATGGTCCTGCCGGAGCCGATGATCTGCGAGGCCTTCTGCGCGACCTTGCCGGCGTCGACCTCGCCGGACTGGAGGGCGTAGTCGGCCGACTGGTTCGCGAGGCGCGCGTTGGCCTCGGCGATGGACATCGCCTTGTCGCCGGCCGCCCTGTTCGAGAGGTAGCCGTTGACGCCGCCAGCAACGGCGCTCGCGGCGGCGACGGAACCGAGAGTGATGGAGACCGGGTCACACATGGACGCTGCTCCTGCGGACGACGGGGTGGAAGGGGAGGCCGGAGGCGCCGAACGGGGATGCCGGATGGACCTCGAAGCCGAGGGCCGAGAGCCAGCGCAGGGCGGCGGTGTACCGGGCGTCCACCATGTTTACGAGCGCGCGGTGCTCGCCCTGGAGGAACGGCAGCACCTCGCGGCAGGTCCGCACGAAGGCGCGCGGGTGGCGCGTCAGGGTGTCGGTGCCGAGGAGCCAGATGACGCCCACCGGGTCGAGCACCTGGCCCACGTCCACGAGACCGAAGCAGCAGGCCAGCTCGCCGTCGAACCGCACCGCCCAGGCGCGCTCGCCGGAGGCCTCGATACTCTTCGCCACCGCGGCGTAGGCGTCGAAGCCTCCGGCCGCCAGCACCTCGGCGGCATCCGCGGCGCGCAGGCGCGGGGCCATCTCGCGCGCGTGCTCCAGCGTGGCCGGTACGATGGTGACGACGGGGCCCACTAGAACCCTCCAATCTCGACGTCGCGAACGGCGGCGAGCACGGTGACGGGGAGAGGCGCGGACTGGCGCAGGCATGCGCGTCCGCCGCGATTCCAGGCGCTGTCGACGGACACGACGAACGAATCGTTCACGATGCCTTCGGCCGGCATCTGGTAGCCGAGCGGCATCGTCCAGGGGCGCAGGGCGGCGAAGCTCTCGCCGGCCGTCAGCGTCGCGGCGCGGTCCACCTCGAACACGACGCGCGAGACGAGCTTCTCGTTCGTCGAGACCTCCAACATCTGCGAGGAGTCGCCGTGCGAGTGGATGTCGAGCAGTTCGAGGTCCGAGAGGTACGACAGCCCGACGATGACGTGCACGGCCGCGACCGGGAGCGTGATGGCGCCGCCGACCGAGACGGTGAACGGCCCCCGCACGACACCGTCCGCGAGCGCGTAGACGGTCTTGTTTGCGAGGTGGCCGAGGCCGGTGACGCTGGTCGACGAGGCCTGGTCGATGACGAGCGAGCAGTCGAGGAAGATGCCGAGCTTCGCGTCGAGCACCGTGCGGGTGGCGAGGCGCTCGATGTAGCGGCGCGTGGCGCTGTTCACCGTGCGTCGAACGACCGCGTAGACGACGTCCTCGCTGCCCTCGGCGACGGAGCACACTGACTCGAAGACGCCGTCGCTGTCGTGCCACGCCCAGGCCGCCGTATCGTTCTCCTTCGAGAAGGTGAGCGAGAGGAGCTTGCCGTCGTCGCGCACCATCCAGGCCTGCGAGAACGGCGTGCGCGCGTAGCACCAGTCGATGACGGTGCGCGCTGAGGCGCTCAGGAGGTGCGCGGCGGGCAGGGACATGTCGCCACCGCCCCAGCCCTGGCGGCTGGCATCGTAGTCCAGTGCGCGGACGGAGGCCTGCTGCGCCTGCACGTAGAGGACGGTGTTATTGAGGACGAGCGGCTGGATGCGGGCGCAGCCGTTGGCGCTGATAGGGTTGACCGACACATTGGTCGGGGCGAGCGCCGCGGTCCCTGAGCCGTTGACGGCGAACTCGCTGTTGGCCGTGAGGATGAGCAGATCACGAAGCGCGACGAGCGCGCGAACCTCTTCGTACTGGCGCGAGCCGACAGTGAAGTCGATGCTGTCGTCGTCCTTCTGCGGCAGCGAGTAGTCGAAGTTGTGGAGGGCGCCAGTCTTCGACAGCAGCACGCGCTGCGGGAAGGAGGGCTGGTTGGCGAAGGCCAGGCGCTGCTGGAAGTACGTCGCGACCGCGGGGTTCTGACCGCTCGCGAGCGGCGTGGCCCCGGTGGGCGGCTGCTCATCCAGGTTCGGGACCTGGCCCTCGTCGGTGAAGTAGGCCGTCTTCGACGTGCCGACGTAGCCCCACACGCCATCACGCCCGCGGTACCAGCAGTACGCGGTCACGTTCGACCCCAGCGCGACCGAGAGCTGGATAGGCTTGTCGGGGTAGACGCACGTCGTCATCGAGGCGGCGACGGACGGGAGCGACTCCTCACCGTCGATGGACGAGATGGCTGTGACGACCCACTGCCACGCCTTCGCCAGGTGCGTGCCGTCCGTCGCGATGGCGCCCGTGAGGAACGTCGGCGTGGCGGGCGTCGCCGTCGCATGCGTCGTCGAGTACGGCGAGATCGTCCAGTTCGCGTGCGCGACGCGCTTCAGCTCCTGCGGCGCGTAGCCGAGCGCAGTGATGGTCATCACGTCGCCGGCCTGCGTGAATGAGAGGGTCCAGAGGTCGGCCGCCACGTACGGGACGGTGCCGGTGACGGTGGTCACGACGGCGCCGTTCTGGAGGACTCGGATGTACTGGTGGCCGAACTCGAGAACGTACGCCTGCGACGTCGAGAAGGTGAAGTCGCGCAGGCGCACCGCCGTCGCCTCGGCCTGGGCGGGCAGGCAGTACCGGAAGCCGGGGCGATTGGCTGCGGTGCCCGTCGGCGTGAGGATGAAGTTGCGCGCCGTCTTCAGCGAGAATGCGCGCTTCGGGAGGTCCGTCCGACCGTAGAGGCCGGGGGCGATCTCGCCGCCATGGAAGCTCGTCTGCCGGACCTGGGCCATTTACCAATTCCTTCCAGTGATGAACTCGGAGTCCGGCATGGGCGACCGGTGCTGCTCGTTGAGATCGCTCACGGCCGCGTCGGCTGCGAACTGCTTGGCCCACTGCAGCGCGTTCGCCGCCATGTCCGGCTTCACGGCGAGCGGCATGACGAGGCGCGCCGCGAGGGACCACACGACGGCTTCAAGGAACTCAGGGCTCCAGACTGACGGGTCCGTGATGCGCGCGACGTAGACGAGCGAGGCGTCGGGAATGTCGGTGCAGAGGACGCGGCCGGTGCCGATGTTATTCGCCTCGATGGCGAACGGGGCGGCCGGCGTGATGTTCAGCGGGTTGCTGGGGTCGCGTCCGTACGGCGCCGGGTACGCGATCGAGAGCGGTACGCCGCCGCGGTAGCCGGAGCCCTCGATGTCGACGGCCTGGAGCAGGTCGGGCGGGAGCCGGTAGACGTACGCCCAGCCGGGGCGCAAGGCCGTGGTGTCGAGGGCCAGCGGGGCACGGCGAACGGCCCACTGCGGCTTCAGCAGCTTGAACAGCCGGTCACGCAGGCGCGGGTAGAAGAGGGCGACGAACCTCTCCTCCTTCGACACGGGGGCCGCGATGCTGGTGACGGTGGCCGTGCTGCCGAGGCACGCGAGCGCCATCTGCGCGACGTCGACCTCGGAGGTGGCGATGACGGTGCTGGAGGTGCCGACCTGAAACACTGCCGACGGGTCGCTGGTCTGGCTGGCGGCGTCGGTCGCTGAGAGCCGGTACCATGTCGATAGCGTGCCGGCGGCGTGCGCGACGAAGAACTGGGCGGGCGGGCCGGCGACGTAGTTCGGGCCGGGGCGCGCGTCGACCACTGCCGCGACCGTCGTCCACGGGCCCGTTGGGGCGGGAGCCGATTCGATGAGGTACGACGCGATGTCCGCGTCGGCGGACGGGTCCCAGTAGATGGTGTTCGACATGGGGTGTGTTTCCCGATTGCTGAGGATTTACTGGGGGTGACGCGACGGCAGGACTACCGGGGCGACGTGCTCGCGTCGCCGCCGAGCGCCGCAGGGAGTGTGGCGGGGAGACCGGACATGGATCAGGCCTCCGCCCGGAAGGTGACGCCGTCGAGGGATACGAATGCGGTTACGCTCGATCCCGTGGTCAAGTTGGCGGGGGTCACGATTCCGGTGGCGTCCACGGTGACCTGCGCCGCGCCCGCCGATGCGAATCCTGGGAACTGGATGTAGTAAGCAGGCCTGTATCCCGCCGGGAGCGTGAACGCGCCGGCTCCGCTGGCGCCGCTCTTAATCAGCCCGCGGAGGTGGACCACGCCGGATGCGTCCCGGTAGTAGCCGGCCGGCGGCCACGGAGAGGCTCCGAAGTTGACCCACGAGTTAGTGAGCCCCGGCGCGACCCACGGCTCGCTGGCGGTGGTCCACGAGATCTGCCAGTTCGCGCCATCGAAGACGAGCGCGAGCGAGCCATAATTCGTCGCGAGCACCTTCGAGTTCGCGCCGTCGATCGTCTGCGCGCCGTTGCGGTTGATCGTGATGTTGTTCGTCCCGGCGTCGCCCTTCCCGTCCTTCACGGTGATGACGGTACCGGTCGCGAGGCCGGCGGAGGCGGGGAGGTTCACGGTCACCGGGCCGGCGGCGTTGAGGTTTGTGAGCACGGTGCTATCGGTTGCCGTGACGGTGACGGGCGTGGTCGTCGCGGTGCGGACGCCTTGGGCCAGAGTGGGGGCGGACGGAACCCCGGTGAACGTCGGAGAGGCGAGCGGGGCGTATCCAGGGACCACCGGAGTGCCGGTGAACGTCGGAGAGGCGAGCGGGGCGTATCCAGGGACCACCGGAGCGCCGGTGAACGTCGGAGAGGCGAGCGGGGCAATGCCGGCAGCGGCGAGCGACGCCGCGCCCGTGCCACCCTGCGCCACCGGTAATGGGGCGGCGAGGTGCGTCGCCACGACCAGCGGCGCGGCTGCCGAGCCGCTCAGGTCGGCGGCGAGCTGGACGCCGCCCTTCGAGGAGGTTGTCGCGTCCGGTGTGATTGAGTCGGCGATAGCCCACCCCTGCTGCGTGGGCGGCGAGGGGTTCGTCGTGCTGGCGTACGCGCGTCCCGGCGCGAGAGGTGCGGGGTTGGACACTGGCTCTCCTGTCGAGGGAATGCTGCTGCGGGGCTTCCGCGAGCCCCCCGCTCTTCGCGAGGGGACCGAGGAAGCCCCCGAGGCCGGGGGCCTCAGGGGCTAGGTGTTACGGGTTCTGGTAGTCCGCCGGGACATCCATCGCGAAGCTCGCGGTGATGACCACGTTCGGCGTGCCGCCGCCGACCGTGTAGACGAGCCGGTAGTAGCGGAGCGCCTTCACGACCGCGGCGTCGAGGATGACGTTCTGGTTCACGCCGGCCGCGAGCGTGGGCGTGACGGCCGAGAGCTGCACCGGCGTGGTGAACGCGGAGTCCGTCGAGCCCTGGAGCGCGATGGTCAGCGTGGGCGTGCCGGTGATGCCGGTGAGGTTCGCGAGGACGTAGAGCTGGGCGAGCCCGACGCGGACGTTCGCGGTGAGGTCGACGGTGTTCGTCGAGTTACCCGTCGCGGTGACGACCTGCGCGTCGCTGAAGTGGGTCTGCTGGTCGAGGTAGGCCATGAAGCTGCTTCTCCTGTGGGGTGGGGCGGAGAGACGAGAGTGTCGTCAGCCTGTCTGGCGCCGACACTCCCAGTCTGGTTGACCGTGCGTTACATCAGCCGGACTAGCTGATGACGGCCTCGGTGGACGTGATGGCGTCCGTGATGCGGATGGGGACGCCGAGGAAGTGCGGGATGCGGCGCCCGCCGCGGTCCACCCACTCCAGCAGGTTGGCCTGCTTCTTCTGGAGCTGCTTGTTGAACATCGAGAACGTGGTCCGGTTCACGTAGAAGATCGGCTGGCACGCATCCATGTCGAAGATGGCCGCGATGGCGTCCGTCATCGACGCCACGAGGTCGGCGCCGGCCGAGAGGTCGGCCTTCCACGCGCTCGTGTCGACGTTGCAGATGCGGGCGACGTAGCGGTAGTCCTGCACCACCAGGCCGAGGTCCCACTTGTGATGGGTGACGTAGGCCGTGAACTCGTTGGTGCCGCCCGCGTCCTTCGTGAGGATCTTGCCGAGGTCCTCGGACTTGAAGCCGGCGACGCTGCCCTTCGGGTAGATGCCGTACACCGAGGTGGGCGACCAGCCGACAAGCCAGATCGAGGTCTGGTCGGAGCCGGACGCGGTCGCGTCGGCCTTGATGATCTGGGCCGCCGCCACGTTGCCAGCGGTGTAGCCGAACCGCTTGTCGAGGCCCTGGATGCGCTCCGGGTTCGCCGAGACGTCCGAGTAGACGAGGGCGCTCGCGACGGTGAGGCCGAAGCCCTGGACGAACGCGTTGTCCTCGTCCAGGCGGTACGCGGCCGCGTTGCCGTTCAGGTCGGCGAGCGCGCAGTCGACCTTGGACAGGCCCTCCAGCATGCCGCAGGTCTCGGTGTACGCATCGACCTGGCTCTTCGCGGCCGCGATGCCCTGGTTGATCTTGCGCCACGTCGGCGACGGGAGCGCCACTCGTGCGCTGTACTTGTGGCCGGTGGGGAGGTTGCCCTCCTTCCAGGCCAGGTCCTCCATGAAGGCGTTCTTCTTCTGGAGCAGCTCGACGACGTTCGCGACCCCGCCCTGCGGGTCGAACTTCTTCGCGATGTCCGCGAGGGTGGGGAACAGCGTGCCGATGACGGCCATGAGGGTGTTACTCCTTGTGCGTGTTACTGGGGGTGCGCGCGCAGCTTGCGCTGAACGCCGCCGTTACCGGCAGCGCGTCAGCAGGCTCTTAGGATGGCCGCGCTAGCTCTTGAACATCGACGGATACCGCTGGCGCAGGACGTCCTCGTCGGACGCGCCGGCCGCCGCGGGTGCTGCCCTGCCGGCGACGGAGTCCTCGCTGATGGCCTTCGCCGCGCGAACAGCGAGCCGCACCAGCGCGGGGTGAGAGCCGATGCCCAAGGCGTCCAGCTCCTTGCGGATGGAGCCGTCCTTGTCGAAGGTCGCCATGAACTTGCGCGCCTGCGTCACCGACTTGTCGAAGTTCACGCCGCCGACCTCGGGGTCGGTCTTGATGCTCTCGGACCACTGCTTCTGCTGCTCGGTCCAGGCGGCGGTCACCTTGTCCGACTGACCCTTCTGCGACCCGAGGTACAGGTCGAGGAGCTTCTGCGCCTTCGGGCCATCGAGCCCTAGCTCCTTCGCGAGGGGCCTGAACTGCGACAGGAGCGCCTCGTCGGGCTTCACGCCGTCGGGCAACTTCAGCTCGATCTCGGCGACGGGCGCGGGGGCGGCGGCGGCAGCAGCGGCAGGGGCTGCGGCGGGCGCCTCGGTGCCGGTGAGGACGCTGCCGGCGGCGGGCGCAGCGGCGGCAGCCGGCGCGGGGGCCGCAGCGGCGGCGGGGGCTGCGGCTGCGGCGGGCGCAGCGGCGGCGGGCGCGGCCGCGGGGGCGGCGCCGGTAAGGATGGTGTCCATCTATTCTCCGGGGGTGGGTTCGTCCGACGGGACGGTGGTGGCGGCCTCGCGCGTCTGCGCGTCGACTCGCTTCGCCGCGAGCTGCTCTTGCAGCGCCGTGACGTAGAGGTCGGTCGCGTCACGCTGGGCCGCGACCATGAGCCCGAGGCCGACGGAGCGCCGGCCCTCGTTGAAGTCGGTGGTTGCTGCAGTACCGGTGAACGACGGCGCGAAGGCGCCAGCGTCCTCGATGAGCCCCCAGACGAACCGCCGGCCCGCCTCCGTCGACATAACGGACTTGAGGTCGGCGGCCGCCTGGGCGAGGGCGTCCTCCTCGCGATTGCGGAGGAGGTTCTGCGCCGCCTCGCTCGCGGTGATTCCGCGGCGGCGGCTCACAGGTCCCTCGGAATCTCGTCGCCGAGGAACTGCTTCACGGTGCCAGGGAGCGGCTCGAAGCACTCGTTCTCGCGCATCACCTCGACGAGCCGTGCCGAGACGCGCTCACGGTAGACGTGGCGTCCGGCGACAGCGCCGAGGAAGAATGAAGCGGTGATCAGCGCGAGGACGAGGGCCAGGCTTCGCATCTCAGGCTCCGGGGATGGGCGCCCCGCCGCCCTGGACCGCGAGCAGCCGGTTGAGGGCGGAGGTGCCGTTGACGTCGGTCTGCGAGAGGACCTGCGCGGACTGGGCGAGCGCGGGCCCCTGCTTCAAGGCCAGCTCGGCCTGCTGCTGCTTCTGCTGCGCGGCCGCTCGGGCCTGCCGCATCTGCGCCACCTCGGCGTCGCTGCGGAGAAGCTCGGGCTTCGTGCCGAGCATGTCGGCGTACTCGTCCACGACCTTGTCGAGGTTCACCTTGTCGAGCGTCTCGGGCGAAGCCGAGACGAGGTTCCCGACGAAGGAGGCGAGGCGCTCGACGGCGCTGACGCCGAGCAGCCGCTGCGCGGCCGCCATGACACTGATGTACTCGACGTGAACGTCGGAGCCCTGTAGCTCGGGCGGCGGCAGCGGGAGCAGCCCGCGGCGCAGCGCGATGCCGTATACGCGGTCGATGAGCTTGTCGAGCAGCTCGTCGTGGAGGCGCTCCAGCACGGGGCCGAGCGCGAGCAGCTTCTCCTCGTGACGCTCGGCGACCTCGCGCGCGGTGGCGCGCTGGTTCCGGTCGTCCATCGTGAGCGCGAGCCAGAGGTCAGCGTAGAACGCCCGCTGGATGCGGTCTTCGTGCTGATGGATGGTCTGGTCAATGGCCGCGATGGCGCCGGACTCGACCTTGATGAGCGGCTCGAAGCCCTGGCTGCCGGAGACGCGGTCGACGTACGTGACGTCGCCCGGGAGCAGCGAGGGGCGGCCGGCGCGCAGCGAGGACGGCGCGGCCATGGGCGGCTTCGTCAGCAGGTCGACGAGCGTGGCCTTCCGCTTCTCCAGGAGCTGCAGCGCCTTCGCGTCGCCAAGCGCGTCGAAACCGGGGCCGGTGCCGTAGGTGTCGTTGCCGGTGACGTTCCAGCGCGGCGCGAGGACGGGGAACTCGTGGAAGCCGGACTCGCGCAGGTACGTGTTGTCGTCGCCGCCCTTCTTCTCGAACCAGGCAGAGCGGAACGCCATGGCGTCGGGCGAGAGCTTCTGTGGGTCGCGCTTCGGGTTCGGCTCGACGACGTGGATGACCTCGACGACTCGGTCGAGATCGCCGCGGTCGTGCGAGTCACGAACCTGCGGGCTGCAGACGCTGTAGCCGAACTGCTCGACGAGCTGCCCGACAGTGAACGGGACCTCGCGCATCATCGTGTCGACCTGGCCGCGAGCGGAGCAGGCGAGGACGAAGGTGCCGAGCGCCAGCACGTAGCTACGGATGACCTCCTGCTCGTCCTCCTCGATTAGGAGCGCGGCGGTGCAGAAGGTGCCGAGGTCGCCAAAGGCGTGAGCCAGGCCGTTGTAGACGTTCGAGCGGATGAGTAGCTCGCGGAGCACGTCCTCGACCGCGGCGAAGTACATCTTGGCGGCGGGGCTCAGGCCCTTCATCGGATTGCGCGAGCCAAGGCGGAACCACGGGCGCGCGGGCGAGGTGAGACCGCCCATGAGGCCGGAGGCCAGCGTGCGTGCGGCCTGCGTCGGCGTGTTGTTGATGAGCTTGTCGTTGGTCGCCGGCCGGTTGCGCTGCGCCGCGGAGTCGCGGAAGCGGCGCGGCAGGATGTGCTCGGCGAGCTGCTTCCAGACCGTCACCCACGGTGCGCGCTCCTGACGGAGCACTTCGTAGCGACGGAGGTCGCGCTTCTTCTGACTCTCGGTGAACTTCTGCTGGAGGGCCATGGCTTACCCTCCGCCGCCCGTGTCCACTACCTGCCCCGCGCTAGGGTCCTCCCAGCGCTTCGACTGGGGGCTCCAGACCAGCCCGCGCGCCTCGCCATCCCAGTTCGGGTCGCTCAGGTTCGGGTCGACCGCCGCGTGCGGCGCAGCGGGCGCCATGCGGGGGGCGGTGGGGACGGGGCCGGGCGTATTCTGGCGGCCGAGGGCCGGCGTGCCAATGATCGGTGGCAGGCCCGGGGTGACCTGCGGGCCGCCCTCGGTGCCGCGCAGGCCGGTGAGGAAGTTCGACTTCATCCCCTGCGCGGCGAGCAGCCGGAAGTTCTCGCGGTCGCGTGCGTTGCTCGCGAAGGAGTCGAAGATGTCCTTCGGAGCCGGGGGCGGGATGGCCGCCACCGTGTCCTTGGAGCCGTCACCCATGGTTAATCTCCGCCCGCGAACGGGTCGTATTCCGTGAGGCAGTGGTTGGAGGCGGCCGCCCGCGCGTCAGCGTTCAGCGAACGCGACATCAGCGGGGAGGCGAAGGTGAGCGCGAGCGCGTCGCCGAAGTCGGGGGACTTCAGGCCGCGCGACTTCATCGCGTCCTTCGACTCCAGCACGATGCGTGACTGCGCGTCGTACTTGTAGGTCGGCGAGGCGAGGTCGAGCTTGAGGCGCTCGTCGTCGGGGATGGTGCCGGCCTTGAGCCAGTCGGCCATCTCGCCCCACATCTGCGACCGCTTGTTGAGGTACTTGGGGTCCGACGAGCGCGAGCCGAAGTTGACGCCGACGACGCTGTGGCCGAGCTGGCGGAGCCGGTCGACGACGCCCGCACCGAGCCCGCCCTCGTCCACGAAGATGCCGTCGGGCATCTCATTGATGGCGAGCGACGCGATTGCGTCTGCCGTCTCCATCGTGTCGGCGCCGCGGAGGTAGCGGAGCCCGTGGGCGGCGAGGCCCTGCCGCAGGATGATGACCGTGGCGTCGTCGCCGAAGCGCGCGGGGTCGCAGGCCAGCGCCTTGCCCGCGTGATGGTATGCGCTCTGGGGGATGACGCGCTCGGAGGCGGCCTGCACCCGCTCCAGCGTGATGAGAATGTTGTCGCCGCCGGCCGAGAAGACGCAGCGGAACTCGGCCTCGAACTGGGCCTCGCTCATCCCGCGGCGCGCCGACTCGACCTCGTCGGGGTGGAGCGCGCCGGAGTCCTCGACCCGGAGCAGCAGCGTGTACCAGTCGGGGTCGCGGAGGGCCGCGTAGTACAGCTCGGAGAAGAGGTTGATGCCGTGGGCGGTGCCGATGAAGATGGCCCACCCGCGCTTGTCCGCGAGCGCCGGGCGGAGAATCTCGCCCCAAACCGACGGCACAATGTCAGCGACCTCGTCGACCACCAGGCCGTCGAGACCGATGCCGCGGAGCGCCTGCTCGTTGTCGGCGCCATAGAGCCGCACTCGCGCGCCGTTCGGCAGCTCGACCTGCAGGTCCGATTCACGGACGGTGACGCCGGGAATCTTAAGGGCGTACTGCTTGAGGATGTCCCACGCAACCGCCTTGGCCTGAGCATAGAAGGGCGCGACGTAGGCGAAGCGTCCATTAGCCTTCGCGAGCGCGCCGAGCAGAAGCTCCAGAACGGCGAAGACCGTCTTCCCCGCACGACGGTGACAGACGAGCACGTTGAAGCGTTTGCGCTCCGCGTGAACCTTCCGCTGCCACGGTCGGGGAGTGAAACCGAGATCGACGTTCATGGATGGGCGAGCCCCCCGAGGTGTCGACCCTCGCGCGCGCGGATTTGGAGTTCCCACACTAGGCGCCGGCCGAAGCTCGTGACGGTTGGTGAAGTGGCTGTGGGGGCTGGGGTCGAACCAGCGACGAGGCGATTAACAGTCGCCCGCTCTGCCTACTGAGCTACCCCACAACGGAATGGTTTGGCCCGGGGGACGATCGACCCCCGCGAAGCCGGCGCGCGCGCCGAAAGCCGCACTGAAATGTCGGGAGTCCGGCTCGCCCTTGCCGGCGTGCCCGCGGAGCGCCGCGGGACCCTCGATGACTGGAAGGCGCCCGGGGAATCGAACCCCGATGAGCGGATTCAGAGACCGCTGTCTTCCCGTTAGACTGAGACGCCTACGAATGCGTGAATTGCTGCGACCGCATCGGCGAGGTGCTCGTGCAGGTCGCGACGCCGGGGCCAGATGACCTCGGGGTACTGCTCGCGCACTGCCGCGATCATCTCGTCCTTCTTCGCGGTCTGGTTGCCGGTGAGCGCGCGCTTCAGCGCCATCGGGCTCTTGCCCTCGACGGGCAGGTTGTAGCGGGCGGCCGTAGCGGCGATGACGCCCCAGCTCATGGAGAGCATGGCGGCGGCGCGCGCGTCGCGCGGGTGGCTCATGGCCTCGGCGACGATGCGGCTCGGCTTCTCACGCTCGATGACCTCGACGAGCGCGTCGGCGACCTCGCGCGCGCGCCGGACGTTGTCGCCGGCCGCGGTGCCCTCGGAGCACTTCGTCGTCTCGATGACGGCGCCGAAGATGATGCGGGGCTTCGAGCCGGCGGGGACGTGGGCGAGGGCCAGGCCCATGTGCGCGAGGCCGCCGTCGATGCCGAGGACGACCTCGGGGGCGGAGGCCATGTCAGCCACCCCAGCCGATCTTGCCCTGGCCGTCGGAATTGAGGCCGCGGTAGGGCGTCACGGCGGGCTCGCCGGCAGGGATGGCGGGAGCCGTGGCGGCCGGGCCGGCGTCGACCACGTAGCGCGGGTTGACGGGCGTCCACATCGGGACGACGGGCGGTATCATCGGGGCCGGGTCCACGGTGCTGGCGCCAGTGGTGATGACGTACGGGGCGGTCGGGACCGGCACCCACGGGAGGGCGGGCGCCGTCGGACCGTACGGCGAGACATCGAAGGGCGGCAGCGTCCTGCCGCAGTGTGGGCAGAAGTTCCAGTTCATCAGGACACCGTGAGCGCGGCGAGCGCGAAAGCGAGGAGGGCGGCGGCGCCCGCGACGCGCGTGGCGTTACGGAGCGTGAAGCGGCTGCCGGCGTACGGCGGCTCGACCATCTCGCCGTGGTCGCACGGGCCGATGAGGTCGAGGCGGATGCGAGCCTCCTCGTCCGTCGCGCCGACGGCGGCGGGGAAGCGGCCGCACACGTCGCAGGTCCGATCGCGGTCAGTGACCATGTGCGGGGGTGACCCGAAGATGCGGTCGAAGTTCTCGCGGTACGCGTCGGTGGCCGGCATGCTGCGGAGCCCCTGCGTCTGGCGGCCGCTCACGGCGAGACCTCCGCGGAAGCCCCGGTGCGGGCGGCGGCGAGCTGGGCGCGCTGCTCGACGGCGAGGGCCAGGCTCTTCTCGAACTCGGCGCGCTGCTCGGGGGTCATCGCGAGGATGGCCTTCTCGGCGGCGGCGAGCAGGCGGCGCTCCTGCAGCCGGCGCGCGCGCGTGAAGGCGGGCGCGGACAGCGAGGACGCGGGGCCCTTCGGCGGCGGGGGCGGGCCCTTGCGCTTCCACTCGCCCACGGCGCGCAACTGCGCGCGGGTGCGGTAGTCGCGGGCGCGACGGATGCCGGCGGGGGTCTTCTCGGGGGCGGCGGGCGCTTCGACGGCGGGGGACACGTCGGTGGTCACGTCTACTCCTGGGTCTTCGGGGGAACACGCTTGCGCACGACGGGCGCGCGGGCGGTAACGGCGGGAGCTGCGGGGAGTGCTGCGGGCTGCGGGGTGATGTCGATGGCGGGCGGCGCGGCGTAGGGGTCGACGACGGTGATCGAGGTCGTCGCGTTGATGTCGACCGTCTGCTTCGGGAGCGGCTGCGTGAAGCGGAGGGCAAGCTCCACGGCCTTGAGGACCGTCGAGTCGTTGCGCCGGACGTCGCCGGAGGCGATGCGGTCGAGCGACGCGAGGGCGTCTCGCATCTTCTCGCGCAGGCGCGCGACGACCTCCTCCTCGCTGGCGAGCGGGGCGAGCACGCCGCCCGGCGCGACGGCCTGGCGGACCTGCTCGATCTCGGGGGAGTCGCGAAGCTCGATGGCGCCAGAAATGGTCTGGCCGCGGGTCACGGGAGTCTCGCGGGGGTGCGGGCGTCGAAGCCGATGAGGCGAGGAGGCTGGGGGCCCAGGATGGAGGCGCGCAGGTCGCGAACACGCCACTCGGGGGCGGCGCGCTCCCTGGAGGTGCGCTCGGCGAGCGCTGACTCCGGGTCGCGGTCGATGGCGTCTTCACTGTCGGTCACGGAAAAGTCTCCAGCCGAAATTTTGTGGAAATGGGGGTGCTTCGGGGCGCGCGGCCGAATCCGGGGGTGGGGTCGCGCGGGCGCGCACGCGCGCGCGAGACGCGGGGGTGGTGGTGGTTGCTTCGGGGCGCGCGCGTCCTGCCGTGCCGCAGCGAGGGCCACACCTACGACCTGCCACGATTCCTAGTCGTGCATCGGCGAGCGGAAACGCCTGCAAAACGCGGGAATCACTGCGCTCGTTCCCCCGTGGTTACCCGCGGCCCGTTCGTTCTGTGGCGCGTGCGCGCGCGGCAGCTCGAAGCGCGACGCACGCGGAACGCACGACACGCCCAGCCCGGGCGCGCGCGGCCCGGGGGGCGTGAGAATCGGGAAAACCCAAGACAGCGGGGGCGCTCGGAACTCGGCGGACTCTTGCGTACGCGTCTGGCCCTGTTCGTGGCGCGCGTGGTCCTAGTATTGCCAAGGAGCAAGCCCCCTACCGACTACAGCCATCCTGCCGACCCGAACCGTAAACTATTTTCGGGCCGTGTCACTGCTGACCCACTATCGAGGGCCACGTCCACAGCCCCGGACCAGACCGGACCACCGTGACCACGCTAGTACCATTCCCTAAAAATAATAGGGTAACTATAGGGGACTGCTGGAACAGCGCCGTCGCAACGCCCCGCGCGCCAGCGGTATGGCAGGACCATGGTCCTGGTGGTCCCGTGGTCCGGCCGGCCGGCAAGTGCGAAGTTCCCTACGCACCGCGCACCGCGCTTCGCAGCGCCATGGTATCGTCGGCATCTCCGCGGAATTGATCGCAAAAGCACCTGCCAACATACTACCGGTGTGCGTCGCGGGCTTCGCAGCGCCATGGTAGCCTCTCACGAAATTACTGGGCTTTTTGGCTGGCACGGCAGTGGCAGTAGCGGCGTGGCATGCTTGTTCTGCTCGCCGTCCTGCCGACCCTGGCCGCCGTCGTGGTCCTGGCGGCGCGCCTCTACGTCACGCTTCCCTGAGGAGACACCCTTATGTCTACCCGTTGCCAGGTCTCAATCGAAGGCTCGCCCGTTCTCATCTACAAGCACTCGGACGGCTACCCTGAGGGCGTGCTTCCTACCCTGACGCCTTTCGTCAGGTCGTTCTTTGCCGTCCGCGGCAATGACCCGTCCTACCTCGCCGCGCGGTGTCTCGCCGCTCTCGTGGCTGAGTCCGACAAGGCGCGCACCGCCCGGGCTCGCAAGTGCACCGCTGAGGAGCGTAAGCGCTACGGGTACGACAAGCCTGACTGCCTGGGGTTCGGGCTCGATACGGACCTGCACGGCGATATCGAATACTTCTACACTATCCGTACGTCAGGAGCCATCGAGGTGCGTCACCGTGGGTACGATGAGCGTGGGTACGATGAGGGCTGGAGCCTGGAACAGACCATCCCCCTTCACCCTGCGGCTCCCTCTTGCTGCGATGCGCCAGGCGTCTGCACTCGCAAGGCAACCCGCGGCACGACCCGTTGCCGTCTGCATGTCGTGAAGTAGCAGCGCCGCGCGCTCCGTAACCAAGCGGACTCGCCGGGTGCAAGCCCCGGGGCGTCGCATGTCCTCCACCCTACCAAGCCACTCCCGCAAGGATACCGACCATGCCAACCCGCTCCCTTGTCGTCTATCGCGGCCCCTCACGCTACGACCCTGAGACCATCATCCGCGCCGTGCTCGTGCTCCGCAGCGCGAACGTCAAGACGGGCGACATGGCGCAGCTCTTCATCCTGCCCGATACCGTCGCCCCGCACACGGCGCAGCGCACGGGGGATGACGCTGCGGTGTGCGGCGCCTGCCCCTTCCGCCCCCTGCTCTCGGGCGGCTGCTACGTGACCACGTTCCAGGGCCCGCTCTCGACCTGGCGTGCAACGTCAGGTCAGGCCGTCGCCGAGCCCGAGACCGTGGCCCTCGCCCTTGCGGGCCGAGCCCTTCGCCTCGGAGCCTATGGCGACGCGGCCGCCCTGCCCCCGGCGCTCGTCAAGCGGCTCGTCGCGAACGCCAGGGGGCGCGTGACCGGCTACACCCACGGTCACAAGCTCCTCGGGATGGCGGGCATCGCCCACCTCCGCACCTCCTGCATGCTGTCCGTGGAGACCGAGGGCCAGGCTGTCGCGGCACACGCCAAGGGCTGGCGCACCTTCCGTGGCCGGGCCGAGGGCGCGCCGCTCCTCGCCTCGGAAATCGAGTGCCCCTCCGAGTCCCGCGGCATCGAGTGCGTCAAGTGCCTGCTCTGTCGCGGCGCGTCCCTTCCGTCCGCTCGGAGCATTTCGCTACCTGTCCACGGGTTCGCCACCCGCAAGGCCCTTACCGTCGTCGCAGCCTAGTTCACCCGCCGTCAACGTCAGGACACGCCATGACCCGCAGCGAATTGGAATCCAAGGCCTGGAACGCGACACACCCGGACTACAGGGGGCACGTCGATGGAGCGCGCGCCATCCTGACGCTCGACGCGACCACGGGCGCAACGGTCCTGTCGCCGCTCTCCCTCGTCCCTACCGCGCGCTTGGTCAGGGTAGCTGCGCGCGCCGCCGTCGGGCCCGTCTTCACCCGCTAGTCACCCGCAGCCCCAACGTCAGGACGCAACATGACCACCCCAGCTAAGCCGTCCCTCGCCGACGTCGCCGGGAAGTTCATTCACCTCTCGCAATTCAGCGGCACCCTGACCGGCTACACCTGGGACAGCCTTGACGAGGCCGACCTGACGCCAGGTCCCGCCTTCCCCAACGGCTACCGTCCGCGGCCGGTGCTGGAGCTGCGCGACTACGCGGCCCCGTCGTGGGGTCACCTGTCGTACCGCATCGAGCCGGACGGCTCCCTCGTGTGCGCCGGCATGAACGTGGACAGCAGCGGATAGGCAGCCCCGCGCCGCCAGGGGGATGGAGCCGGGTTCGAGTCCCGGCCGGCGCTTTCAACCCGCAGTCAACGTCAGGACACGCGCCATGACCACCCGCACCTATCGCTCCCGCTTCCCCCGCATCCCATACGGCGCCGTCCGCTGGCTCATGGGCCGCGTCCACGTCGGCACGCCTGACGTGCAGGTCGTCGCCGAGTTCGCCCACCGCTCGCACGGCAGCGGCGCCACGCCGGCCGAGGTGTGCGAGGTCGTGCGGTACGCGCTCGCCTGCCACGCTGAGAACCGCAACACCTACTCGGTCGTGATGTCCGGCCGCGTCCGTTAGCTCACCCGCAGTCAACGTCAGGAGACGCCATGGCTCGTGTCCCAAAGCTCCTCATCAAGGTCCGCTCGTTCTCGCTGCTCTGTCCGTACTGCGGGGTCGAGGTGGCGTCAGGCAATGAGGCGGACTGGCCCCAGCAGCGGACCGCCTGGTGCCCCGAGTGCAGACTCGGCGCGCGCGTGCCGCAGGAGCGCATCGGCAAGCTGTTCGAGACGGGGGCGAGGGTGACGCGATGATGGAAATTATCACCGGGGTTGCGCTCGGATTCTCGATTGCTCTCGCGGTCTGGGCCTGGAGTCAGGGATGAACGTCACGCTCCGCAACGCCAGCCGCATCGCCAACCTGCTCGACGTCGCCCAGCCGCTCGTAGCCTGGCTCTCCCCCTGTTACGGCGACGCCGACCTGCCCGTGCGCGTCAAGCTCGTCTCGCGCCGGGCCGGCAAGCGCGGCATCACCGGGGTGGCGTCCACGCCGGTGTCCGAGGCGCGCCGGGGTTCGCGCACCCCGGGCTACGACGTCGTCGTCCATATCGGCGAGCTGGTGGCGTACCCGCGAACGCGCCCGGCCTACCGTCAGGCCAGCGGTCCCATCACCATCAACAGCTTCGCGGAGGACCTCTGCTACGTCCTGGCCCACGAGCTGCGCCACGTCGAGCAGTACGTCGCAACCCGCAACCTGCACGCCGCCCAGAACCCTCGCGCGCGCCGGCTGCTCGACGCCGACTTCGTCAAGGCGTTCCGCAATCACATCCGCATCCACTGCCCGCGCGGCTCGTGCGAGGTCGATGCCGAGCGCGTGAGCCACGCCCTGGTGCGGGCGTGGCGTGAGGCGCACGCATAGGAACGTCAGGTCGCGCCCCGCAGCTGCCCGAGGGCCCCGGCAACGGGGCTCTTCGTGTTTCTGCCGCCGGGCTGCCGGGCCGTCAGCCGACGTTGGTACAACGATGGTACCTGATGCCGACCATCGTGGAAATGCGGAAGACCAAGCGGTGCTCGAGGTGCGGCGAGACCAAGCCGCGCGGCGAGTTCGGCCCGCGCGCCGACGGGCGCGACGGGCTGAACCCGCGGTGCAGGGCCTGCGCCGCCGCGGAGAGCCGCGCAGACAAGGCCCGGCGGACGGCGGGCGGACTCTGCAGGGACTGCGGCACCAACCCCACGCCGGGTCGGGCTCGGTGTGCCGATTGCGCCCGCCGGGCGGCTGAGCGGAGGCGGCAGCGGCAATACAACCTCACGCCCGCTGAGTGGCAGGCGAAGCTCGAAGCGCAGGGGTTCGCCTGCGCCAATCCGGGCTGCGGCCGCGAGCCGACCTGCCTCGACCACGACCACATCCACGACCCACGCGACCCCGCCGGGCATAGGGGCCTCCTGTGCCGTGGCTGCAATGTCGCTCTCGGTAATACTGCCGACAGCCCCCGCCGCGCCCGCGGCCTCGCCACCTACCTCGAACGCTACGCCGCCCACACGGAGACAGCATGACGACGCTGGCCCTCGTCCTCGCAATCCTCGCCGCCTACGCCGCCGGCATCGGACGCCCGCCGCCCGTCGACTCCATCGTCACCGGTGTCGGCATCGCGGCGGCACTCTTCATGCTCAATCACGGGGGCGCGCGATGACCCTGCGCCTCCTGCCGAACGGATGGGCGCTGCGTGTCGCGCCCGACGACCCTGACCCGCGCGACTTCCCGCGCGTCGAGTGCGCCTGCGTCGCCCGGCCTCTTCGCTGCCGACCCTGCCGCGCCGCCTGTGACTTCGGAGTTCCACACCTCATCACGCTGTCCAAGGAGAAGACGCCATGAGCCTGACGCACATCCGTTCCGCCGTCGACCACGAGCAGCCCCTGCTGGGCGACGTCGTCATCATCAAGCGCACGTACGTCGACCCGAAGGCGACGCCCGGCAAGCAGCTTCAGACGCTCTGCACCGACTGCGGCCAGCTGTTCACCACGTCGTTCCGCCGCATGGGCCGCCTCGGCTCCCGCCGCGCGTGCGAGGTCCGCAACGTCCCGCAGTGCTCGCCGTGCCGGAGCAAGTACGCCGAGGCGCGGAAGGCCGCCAAGTCCATCCTCGCCGCGACGTTCGAGGGCGCCGCTGCCGCTGCCGCTGCCGCTGCCGCCCCGCGCGCGTTCGCTCCCGGTGACCGCGTCCGCTGCATCGAGGGGGGGAACTTCATCGGCGACCGCGCGCTCGTCGAGGGCCAGGTCTACACCGTGAGCGACGTCGACGGGCTTCTCGGTCTGCAGTTCGTCTCCCTGGTCGAGCGCCCCGAAGTCGCCCTCGGCACGCGCGCCTCCCGCTTCGTCCTCGCGCGTGCCCCCGGCGAGTTCCGCGCGGGCGACACGGTGCGGGTGGTCGACGCCGATAGGTACATGAGGGGTAACGGGCTCAGCAATGGCACCGAGTGCGTCGTCCGGCAGGCCGGCGACCCCGAAGGAAAGCTCGGCACCCCGGGACCGTACCTCTTCATCCAGGGCAAGGTCTTCGACGCCGGCCACCTCCCGAGCCGCTTCGAGCTGGTGAAGGAGGCGGCGTGAGCGCGGCCCTCGGCTACCGCGTCGGCGACACCGTGAGGGTCGTCGAGGATGACGGCTTCCTCAGGAAGAATGGGCTGCACAACGGCGCCGTCGTCCGTGTCTCGCGCATCATCGAGCCGTACGGCTACAACGGCGTGCTCGGCCCGTTCGTCGAGGTGAACGGCATCCCCGGCGGCTGTCTGCCGTCGGCGTTCAAGCTCGCGTCGACGGGCGGGTGCGCCGACGGGACGGCTCTCGCCGCTCGCGTCAAGGAGATGGCTGACCGGTACGCCAGGGGCGCGGGCGACTTCGGTGGTACCGGCATCGCGGGCGAGCTGCGCGCGCTGCTGGACGCTGAGAAGCCCGCGCGCTGCCCGGTCCACTACTCGGGGCCAAGCGTCCCCCGCGCTCACGGTACGCGCTGCGAGAAGCTCGGCGCGCACCAGGGCGAGCGGCACTCCACGTGGCACGACGACGCGCCGCTCTCGTGGTGGACTGAGGAGGAGAAGGCTGTCCTCCGCGCGGCGCAGCGATGAGCGCGCTCGTCGACCAGGCGGAGGTGGTCGCCCTGTGGCACCGCATCGAGGCGCGCCGAGTCCTGAACCGGGACTCGGCCGCCTTCGCGCGGCTGTCCGTCGTCGCCCCAATGTGCTTCGAGCCGCGCGACACGCCGCGCGTGCTGGGTCTGCTGGAGCGCGAAACGATGCGTGACGTCGCGCTCGAACTCGACGAGAGGCTGACATGACCACTGCGAAGAAGATCGCCGCCGCCCTCGCGCTGCTGCTGGCCGTCGGCGGCGGGTCGTACTGGCTTGGCCGGCGCAGCGTTCCGACGCGCGTCGCCGAGAGCCAGGTGTCGGACGGCAGGCGCGACGCAAGTTGGGGCTCGACGGCCACCATGGCGAAGAGCACCACCACCGCGCGCTCGCCGTCAACGCTCCGCCGGTACGACCCGAAGACCGGCGCGCTCGTGTCGGAGCTGGTGACCGGCGCCGTCACGTCGTCCTCGACTACCGCGGCCACCGCGGCATCGGGCGGCCAGGAGCACGAGCAGTCGCACATCGAGGCGAAGCGTGCCGTCGAGTACGGCACCGCTCCGCGCCTGCGCCTCTCGCTTGGGCTCGGCTACGACTCGAAGCGCCTCGACCTGCGGCCCGTCGCATCCGTCGGCGCCGAGCTTCGCCTCACGCCGCCGATCTTCGGGGTCGCGGCGTGGGCCTACGGAACCGTCGCACCGCCCGTCGCGGTGCCTGTGCTGTCCAACCGTGCCGGCATCGACTGGACCGCCGGCATCAAGCTCCAGGGAGAGTGGTGATGCGGAAGTTCTTCGTCATCGGCGCCGTGCTCGCGGCCGTGCAGGGGGCCGCCGTCGCGGGCCTGCTCTACGCGGCCTACCAGTTCGCCCTCTACCAGGGATGGGTCCGCTGATGCACTGCCTCATGAAGCAGCTCAACATGGACACCGGCGCGACCGAGCTGCTCGGCGTCGTGCCGGCCGACGAGGCGGCGAAGACCATCCGCGAGGCGCGCGCGCGCCGGAAGCGTGGCGACCCCGTGGTGCTGGCGGCTATCCCGGTGGTGCTCCAGTGAGGTCGCTCAACGAGAGGACGCTCGACGCCCTGGCGCTGGTGCGCGCCGAGCGCGCGCGACAGGACGCGAAGTGGGGCGGGGGTCGTGACTCCCCCGACGGCACCGGCACCCCGACGCAGGTCGACCGCGCGCGGCAGGCGCGGGACGCTTGCGACCTGGCGGCGCGCGAGCACCGCAAGACCTGGCGCCACATCCTCGTCGAGGAGGTCTCCGAGGCACTGGCCGAGAAGTCCGAGACGCGCCTGCGCGCGGAGCTAGTGCAGGTCGCCGCGGTGGCGACAGCCTGGGTCGAGGCTATCGACGCGCGGGGTGGGCGATGACGCCCGGCGAGGCAATCGAGGTTCTCCGCGGGCTGCAGAAGCACCTCCGGCGCAGCGCGGGCGCAAAGCGCGGCAACGCGAATGGTTCGTGGCGCGAGCACGAGATTCTGAGTCACGCGCGCGAGGCAGAAGAGCGGGCCGACGCCATCGACGTCGCCATCGAGGAGATGTTCCGCCTCCAGGGACTAAGCCGCTAGCCTGGCCCTCCCCCGTCAGCCCACGGCAGTACAACGAGAGAACCTCAGCAGTTACCAACCAGCACACGAAGGGAGCAGCGCGCATGTTCACGGCAGGCCAGAAGGTTCGCATCAGGCCGTTCCAGCGGATGAAGAGTGGCCGCATCGACGACGGCGGCCTCACCTTGGCCGGCTTCAAGGCCGGCGACGTCGTCACCATCGAGGGGCCGGTCTTCGGCGACCTCGTTCACCTCGCGGAGGGCGGGACGACGTACTTCCGCTACCGCTTCGAGGCGCTCCCTGACGAGCCCGAGAAGGCCAGCGGCTTCGCCGCCGTCGTGCCGCCCGTCCCGCCGCCCTTCGCGAAGGGTGACAAGGTGAAGGTCGTGCGGCACGACACCTACCTCGCGAACCACGGGTACCCGGTCGGCAGCGTCGGCACGGTCGCGAAGTTCGGCAAGGCGCACAGGGGCAGCAGCGACTACGTGTGGCTGCAGGGCCCCAACGGCGAGGAGATCGGTGGCACCGGTCCGTCCTGCTTCGAGCTGGTCACGGCGCAGCGGAAGCCGAAGGACGAGACGATCTACATCGCCGGCTCCCCGCAGCGCGTCGTCACGTCGCCCGGCGACTTCAACGACGGCCAGGAGGTCGCCATCTACCAGTTCGTCCGCTACGGCACGGTGAAGAAGGTCACCACCGCGTCGGTCGCCTGAGAGCGGCGTCGTCAGCCCACGGCAGTACAACAGCAGTACACCGGCAGTAACCAATCCCCGCCCAAAGGAGGGCAATCAAGAATGAGAGTCGAGCGCAAGAACGACCTGACGTTCCACAAGTGGAGCAAGGTCGGCACCAAGCTGGACGTCGTCATCGCGGAGGAGGCGGTGCTCGGCCGCGCCAACCAGTTCGGCGGCGTGGACAACTTCTTCCGCGGCGTCTACGCGGGCACCGAGGACCGCGTGCAGGTCCCGATGCCGTACGACCTGCTCAAGAAGTTCGAGCAGGTCAGCGAGGGCATTGTCCTCGGGACGACGCGCTTCATCATCACCTTCACGGGCACGAAGCCCATGGCGGGCAAGGCTCCGCTGAAGCTCTTCGACGTGGACGTCGAGGGCCTCAGCGGCGACGCGGGAGGGGTCGAAATCCCCTTCTAGTTCGCCTCTCCCCCAGCGAAACGGAGCACGCATGAAGAACCCCTTCAAGAAGAATCCCGCGTCGGTCGCCTCCATCCTCTCCGGGTTCACCACCGTCGCCGCGCAGCTCGCGGACCACATCAGGACGAAGGACGCCGAGTCGCAGTACCACGCCGACGCCGTCATCGAGCACGACGCGGCGCGGGTCGCGGCCGTCGAGGAAGCGAACAAGGCTGCCGACGTGAAGCTCCGCATCGAGGCGCTCATCGGCGCCTAGCACTTCCCGGGCGGGAAGCAATTCGTCGGCCGGGCAGCTAGCGCCCGCGCAGTGGTCGACGTGGGGAGGGGGCGCGACTCCCATCGTAAGAAGAACGCGCAATCAACAGGGCGCGGCGGAACCATCATGGCTCCGCCGCGCCCTTGCTGTCTCAATCGACCTGCTCCGCGGAGAGGCGCATAATGCCACACAAGGACCCTGTCGAAGCTAAACGATACCGAACCTCTTATCGCGCAGTCAATCTCGAGAAGATTCGGGCGCGTGAGGCCGCCTATCGAGCCGCTCACGCGGGGGCGCTGTGTGCGCGCCGGGCGGCCTATTACGCCGCCAATCGCGAGGCTTTACTGAGGCAGAACGCCGCCTACCGCGCCAGCCATATCGACCAGCAACATCTTCGCGCCTCCACCTGGCGGACGGCCAATCGGGAGGGAACCCGCGCGAAGCATCTGATGCGCAGGTATGGCTTGACCGTCGAGCAGTACGAAACGCAGCTCGCCAGCCAGGACGGCGGCTGCGCCATTTGCGGGACCATGGAGCCGGGCGGCGCGAGCGGGCGGTTTCACGTCGATCACCGCAAGCGGGACGGAGCCCTGCGGGGCCTTTTGTGCGTCCGCTGCAATCCGCTGGCGGCCAGCGAGCACCTTGAAAAGCATCTCGACGCAGCAATTGCCTACCTTCGGAGGTCAGCATCGTGAGCCACGCCGACGTCGCCCTGGAGTACCTATCCAAGGGCCTGCACCCGATCGCGGAGCGTCCGAACAGCAAGCTCCCGCTGGAGCCGGCATGGCAGACGCTAATCAACCGCACCGCCGAGAAGGTGCGCGCCGCCTTCGAGGCCGCGCCCGAGGGGCATGGCATCGGCACGGTCACGGAGGGTTTCATCGTCATCGACCTCGATGTGCGCGAGTCGGTGAACGGCGTCGAGGCGCTGATCTCCCTGGAGCTTCAGCGCGGCGCGCTCCCGCCCACGCTCACGAGCGAGACGCCCTCGGGCGGTCGCCACCTCTTCTTCCGGGTCCCGGGCGGCGTCGCCGTCAAGAACAGCGTCTCGAAGCTCGGCCCCGGCATCGACGTTCGCGGCACCGGCGGGCAGGTCGTGCTGCCTCCCACCACCATCGACGGGCG
>WNGF01001146.1_pt1 | contig 39152 bp, 18 predicted proteins | sample 5400641 | NCBI WGS metagenome assembly WNGF01 (sample SAMN13153371, study PRJNA577476) | soil metagenome | isolation source: 80 cm soil or saprolite under grassland replicate 2 | place: USA:California | collected 2016-06-15 | reverse complement strand
TTGGACATCCCGTCCTGCCGGTCCCTGAACCAAAACCTACCGTATGACACAAAAAAAGCTCCTCTGCCCCGAACGACAACGAAAGATCCCACCCCACTTCAGTTGGGTCGACCACCGGCTTATTCGTCAACATCGGCTCCGTGATTGCGATCACTGCGCCTGGGCTCTTTACCTCTTCCTGGTCAGCGTCGGAGACGCCCAGGGGTTGAGCTATTACTCCGATGCGACATTGGCGCGGGCCCTCAAGGTCGATCTGCTCGGGCTATCGGCGGCGCGTCGTCAACTCATCGGCGCCGACCTCATCGCGTATCAAAAGCCGCTCTACCAGGTGCTGGACTTGGGGGAGGCACCCTGGCGGAAAGTGGGGTCACATCTCGACATTCGACATTTACCTCGACCGCCGCGGGCCCGAAGGCGCAAAGTATCTCGCATGGACCGACCGCTGAACGCAGAACCTCCTGGCCAATTTTCAACCTAAATGAGCGAAAATGTCGAATGTCGAGATGCGAGCCCTTGCGGCGTTCAAGGGGATTTGGCGTGGCCTGGGGGCCGCCGGATCGCGTGCGCCGAGGCAGCCAAGCGGCGCTTGAGATTGGACTGAGCCGACAGTAGCCTCACCAACGTTGGGCGAACGATGAGTCTCGTGCTGGCCGTTGGCCACGCCGAATGCGACCCGAATTGATGAATCCGATGAGCGGGGATGTAGCCAATTTCGATCTGGTGCGATCAGGTCAGGGCAAGGACCGAAAGATGACTCGAACCGTCTGTGTGGCGGTCGCCGGGTTGGCTTGCCTGCCCATTGGGTTGCTCTGGGATATCTCGCATCACTCAACGATCGGACGCGATACCTTTTGGACGCCGGCACATATCCTCATTCAACTGGGCGGGATTGTGCCCGCGCTCCTGTTCACCGCGATCGCCTGGCAGACGACTTTTCGCGGCACTCCGGAGGAACGCGACGCGTCGGTTTCGTTTTGGGGACTGCGCGCGCCGCTCGGCGTTTGGGTATCCGTCTGGGGCGCGTTGGCGATGGTGACCTCCGCGCCCTTCGACGATTGGTGGCACAATCGCTACGGGTTGGATGTCAAGATTGCCAGCCCGCCCCACGCCGTGCTTGGACTGGGCATGTTCGCGGTTGGCATGGGCGTGTTGCTGTTCGTGTTCTCCGCTCAAAACCGGGGAAATGCCGAGAACCGAAACCGCAGCGGCTGGATCTGCGCGCTCGCCGTCGGCGTCATCATCGCGCTCTGGGCAGATTTTGCGACTGAGTTCACTTGGCCGAATCTCCAACATGCCTCCTATTTTTATCGGGTTGTCTCCACCCCGTTTCCGTTGCTCTTGGTGCTGGCGGCGCGAGCGGCGAAGGTGCGAGGGGCCGCCACCGTCGCGGCGGCCACTTACATGTTGCTCTACATTGCCATGATCCTGGTCCTGCCGTTATTCCCCGCGTATCCGAAGCTCGCGCCAATTTATCATCCGGTGGACCACATGGTGCCGCCGGCGTTTCCGCTTCTGCTGGTCGTGCCAGCCGTGGTGATTGACGTCATCGAGTGGTGGTTCGTGCGCCGCCCCGAGACCATCACGCCGCCATCATCTCCCGGGGCCACTCCAGTCCGTCGTTCACCTTGGTGGAAGGACTGGCTGCTGGCCTCGGTGTTCGCGGCGATTTTTCGCGCGTTCCTTTCCGCACGGGTCGGGCTGTGGCTCGGAAACTACTTGCTGCGACTCAAACGATGAGAACCCGCCTCGCGACTTTGCTCTGGTCGTGCTGCATTGCGGCGGAGGCGCACGTGGGGAGTCCCAACGTCATTTTTGAGGGCCAAGCCGGCCAGTATCCCGTCCGCGTCGTCATCCGCCCGCCGCAAGTGGTGCCCGGACTCGCCGAAATCACGGTGCGCGGGCCAGCCGAGCCGGATCTGCGCGTCACCGTCCTGCCCGTGTTCTGGAATGCCGGACGCAAGGGCGCGCCGCCGCCGGACGAAGCCCATCTGGTCCGTGGCGAAACTAATCTTTACTCGGCGCAACTTTGGCTGATGAAGCCGGGGGCCTACAGCATGGACGTCACGGTCGAGGGGCCGGGTGGTAAAGGCACGCTGATTGTCCCGGTCAATGCGATGGCGACCAATACGCGCCCAATGTCTCGAGGCTACGGCCTCACGCTTTCGGCCCTGGGCCTCGTCCTCTTCCTCGGTGGAGTGAAGATTGTCGGAGCGATTTTCGGTCAAAGCGGTCTCGATCCGGGAGCGCTTCCCACCAGGAAAGATCGGTGGCGTGGACGCGCCGCCATGGTCGTGGCGGCCGCCGTTCTTTCTCTCATGGGTTTTGGCGGCAAGAAATGGTGGGACTTCGAAGACCGCAACTACCGAAACAATTCACTCTACAAACCATTCCCTGTGTCGGCTCAAGTCCGCACCGAGCGCGAGGAACACATTTTGAGCATCGCGGTGGATGCATCGGAACGCCGCGGCCAATGGACCCCACTCCTTTCTGACCACGGCAAAATGATGCATCTTTTTCTGGTCCACGCCAAGCGGGAGGATGCCTTTGCCCATTTGCATCCCGTCCATCGCAGCGGCGCGGAGTTTGAAGCGGCGCTGCCTCCGCTTCCAGCCGGTCGCTATCACCTCTACGCGGATGTGACGCACGAAGACGGCTTCGCCGAGACACTCGCCGCCACCGTCGAGGTCCCGCCGGCGTCCAGCGGGATGAAGGCGCTCTGGCTGGGAAATTCCGCGGAGCCGCTTTGCTCTGCCGCGGTGGCGCAGCGGTTGGCGACGAATTTGTTTTTCCCACCCGATCGGGACGACTCGTGGCACTGGGACAGCGGAGTGCGGACCGCACAACCGAGCGGAAGCTTCTCGCCTGATGCAGACCAGCGCGTGGCGGAGTTGAGCGGAGGCTACAAGATGATCTGGGAGAATGCCGGGCCGCTCGTCGAAAACCGGGACGCGTCGCTCCGCTTCAAACTCCTCGCCCCTGGCAATCAGCCCGCCGTGATCGAGCCGTATCTGGGCATGGTCGGACACGCGGTGGTGCGGCGGCAAGACGGCGCTGTTTTCGCGCACATTCATCCGGCGGGAACGTTCTCGATGGCCGCACAGGAATTTTTCGTCAACGGCAAGCGCTCGAAGAATTCCACTTCAGCATGGCAGCCTGGCGAATCATCTGCCGGAGAGCCATCGCTCGGACGGCTGCTGCAGCACAGCCACACCAACAGTGTCGGCTGGGTCGAAGAGGTATCATTCCCCTACGCGTTCCCCCAACTGGGACTGTATCGTCTCTGGATTCAAATGAAGTGCGAGGGCAGGATTCTGACTGGGGTATTCGACGCGACGGTAGCATCGGCGAAGTGATGTTACCAGAGTCACCGTCGTACCCGTCCACTGCAATCTGGTTGGTCACGCCCGCCTTGCGATAGAACATCACGGGGCCAGCGTAACGATCCATTGGCATTGGGATCCATTGGGGTCACATCTCGACATTCGACATTGTGGTTGCGGTGTGACGGAGGCTGGAAGTAGGATCGGGCCATGGCGCGAGCCGTGCGGATCCAGAGGAGCGGTGCTTGGTATCACGTGACCGCACGCGGCAATGAGCGGCGTCCCATTTATCGTGGGGAAGGAGACCGACGGCATTTCTGCGAACTGTTGGCCGAGGCCGTGGAAAGATACCGGTGGAGGCTGCACGTCTACGTGCTCATGGACAATCACTATCACCTGATGGTGGAGACCCTGGAGGCGAACCTGAGCCAGGGAATGCACTGGTTGAACGTCAGTTACAGTGTGTGGTTCAACCGCCGTCATCAACGGGCCGGGCATCTGTTCCAAGGCCGCTACCAGGCCATCATTGTGGATCGGCTGGGCTGGGGATTGGAAGTGAGTCGCTATGTCCATTTGAACCCGTTGCGAGTTGAGAAACTGGGACTTGGCAAAGGCGGGCGGCAACGGGACCGGTTGGGCGTAGGGTGCGCGCCGCGACCTGCGGAAGTGAGGGAGCGAATCCGGTTGTTGCGCAGCTATCGGTGGAGTTCGTATCGCGCCTACGTTGGGTTGGAGAGAGTGCCGGCCTGGTTGACGTGCGAGAGCGTGCGAGAGTTGGTGGGGGGAAGGGCCGGGGCTAAGCAGCGGGAGGCGTATCGTGAGCACGTGGAGTCAGCGGTGCGGCAAGGTCTGATGGAAACTCCGTGGGAGAAGGTCACTGCGCAGGTGCTGTTGGGCGGAGCGGAGTTCGTGGAGAGACTGCGCCCGAAAGTGACGGGCAACGCGCGCGAGCAACCCGGGCTGAAAGTGCTGGCGGGCCATCCGGGGTTAGAGGAGGTCATCCGGGTGGTCGAACAGCTCAAGGGGGAACAGTGGGAGGAATTCCGGGACCGTTATGGAGACAGCGGCCGGGACTTGGTGTTGTGGCTTGGTCGCAAACGTTGCGGGTTAAAGCTGGGTGGATTGGCGCAGAGGGCGGGAGGCTTGGATTACACGAGTGTGAGCCTGGCGGTGAAGCGGTTTGAGAAGCGACGGCTGCGGGAAAAGGGTCTGAAACTTTTGGCGGAGCAGGCGGAGGAAGCCTTGAAGCTCAAGTGAATGTCGAATGTCGAGATGCGACCCCGATTATCGTGACTTCGTGCGACCCCGATTATCGTGACTCCTTTTCTCGTGACTAAGGGGCCGGCACGATTATCTTCGTTGCCTTCACGCAAAACCTGAAAATATGGACACACTTCGTTTTCGCATGGCACTGGGCTGCGCCGCGGTCTGCCTGCTCTCCGGCGCCGCATCCGGCCGGGCGGGTGAACTCTCGAACCAGCAGTGCGACTGGCTGAGCAAGGCCCGGCGCCAGGACACCAACGGCTGGGTTTATTTGCATATCGAAGGAACGCCGGCCGAGCGAGGGTTCCAGCACGGTTATTTGCTGGCCAGGGAAATCGCCCGGGCGATCGGGACCACCCGCGCGACCTGGCGTCATGACAGCGGCATGGAATGGAACTGGCTGCTGGCCAAATCGCGACGATTCATCACGCCGCGAGTCGACACGGAAAACCTGGCGGAAATCGAGGGCATCGCCCAGGGCGCCCGGGCCAATGGGTTCGAGACCACGCGCGATGAGATCATCGCCTACAACGCCATCATCGATTTGGCGGGATATTGGTGGCCGGTCGAAAAAAAGAAGTGGGATTACAACTCGCCCAACCGCCCGAAGGAGGCTTGCAGCTCATTCATCGCGGTCGGTTCGGCGACGGCGGGGGGAGGAGTGGTCCTTGGTCACAACACCATGTCGGGCTATGTGGACGCCGACTACTACGTGATCGCCGACATCGCGCCGGCCAGGGGTCACCGCATCCTGATGCAGACCCAGCCGGGATGGGTGCATAGCGGCACGGATTTCTTCATCACCGACGTGGGCCTGGTCGGTTCCGAAACCACCATCGGAGGCTTTCACGGGTTCAAGGACAAGGCGGTCCCGGAGTTTGTCCGCATGCGGCGCGCGACGCAGGACGCCTCGAGCATGGAGGAGTGGTGCCAGATCATGAAAAAGGGCAATAACGGCGGCTACGCCAACGCCTGGCTGCTGGGGGATGTGAACAAAAACGAAATCGCCTGCCTCGAACTGGGTCTCAAAAATGTCAACTTCGAGAAAAAGCGCGACGGATTCTTCGCCAGTTCGAACGTCGCGGAGGACATACGGATCCTGCGCCTGGAGACCGACATCGAGGACACCGACATTCGTTTGTCCGGGGTGGCCCGGCGGGTGCGCTGGAAAGAGTTGATGCGCCAACATGCCGGCAAGATCGATCTGGAACTGGCGAAGAGTTTCGAGTCCGACCATTACGATTCCTATTACAAGAAGGATCGTCCCGGCAACCGGTCCCTGTGCGCCCATGGCGATCTCGATGACCACATGAATGCTTCGGGCGTTCCTTTCTCACCCCACGGCACCTGTGACGCGAAGGTGGTTGACTCAAAACTGGCGAAACAGATGGCGTTCTCCGCGCGTTGGGGTTCAGCCTGCGGGGCGGCCTTCGACGCCGACCGCTTCCTGGCCGGACATCCGCAATTCGATTGGATGAAAGGCCTCTTGAAAAGCCGCCCGAGCCAGCCTTGGACGGTGTTTCAGGCCGCTAAGAACAACTAGGCGCTCCTGCCGCCTAAAGGCGGGACTACGAGCGGGGGCGGGCACGCCTGTCCGAGCTATCGCTTCACGAATCCGCTGTCGGCCATCCATTCATCGAAGCGGGTGATCCAGGCGCCGACTGGCTTGTCGTTGCTGGCGCGCAGACCAAAACCGTGGCCGCCGCTGCTGTAGATATGCAATTCAGCCGGCACGCCGGCGCGTTTGAAGCGCAGGTAGGTTTCGGCCAATCCTTCCGAAATATCTTTGCGATCTGTGTAGGGTGATCGCGAGATTGCGGTGACCGCCCCCGGGAATCACCAGCAGCGCCGTGCCTGTGGCTCTCTCCTTCGCAGGCAGGTAAGGCGTGAGCGAAGGATGGCTCCCCTCACCCGTGCTCCACTGCCGTTGAATTGAGGACCAGTGAGGACCACTTACGGCTAATGACCAATGACCAATGACCAATGAATAACCAAGCCCCAATGACCAAAACTCGTAACGGATCAGGAGTCATAGACGCCCGCCCTCACCCCGGCCCTCTCCCCCGGGGAGAGGGAGCTTCCTTTGCCGCGCTGGGACGAAGTGGCGTTGTTCGGCGGATGGAGCGTCCCATGCGCATTCTACCAACGCGGCAACCGCGAGAGCAGGGGAGCTTTCAAGGCGCTCCGACACGACGATTCAAACCTCGCTGAGCCGCCCCGTGGAATCGCCGTGCTTGTCGAGGCCCTGCACGCCCATGCGGTCGGTCATGCTCAGGAACAGGTTGGTCAGCGGGGTCGGCTGGACCTTGACGTAGCGGCCCGGCTTCAAGCCGCCGCCGCCGGCACCGGCCAGGAGAATCGGCAGGTTGGAGTGGGTGTGGCGATTGCCGTCGGCGTTGCCGGAGCCATAGACGATCATCGAATTGTGGAGCAGGGAATGGCCATCGACATCCTTCGTCTGCTCCATCTTCTCCAGGAATTTGGCGAATTGCTTCACGTACCACCGGTCGATCTCCTTGACCTTGTCGATCATTTCCTGTTTGCCCTGGTGATGGGTGAGGTTGTGATGGCCTTCCGCGAAGCCCAGCTCGGAGAAGGTCCGATTGCTGCCTTCGCCGGCGAACAACATGGTGGCCAGGCGGGTGGAATCGGTCTGAAAGGCGAGAAGGAGCATGTCGCACATGAGGGCGATGTGCTCTTCGAACGTCGGCGGGATGCCGGCGGGAGAATTCACCTCCGGGTTCACCACCGGCATGCGTTCGGCCTTTTCGATGCGTTGCTCGATCTCGCGCACGCTGGACAAATATTGGTCGAGCTTCTGGCGGTCGCGTCCGTTCAACTTTCGCTGCACGACGTTCGCGTCCTTTAAAACAAAATCCAGGATGGAATGTTGTTCCGCCTGGCGGCGTTTGAGATTTTCGACGCGCTCGGCGGGGGAACCGACGCCAAAGAGCCGCTCGAACACCAGGCGCGGATTCGGCTCGGGCGCCAGCGGCTGGGTGGACGAGCGCCAGGCCAGGTTGTAGCTGTAGGCGCAGGAATAACCGGAGTCGCAATTGCCCGACTTGCGCACGGCATCGCAGGTCAGTTCGAGGGAAGGGAACCGGGTGAGGTGCCCGATTTGCTGCACCACGACCTGGTCGATGGAGGCGCCGGCCGAGATATCCGAGCCGGCCGTCTTCTTGATGCGCACGCCGGTCAGGAACGTGCCGCCCGCGCGCGCGTGATCGCCGGCGCCGTCCAGCCCGGGATCGGCATTGAGGTCATCGAGCCCGGAGATGACTTGCAATTGGTGCCTCACCTTGTCCAGCGGCTGCAAACTGGGCGGGAGCGAAAAGTCTTTTCCGCCGTCGCCCTCCGGCCACCACGCGGCGGGGATGGTGCCGTTCGGAACGTAACAAAACGCCATGCGCACGGGAGCCGGCGAGCCGCCTGCGCCCGCGGCATTGGCCGGGGCGGCCAGGAAGCCGACGGGCCGGAGCGACTCGAACGCGGGCAGGGCCAGGCAGGCCCCGAGTCCGCGCAGGAAATGACGCCGGCTCAGGCTGGCCCAGCGCTCGGCGGCGAAATGACGATGCAAGAGTGGGTTTGTTTTCATGGCGGTCACTGGTTTTTTGCGACTCGTTTTGTTTCCCGGTGCGGCCCGGAGGGTTCAGGGGCATTGGACGCCGATCCTGCGGATTGCGTTCGCATCTTTTGGAACGGGGCCGACTCGATCACGCCCAGGAGCAGGGCGGAGAAGCGCCCCTTTTCCCGGTCGAGCCGCTGCACAATGCGGTCGATGGTCTCCACGTCGTAATACTCCATGCCGCGGCCCACGGCGTAGGTGAGAAATTTTTCCGTAAGGCAGCGATAAAAATCCAGGCGATGTTTCGTGACGAGGACCTGTTTCAGCTGGCGGACGCTGTCGAACGTCTCGCCGGTGATCAATTTGCCCGCCGTATCAATCGGCTGTTTGCGCTCCTGCTCGCGCCACATTCCCAGCGCGTTGAAGTTTTCGAACGCCAGGCCGAGGGGATCCATGCGCTCATGGCAGGAGGCGCACAGCGGCTTCTCGCGATGAAGGGTCAGCGCCTCGCGCAAGGTCGGCTCGTGATTTTTAAAATCCTTTTCGGCGACTTCGAGCGCCGGCACGTTTCCCGGCGGCGGCGGGGCCGGCGTCCCCAAAATGTTGTCGAGGATGAACAGGCCACGCTTGACCGGGGAGGTGCGGTCGGGGTTCGACGTGACCACGAGCACGCTGCCGTGGGTGAGCACGCCCCCGCGCGGGCTGCCGGCGGGCAGGCGGACCCGGCGCAACTCGGTCCCGGTGACGTCGAGGTTCGTCAGGCCGTAATGCCGGGCGAGCTTTTCGTTGAGAAATGTGTAATCACTGTCGATCAATTCCAGCACGGATCGATTTTCGTGCACCAGGCAGGCGAAATATTTTTCCGTCTCTTCGCGCAGGGCGCGGCGCAAGTCGCGATCCAATTCGATTTGCGGTGCTTTGAGGAAGCGGCGGCGACGCTCGAACATCTGCTGCAGTTCCGCTTTCTGTTCCGCGGTGCGCTTTTCCTCGGGAATGGCGTTGAGTTCCTGGAAGCGTTGGCGCCGTCGCGCGAACTCCCGCTGCTCGCCCACATCCCGGGCCAGCACGGCGCGGGCGTTGATGTCGATGCCCTCGACGTCGCGGGTCTGAAGCCATTGGCCGGTGAAATTCTGGACCAGCGCGGCCGAGCGCGGGTCGTCCCGCATTCGTTGGATCTGCGCCGGAAGGTTCTTGCGCAGCGCGCCGCGACCGGCCAGACGCAACAACTCATCGTCCGGCGTGGTGGACCAGAAGAAATAAGAGAGCCGCGAAGCCAGGCTGTATTCGTCCACGGGCGCAAAAGCCGCGCCGGGCGCGGCACGCGGGTCACGCTCCTCCAAACGGAAGAGAAACCGCGGGGAGGAGAGCACCGCGACCATCGCCTGCGCGACGCCGGTCTCGAAGCTCTTGCCGGGCTGGTGGTAAACCGTCTCCGCGACGGCCACCAGGCGCTCCACCGTCTCGTCATCCACCGGACGCCGAAAGGCCTTCGTCGCAAACCGGCGCAGCACTTCCCCGGCATACGCGCGGCGTTCCGCAGGATTCTTTGGCACGTCGCGGGGGAAGAAACGGTCATAGTTCTTCGGCCCGATCCAGTGCTCTTTCTCGATGGGTCCGCGCACCGTCGCGGAGAGGAGCCGCACTTCCAGGGAATTGATTTTCTTTTCCACCGGCGTCAGCGGCTCCAACTCGAAGAGCAGGCGATGCTCGCCCGGCGGCCAGTTCTCCTCGAAGTCGAAGCGAAACGTTTTGTTGTCGTACCAGCCAAATTCCCTTTGCAGCAGTTGGCGATCATCGAGCTGGAACGCGACGCGGCATCGGCCCGGGTCGAAATCGAAATTGCCCTTCACCGCGACTTCCAGCGTCAACCGATAACGTCCCGCGTGCTCGGTACGGAACCAATTCGAGACCGCGGCCGGTTCGTAGTAAGAGAGCGGGAGGAAGGTTTCCTTCGGGTTCTTGTCGCGGCTTTCCTGGCGACCGTTCAGGCCCTGAAACCGGATGCCGGTCATCGTCGACTCCGCGATCACTCTGGCCACCGTGGGCACGGCCTCCGAGACGATCGTCTTGGCCGCTCCCAGGTACTTCTCCAGCAGCATCGGCGACACCGTCAGGACATCCCCGATATTGTCGAAGCCGTAGCCGGTGTCATCGGGCGGGAACTCGACCTCGCTGTTAAAATCAAAGCCCATCAGATCGCGGATGGTGTTGCGATACTCGACCCGGTTGAGCCGGCGGGCGGTGACGCGGCCGGGATCCGGATTTCGCGCGTCAATGCCGAAGGCCTCGAATTTGATCCACTGCTCGAGTCGCTGACGTTCTTCGGCCGACGGCTGGGGCTTTTTGGCCGGGGGCATGAGGCCCGCGCGGGTGTTTTTCAGAACGGCCAGCCACAAATCATGCCTGGCCAGCAGCGCGTCATCCGATTTGAACTCGTCAAAGGCCACGCCGCCCTTCTTCATTCCGTCGGCATGGCAATCGGAGCAATACTTCTCAAGAATCGGCCGCACGTTCTTGCGAAAATGCGCCGCGGCGGGAAGCTCCCCGGCGGCGGCGCGCGGGGCGAGCAGCGCGAGAATCAGCGCGGCGGCGGCGGCGGCAAGAACATCGGCTTTTTGCCGATTCGATGGATCGAACGGCCACATCATAGATCAGGACTCAGTGGCAACCTAGCAGATCGGCTTGACGAGAAGCAACTGCTTGAACAGTAAGGCCGGCTTACGGGCGTGTCCTTATTTCGTCAAGGAGACCGACCGCGACGGGCATAATGGTCAACAGACGGTTTTTCGAGAAGGGCAATTCGATAAGTCAGATGCTCCCTCGAACCGTTGCCGGCGGGTCGGCCACCCCTGGCGGCACCGGCCGGGACGGGGGCTTTGGGATAGCGGCTGGCGAAAGTCAGAAATGCCGGCCAGTTCGGACCGTCGGTCTGTCCTCCGCCGGATTGACGGTGGAATTGGTTCAATCTAAGGTCCAGGCATCAGCACCGAACCCGATTGGCCACGAGTGATTCACCAAGCTGCCATGCATCGTCGCCCGCCCATCCCAGGCCTGGTCCTGGCGATGTTAGCTCTGTCGCCGGCGTGGCCAGCCGGGGCGAGTGTCGCCGAGACGCGCGCCCCGGCCGCGCAATGGCGGGCCGAACACCGCACGATCGACCTGCACCAACACATCGATTACACCACGCAACACCTGGCGCGCGCGGTGAAAATCATGGACGCGGTGGGGCTGGGCCTGGCGGTCAACCTGAGCGGCGGCACGGTGACCCGCGGCACCAACGGCGGCCGCTCCGAATTCGAGGGCCACAAGCAACTGGCCGACGCGCTGTTTCCCGGCCGCTTTGTGCATTATTTCAACCTGGACTATCGAGGCTGGGATGACCCGGACTTCTCCGCGCGGGCCGTGCAGCAGGTGGAGGAAGCCCATCGCCTGGGGGCGGCGGGGCTGAAGGAATTCAAACGCCTCGGCCTTAACCTGCGCGATGGGCAGGGCAAACTGCTCAAGATCGACGACCCGAAACTGGATCCAGTCTGGCGACGGTGCGGCGAACTGGGGATGCCCGTTTCCATTCACATCGGAGATCCCAAGGCCTTTTGGCTGCCATTCGATGAGACCAACGAACGCTGGAAGGAGCTGAAGGATCATCGGAGCTGGTGGTACGGGGACACCAACCGCTACCCGCCGCGGTTGGAGTTGCTCGGGGCGCTCGACCGCGTGATCGCCCGGCACCGGCCGACCACGTTTGTCTGCGTTCACTTCGCGAACAACCCGGAGGACGTCGATTGGGTGGACCGGGCGCTCGAGCGCAATCCCAACATGATGGCCGACCTGGCCGCGCGCATGCCGGAGCTGGGACGACACGATCCGCGGAAAATGCACCGGTTGTTTCTCAAGCACCAGGACCGCATCTTTTTCGCGACCGACTTCATGGTTTATGACAAACTGATCCTGGGCTCCAGCGGCGACGCCGAGCGACCCACCGATCGCGACGCGGAGATCTTTTACGAGAAGGAATGGCGCTGGCTGGAAACGTGGGACAAACACTGGGAACACATGACGCCCATCCAGGGGGACTGGACGATCAGCTCGATCGGGCTGCCAGCCGCAGTGCTGAGGAAGATCTATTTCGACAACGCCCGCCGGCTCCTGGTCCGTTCGCTGCCACTCCCGACCATTCAGGCGGCGCACGTCGACCAGGATTTGGAGCCAGACGGCGTCCTGGACGACCCTGCCTGGCAAAAGGCCAGGCCCGCGTGTCTGGAATACGGTTCGCGCCAAGGCGACGCCCATCCGGAGCTGGCCACGTCGGTGCGCCTGCTTTGGTCCGACCAATGGCTCTACCTGGGCTGGGAATGTACCTATACGAAACTGACGACCTTTGAGACGCCCTGCGCGGAAAAGGAGCGTCTTGGCCTCTGGGAGCGCGACGTGATCGAAGCGTTCATCGGCAGCGATCCGACCAACCTGAACCGCTATTCCGAATACGAAGTTGCCCCGACCAACGAGCGGCTGGACGTGCTGGTGAACCTGCCCGAGAAAAGCTTCGCCTGGGACGGACGCGGCCAGTCGGCCGTGCGGATAAACCAGCGGGCCAAGGTTTGGACCGTCGAACTGCGCATTCCACTGGAGATGTTGAGCCCGACCCGGCCGCGGGCGGGGACGCGGTGGCGTTTGAACCTTTACCGCTGCGACAAGGCCCACCACGCCTCCCTGGCCTGGAGCCCGGTGCTCCAGGGCTCCTTTCACACTCCGGAAAAGTTCGGGGTGCTGGAGTTCCTGGAGTAGCCGAAAGGATGACCACCGCTGGCGCCAAATGGGTTGGCGCTCCGACGAGGGCTGGGCTATGATACGGGCGCTCTGTACACACCACGCATTATCCGAATAATCCACTCTGCCAGGACCGTGCGGGCGTTCGCCTTTCTGGCCGCGAGCCTGGCTTTCCCGCCCGGTCTTCCGGCCTTTGTCCCGCCCGCACAGGAGAAGGCGCTGCCCGACTTCGACCAGCGCCGCCAGGCGCCACTCCCGCAAAAACCCCTGCCTCCGGCCAAAGCGGCGGCCGTCGACAAACTCAAAAGCCGCGTCCCCGGGTTGCGCGTCGAGCACGACAGCCTGTTGCAGACTCCGAAACACGTGGCTTCGACCGCCGGGTACCTGACCGGACCAAATGGCGAAGGCAAGGGGGTCTCGGCGCTGCGGGCCGCGGCGATGCCGGCGAATGATCCGCACCGGCCCATTAAAGCCTTCCTCAATGAACACTCGACGTTGTTCGGTCATGGAGCGGAGGTGCTCGGCGGATCCCGGGTCAAGCGCGATTTCGTGACCAGTCACAACGGTCTGCGCACCGTCGTCTGGGAACAGCAGGTGGACGACATCGTCGTCTATGAATCGGTGCTGGCCGGCCACATCACCCGCCAGGGGGAACTGGTCAGCCTGTCGAGCCAGTTCATCCCTGACGCGGAACGCGCCGCGGATGCAGGCACGCCGAACCGGGCGGCGGCGCAGGCGGCGCCTCTCATCTCCGCCGCGCAAGCCGTCTTCATCGCCGCGGAGAACCTCGGGGAAACGCTGGATCTGGCCGCGATCACGCCGCGCACACCGCGGCCGGAAGGAAATGAGAAGCGGCAAACATTCAAGGCTGGTCCGCTTCCCGGCGAAGCGCAAACCCGGTTGGTCTGGTTGCCGCTGGACGCCACCCGCCTGCGCCTGTGCTGGGAAGTCGAAGTGACCCGCCGCGCCGGCGGCGAGCGTTACCGGCTGCTAGTCGATGCCCAGACCGGCGAGGTCCCGCTCCGCCACCGCCTCACCGTCTACCTGAGTGACGCGACCTATCGCGTTTTTACCAGTGACAGTCCCACGCCCCTTTCTCCGGGCTTATCGGTGCCCGGCACGAACGAGCCGCCGGCGGTCTCGCGCTCGCTCGTGACCTTGAGCGCGCTCGACACGAACGCTTCGCCCATCGGCTGGATCAGCGACGGAGAAAACGAAACGCGCGGCAACAACGTGGATGCGCACCTCGACCGCAACGGCGACGACGTTCCCGACTTGCCGCGCCCGCAAGGCTCGCCCTTCCGCGTGTTCGACGCTCCGCTGGATCTGGCGACGGCCCCGGGCGCATACACCGATGCGGCCGTGGTGCAGCTCTTCTACTGGTGCAACTGGATCCATGACCGGCAATACGAACTGGGCTTCACGGAAGCGGCCGGAAATTATCAAAAGGACAATTTTGGGCGAGGCGGGGTGGGCAACGACGCCATCCAGGCCGACGCGCAGGATGGGTCGGGTTTCAACAACGCCAACTTTACCCCCGCTCCCGACGGTCAGCCGGGCCGGGTGCAAATGTTCATTTTCACCGGCCCGGACCCGGATCGGGACGGGGACCTCGACGCCGAGGTGATGCTTCACGAACTGACGCACGGCATGAGTTCGCGGCTCGTTGGAGGAGGCGTAGGCATCAGTTCGCTGCAAGCCTCGGGCATGGGGGAGGGGTGGTCGGATTTCTTCGCGCTTTCATTGCTGAGCCAGCCGGACGACGATCCCGACGGCGTCTATCCCTTCGGGGGCTATGCCTCGTTCCAGATCAGCGGGCTGCTGGAGAATTATTATTTCGGCATCCGGCGCTATCCTTACTCGACGGATCTGAGCAAGAATCCGCTGACCTTCAAAGACATCGATCCGGCCCAGATCAACCCGCACCCGGGCGTGCCGATCAACCCGATTTCCGGGTTCAACCCGCTGGAAGCGGCCGAAGTTCACGCGCAGGGAGAAGTCTGGTGCGTCACGCTGTGGGAAGCGCGCGCCAACCTTATCCGCAAGCAGGGTTACGCCGTGGGCAATGAACTCATGCTCCGCCTGGTGACCGACGGCATGAAACTGTCGCCGCCGAACCCGACTTTCACCCAGGCGCGCGACGCCATCATCCTGGCCGACCAGGTCGATCACGCCGGGGCGAACTACGGCGACCTCTGGGCCGCTTTTGCCAAACGCGGACTCGGGTTCAGCGCGACAGCGCCGGACACGTCCATGACCTCGGGCGTGCGGGAGGCCCTGGATCTGCCTGACTCGCTTTTCATCAGCAACCCGACGGGCTTCGTTGCGAGCGGGCCACAGGCCGGGCCATTCACGCCCTCGTGCCAAAGTTACCCGCTGACCAACATCTCCGACCAGCCCGTCTCCTGGACGGTGCGCACGACCCAACCTTGGATCACCGTTTCCGCGACCAGCGGAACGCTCATGCCCAACGAATCGACCAACGTGCTCGTTTGCCTCGGCCCGAATGCCCTCGCGTTGCCGCTCGGCAATTATTCGGACACGATCGTTTTCTCCAACACGCTGACCAAGGTCGCGCAAAGTCGCGGCGTGGAAGCCCGGGTGGTGGCCTTCACTTCCATGCCCTTTACCGAGGATTTCGAGAGCGGCCGCATCGAGCCGTATTGGTCGGTGACCGGAACGGGGGCGCACGTGGCCCAGGTCACGACGTTGAACTCGCCGCATGGCGGGAAATACCAATTGACCCTCGATGCCGCGGGAGGGCAACGGGCGCGCAACGAGTTCACCCTCGGGATCGATCTGGGCGGCTACACCAACGTCGTGCTGGATTTTTGGGCCAAGTCCTTCGGCGACGAACCGGACGGGCCACCGCCGAGCCCGTTCTTGATCGGCGCGGATTTTGACGGGGTGGCCATGAGCGAGGATGGCCTCACCTGGTATGAGGTGCAGGACTTGCGCTCGATTCCATCCACCTACCAGGAGTACGTGGTGGATCTCGACGCGGCGATCGCCGCGCACGGCTTGCACTACACTTCCACTTTCCGCATCCGTTTCAATCAGGTGGATGACTTCCAGGTCCCCTTCGATGGGCTGGCCCTGGACGACATTGCAATCCGCGGGGTCGGCGCGCGGCGGCTGGTGATGACCTTGCCGGAGCGAGCCACGGAGGGCGACGGTCTCCTGGCCCAGCCCGGCATGGTAACGCTGGGCGCGCCGACACCGGCGCCCGTCACCCTGCGGCTGACTTCCAGTGCCCCGACAAAGGTTTCGGTGCCGCCCTCCATCACCATTCCCGCCGGCTCGGATCGAGCCATGTTCGGTCTGACAATTATGGACGACAGCGCGCTGGGCGGGACGACGGCGGTCATGATTCGGGCCGACGTGGCCGAGTATTTCGGCGGGAGTGCCGTCATCCAGGTGGCCGACAATGAAAAGGCTGTCCTCAAGGTCAAGCTGCCGCGCAAGACGCGCGAAGGAGACGGTCGGAGGGTCCGGCAGGGAACGGTGCAGGCCCACGCGCGGCTGGCTCGCGACGTGGTGGTCCAGTTGACTTCAAGTGACCCCGGCGAACTGCAAGTACCCGCGACGGTCATCCTGCCCGCCGGACGGGCCACGGCCGATTTCGATCTGTTCGTCGTGGACGACCACCGGATTGACGGCGCGCGCGCGGTGACGGTGACCGCGCACGTCGATAACTGGGTGGATGGCAGCGACACGATGTCCATTCTCGACAACGAAACCAGCGCTCTGTCGCTCGTCCTGCCGGCCTCGGCCGCCGAAAGCAACGGCGTGCTGACCAACGCCGGCACGGTGCGCCTGGCCGGCAGCGTGCCGACCAATCTCCTGGTCACACTCTTCTCGAGTGACTCGACGGCCCTGCGCGTGCCGGCAGCTGTGTCCGTGCCGGCCGGGCAGTTGGAGGCGAACTTCGATCTCGTCCCGGTGGACAATACGGGGATCGACGGACTGCGGTCGGTCCGAGTGAGCGCCCAGGCGCCGGGATTTTCGGGCGCGGCCGCGACGATGAACCTGATTGACGACGAAACGCCACCCGTGCCGCTGCAGCCGCGACCGGCGGATCACGCGACGAACGCCCCCATCTCGCTGAGCCTGGTCTGGAACCCCGGGGTGGGAAACATCCTGGTCAACGGCGGATTCGAGACGGGCGATTTCACGGGCTGGGCGACGGCGGGCAGCGGTTACGGCTCGTGGGTGTTGAACGATGGCAAGTTGGACCCGGACGGCCCGGATGACGCGCTCGCACCGTTGCAGGGAAAATTCAACGCCATGACGGACCAGATCGGCAGCGGCCAGCATCTGCTCTGGCAGGACGTTTTCATTCCCCCGGACAGCGTGGGGGCCACGCTGTCCTGGTCGGACCGCATTCACAATCATGCGGTCAACTTCACGCCCGACCAGGAGTTCCGGGTGGAGATTCGCGACACCAATAACAATGTCCTGGCGGTGGCTTACGCGACGCAGGACGGGGATCCCTTCCTCAATGATTGGAAACCGCGGGCCTACGATCTTTCCCGCTTCCGCGGCCAGACGGTGCGGATCGGATTCTTCGAACAAGACAGCATTGGCTACTTCAACGCGCACGTCGACGAGGTCACGGTTCATCTGGCCGGGCCGGAGACGCCGACGACGTTCGATGTCTATTTTGGCACGACGCCGACGCTCGGGCCGACGGAGTTCCGCGGCAGCACGACCAACGCGTTCTGGGCCCTGCCGGCGCTGGCGTTGAACAGCAAATACTACTGGCAGATCGTCGCGCGGCGCGGCGCGGCGTCGGCGCGCGGACCAGTGTGGCAATTCAACACGCGCGGGGTGGGCGCGGTGAATCACTTCGAATGGGGCCGGATCGCCTCGCCGCAGTACGTTGATCAACGTTTCGCCGCCACGATCACGGCCAAGGACGACATCAACAACACGGTGAAAAATTTCAATGGCGCCGTCACGGTCACCGGGTTGCCCGGCAGCGGCACCGCTTCGACGGTGGTCATGACCGAACTGGACATTGGCAACAATGACCGGGTGGAGTTCGCCAATGTCTCCGCAGTCCCCGTGAACATTTCCGGCTGGCAAGTCACGGTCTATGACGTGGTCTCGTGGCCGGCGCCGCTCACCACCGTGACGGTGCCGGCGGGGACGGTGTGTGCCCCGGGCGCCTTGTTTCAGCTCAACGATAACGGCGAGGCACCGGGCCAGTTCCCGAACCTCAACGCCGGCACGAACGTGAACTGGAGCCTGTCCGCCCTCGGAAATCCCATCGCCGTGCTCTTGCGCGACGCCGGTGGCAGCGTGGTGGACTTTGTTTGCGCGGGCACCGCCGATCCAGGGATGATCACCAGCCCCATTCCGATCCCGGCGAGCGAATGGTCCGGCCCGCCGATTTTCGCAGCGCTCCCAACCTTCACCCAGACCCTGCAACGGATGGGCCATCGCGACCAGAACGACCGCTCCGATTGGACGGCGGCGATCGGCAGTTTCGGAGCCTTGAACCCCGGCTTGTCGCTTCCTTTCAGCCAGCCTCCGACCATCGCGCTGACGCCCGTGGTGCTGACCAACTTTGTCACCGGTGTCTGGGCGGGCTTCCTGGCCGTGCAGGAAGGCGCGCCGGCCATCACCCTGCGCGCGGAGGATGGCCAGGGTCACTTGGGCGAGGCCAACGAGTTTGCCGTCGGGGCGGCCAATGATCTCGGCGTGTCGGTGGCGGACTTCCCGGATGTTGTCATCCTGGGCGACCCCCTGGTTTACCGCGTGACCGTGACGAACTCCGGGCCGGCCAAGGCGACGGGAATTGTCTTGACGAACCTGCTGCCGCCAGCGGTGAACTTCGTTTCGGTGGCGACGTTCGACGGAGTGTGCGACAACCACGACGGCCTGGTCGTTTGCCAGTTGCACAATCTTTCGGCGGGAGACAGCGCGCTCCTCACGATCAGCGCCCTGCCCATGGCCCCCGGCCTCCTGACGAACGTCGCCACCGTCGCGCGTGCCGAGACCGACGGTTACGCCCCGAACAACCTGGCCAGCGCCGTGACCACGGTCACCGGCCCGTCGATCTCGACGACCAACGTCAACGTCAACGAGGGAAACAGTTCGACGAACATGGTCCGCGTTCCGGTGCGCCTGTCCGCCCCGTGCCGGTTGCCCGTCTCGGTGCAGTACGCCACCAGCAACCTCACGGCGTTGGCCGGGTCGGATTACGTCGCCAGATCCGGCACGTTGATCTTCGATCCCGGGGTGACGAACCTCACCGTCGAGGTTCCCATCCTCGGCGACCTGATCCATGAAAACCTGGAGACCTTCTTCGTCGTTCTGTCCGCGCCGAGCAACGGCGTCATTGTCGTGCCGCAGGCCCGCTGCCGCATCACCGACGACGATCCCAGCCCGCGGGTCTCGATCGACGACGTCACCGTGACGGAAGGGGCGCCAGCGGCCACGAATGAAGCAGTCTTCCGCGTCCGACTTTCCGCGCCCAGCGCCCTGACCGCCCAGGTGGAATTTACGACGGTCGACGGCACGGCCGTGGCCCCCGCGGATTACCTGACCACTTTCGGCACGCTGACGTTCCCGCCCGGCACGACAAACCAAACCATCCACGTGCCCATCCGGGGCGACAACCGCTTCGAACCGACGGAAACCTTCGGGGTGACCCTCTCGAGCCCGGTCGGCTCGCTCCTCAGCCGCAGCCAGGCCCTGGGCACCATCCTCGACGACGATTCAAGCGAACTCGACCATTTCATCTGGAACGACATTGCGTCGCCGCAATACGCCGGTGCGCCCTTCCTGGCCACGCTCACCGCGCGCGACGGACTCGACCGGACGGCGACGGCCTTCAGCGGGTTGGTCACCCTGCGCGGGGTGGCGGACAGTCGGGAGGTGACCGTGGGCGCCGGCACGAACCTTTGGGAATATCCGCTGGGCACGCTCTACCACGACGCGCGCACCCAGGTGATTTACCTGCCCGAGGAACTGGGCAGCGCCGGCAAAATCAACGCGCTGGCCCTGCAAGTGGCCGGGCTGCCGGGACAACCACTGACCAACTGGACCATTCGGCTCAAACACACTTCCATGCCCGGATACGCGCAAGCAGCTTGGGAATCGACCGGCTGGACCACCGCTTACCAAAACAACGAAACCGTGCTGGCGCCGGGCTGGGTCACGTTTCTGTTCGCCACGCCGTTCGGGTACGACGGCACCAATTCCCTGCTGGTGGATTTCAGCTTCAACAACTCGACGTATTCGGTCAACGGCTTGTGCCTTTCCACCGGGACGGCGCGGCGGCGTGCCGCTTTCTTCCAAACCGACAGCGCGTTCGGCGATCCCCTGGGCTGGTCGGGCACCACCGCACCGCCGCCCTCCATGTTGGACCGGATTCCCAACGTGCGCTTCTTCCTGGAGACGCCCGTGGCCATCCTTCCATCGGGGACGATTCAAGTCACCAACGGGATCTGGAGCGGCCCCGTGATCGTTCCGGAAGCGGAAACGAATGTTTTTCTGCGGGCCAGCGACACCTCCGGCCACATCGCCAATGGCAACAGGTTCGCCGTGGACTCCTCCGCCGATGCGGACGGCGACGGCCTGCCCGACGCCTGGGAGATCCGCTATTTTGGTTCGACGCAGGCCGATCCGGCAGCCGACCCGGACGGCGATGGTCTCGACAACTTGCACGAATTCCGCGCGGGAACCAATCCGATGGTCGCCTCGGGCCTCACCGTCATGCAAACGGTGCAGATGCGGGGATCCGATGTCGTGATTCGGTTTTCCAGTGTCAACGGGATGGCTTACCGGCTGGAGCGGGCGGTGGACTTTCCGCCCCGGACCTGGACAACCGTGGTGGACGGCATCACGGGCACCGGCGGAGTGGTGGAGGCGATGGATCGCGGGGCGGCGGGCGGAGCGAATGCTTTCTACCGGTTGCGCGTCTCGCCTTGAGTTTTCTTTCAATCTCCCGGCGCCTGCGCCAGAAACGCGGCCCGTTGCCATGCAATTCAGCTTGGCGTTCTCCCGACGGCTCCGAGCTCCTAATCTTAATTTCCGAAAAGCGATTTTCAGGCTTTGACTCCTCTTCGCTCCAGTTCAACATCCTTACACTTCAAACCGTTTGCGTTTCTGGCTTTCGCTCGCGCTGTCTCGATTTCGCTCCAAGAAATGCGCCGATTATACAATCTGCGCTCTAGCCCCTGTAGCACGAGGAATTGTCATCCACAAACAGAATCCGTCGTCGCATGCTGGTGAGTCTCTGGATTTCTGACTCGCGCTCAGCAGTCTCGGACTAATCGGTGCTTTTCGAATGAAAGCGACCAATTTCGACGACTGACACTACGACTGATTGGAAGCGGAACACGCCGTCCTGATAACGGATTCTCGCGGGGCAGGATAATTTCGCAGAGGAGGCTGAATAAAAAGCGGTCCGGGACCAAACAGTTGTAAGGACCGATTAAACTGTTTCGTATTGAGTAACAGCAGTGAATTTGCGGCGGGATTCGGAAGACTTCGGGGCCCGATTGAAATGTCTCTTCAAGCGACAGCAGTTCGGACGGCAGATGCCAAGGAGGCAGGGTGGAAAACCCCGCCGGAGAAACCTTCCACCGTCCGAAACGGGCCGACATCACAGAATGACGAATGCCTATCAATGACAAAGCCGGCGAGTCAGAGCGTCCCATCCGCACCTGCGAGGACGGGGATGATTACCGGGCATACAACTGCATCGGCGGTGCGCAAGCTGGTGCTGAAGTGTTCTTTCTCGCCAGGCGACATCGTGATGCTGACCGCAGCGCTGCGCGACTTGCACCTGTGCTACCCCGGCCATTTTCTTACTGACGTGCGGACACTCTGCCCCGACCTCTGGCTTCACAACCCGTACGTCACCGCCCTCGACGACGCTGCTCCGGATTGCGAAACCATTGACTGCGCGTATCCGCTCATTAACCGGTGCGACTCGGTTCCATACCACTGCCTTCACGGTTTTGTCGAATTTCTCAACGAACGGTTGGGGCTTCGCATTCGGCCTAACCTCTGCAAAGGCGACATCCATCTCTGCGCCCAGGAGAAAGCCTGGTTTTCGCAGGTCCACGAAGTGACTGGAGAGGACACGCCGTTCTGGCTGGTGAGCGCCGGAGGCAAATATGATGTAACAGTGAAATGGTGGAGTCAGGAAAAGTTCCAAGAAGTCGTCGACCATTTCAAAGGCCGGATTCTGTTTGTCCAGGTCGGCCAGCGGGGGCATCACCATCCGAAGTTGGAGGGCGTGGTCGATCTGCGGGGCCGAACCACGCTGCGAGAATTGATTCGTCTTGTGTATCATGCGCAGGGCGTGCTCTGTCCGGTGACCTGTCTGATGCATCTGGCGGCGGCTGTCGAGACCAAGCCGGGCGCGTCCCCGATCCGACCGTGTGTCGTGATCGCGGGCGGCCGGGAGCCGGTCCACTGGGAAGCGTATCACGGGCACCAGTTCATCCATACGATTGGCGCCTTGCGTTGCTGTGCCAGGAGCGGGTGTTGGAAAGATCGCGTCATGCCGCTCGGCGATGGGGACATCCGCGACGAACCCGCGCATTTGTGTGTGGATGTAAGAGGCGGGCTGCCCCACTGCATGGACATGATCTCCTCGGAGGAAGTTGGCCGGCGGATCGAGTTGTACTACGAGGGCGGCGCTCTTCGCTACCTCTCGAGCGAGCAATGGAAGAAGGCGGAGATCGGGATCCACGCGACGGCCGGCAGCAAGTTTGATCGGCTGCCCTTAACCCGGTCAAACGCCCGCGTGCGTTTCGAACAATCCATCCCCACGCTTCCACCGTATCCGGGCGGCTTTCGCGGCCGAGGAATTGTTATTGCGGCCGGCGGTTGTCGTTTTTTCACCAATGCGTGGGTGTGTGTGAACCGGCTGCGGCAAGAGGGTTGCACGCTCCCGATCGAGGTATGGCATCTCGGGAGGCAGGAGATGTTTCCACGGATGGCACGTCTACTGGGCAGATACGGCGTCAAATGCTTTGATGCGCTTAAAGTCCGCAAGGCACATCCGTTCCGCATCCTCGGCGGCTGGGAACTCAAGAGCTACGCCGTCGCGCACAGCCGGTTTGAGGAGGTGCTGTTCCTGGACGCCGACAATGTGCCATTGGCCAACCCGGAATACCTCTTCGACGCAGAGAGCTACCGACAGACCGGTGCCGTATTCTGGCCAGACTTGGGTCGCTTCGATAAAACGCAACGAGCCTGGGACATCCTCGGCTTGAAACGTCCCGCGGGCCCGGAGTTTGAGAGCGGACAGGTGCTGCTGAACAAGCGGCAATGCTGGCGTGCATTGTCACTCACGTTGTGGTTGAACGAGAACTCGGACTTTTTCTATCGCCTACTGCACGGAGACAAGGAGACCTTTCGGCTTGCCTTTGAGAGACTGAGGCAGCCCTACACGCTGGTGCCGACGCCGGCGCTGGCGCTGCCAGGGACCATGTGCCAGCACGATCTCGACGGCCGGCGTCTGTTTCAACATCGCAACTCCGACAAATGGACGCTCTTCGCCACGAACCGGAAGGTCGAGGGATTTTTGTTCGAGGAAGAATGCCGCCAAAGCCTTCGCGAGCTGCAGCAACTTTGGGACAGCCGGATGTTGCTGCCGCCCCGCCTGCGCCGCACGAGAACGACCAAGCGCAATTGCGTTCCTCCCTCGATCCAGGTTGGGATGCTCTCCTGCCCGGGCCGCGACGACATGCGGCAGGCAACCCTGGACCGATTCAAGCAGACCGACTGGGGAACCGATCCCGTGCTGCTGCAACTGGACGACGAACAAGACACGGACCCACGCGAGCGCCAGCAACGCTCGGCCAGACAACTGCTGCGGCGATTCCTGGCGGAGGGCAGCGCAGAATTCCTGTTGTTCCTGGAAGACGATCTGGACTTCAATTGGTATATGCGCCACAACCTTAATCACTGGCCCCTACTGCTGGACCGAAGGATTGTGCTGGCGGGCCTCTACAATCCCGGGCTGCTCGAAGAAGCCTGCGACTTGGAGAATCGGGCCTACATCGTTCGCCCCGAAAGGGTCATGGGAAGCCAGGCATTTTTAGTCTCGCGGAGGGCCGTGGAGTTCATGGACCAGCATTGGGACGAAGCCGATGGGATGCAGGATACGAGAATGGCCAGACTGGCTGGGCGGCTGAAACAGCCCGTCTACTACCACTCGCCATCGCTGGTCCAGCATGTCGGCATCACGAGCACCTGGGGCGGCGGCTTTCATGAGGCCCCGGACTTTGACAAGCTTTGGAGTGCGGAAGCTCGATGAGCCAACAGCCTAACATGCCCGCGCTTGAATGTTGTAAGGATGACCTGTGCGACTGCGTATTTGCCCAGAGAGGCCATCGAACATGACTGCTCACAAGCCCGAGACGCCAGATGAACGCGACGAACTCATCCCTACGAGAGCGTCGCTCCTGGAGCGACTCCGTCTCTGGAGTGACGATGCCAGTTGGCAGGAGTTCTTCGACACCTACTGGAAACTCATCTACGGGACCGCCCGCACGGCTGGCCTTTCGCCCACGGAATCCGAGGACGTCGTGCAGGAGACGATGATTTCGGTCGCCAAGCAGATGCCCGATTTTCGCTATCGACCCGCAGCCGAAGGAGGATGTTTCAAACGCTGGCTGTTCAATCTCACAAAATGGCGCATTAGCGACCAGCTCCGACGGCGTCTACGTGATCTTGTTGTCGTACCGATGGCAGACTCGGCAGAGGCGAACCTCGCGCTACAGAACATTCCCGACCCGCTTTCCGCCCGCCTGGACGAACGGTGGGAGGCGGACTGGGAACGAAACCTGGTGGACGCGGCCCTCGAACGACTGAAGCGGACCGCCGATCCGAAGCATTATCAGATTTTCCACCTCCATGCCCTAAAACAATGGTCGGCGGCGAAGGTCGCCCGCCACCTGCACGTGAGCATCCCCCAGGTCTACACCGTGAAACATCGCCTGGCGCAGGAGGTCTCCGCGATTCTGATATCGCTTCGACGCAAGCACGAGGGCTCATGAACACAAACGAGATACCAGCAGGCCGGATCACCCATTGGTGGCGCCTCTTGTTCAAGGCGGGCGCCACCGCGGTCCGTTCGCCGTTCTGCAAGATTCTGCAAGGACACGAACCCCTGGTCATCGCGTGCGAACGGGAGGCACCGGTTATCAAAGCACGCATCCTGTCGCGCCTTCTTTCCCGAAGGATCGATGTCTGCCGTCGCGAACTACTGTCAGAACCGGCCGAGCTTTCCGCCCGCATCGTCCCGATGCCCGGCATCACCGAACCTCACAACACCAACACCATGAAAGAACCAGACACCCTACCGGTCATTGAACCGCAACCTCAACCCGAGTACAGTCCGAAGCCGGAGTCAGCCGATGCCCCATTCTGGCTCGATGACACGGATCCGAGCCCCAGTCCGAGCCCAAGCCCCAACCCTGGGCCTTGAGCCACCAGTCTAACTCCTCCTCGGGGCGACTAGCGCGCCGCGGCCATTTTAGTTTCGAGCCACTTTTTGACGACCAGCGCCAGGGGATCGCCAGGCTGGAACACTAGAATCCTTTCGGTGAAGATGAGTTCGTCCCGGGATAGTCTGGCGGCGCGACAGCGTTCGCCTTCGGTCCAGCACCACGCAGCGATCTCGTCGGTCGAGACGGAGAACCAGGAAGGTTCGCTGGCCTGGAGCGAACGCCAATCACGCTCCAGCGCCCTGCCAGTCTCAAACGGATCAAGTCCCGCCTGCGCGGGTAGTCGAGCGTTGAGCACGTCGGCCAACCGAATCAGAAGGAGCGAATCGGCTTTCAGAGGTTTCAGTTTCTGGAGCCACGCGACTCCGCCGACTTCCCGGGCCAGGATGCCAGCGTCGTCCGCCAGCCACCGTGCGGATTCCAACGCGTAGGAAAAGCGCAGCGGGGGACCGATCGGCAAGCCTGAAGAGGCGTCCCAAAGACGAATAGTTTTGTCCCAACTGGCCGTCAGGAGCAGTCGCTCGCCCTGTAGGTCAACATCGACGGCTTGGTCAAGATGCTTGAGCTCTGCCCCTAGTTGACGGCTCGTTTGCACGTCCCAAACCCTGGCCATCCCATCTTCTGCCGCCGTAGCCACCCGCTTGCCATCGGGGAACCAGAGAGCGTCCTTGACCCCGTCGCGATGCCAAAGATTGGTCCCCAAACGCCGGCCTGAGTTGGCGTCCCATACCTGGGCGTAGCACGGGTTCAGTGAGCCATCTGATGTGCAGGTGACTAATCGATCCGAGGTGGGGCTGAATACGACGCGGCTGACTTTGGTTGAATGTGCCAGGGGCGCAAACCGAGGACCGCCCGTGCTGGCCGCAAACACATAAACGTTCGTGCCGGAGGCAACCGCCAGCCACTGCCCGTCCCCGCTGAACGTCAGGTCGCAAATCTTGTCGGTCAATTCGCTTGTGCGAAGATCCCCTGAGGCCGCGTTCACCCAATGCACGCGGTTGTTCTCCGAGAGCGCAACCGTTGAGCGGCCCCCACCAAAGACGCAGCGCGATGGAACGTGCGGAATCGGAGTCCACTGGCCAATGCCAGCGCCCGTCGTCGTGTCCCACACTCGAAACAGCACGGAGGAGTGCTCCCGGCTCGACGCGGCAACTGCAACCTGCGTGCCCGAGTCGCTCACGCCCAGCGGAACCGAAGGAAGGTCGGGCATAATTCTACCGGCCCGATCACCCGGCGACAGAAAGTGGCGCACCTCAACCGTCCCGCCGTTGGTCCAGACAAAGTAATGGCCGTCCTGACTGACCGCCAGGGCTCCGATTCGCTTCGGGAGGTTTCGTCCGGCCAGATCCCAGATGCGCAAGGTGCCATCCGTGCATCCCGTTGCGATGCGACGGCCGTCACGGGAGAAGTCCGCGCACGTCACAGGAAACGCATGACGAAGGAGCGGATCCTCCCGGCGGCCGGTCTTTGTGTCCCAGACTTGGAGTGTCCCGTCCCAGCCGCACGTCAAGACATGTCGACCGAGCGGGCTAAACGCTCCCTGGCTTACCTCGCGCATGTGTTGGAGGGGTGCTCCGACACGGCTCCGGGAGCGCAGATCCCACAGGTAGGCCGATTTGTCAGCGCACGCCGCCAGAAGATAGGTGTCGTCAGGACTCAAAGCCACGTGGAGAACCCACTTCGAATGCACGAGGGGTTCGCCCACGGGCACACCTTCGCTGTTCCACAGCCGAACCTTGGCGTCGCGCCCTGCGCTCACAACCAATTGGCCGTCGTGACTGACGGCCAGGGAGCTGACGCGCGAGGGATGCGCCTCCACCTCCCGCAGGAGCGCGCCATTGGTCCGATTCCACCAGCGCAAACGGCCATCGGAACATCCGGTGATCACGACGTCTTCAGACGGGTGAAACCGGACCGCCGTCACAATGTTGCTATGCCGCAGGAGCCCGAGCTGCCGTCCGGAGGCAGACTCCCACAATCGCGTCGAAAAATCTTCGCCCGCCGTCGCCACCAAAGCGCCATCCCTCGACATCGCGGCAGCCATAATCCCGTTGGTGTGCCCGACAAACTCGACAAGTTTCTCTCCCGTCTCTGCGCTGCGCAACTCAGCCCGGCCATTTCCTGTCGCCACGAGCAGCGCCTTGTCATCGGGACTGAATTCGCACCATGCAAGGTCCACTCCCAACGCCTTCAGGAGCGTCAGCTTTGGCAATTGCCCCAAGGTCGCCGCAAAACGAAGCCGGTCGATCTTCTCGTCTCTCCCGCCCTGACTCTGCGCCACTTTGCGGGCCAGACTGTGGAGCGCCGACCCGTACTCGCCCTCAGCGGTGGCGCGGACTCCGCTCGCCACAAGGGCGGCGGCGGTTCGTTCCCGGTCGACTTGCGTGCGACTGATCTCGCGATGAAGGATCGTCCACGCTCCAAAGAGGCCGATCATGACCGCTGCGACTACACCGCTGACCTTCTTCCGTCTGAGCGCCTTGCGTTCGAGCTCGCGCAAGCGAATGAGCGAGCTGCCGTTCTCCAGAACGATTAAGTCAGCGTGCATCGCTCGTGCGGTGGCATAGCGCTGCGTTGCGCGGGAGTGACAGGCATTAACCAAAACCTCGTTGAGCTCGAGAAACCGCGTGGCCTCCGGGTGGCGGTCAAGCATCGTCGGCAACTCCGGAAAACAGGTGCGGTCCAGCCCGGTGAGACACTCGTAGAGAACTTTTCCCAGCGCGTACACGTCAGCCTGCCGGCTGCCGGGTCCTTCCGGTGGGATGAAGCCGATCGTGCCTACGATGCTGCTGGCCTGCTCTTCGTCGATGACTAACCCGATGTCACCGAGCTTGGGCATCCCCGCCACAAACAGAATGTTGGCGGGCTTGATGTCGCGATGCACGAGACCGGCTTCGTGCAACTGGTGCAACGCATCGCTTAGGCGCAATCCCAACTGCAACACTTCGCCCACGGGCAAGGGCTTGCTCGATTGGAGCACACGCTGAAGCGTCCTGGCCTGGTATAGTTCGGGATCGATGCACCGCCCCTCGGTGGTGTCGTCCCCCAGTTCCATCACGTAATAAAAGTAGTCGCCTGCGCTGTGTTGGCCGACGTGCAGAATGTTTAGGAAGCCAGGATGGGATCGGGAAATCGGCTCGAATTTCTGAATGCCGCGCCACTCCCGGTCAAATGGCCGGTGGTCTTTGAGATCCTGACGAGAGATTACTTTGACCGCACGGAATTCTCCCAGGAGGTTTTTGGCCAGAAAGACACGCCCGTAGCTTCCCGTACCGATGCACTTCAGCAGCACGTGATCGGGCACGACAAAACTAGAGCCAGGGGCAGAGGGTTCGTTCCGTTGCGGGGCAGCAGGCATGGCTAGATCGAGGCGACTTTAAGGGTCCTTCGGTCAGAATCCAACTCGAATTGCGACGATCTATTCGCGGGCCTGTGGCACGCCGGGATGAGAACGACCAGGTGCCTTCGATGAAGATTTCTGCATCCTTTTGTAAGCTCGCCCGTGTTCCCTCCGTATTAAACGACAGAAATATGAAGAAAACCTTTGGAGCGCGTGCACACGGTGTCGGCATTCGGGGGGCGAGTCTTTCCAGGAGCTCGCCTCTCATTGAAGGCTCATTTGGCCGTATGTTCCGAGCACTCCCACCGGCCGACTTTGGAGACGATGACCAGCAGTCGATAGCCGCGCTGGCCAGACTGGCAGAGAGTATGGTTGCCGAGCCCGAACAGCCGAAGGACGGACCCGACGATGAAGAGAGCGGAATTCCTGCCGCGTACACATATTTCGGGCAGTTCATTGACCATGACCTCACCTTTGATCCGGCCAGCAGCCTCCAAAAGCAAAATGACCCCGAGGGTTTGGAGGATTTCCGAACGCCGCGCTTCGACTTGGACAGCGTGTATGGACGCGGACCAGACGACCAGCCCTACTTATATGAGGATGGGCGTAACTTTCTGCTCGGCAAACCCCTCACCGGTGCGGCTGCGAACCCGGACGCGAAGGATCTTGCGCGTAGTCAGCTCGCCGATCTCAAGAAGCGCCGGGCGATCATCGGTGACCCGCGAAATGACGAGAACGTGATTATTTCACAACTTCAAGGGTTGTTTCTCCGCTTCCATAATAAAGTCGCGGCAGACCACAAAGACTGGTCGTTTCCGAAAATTCAGCGCGAAGTCCGATTTCACTATCAATGGGTCGTGCTCCACGATTTCCTGCCGACAATGGTTTCGGAGGGGGTGCTCCAGCAGGTGGTCCCGCACTTGGGAAAGAAGACGAACGTTCGTGTGGATCGGCCTCATCTTGAATTCTTTCATTGGCGACGAGGCGCTTTTATGCCGCTCGAATTCGCTGCCGCGGCCTATCGTTTTGGACACTCGATGGTGCGTCCCGACTATCGGCTCAGCGAAACCGTCGGCCCCCTTGCCATCTTTGCAACGGATCCGAACAAGGCTCTGACTGGGTTTCGGGAGTTTCCCAACAACTGGGCAATCGACTGGAATCTCTTCATCGATCTTCAACCACGGGACCCAGACGATAAGACGCGCACTCAGTTGGCGTATAAGATCGATACCTCGCTTGTCAATCCGCTCGCCCACCTTCCGCCATCCGTTGCGGTTAATCCGGGCATCCTCGCTCTTCGAAACTTGCTGCGAGGATGGCGGATGCGGCTGCCTTCAGGTCAGGACGTGGCCCGTGCCATGGGAATCAAGCCCAAAGAAGACAAAGAGATTCTGATTGGCAAGTTCACTGGGGATCCCGTCGATATCATCGGCTCGATCGACAAAATCGATCCGGCATTCGCCGGAAACTGCCCGCTTTGGACCTATGTCTTGGCTGAAACGGTCGAGTCGGAAAGAACACTCAAAACGACCAAGGGCGACAAGAAGATCAAAACACGCAAACTTGGTCCAATTGGCGGGCGCATCGTCGCAGAGACTTTCCTTGGGCTTCTCGTCGGGGACAGCAGTTCATACCTGGCGCAGGATCCACTATGGACCCCGAATTCAAGCTATGCGGTCAAGGGGGTTTTCGGCCTGCGCGAACTAATCGCAACCGCGCTATCCTGAACCGGGGACCATTCACACTAAATTCGGACCAAATCAATGAACTGGAAGGCGGGTTGTGGTATGTGAACGTTACGTCGTTCCCACAACCCGACGGCCCGCTTCGAGGCCCGGCCTTTATTCGGGTCCCGCCAGGCATCTGTCCTTTCGACCCGTTGATTCGGTATCATAATCTTGCGAAGCACCGGCAGATTAAGATTACGAATGCGAGTCAAGGAGCGTCACCGGTTCTCAATGCGACGGCCGTGGAGGCGCGGAGAACGGAGTTACTTCGGCACGACTTTTATCACACCGGTCTTGGGGTCGTAGCTGTACTGCATGCCCGTGGGCGCCGGCGGAATGTGGGGAAGATAGTCGGGCACGAGTTCGTTCAAATCCTTTGGGTATCGCCCCTCCTGGCCGTAGAACATCTTGACGGCCTGGTCCAGGCCGACGGTCGAGACGAGCTTCTTGGCCGATTGCTGGGCCCGGGCGACCGCGCCGAGATAATCGACCGGCGCGGTGAGCGGGTTGCCGCTGGAGGAGGCGTTGGTTGGCTGGGCGGACGGCGCGGCCTTTTTGCTGCAGCCGGGGCAAAGCAGGCCGGCCATCAGGAGAAGCGAAGAAACGACTTTCATAATCCGCTGGCCAGTTTCGTGGTCACCCTTCGAGCTGGGCCGGGCACTGAAACAACGACGTGCCGCGGCGCGAAGCTCAATGACGACACCGACTATTTGGCGGGCGCGTTGGTCGTCGCAGGGGCCTTCCCAGCGTCTTCCGACTTCTGGCATCCCACCAGGATTAGAGAAGCCGCCAGAGCCAACAGGGCGAATAGTTTCATAATTTGCATTGATAGTTGTCGTTTATGCCGGGTCTGTTTAAGCAAATCCGGCGTTTGTGGGGCGAATCTACTAAACACCCCAACGTTGCCAAGCAATAATTTGGCGCCGGGGTCAGTCCGTGCATTGGTGCATCGATGCGGCCGTCCGAGGGACTTGGCCGGGAGGCCGTTCTGGAAAGGCGATTCTTCCGGGGATTTGCTCCAAGACCGTGCACAAATGCACGGACTGACCCCTGCCTAATCCGCGTCGCACTCGGTCAGCAGTTTTTGGTAGGTCGTTCGGGCGTGGGCGTAAGCGGCTTTGGCGTCTTCCAGTTCAGCGGCTTTGATGAATTTTTCCTTCTGCGACCAGCATTGGTCCACGCCCTTGAGGCACCAGTCGACGCTGCGACGCGAAGCACGAATTGGTTTGCCTCCGACGAGCACAAAGATGGGGTTGGTGTGGGACGAAGGCAAAATGCGCAGGGCCACCCAGCTGCTGCGGGGGATCTCGACGTCGAAGCTGACCTCCTGCAGCTTGCCATCCGCCACGATGGCCTTGCGCGCGACGGGCCAGCCGTTGACCACGACTTCGAGTGGGACTTCGCGGCTGTCCCCGAGGCGGGCGCGCTCCACATCCCAATACGGCTTCTGATCCACGCGGAGCTTCTGAAACTTCGGGTCGGGCTGCTCATTCAGGCGCGCGGCGACCTTGGCGGTGACTTTCACTTTGCCCGGCTTGGAAAGCTTCAATTCACTCCCCTTGTCTCCCATCGACACGCCATTGACTTTGAAAGCGAGCAAGTGGCTTTTGCCGTCCCCGACATAATTGCGCCCTTTGCGGATGCCTTCACACCACTGGTCGTAATCGAGTTTGCCATCGAGTTTGACGTAGCTGCGGCCCAGGCCGACTCGTTCCCCGTAGATGCAGGGGAAATCCGTCTCGCCACTGATGCGCGTGCGAAATCCCGCATTGAGCGTGTGATACCAGATGTTCAACTCCCACACATAAGGGGTATCGACCGTGGAAAGGAAATCCACCGCCGGCACGAGCCGGCCTTCGGGACCCGGAACTTCGTGGGTCACGTCCACGATATACTCGTTGGCGCCGATGCCGTCGAATTTCGGGAGATTGAAGTTCGGCAACTCGTCCCCGGGCACGGCCAGGCCCCAGCCGGAATGAGCCGGGCCGGTCACCGCCCCCTGTCGTTTGGCCCAGCGCAGCGTGTTCAAACCGAGCTTGGGCCAGTGCTTGGAGGAATTGCCGCCCGGATACATCTGGTCGCGCAGGCGCAACAAGACCAGGTGCCCGGACTCGTGCGAGCCGAAGCCGGACACTTCGATGTCGTAGCGGAGCAGGTAGGGATACTTCGACACCTTATCGATCGTGCCGCAGAAAAACTGTTTCTGATAGTCGAAGCAGGGACCCCAGGTGAGGTTGGCGCCGACCTTCAAATCCTCTCCCACACAGTGGCGGAACATGTCGGGGGCGTGGACTCCTTCGGTCGGCTTGATGTAATGGGCACAACCGGCGGCATGAATGTGATGGTCGCCCGACCACCAGCCCAGCTTCGAAGGATCGATCCAGCGTTCGACGCTAAAGGCGGCTTCTTCCAATCCCGGTGTCACCAGGACGGTCTCCTTTTTGGCAACGGACTCCGGCCCGCGCGAGAATTCAATCGTGTAGGTCCCTTCCGGCAGTCGCACGATCTCGCCATCAGCCCGATAGACCTGCGGGTGAAACGGGAAGTCGGGCGCGAGCCGTTTGGCTTGCGATGGATAAACGCGCTGCTGCGCGTCCCGGATGAGAAACGAAGCGGTCGTGGGCTGGTGGTTTTCGTCCCGCACGCGGAAAACCACGGGCTGGGCGGACCGGCAATTGAACAGCACATCGACTTCGTTGCGGTAGCCCAGGTCCTGCGTCCCCTGCCCGACGTTGAAAGAGATCTTCGCTTCGCGTTTACCGGCATCGCGGCTGTAGAGTTGCGCGATGCGATACTCGACGACCTGTCCGCTCAGGGTCGGGGTGAGCGGTTGCTTGTCGTAGAAGCCCAGGTCCAGCCAAAGGTCGCCGGCGGCGGGGTTATCGCCTTTTTTCCGGTAAAACTTGTCCGACGGCGTGCTGCCGCGCGCGCCTTCATTTTCGAACAGCGAGAGGGCATTCGGGCTGAGGATTTGCAGCGCGGCGGTTGTGCCGGACTCGTTGTGCACTTTCACCAGGAAGTTGCGCCAACCCTTCTCGACCAACTCCGGCTTGGCCGGCCCTTGCTGGACCTTCACGCGCATTTCCGGGTTGATGTTCACGCCGAAAAGGCAGTGGGCATCCAAAACCGCCTGCAGGTCCTTGGTGTCGCTCTTCCCCAGCGCGGCGTCGGCGGCCTTCTTTTCATCGGCCGTGAACGGTGAGCCGACGTAATCGAGCGCTTCGATGACCCGCTTGGCTTGCGCCGCCAACGGTTGCCATTCGACTTCGGGCAGGACAGGTAACGCCGCGGCCGAGACGAGAGGCGCCGGGCAGAGGGAGAGCGCAAAGCCCGCCAGGAGACCTGCGCGGAACGTGTTTCGCTGACGCATCATAATGAATCCTTTCTTGGGGCTTAAGTGGTCCCGAGGCTAGCAAAACTTTGTGATCTGGCCAGTGGTAATTTGCAATTGGGGTCCACGACGGGCCGATCTTTTGTGCGGTTCTATACGCCAAGGACGCAAGCTTTGAGCCACGGAGTGGCGTCAGAAAGTAGCCCACGGGGTGAGCCGTGGGAGAAAGTGGCGCAATCGAGGCGCAGCCCCGGCAGGGGCGACAGTTGCAGAAAACGCGCGGCGGCTGGTCCTTCGGACGGAGCTGCGGTCCTTCCGACACGGCCGCGGTCCTCAGTCGATGTCGACGCGGGCGACGGCGTAAGGAAGGAGCTGCAACTCAATTTTGCCGGCGACGGATGCCTGCGTCTGGCCAGGTTGTTTGCGGTACTCCTCGGGGTGACACGTGGCGGCTTCGACGCTCGTTTCGTCCAGGTACCGCACTCGGGCGGTGCAGGTGCCGGTCTTGATCTTCACTTCCTGCGGATCACGAGTCAGGTTCGCCGCGAGGATGCGCCGTCGACCTGACCGGTCGAAGAGGGTCAACCCTTCGGTCAGCAGCGGATGGCTGGAGTGGGTTGGGTAAAGTTGGCGAGCCCCGAACTCGGCCAGGTCGGCGAACACGTGATACATCGGGAACACCGCGCCGGGGACCGACGGAAACTCCCGGGGCAATGGGGAGCCAGCCTCGGACTCCAGCAGGCCGCGCCATCCCGTCGTCTCGTAGTAAGTGAGACTGTGGACGAAGCCCGTGGTCGCCAGTTTGGCGATGCTGCCCAGCGTCCAGCCTGCGCCGAAAAGGGAGAGTTGCCGGGGGTCGACGTCGACTGGGAGCTCGGTGAACGCGCCGGGCCGTTCGTTCGCCGCGTTGCGATTGGCGCGAATCCGCAGCGTGATCGGCGACACCACGACCGGGCGCGGGGTGAAGTGTTTCGCACTTTCCACGTTGTAAACCTGTCCGGCGAGGTTCTCGACCAGCGTCGTGTTGTCGAAGGCGTGGACTTGCGGCGTGTTCGAATAACAGAGGAACGAAGTGGCGCCGGGCTGGAGACGGACGCGGTTGACCTCGGTGAAGAAGTCGCGGGTGGCGGCGGCGAACAGGACGTGGGCGCCGTAGCCCTGCAAGGCCGGGCGGAACTGCTCGACGGTCTTCTCGCTCGTCGGGTTTTCCGAATGGTGGAGGAGGATCCAGAGGAGGACCTTTGGCTGGAGCCGATCGAGTTGCTGGCGCAGCGTCCGCAGGTCCGGATCGGTCTGGTCGCTCAGGAGCAGCGCCAGGTGCAACCCAACGCCCAGCGCGGTGGCCTCCGCGGTGGCCTGTTCGAGCATGTCCGGGTAATTGGGATCCTCCAGTGGCAAATCGACGCGCAAATGGGAAAGCCCGAGGGGCTTGAGCCGGTCGATCTCGCGCGGGCTGAGCGGGCGGCGATGGCTCGCCACACACAGGCCCAGGGGCGGCAGCGTCGTCACCGGCGTCGTGGCAATCGACAGTTGCGGCGCGCGCCCGAGGTTCACCGGCAGAATGGGCCGCACGTTCCCGGAAAGGCTGAGGGTGACGGACTGCTTCACCCGTGCACCGGCCTTGACCGAGTGCGGCAACGGGAGGGCCAACGGCGTGCAGTAGGTTTTGAAGGAGGCGTCAGTCCAGTTGCGTTGATCTTCCATTTCGAAGGTGTCCCCCTCCATCTCCAGCCGGGCCGTGATGCCGGTGCTGGCCACCTCGTAGGAGAGAGCCCGCAGGTCGAAGAAGGGCTGGTGCGGCGAGATGTCGCGCGGAAAGACGCCTTGCTCGATGCTGCCGTCGCTGTGTTCGACGGCCACCGGCCGGCCGGCGCATTCCGTGATCGGATGAAGAATGCAAATGCCGATGCGGTTGCGCAGAAAGTCCGAGCGGGCCAGGCCGTCGAAGGCAAAGCGAAGGCGTCCCGTGTTGTCGCCACTCATGACACCGCTCCAGAAGTAATCGATCGCCCCACCGCGGCAAACACAGTCGAAGGCAAGGCGGAAGGAATCAGGCTTGAGGTCCTGCTCGCGCAGGGTCAATTGCGGGGGGATGGTGGCCCAATTCTGATCCCGCACGGCGGCGTAAAGCGCGCGCACGACCTCGTGATCGCCCAGCCGGATGTGCCGCAGGAAGCCCGTGTCCGGCTCAAAAGAGAGGGTGAGCGGACCTGCCCGCAAATCGACGCGCCGCGAAGATTCGCGGCCGGAATAAAGAAAAGCCCGAGTGAGCATGCGGGCAATTTTGGCTGATTTTGCCGGGGCGGACAGCAAAAAGAAAACAATGAGCTTGCCAGCGATTTTGGCGGCGGCCGATAGTCTGGCCGACAACGCATGAGCACCGTTCGACTCGGCATCATCGGCATGGGGAACATGGGGAAGTTCCACGCCGACTACCTGCAAGCAGGCAAGGTCAGCCGTGGCGAACTGACCGCCGTGTGCAGCACTTCACCCGGCAAGCTGGGCCGATACAAAACGCTGCAAATCTTCGACGACGCCGGGAAGCTCCTGCGCTCCGGCGCGGTCGATGCGGTGATCATCGCCACCCCGCACCCGCAGCACGCGGCTCAAGCCAGCGCCGCCCTCGAGGCGGGTCTGCACGTGATGGTCGAAAAGCCCATCTCCTCCCACAAGGCCGATGCCGAACGGCTTATCGCCGTGGCCCGGCAGCACCCGAAACAGGTGTTCGCCGCGATGTTCCAACTCCGCACCGAGCCGCGCTACACCCGCCTCCGTCACCTGATCCAGCGCGGCGAATTGGGCGACCTCGTCCGCCTCAACTGGATCATCACGGACTGGTATCGCACGGAAGCGTATTACGCCAGCGGCGGCTGGCGGGCGACCTGGAAAGGTGAAGGCGGCGGGGTGCTCCTCAACCAATGCCTGCACCAACTGGACACCTTGCAATGGCTCGTCGGCATGCCGGCCCGCGTGCGCGCCTTCTGCCAAATCGGCCGCTACCACAACATCGAGGTCGAGGACAATGTCACCGTTTACCTCGAATGGGCGACCGGCGCGACCGGCGTCTTCATCTCCTCCACCGGTGAAGCTCCTGGCACAAATCGATTCGAGATCTGCGGCACGCGCGGCAAGGTGGTCCTGGAAAACAACAAGCTCTCCTTCACCCGCAATGACGCGGACATGCTGGAATTCAGCCGCACCGCCTCCACCGGCTTTGCCAGGCCCGAGGTGTGGCATGTCGACATCCCCATCGACAACGCCCCCGCCCCCCACGCCATCGTCCTGCAGAATTTCGTGGATGCGATCCTCGACGGCGTCCCGCTGCTGGTTCCCGGGGAGGAAGGCATCCACTCGGTGGAGCTGGCCAACGTGATGCTCTACTCCTCCCTGCTCCGGCAGACCGTCGAATTGCCCTTGGACAGCGCCGCCTACCAGAAGCAACTGGACCAGCTGATCGCGAATTCGAAGTTCGAGAAAAAAGTCGTCGCCGTGGCTGGCGAGGATTTCACGAAATCGTTTCACCGATGAGCACGAAGCAACTTTCTCTCCTTCGCACCGCCACAGTGAGAGTCACTCAATTCCAACAGCATCTTGTTCGGCGGCCAGCGCGAGTCGGTTTGATGCCTTGCGTCTTTGCGTCTTTGCGTTTTAACGGCGTCGGTTCCATCGCAGAGACGCAGAGGCGCAAAGACGCAGAGAGGACTTGGGCAGGACGCGCTTGATCGGATCGGTCGGCCGCGCGCGATCGCCGATAACCGGCGCGCGAGATTGTTGACTGATGAACCGTGGACGGCCAGTCGGTGGAGCAAACGGCGATGAGCCGTTGCGGCCAGTGTCGATGGCAACGTCCCCGGCGGGTCATCCCCGTCGCTGTGTCGTTATCCGTGAAATCCGCGTCATCCGTGGTCAACCTCTGCCGGCCAAACTGGATGACCTCCCTCAGCACATCATTGACGCAACGATGGCGATGTTGAATCTACTCATTCTGGGAAACCAACAGTCTGAGGCGACCACGGATGTCCCAGAGCGGCGGAGCCGCAACCAAACTTCCTGAGCCACGGATGGAACACGGATTAAACACGGAAAGAGAAAGCGCTCTGATGGCTTTGGAAAAAGAGGAGATCACGGAGAAGATAAGCTCGCAGCTTCACCTGAAAGGTCTCTTTTGGGAATCCGTGTTCAATCCGTGTTCCATCCGTGGCTCTCCTGAAAATCTTGTCGGAAAGGAAAGATTTCTTCTTATGGGTAAAGATCAGCTCCCCGGGGGGCTGGGGCGGGCCTCTGTCAGGCCGGAAATCGATCGTCAATCGCAAATCGCAAATCTAAACTCACAAATTCCCTGGCTTCGCCGCCATATTCCGCAGGAGCGCTTGGGCACAGGCTTCGGCGAAGGTGGCATCGTTGATGGCGCAATCCAACTCGATCACGTCGATGTCGCTGCGAAGGGCCGCCTTGAGGGCGTCGAACAAGGCCTGGTCCGCCGCGGGATCGTGAAACTTCTGTCCCGGCGCGCTGATCACGCTTAGCGCCTTCCTGGGCAACAGGACGGTGACGGGCCCTTGGGAGAGGTTCAGTTTCCCCGCGATGATCTGGCCGAGGCGCGCACATTCCTCCGGCGTCGTGCGCATGAGGGTGACCTGCGGATTGTGCGGATAGAAGGTGCGGCCCTGGAATTTCGCCGGCACGGAGTCAGGTCCGTAGAAATTAACCATGTCCAGGCAACCGGGGGTGACGATGGCGGGCACGCCATGACGGGCCGCGGCTTCCAGCCGGGTCGGGCCGGCGCCGAGAAAACCGCCGACCAACTCGTCCGCCCACTCCGTGGTGGTGATGTCAAGCACGCCGGCCACCATCCCGGATTCGATGAGCGATTCCATGGTGCGGCCGCCGGTGCCGGTGGCGTGAAACACCATCACTTCGTAACCGGCTCGCTCGAGAATTTTGCGCGCCTGATCGACGCACGCGGTCGTATTGCCAAACTGGCTGGCGACGACGATGGGTTTGTCCGTTGGTTGTTCCGCCTTCAGGCGGTCCGGAGATCGACTCGACTCATCGAGCGGCGGACCGCCTGAAGGCGGGACTACAAATTCCACCATGCCGCAGATCGCCCCGGCGGCCAGGGTGAGGATTTGCCGGGAGAGGCGGTTCAACCCCGCGATATCGACGATACTCGGGAACATCACGATGTCCTTCACCCCGACATATTGGGCGGTGTTCCCGCTGGCGAGGGTGGAGACCATCACCTTGGGAAATCCGATCGGGAGCGCCCGCATGGCGGCCGTGCCGATGGCGGTGCCGCCGCCGCCCCCGAGGGAAATCACGCCGTCGACCTGATTGGCCGCTACGAGTTTTGCCAG
>WNGF01002996.1_pt1 | contig 39159 bp, 35 predicted proteins | sample 5400641 | NCBI WGS metagenome assembly WNGF01 (sample SAMN13153371, study PRJNA577476) | soil metagenome | isolation source: 80 cm soil or saprolite under grassland replicate 2 | place: USA:California | collected 2016-06-15 | reverse complement strand
ACGCCACCGCCACGTACAACGGCATCAACTTTGTTTCGCTGGCGCAGGAAGAACGCGGTGCACTGGCTGTTGTGAACGGGATCGTGTACGTGTCTTACTCGGGATACTTGGGCGATTGCGGCACTTATCATGGCTGGGTAGTTGGCGTGCATATCGACAATCCTTCCATTGTCGGCGCCTGGGCCACGACAGCAATCGGCGGCGGCATCTGGGGACATGGAGGCGTTGCCAGCGACGGCACAAACATGTTCGTCGTCACTGGGAACACCTTTAACACCGGCGGTATTTGGATGGGCGGTGAAGCCATTATTCGCTTGCAGGCCGGACCAACTTGGACCGGTCAGCCTACCGACTACTGGGCGCCCACTAATTGGTTGTCACTCGATCAAGGCGACACCGACCTGGGCGGTGTCAGCGCAACCGTCATCGATGTGCCTGGAGCTACCCCTTCCCAGCTTGTGCTAGCATTGGGCAAGGATCACAACGCCTATTTGGTTAACCGTAATAATCTCGGCGGTATCGCTTCCCCTGTGGCCCAAGCGAACGTGGGAGGAATTAACAGAGGGACATCGGCTGTCACTTATCACACCAGCCAAGGGACGTATTTCGGCTTTCATAACGACGCCGGCGTAATTGCTGCCTATAAGGTTACCGCGACAAATCCGCCGACAATCGTGTTCGGTTGGAGCGCAAGCCAGAATGGCCGAGGATCGCCATGGGTTACAACGACTGATGGAACGAGCAATTTTATTGTCTGGGTAGCCGGCGTCTCGGGCGACCAGCGTTTGCACGGCTACGATGGCGACACGGGCACGGTCATTTATGCCGGCGGCGGCGCTAACGAATTGATGAGCGGGACCCGCCAGTGGAACACTGGGATGGTTGCTCGCGGGCGAATTTACTTTGGTGCTGATAACAAGGTTTATGCCTTCAGGCTCCCGACGGGAACGCCCACTCCCACATCGACAGCTACTGCAACGTTTACACCCACTGCCACTCCGATTGCGACTGCGACTGCAACGGCGACTTCAACAGCTACTGCAACGGCCACGGCCACCTCAACTCCAACCCCAACTATTCCTCCGAGTCCCACGCCTACAGCAACTATCACTCCGCCGCCGACAGCCACGCCTACAGCTACTCCGACGCCCACAGCCAGACCAACGCCCACTGCCAGGCCGAACGTGACACCAAGGGGGCGTCCTACCCCGCCGCCGCGCCCGGCTGAGCCGATGGGCCGCGTAGGCAGGCAAACATGAGCACCAATCCAAATCGCACGTTCACGCAGTCACGATTGCGGTCGGTCCTTTGTTTACTGTTGCTCGTCGCGGCTGGCATCGCTGTCGCGGGGGCGATCGGCTCATCGCGAGCCATCGGTCAGGGTGGATCGGCTTCTCCTGAAGACGATGGCAAAACAATCGCCGAAGGCGCAAATCTCAGGCGGCAAAGCCGTGTCCTTAGCCAACGCGCTGAGGACAACGCGTTCCACCTTAAGATCGCGCCGTGGGTAATTAAGCACACGACCAACGGGCAGCAGGCTGAATTTTTCGTCGTGCTCGCTGATCAAGCCGACCTGAGCGCGGCAGCGACTTTGCGCACAAAAGCCGAGAAAGGCCGTTACGTGCACGATGCGCTGTGGAACAAGGCCCAGACAACGCAACGCCCCATTCTGCAATGGTTGCGGGAGCGCAGCATCGAGCATCGTTCCTTCTACATTGTGAACGCGGTTTTGGTGAAAGGCAGCCGCGAGATTGCCGAGGCGCTAGCGGCGCGTCCGGATGTCGCGCGTGTGGAAGGCAATCCGGTCATTCACAATGCGCTACCCCAACCCGACGCTGTTATCGAGGTGCCTCCGCAACCACAGCACCCGGCGACGATTGAGCCGGGGATCAATTACACGCACGCGCCGGATGTGTGGGCACTGGGATTCAGGGGTCAGGGAATTACGGTAGCTGGAGCTGATACCGGCCAGCGCTGGACGCATAACGCGCTCAAGCCTCATTATCGCGGCTGGGACGGAGTCACCGCCGATCACAATTTTAATTGGCACGACTCCATCCACGACAGCATCGGCAATCCTTGCGGCAACGATTCGCCTTTCCCTTGTGACGATAATGGGCACGGCACGCATACGATAGGGACTGCCATTGGCGATGACGGAATGGGCAATCAGATCGGAATGGCGCCCGGTGCAAAGTGGATCGGGTGCCGTAACATGGATCAGGGGGACGGCACGCCGGCCAGATACATCGAGTGCATGGAATGGTTCCTTGCGCCTTATCCAATAGGCGGCGGCCAGGGCGATCCACTCAGGGCTCCGGATATTACGAGCAACTCCTGGGTCTGCCCGCCGTCGGAAGGCTGTTCGGCGAACACATTGCAAGCGGCTGTCGAGGCGCAAGCCGCCGCCGGCATTATGATGGTAGCAGGCGCTGGCAATGACGGTCCCAGCTGTTCCACGGTTTTCTATCCCCCTGCGATCTACGCGGCATCTTACACGGTCGGCGCTCTGGTAACCGGCACTGACGGGATCGCTTCCTTTAGCAGCCGCGGGCCGGTGACAATCGATGGGAGTAATCGGATCAAGCCCGATATCACCGCCCCGGGCACGAGCACTCGCTCCAGCTATAACACGTCCGATAACGCTTACGTGAGCCTTAGCGGCACGTCGATGGCGACTCCGCACATCGCTGGCGCGATGGCGTTGCTGTGGTGCGGCCGGCCTGAGTTGCGTCACAACGTTTCTGGCAGTCGGGGCACCTTGAATAATGCGGCTCACTTTATCTCTTCCACCCAGTGCGGCACCGCGGGTCCGCCAAACAATGTTTATGGTTGGGGCCGAGTCGATATCCTCGCAGCTGTTGCGCCAACTCCGCTGCAGTGTCCGCCGTGTACGCTACGGACCGGAACCGAAAACTTCGATGGCGTGACGCCCCCGATGTTGCCTCCGGACTGGGAGGCAACAAATGCGCAAGGGCCACCGCCGCTTTGGGTCACATCGAACTCTGGAGTGCCAATGCCGCCTGCCGATACACCTCCCAACGCCGCGTTTATTGACGATCCAGGCGTAGTTAGCGACAAACGGCTGGACTCGCCACACTTCACTTTTTTCGAGGTGTTTTCCGCGCGGTTAACATTCCGGCATAACTTCAATCTTGAAGCATCGGATACGGATCCCAACCTCGGCTTCGACGGCGGCGTTTTGGAGATTAGCACCGACGGTGGAAACACGTTTCAATACGTCCCTCCCAGCGAGTTTTTGATGGGTGGCTATAATCGCACGATCAGCACTGATCGGGGTAGTCCCATTGCTGGGCTTCGCGCCTGGAGCGGCAACTCGGAGGGCTTCATCACAAGCGTGGTAAATCTGCCCTTCGTTGTTACAGACGGCCGGCTGCGCTGGCGGATGGCCAGCGACACCAGCGGGTCCAATGAGGGTTGGCGCGTTGACACGGTCAACACTACTTGGTGCCAAGGGCTGCCGTGCACACCGACGCCAAGTGCGACCTTCACACCTACGCCAACTGCTACGGCGACTCCGACATCTACGCCTACAGCTACACCTACGCTAACACCGAGTGCGACACCAACAGCCACGGCGACAGCTACGAGCACGCCGAGTGCTACACCAACAGCTACCGCAAGACCTACTCCACCACCAAGGCCTCGCCCGACTCCGGCGCCACGGCCGATACCCTAGGGGCTTGGGTGGCAAAGTAGCATTCGTTTCGCCAACGCGTTGAGCGGCCTTCGCATCGCTACGGCGTGCCAGGGACAACGCGTTCCACCTTGGTGGATCGGCCTCTCCTGAAGACGATGACTGTAGCGGCAGGCGTACCGCCTGCGGACCTCGATTGCAGCCGACACGGCTGCCTCTACAGAAACAGTCTGATCGCCGGAGCCGCGCCGCGACTTCATTCGCAGTCAGCGATGGAACGATTTACCGATGTAACGACTGGGTTCACGCGGTAGGTCCAGACGCGCGCGTGGTCGTTTGATGAATTGATGTCGTGCAACACCGCGTCCACGACCGCGCGATTTGGGGACAACGTGCAGACGGGGTCGGTGTTCGCGGCGTTTCCGGTCATCAACGCGGCCTGACAACGGCATCCGCCGAAATCGATTTCTCTTTGTGGACAACTCCGGCACGGCTCCGGCATCCATTCGGTTCCCCGGAAGCAATTGAAGCTTTCTGATTCTCGCCAGATCCAATCAAGCGGGCGCGCGCGGACATTTTCAAACTGCAAATCAGGAATCGCGGACGAAGCAGTCGGGCAGGGGAGCACGTCGCCAATTGGATTTACCGTGAGATAGCGTTGTCCCCAGCCGTTGAGACACGGTTTGGGCCGGGTCTCGTAATAGTCCGGGAGCACGTAAAAGATATCGATCTTGCCGGCAAGCCGCGCTTTTGCTGCGGTCGCGATTTCTCGCGCGCGGGTGACTTGTTCGCGCGTTGGGAGCAACGCAGTGCGATTAAGGAAAGCCCAGCCATAAAACTGTACATTGGCGAGCTCGACTCTCTCGGCTTGGAGTGTTTCCGCGAGCTCAATGATTTGTGCGACGCGATCAATGTTGCGCCGGTGAATCACGAAATTGAGACCCAGCGGGATGCCCGCAGCGCGAATTCTCGCAGCGACGCCCAGCTTGTGCTGATGCGCGTGCGCGCCAGCGATTTCGTCGGACACGTCGGATTGGTCCGACTGGAAACTTAGCTGGACGGAGTCCAAGCCTGCATCACGCAACGCGCGCACGCGATCATCATCGAAACCGATTCCGCTCGTGATGAGGTTTGTGTAAAGGTTTGCCTCACGCGCGGCGCGAACCAGTTCGACCAGATCGCGCCGGGCGAGTGGTTCGCCTCCGGAAAAACCGATCTGCAACACGCCAAGCGCGGCGGCATCGCGAATGACGCCTCTCCATTCGTCGGTGGTCAGCTCGGTCTCGCTGTAGCCGCCGCCCTGTGGGCGGCGCGGCGCTTCGCACAGCGAAGCGGCTACAGGGTTCGAGCAATACGGACAATGCAATGGACATCGGTAAGTAATTTCCGCGAGCAATGCGTATGGGCGTGGCAGGGTCATGCGAGATACTGTAGCCGGCATCGATGATGCCAGTTCTGAGGATGGTTTGTTCTGCCGGGATCGCCGATCCCGGCTACAGTGTGCGCGGTCATGTGAGTTCAATCAGTTTGCGTTGTTGCAGATCGGCCAGGGTTTCGCGCACATCGGCGGCAAGCGCGGCAACATCTGCGTCATATTCTTCCGCTAACGTCTTCACGATCTCGCTCAATGTTCGCCCGTCGCACCGGGCAAGAATTTCGTGCGCGGTTTCGTTTAGTTCGACGATGCCTTCGGGGAAGAGCAAAACGCTTTTGCCGGTTGCGGAGTCGCTCTGCAATCGGACTCCTTTCACGAGGCGCGGCTTGGCTTCATTAGCTATTTCCGCCATAGGCATGCTGAATGGCATCGAGGATGGACCAGAGCATATCGCATTTAAACTCGAGCGCGCGAATCGCCTCGCGCTGAAGCTCCGGCGTGTTGCAGTATTCCAGCGTGATCGCCAGCGCCTCATCAGAATCGCGCCTCGCCTGTGTCGTGCGACGCCGGAAATAATCAAGCCCGCGCGGATCGATCCATTGATAAAACTTTTCGAACGCCGCGAGGCGGGCCGCCATCAGATCGGGGGCGAAGAGCTCAGTGAGAGATGATGCGATAGCGATCGGCCACGGCTGAGTGCGAGCGAAATTCACGTACGCGTCCACGGCGAAACGAACTCCGGGTTGCAGATGGCGATCTTGGAGGAGTTCGTCGCGCGACAGTCCGCACGCTTCCCCGAGTCGGAGCCAAGCTTCGATGCCGCCTTCGTGCTTCGGCGCAGGTGCTATAGTGTGCGCTGTCCTCAGCGCATTCTCTTTGCCGGTTTTTCCGCTGAGGACAGCGGACTCTACAGCCTTTGGCAGAACGCCGTCATGATCGAGAATTCGATGAATCCAGACTCGGCGCACTTCGCGCACGGGGCAGTTGGAGAGAATAGCGGCGTCTTTGAGCGGAATGTTTCGCTGATAATAGAAACGATTGGCCACCCAGCCACGCAATGCTTCCGGCGAAAGCCGGCCTTCATTCATAGCGATGTGGAACGGGTGTTTATCGTGGTAAGCGCGCGCGCCGATCGCGCGCAAGTTTTCCACGAACGTTTCGCGGTCCCAAAGTCCCGTAGTCATAAGACGATTTCCAATCCGTCGTACGCGATCTCGATTCCGGCCTGCTCGACTTGCGCGCGTTCTCGAGAGCCAGGCATCAGAATCGGGTTCGTATTGTTTATATGCGTGTAAATCTTGCGGCGCGCTGGAGATTGGCGCAACAAATCAAGGCTGCCGTTGCTAATGGGCAAATGATTCATCTCACGCGCAGTGCGAGCGCGTGGCCGGACGATGGCCAGTTCGCCGTCAGTCCAGAATGTGCCGTCGAACACAACAACGTCAGATGCGTGAACTGCATTTCGCAATTCCTCGCGTAATTCGCCGGTACTCGGCGCAAAAAGCGCGGTTGCTCCTGAGATGTCGTCGCGAAATTGAAACGCAACGCTCCTGTGCAATTCAATCGCTCGAAAGGCGAGGCTGCTACTCAACGATTTAAAGTCCGCGCTGATATTTCGCCATTCGATTCCGCAGAACCGCGCAAGAACGCTATCGATCCACGCGAGCGCTGTTCGCGTTTCATCGGCTGCATAAACGACTAGCGGCGTCTCCTGTTGCCGTAGGAGCAATAAACCCAAAGCATGATCGACATCGGCATTCGTCAAAAAAACGCCTGCGATAGGAGTGTTGCGCGGTCCGGCAGCTGCCGGACGGTGCGGCTGCAATTGCGGCATGTTTTCGATCTGCCGCGTTAAATCAGGTGATGCATTGATTAAAAACCAGCGCTGAAGGCTTTTCGCGTCGCCACTGATAGCGATGCTGGATTGCGTTTGCGGCGCGATTTTTCCGCTGCGCGCGGCGAGGCAGTTGGCGCATGTGCAATTCCATTGTGGCAACCCGCCGCCCGCTGCGCTGCCGAGAATATGGATGCGAATCAACCGGAGTTTCGCAGTAATTAGTTCCGTTCGATCAGACTGCGCCGGCGTAGCAGGTGCACTCAAAAAAGATCGGCACGGTCTTCAGCATCGGTTTGACCCACCGCTTTTTGGTCCGTCTCATAAATCCCACAGGTTTCATAGGTCAAAATGGCCGTATGGGTCAAACTATTTCTTGATAAAACTGATGTCGCCGCTGCGTTCCACGCGGGCGAGTCGCACTTTCGACAGGTCATCAATGTGGCCATGGAGACGCATGTCCTCCTGCAGATCGTGGATTGAAACGTGGTTGCGGCGCATCATCTCAAAATCGCATTCGCCATCGCGCACGATCGTGTCGGGCCTGCCTTTGACCAGAATTCCGAACCCATGGGAGTAGTATGCCAGATGCGCGAACAGGCGGTGGAGCAGGACTAAAATCACGCCTCCGCCGAGTGTGGCGAAAAAAGCTGCCGAACCGTTGATGGCGCGCGAAAGCACAGCGGCGAGAATGACGAGCAGGACGGCGTCGAACGGAGTCTTGCGCGAAAGTGAGCGTTTGTGTCCGAGGCGCATGATGATCAGTGTGACAAGAAAGACAACAATCCCACGCAGCGAAATTTGAACAAATGTCAAATCCTTCGGTTCTACACCTAAACCGAGGACACCTTCAAAAGAGTTCCAGAGTGCATTCATAGGTAAGATTGTATCGCCGGGAAAAGCTTTGTCGCGCGCATAGCGGTTTTCGATGCCGCGCTTGCACGAGAAACCGTTGCGTGGCATAAGACGACCGCTCGCAGGGTTTGACCAGCCCGGCGCACGAATTTATGCCGACAGTTCCACCTCCTTCCCGCGACGTCGCACTGGAAACGCGCGTCTTTTGGGAACGCTTCAAAAAACCAATCACGTCGGCGCTTATCATCGTGCTGCTCGCGGTGATCGCATTTACTGGCTATCGCTTTTATTCCGATCGACGCGCTGCAGCCGCGTCGGCTTCGCTAGCGAGTGCGAGGAGCGCGCAAGATTACCAACAGGTGATAGACCGTTACCCGACCACGTCCGCCGCGGCTGACGCATATCTTTTGCTCGCTGAAGCCCAGCGGAACGAAAAGAAATTCGCGGAGGCGAACACAACGCTGCAAGCCTTCATTGCCAAATATCCACAGCACGAGCTTGTCAGCACGGCGCGAATGGCAATGGCAGCCAATTTGGAATCGATGGGAAAAACCGACGAAGCATTGGCGATGTATCAGCAAATCGCATCGGCTTACCCTAACAGTTACAGTGCGCCGCTGGCTCTGCTTTCACAGGTGTACATTCTGAAGGCGAAAAATCGAAACGACGATGCGCGCCGGATCTGCGAAACCATCCTGACGCAGTACCGGACAAGCTTTTGGGCCGGCGAGGCGATGCAGCAACTGCGTATGCTAAAGCCAAGTAGTTCGCCAGCGCCAATACAGACTGCAACAGTGCCGCCACTATTGGCGCGTCCTCCCGGGCCAGCACCACCGCCGGCGCCGCAAGCTCCGCCACCGCCAAAGAAACTGTAGCGGTAGGGCCCGACCGCCGGGCGCGCCGAGAATACACGCCGGAGCGGACGGCTCGGAGATCCGCCCCTACCTCATGCTTTTTGCGCCAGATTGTAGTGCGGCTCGTGAGACACCACGCAGTCGCACGCGCTCACATTACCGTTTCGAGAACTGGAAACGTTTCCGGGCGCCGGGTTGTCCGGATTTTTTTCGCTCTTTCATGCGCGGATCGCGGCGAAGCAGACCCTCGGACTTGAGTAGGCCTCGCAAATTGGCATCGACTTGAAGAAGCGCGCGTGCAATGGCGAGCTGCGCCGCGCCGGCCTGTCCCATGATGCCGCCGCCGCTGGCGTTAATCCACAAATCGTAAGCGTTCACAGCCTTCGCAGATTGAAGCGGTTGCAGCACCACGTTTTGTAAAGGCGCAGTGGGAAAATAATCTTCGAAGCTGCGCCCATTAATATCGATCTTCCCGCTACCCGGCGTCATGCGAATGCGCGCGACTGAGGTCTTACGGCGGCCTGTGGCGACAAATTCTTCAGTTTCTGGCATGGGATTACGATTTGTTCCTGGTAAGTTTGACAACCTCCGGCTGCTGCGCGGCGTGTGGATGGGAATTACCGCGATAAACTTTCAACTTCCGATAGACACGGCGACCGAGCCGGTTGTGGGGAATCATTCCGCGCACGGCCCGCTCGACTAGCAGTTCGGGATGGCGAACGCGGCGCGCTCGGACATTCTCAGATTTATGGCCCCCTACGTAACCTGAAAAACTCATGTAACTCTTCCGTTCTTCCTTCTTTCCGGTCAGTCGCACTTTTTCCGCATTGATGACGATCACAAAGTCCCCCGTATCCACATGCGGTGTAAAGACGGTCTTCTCTTTGCCACGCAACAGGTTCGCTGCTTTAAGCGCGACCTTTCCCAGCACCTGGTCCGCGGCGTCGATCACCCACCACTTGCGCGGGACTTCGCTGGCTTTGGCAGAAAACGTTTTCATTGTTACGGGAAAAAGAGCACGGAAATTACGGGTGACGCAAGTCGGTGTCAACCCATGGAAGCGCATGGGACATATAAGTCACATGTGACATATGTGTCCCATTGTAGAAAAGCCCGCTGGCGATTTTAGCCCCGCGCGCTTAATTCTCCGCCATGTCGAACCCGAAAACGACAAAGACCGCAATCACACCCCGGCGGGACGAAGATTTTCCGGAATGGTATCAGCAGGTCATCCGGGTGGCGGAACTGGCGGAGCCATCGGATGTGCGCGGATGCATGGTCATTCGTCCGTGGGGTTACGGAATTTGGGAAAACATGCAGCGTCAACTCGATGGCATGTTTCGAGCCAGTGGCCATCGCAACGCTTATTTTCCACTTTTCATTCCGCTAAGTTATTTCGCGAAGGAAGCTGAACACGTCGAAGGCTTCGCCAAGGAATGCGCCGTAGTCACGCACACCCGTCTGGAGGTGGATGCTGACGGAAAAATGAAACCGGCCAGCCCTTTGACGGAACCGCTGGTCATCCGGCCAACTTCAGAAACGATCATCGGCGCCAGCTACGCGAGATGGGTGCAATCTTACCGCGATCTGCCAATTCTGATCAATCAATGGGCCAACGTCGTTCGCTGGGAAATGCGGCCGCGCCTGTTTCTGCGGACTACGGAGTTTCTCTGGCAGGAAGGCCACACCGTGCACGAGACCGAAGCGGACGCGCGCGCGGAAGCCAGGCTGATACTCAACATTTACGAACGCTTCGCCCGCGAACATCTCGCGATCCCTGTTTTCACAGGCGCGAAATCCGAAAGCGAAAAGTTTCCCGGCGCCGTGGAAACACTGACGCTGGAAGCAATGGTGCAGGACAGAAAGGCGATCCAGGCTGGTACTTCGCATTTTCTTGGGCAAAACTTCGCGCGCGCCAGCGGCATCCAATTTCAAAACCGCGAAGGGAAACAAGAATTTGGTTGGACGACGAGTTGGGGAATGACGACGCGCATGATCGGCACCGTCGTGATGATGCATAGCGACGACGACGGATTGGTTTTGCCGCCGCGGATTGCGCCGACGCAGATTGTGATTCTGCCGATTACACCGCAGGAAGACACGCGCGTGCGAATTCTCGAAACGTGCGATGCGCTCGCTCTGCAGTTGCGAGGAAAACAATTCGGAGATTCGCCCATCGAAGTTGAAGTCGATCGGCGGGATCTGGGCGGCGGCGTGAAAAATTGGGAATGGATCAAGAAAGGTGTGCCGATTCGGATTGAGATCGGCCCGCGCGATTTGGAGAAAGACGCGGTGGAAGTTTCGCGGCGCGATCAGCCGATCAAATCGAAAGAATCGATGTCCATCCAAGAATTCGCCGCGCAAGCTCCGGAGATGCTGATGTCGATCCAAAAAAATCTTTACGACCGCGCGCAGAAGTTTCAGGAGGAAAACACACGCGTGATCGAGTCGAAAAAAGAGTTTTACGATTTCTTTACGCCGGAAAATCCCGGCAAACCCGAAATCCACGGCGGCTTCGCCCTCGCTCACTGGAACGGTTCACGAGAAATCGAAGAACAAATCAAGAACGACCTCAAAGTCACCATACGCGCCATTCCGCTCGATGATTCTTCTGAGGCGGGCCAATGCATTTTCACCGGTGAACCGAGCGCGCGTCGCGTCATTTGGGCCAAATCGTATTGAAGCCGGGACGCAATGGGACGCACAGAGCTACAGCCTGCATCTCAGTTGACTGCGCAGCCGCCACTCGTTTAATTCCGGCCTGCCGATGGAACTAAAGCTGTACAGTCGCGAGTGGTGCTCGTGGTGTATTGATGCGAAGGATTATTTGAGTGAGAAAGGGTATCGCTTCCGGGAGATTGACGTCGGTAAAGATCGCGGAGCGTACGAGGACATGAAAAAAATTTCCGCCCAAACGTACGTGCCCACGTTTGTCGCGGGCGACAAAGTCCTGGCCAATTTTGATACCGATCAGCTCGAAAAATTTCTCAACCAGCACCAGATCAATCCGTGATGCTTTTTGGCGTCTTCCTTACAATCGGCGTGGCCGTGCTCAGCGTCGGCCTGCGCAGCTTTCAAAATTCGTACGCCCAAAAGGCTGGCGCGCTCGGCATTCTCGCCGCCACTTTTCTCACAGTTTATTTTATTACCGGCAGCTGGGTATGGGGCTTGGTCGCCGCGGTGGGCTGGCTCTTTCTGCCGTGGCTGGAAATTCTCACCCGGATTCGTTCGTTGCGGCTTCCGAAGGAAAAACAGCTTCGGCCGAAAAGTCCGCCGTCAGCTGACACTTTCCCAGCCCTCAGCGAGATTACGCGTGAGATTGAGGACGAAGGCTTCATGCACGTAGGCGACGCGGGATGGGACTGGGAAGATTTTCGGCAATTTTTCCGGTTGTTTTACAGAGAAGAGGATCGAGCGCAGGCCGCGATCTGCCTAAACGAACAACGTGATTTTTCGTTCTATTATCTGCGCATTTCGTCACGCGCCAAAGACGGCACGGTTTGGACGACATGGAATTATCCGCTTTCCTATGGCTTGAAACTCACTCCTGCCTTCCGAATTAATCGACAGCGGCCAGACCGATCATTCTGGCAGCTTTATCAAAGCCATAGGGAGTTTCTCCGTCGACAGAGGGTTGATCCCGCCGAGATCGAGCCGCTCGACGAAGAACAGATCCAAAGCGAAATGGAAAAGGATCTACGCGACCAAATCGCACATAATGTTCACAAGGGCGTCCTCAAACAGACGGCCACAGGGGACGTGAAATATTCTTGGCGCGGGATGATTTATCTTTGGTGCCAGTTTTTGGTCGATCTGGTGCGGCTATAGTTTAGTCATCCTGAGCGGAGGTCACCGCGGCGACCGAAGTCAAAGGATCTCGTCGGTACGGTAGGGCGCGTCACTCCGTGCGCGCCGTTGCCTGTACCCTGCGGCGTGCAGAGGACTGCCCGCCCTACCAATGCAGATGGCTGAATGTTCATTTGAACTTGCGCAGCTTGCCGCCTTGGGCGATCATGTTGCATGCTGACCGAGCGGCAGAGAAGCGTTCTTGATTTTATTCAGCGCGAGCAACGCGAGAAAGGCGTTACGCCAAGCACGCGCGAAATCCAAAATCATTTTGGGTTCGCCAGCCAGACATCGGTTATGCAATACATCGCCGCACTGGAGCGAAAGGGGTTTCTCGATCGGCACGCGCGTAAAGCCCGGGCGCTGATTACTCCAGCCATGAAGGTCAGGATCACCGACATTCCGATTTACGGGCAGATCCCGGCTGGCATGTCGGCGTTGACTGAGCAGACGATCGAAGGCCATGTCTCGCTCGATGTGCATTCGGCCAATGTGTTGAAGAATCGCGGCACATTTGCTTTGCGCGTCCGAGGCGACTCCATGATCGGTGCGCACATCTTGGATGGCGATATTGTGATTTTGGAAGACACCAAAGAAGTGCACAACGGCGACATCGTTGCAGCGTTGATCGACGGCGAAACGTCATTGAAGCGTTATGTGGTCGAGCACGGCCGGCCATATCTCAAGGCGGAAAACCCCCGCTATCCGGATCTGGTCCCGGCCCGTGAGCTCAAGATTCAGGGCGTGATGGTGTCGCTGATTCGCAAACAAGAGCGACGGAAACGGCCTTAAGGCAGTCCTTTGAATGTTCACTTGAACATGAACGAAGACGTGCCATGTTTGTCTTCCAATGGTTGCAAGCGCCAAGATTATCGACCTTCGAAAACTACTGGCGGAGCGTTTCCCGCATGCCCCACTCGCCGCGGCAACGCGTTTAGTCACTGGTTTACCTTTTCTTGATCAATCCATTGGCGGCGGATTGCCGCGAGGCGCGCTGACCGAATTGATCCGCCCACGAACCAGCGGGGGAAGTGCATCTCTCATTCACGCCCTCATCCATGGCGCATATCGCGATAATTATTTCCTGGCGCTGATTGATGGGCGCGATTCGTTCGATCCCTGCGGGTTAGATAATATCTCACTGCGGCACCTGTTTTGGGTCCGTTGTAGCCAAGCATCTGAAGCGATCAAAGCGGCTGATCTGCTCCTGCGGGATGGCAATTTCCCGCTCGTGATTGTCGATCTGATGCTGAACTCGCCGGAAGAATTGCGCAAAATTCCGCAAACGACCTGGTATCGCTTGCAGCGGCTGGTCGAATTAGCCCCCACGGCATGTCTGGTCCTCACCCGATATGAAATGGTCGGCAGCGCACAACTGAAACTTGTTCTCGAAAATTCTTGGAACTTGGAAACTTTGGAAAAGCAGGACGCGATTTCCCAGTTGCGAATTGCTGTGAAACGATCGCATCTTCAGTCAGAGGTCGGAAGTCAGCGATCGGAGGTCGGTTAAACCAATGTTCGCCACGATTTATGTGCCGAATTTCTTTTTGCAGGCCGCTACACGGTATCAGCCGGAACTGCATGCAGAGCCGGTAGCTTTAATCGAAGAACAGGAAAGGAAACCGGTCATCATTCAACTGAACGACGCCGCGGAAAAAGCCGGAATTCGAAAAGGAATGACTCCCAGTCAGGCTCTAGCGCGATCTTTGCGAGTCGTGATTAAAGTGCGCACGCGCGCACAGGAAAAATCGATCCAGGAAATCTTACTTCACTACGCGTTTACGCTCAGCCCATTTGTGGAAAGCACTGCACCTGGTGTTTGCACTATTCAATTTGCGGAGTGGAATCGGCATCCTGCCGATAATCGGTTGGCTGGAAGCCAATGCCACGACAACGTCTCGCGCGTTATCCAGCAATTGGCCGAATGCGAAATCGTCGCTCAGGCTGCGATTGCTCCCACGCCGGACACCAGTTTTCTCGCAGCACATCTGGCCCGGCCAGTTTTGCAGATCCAGAATGCAAAAGAGTTTCTCGCTCCCTTGCCAATAGAAACCCTGATCGAAGCTCGTTGACTAGCGGTTCTTCTTTGGCTTCTCATTTCCTTCTGCGTACTTCACGACCGATGATTTCACGCGGGCGTACTCCTTCTGAACACCCTTGGCAAAATCGCGCGGCCCGTACTCGAACAGCACAACGAAGCAAAAAGTGAAAACGACGAAGAGGGCGAACCAGAAAAGCCCGCGCAGAAGCGCCATGCCAAAGAGTAGGCGCTGTGAACGGCGCGATCAATAGTTGGGTGCTACAACGCCTTGAATGCAATGGCGAAGCTGCCAAGCTATTTGGCCATGCGCGTGCCGTTGCTTGATCTTGGCGAACAATACCGTGCCTTAAGTAAGCCGATTCGCGAGGCGATTGACGAAGTCCTGGCAAGCCATCGTTTCATTCTCGGACCACAAGTGCAGGCATTCGAAAAGGCAATCTGCGCGTACTGCAATGCGCCACACGCTGTTGGTGTTTCATCAGGAACAGATGCGTTGCTGGCGATCCTGATGGCGCTCGGAATTGGGGCAGGCGATGCCGTCATCACAACGCCTTACACATTTTTCGCCACTGCCGGATGCATCGCGCGCGTGGGCGCGAGACCGCTTTTCGCCGATATCGATCCGGAAACGTACAACATTCGGCCATCAGCGGTTCAGGAATGCATCGAGAAGAATTCTCAGATGGATTCGCATGGCGCACGGAGAACTAAAAGCGGAGAAAAGCTCCGCGCCATCGTTCCAGTTCATTTATTCGGTTTATGCTGCGAGATGGACGCGCTCCATGAAATTTCGGAGCGCTTTCAGCTTGATCTAATCGAAGACGCAGCGCAGGCGATTGGCGCAGAGTTTCCGTTCGGAGGAAGAACCGCGAAAGCAGGAACGATGGGCGAAGTTGGTTTCTTTAGCTTTTATCCTTCAAAGAATCTCGGAGCTGCTGGTGATGCAGGGATGATCGTCTGCCGGGATGAAAAGTTGGCGACAAAGTTGCGAACTTTCAGGGAGCACGGCATGGAACCGCGCTATTTTCACCATGTCATTGGAGGCAATTTCCGACTGGATGAAATCCAGGCTGCAATTCTGAACGTTAAACTGCCATTTTTGGAAAGCTGGGCGGCGGCGCGGGGAGCAGCGGCGGATTTCTATGGTGCAGAATTCGCCCGCGCGGGATTGACGAAAAAAATCACTCCACCCGTCGAGCCCTATCGCGATCGCGGCCTAACGAATCATCACGCTTATCACCAATACGTTATTCGCGCGTCAATGCGCGATGCGTTGCACGAGCGTCTGCGCAAACGCGAAATTGAGACGGCGATCTACTACCCGCTGGGGCTCCACGAACAAAAATGTTTTGCTTATCTCGGCTACAAGAAAGGCGATTTTCCGGAGGCCGAGCGCGCCGCACGCGAAACGCTGGCGTTCGGAGATTTCGCGCGAAGCACAGCGTTACGTCGTTGATGCGATTGCCGAGTTCTACGGCTCACAGCTAGCGAACCAGCCAAAAACGACGTAGATTTCGCCGCTAGGCTTTTGCACTGCGACGCGTCGCGCATCGCTTTTTCAGAGACGAAGCCGCCGCCAGTTGCAAGCTGCACGGTGCGAGCCTATATGAATCGCTCGCACAAAGGAGGGTAGGTACCGAAGTGGCCAAACGGGGCAGACTGTAAATCTGCTGGCTTTACGCCTTCGCTGGTTCGAATCCAGCCCTGCCCAAATGCCCTGCCGGAACAGTAATTCGCGAACTCGTTAGTGCCCTCTTCGCGGGCCGCCACCACCTTCGCGACGCCCACCGTATCCGCCGCCGCCGCCGTAGCCGCGTCCACCGCCGCCGGGCGGTCGCGCTTCTCGCGGGCGAGCTTCATTCACCGTTAATTGACGGCCTTCGATGCCGTGGCCATTGAGTTTCGAAATGGCGTTTTGAGCCTCTTCATCCGAACTCATCGTCACGAAAGCGAAGCCACGCGACTTGCCGGTGAATCTGTCCTGCATGAGAGTAACTTCCTGCACGGCGCCAGCCTGTGAGAAAAGCTCCTGCAGTTCGTTCTCGGTGGTGTTGAAGGGGAGATTGCCTACGTATAATTTGGTTCCCATTGAGTTTATTCTGGAAAACGTTGCCAGGTCACTGTTCCCGCTTATCGGATTTCAAATCGTCACTGAATAAACTCAACTGACAATCCACCAACTTCCGGGCTTCCGTTTTCGTTTGGGCTCACTTGTAAAATGTTTCGAATAGGAAAGCAATAGAAAATCTCGGGGCAATTTCTTTTCCTTCAACCATGGCTCAACCAAGCAGCCCAAATGGAAAAAAGGCTAACGCCCGCGTCGCCGTTGTGGCTGCAGGCGTGGTTAGCCCGTTGGGATTTGGATTGGTCGAAACACTCGAATCGTTGCGCAAGGCGCGAGATTGCGTGAGCCCAGTTACGCGATTTTCGGTCGCGCAATGCCGATGTAAGACCGCGGGTCAAATCCCCGATGACCGCCTGCTTGCCGGACAGGATGAAGGGCGTCGAAGCCACCGCCTTCATCGCGCGTCGCACATGATGATTCAAGCGTTAAAGGAGGTTATAGCGCAGGAACCTCAATTTAAACCGGAATTGACGGTAATCGGAACAACGAGCGGCGGCATGTCTTATGGCGAACGTTACTACCGCTCGTTGCAGCAAGCTGAAAAGCTACGGCACGCCCCGACGTGGATCGCAAATTACCCCGCGCAAAAGCCGGTGATCGACGCTCAGGAGGCCTTTGGAATTTCCGCGCCGTTTCAGGTGATCGCGAACGCGTGTGCCTCTGGCACGAATGCCATCGGTCATGCATTCGAGTGCGTGCGATCGGGTCGCTACCGCCGCGTATTGGCAGGAGGCTACGATGCGCTGTCCGAAATGGTCTTTGTAGGATTCGATTCGCTTCAAGCCTCGACGCCGGAGAAATGCCGACCATTTGACCGACATCGCACCGGCATGGTCCTGGGAGAAGGCGCCGCAATTCTTGCGTTGGAGAACCTCGAACTGGCTCACGAGCGTGGCGCGCGAGTTCTGGCAGAAATTATTGGCTACGGCATCTCCACGGATAATTTTCACATCACACAGCCGGATCCTTCCGGTATTGGACCGCGGCAGGCAATGGAGCGGGCCCTGCAGAGCGGGGACATTTCAGCGGCGGAAGTCGATTACATCAATGCGCATGGAACAGCTACTCTCTTTAACGACGCAGCTGAAGGCAAGGCGATCAGCGCGTTGCTTAATGGTGTGCCGACGAGCTCGACCAAAAGCATGATGGGGCATTCGTTGGGAGCAGCTGGTGCGGTCGAAGCTGTCTTCTGTTTACTCGCGCTTCAGTACCAATTTCTCCCATCCAACATCAATTTCACCGCTTCAGACGACGATCTCGATTTGAACATCGTGGCGAACGAAACGCGACCGGCTGTTCTGCGCACCGTGCTTTCAAATTCCTTTGGCTTCGGCGGGACTAATGCTTCAATTCTGATGCGCAGCTTTAAAGCATGAGTCTGGCGATCGCCAGCATGGGGTGGGTCACACCTCTGGGAAGCGGCGTTGATTCAGTCTGGGAGCGGTTGCTTCACGGCGATGAGGCATCCGCGACAACCATTTCGGAGGAATTCGCACGTCAACCTTATAGTGTCTTCCGCGTGCCGGAATCGGCGGTGGCCGGTGCGGCTCATCCCCGCTTGCGCCGAGCCAGTGCGATTTCTCGATTTGCCGCAGCAGCGGGTCTGGATGCGTTGAACGCTGCAGGAGTGAAACTCGATCCGCAGAATGCCGAACGCACTGCGCTCATCTTCGCCATCTCAAATGGTGGAGTGATTTACACGAAGCGTTTTTACCGCGATGTCGTTGACGCAGGCGCGCAATCGGCCAGTCCGCTGTTGTTTCCAGAAACCGTCTTCAACGCGCCGGCGAGCCATCTTGCGGCAATTCTGGGGATCACCGGCGCCACTTATACTTTGGTCGGCGACGGAGCGGTTGGACTCGCGGCGATAAAAATGGCCGAGGACCTGATGCTAAATGAGGCGCTTGACCACTGCCTGGTCGTTGGGACTGAAGAAATCGATTGGCTCTCGTGCGACGCTTACCGGCGATGGCGATTGCTTCGTCCGGCGCCTCCAATTGAGCCATTCAGTAAACAGAAGCGGGGAATGGTTTTGAGCGAAGGCGCAGGAGCAATACTCCTTGTGCGCTTGCCACGCCGGAGCGCAGCGGAGGCGGGCGAGGAGCCGTTCATAATCGAATCCGCGCATCCCGGCGGATATTTTGCAAAGCGCGCCGAAGCGGAAGAAATTTTGAAGCGGATTCTGCGCGATCTCAGTCAAAGCGAAATCGATCTTGTCATCGCGAGCGCGAATGGAACGTTCGTCGATAAAGCGGAATATCGAGCGCTTAAGGCGGTTGTTCCAAATGCATTTGTTTACACTCCCAAACCAGCCTTGGGCGAGAGCGTTGGTGCTGCCGGACTGTGGCAGATCATCTTGGCGGCCCAAGCCTTGCGTTCTGCGGAGCTTCCACCTGTGCTTCACGCAGATCCAGCCACGGCGTTGCGGCTGCCGCTCTCGCGCACGCCTGTCGCAGGAGCGCGACGCGCAATCGTTTTAAGCTGTGGACTCAATCAACAGGCGGCAGGATTGCGGCTGGCCACCCGGTTATAATTGATCCAGTTGCACATGTTGACGAAACTCGTCTCGACCGCGACGCTCGATTAATTTACGTAGTTCTCACGCATGGCGATTGAAGTGAAAATTCCGGCTATTGGTGAATCCATCACCAGCGGGGTCGTCTCCGCCTGGCATAAGAAGTCAGGCGAGTTCGTGAATGAAGGTGAAACACTCTTTACGCTCGAGACCGACAAAGTTTCCACCGAGATCGTCGCCGAGAAGGCGGGCCTGCTCGAAACGAAAGTGCCCGAAGGCCAGGAGGTGAAGATCGGAGAAGTGGTTGCCACAATCGACGATTCAAAGCAGCGGCCGGAAGAAAAGAAGGAGGAGAAACCGAAAAAGAGAGAGCCTGAAGAAAAGAAGAAAGAACCCGAGGCAAAAAAGAAAGAACCTGAGGCAGCGAAACAGGGCGTCGAAGAAAAGACAAAAGCGGCGCCAGAAAAAGAAAAACCCCTTTCTCCCGCCGTTCGCCACATTGTTGAGGAAAAAAAACTTGAGCCAGAGAAAATCTCCGGCACCGGAAAGGCCGGCCGGCTGACGAAAGGCGACGTGCTGGCAGCGGTACAAGAACGCGGCAAGGCAGAAGAAAAAGTTGAATCTCGCGAAGATCAACCATCTGCGGATGGCCGTTTCACCCGCGTAAAGATGTCGCCGCTGCGCCGCAAAATCGCGCAGCAACTGGTAATGGCGCAGCACACCGCAGCGATTCTTACCACGTTCAACGAATGCGACATGAGCGCCGTGCAGGAATTGCGCCGGAGCAAACAAGATGAGTTCACAAAAAAGAACGGCATCAAACTCGGTTTGATGTCGTTCTTTATCAAAGCCTCCGTGGAGGCACTTGAGGCTGTGCCCCTCGTGAATGGCCGCATCGAAGACGACGATTTCATCCAAAACAACTTCTACGATATCGGCGTGGCAGTCGGGACGGAGCGTGGACTCGTTGTGCCGGTGGTGCGCGATGCAGACAAGAAAGGTTTCGCTGAAATCGAACGCACGATCGCCGATTTCGCAGCGAGGGCGCGCGAGGGAAAACTGAAAATTGAAGACCTCCAAGGCGGCACCTTCACCATCACAAACGGTGGCGTGTACGGATCACTCTTTGCCACGCCGATTTTGAATCCGCCGCAGAGCGGCATTCTCGGTATTCACAAGATCGTGCCGCGACCCGTCGCCGTGGATGGCAAGGTGGAAGTCCGCCCGATGATGTATCTCGCACTGAGTTACGATCACCGCGCGATCGATGGGAAAGAAGCCGTTACCTTCCTGATCAAGGTGAAGGAATGCATCGAAGAGCCGAAGAAGCTGCCACTGGATTTTTAGACTCTCCCCTTGTCATGTTGAGAAAGCGAAACATCTCTGATTATTGGCTTGGGTGATTGGCTCCAGAGAAAATTACGAGGTTCTTCGCTTCGCTCAGAATGACAAGACCACCGTATGGAAAAATTTGATGTCGTTATCATTGGCTCCGGCCCGGGCGGGTACATCGCAGCGATCCGCGCCGGTCAGCTCGGTTTAAAAACCGCCCTCGTCGAAAAAGACAAGGAACTGGGCGGCACGTGCCTGAATGTGGGCTGCATTCCCAGCAAGGCGCTACTCACTTCCAGCGATCATTTCATGTTCGTTAAGAAAGAGGCGGCCAAGCACGGCATCATGATCGACAACCCGCGCGTGGATCTCGCGAAGATGCAGGAGCGCAAAGACAAGGTCGTGAAAACATTCAACGGTGGGGTGCGGACGCTGATGAAGACGAACAAGGTCGGTGTACTCGCGGGCTTGGCCACAATTACCGCGCCCGGAAAGGTTTCGATTAAATCTTCCAATGGCGAGACACAGGAGATCGAAACGAAAAACATTGTCATCGCGACAGGCAGCGCACCGGTGGAACTGCCATTCGCGACATTTGACGGCAAAACGATTGTCAGTAGCACCGAAGCGCTGGAATTCACGGAACCTCCAAAGAAGCTCGTCGTCATCGGCGCGGGCGCGGTTGGATTGGAACTGGGTTCTGTTTGGAACCGGCTCGGTTCGGAAGTAACCATGCTGGAATTTCTGCCGCGCATCGCTCTGGGGTTCGATCTCGAGCTGTCGAACCTGCTTCAGCGTTTGCTCACGTCTCAAGGCATGACTTTCCACTTGGAAGCGAAAGTTAGCGCTGTGAAGGTCGATAATGGCCACGCCACTGTAATCGCAATGAAAAGCGGCCAGGAACTGAAATTCGAGGCCGACAAGGTTCTCGTCTCAGTCGGACGCCGCCCATTCTCCGATGGCTTGGGCGCACAAAAAATCGGTGTGGAATTTGATGAAAAGAGGCGGATCAAGGTGGACAAACATTTCCGCACAAATGTGGAAGGCATTTATGCCATCGGGGATGTGATCGCGGGGCCGATGCTAGCGCACAAGGCCGAAGACGAAGGACTGGCCTGCGTCGAAATCATCGCGGACAAGTCCGGCCACGTGAACTACGAAGCAATCGCTGGAATCATCTACACCAATCCAGAGCTGGCCGGCGTCGGTCTCACCGAAGACCAAGCCAAGGAAAAAGGGATCGATGTGCGCATTGGCAAATTTCCATTCCGCGCGAACAGCCGCGCCCTTTGCAGTGATGACGTGGAAGGAATGGTCAAGTTTGTAGCGGAGGCGAAAACCGATCGCATTCTCGGCGCGCACATTTTGCACCACATGGCTTCGGAATTAATTGCCGAAGCCGTTTCCGTGATTGAATTCGGCGGTAGCTCCGAAGACATCGGCCGCACCTGTCATTCGCACCCCACGTTGAGCGAAGCGGTCAGAGAAGCCGCACTCAACGTCGAGAAGCGCGCGCTTCACATTATTAATCGCTGATCGTTAATAGCAGCGTTCGGCGCGACGAACGCCGGATCACGGGCAGGTGCTCGTCGCGGCGAGGACCTCTACCTTGGTCCGGATGTGCTAATTTCACGGTCGTGGAAAGCACCGCTGCCATCCTGTTGCGGAAACGGAAATTCAGCGACACGAGTCTGATTGTGTCGTGGTGCACGGAAGCCTTCGGCTGTGTCCAAACTGTTGCCAAAGGTGCGCGCCGTCCCAAGAGTCCATTTGCTGGAAAGCTCGATTTATTTTTCGAAGCTGAAATTTCCATCGTGCGCAGCCGCAAATCGGATCTGCATACGCTCACAGAAGTGGTGGTGAAAAATCCGTTCGCCGGGATTCGCAGCAATTATCTGCGAACGCAGACAGCAGCTTATTTTGTCGAGCTAATTGAGATTTGCACCGAGCGCGATCATCGCGAGCCGGAATTGTTCGGGCTATTACGTCGGGCATTTGGTTATCTCGACGCAAACGATCCGACCCCCCGCGCGGTTGCGCATTTTGAGACTGAATTGGCGCGCATCGCCGGCGTGCACGACAAAAAAAAGCTGAAAGCCGACCCGGCGTTTGCGCTGGGCAATTTATTCGGACGACTACCGCTCTCCCGCACGCCGCTCTTGAAAACGCTCGCTGCAGAGACGAAAGACAGTTCAAAATGAAATTACGCAATCTTATCGCTGCCGCTGTAATCGTGGGCTTCGGTCCTGTCGCGTCGGCGAATGAGACCTACAAGTTCGATGCGGCCGGTTCGACTATCGGCTTCACCGTGCATCAATTCCTCGGCACGACTCACGGAAAATTCACCCGGTTCAATGGCAAGATCGAAATCGACCGTGAGCATCCCGAGAATTCGTCCGTCACCGCGCAGATCGACGTGCGCAGCATCGATACGCGAATCAAAAAGCGGGACGATCATCTGCGCAGCGCTGAATTCTTTAATGTGGAAAAATTTCCGCAGATCACATTCAAGAGCCGGAGCGTGAAACGGACCGGCCCGCAAAGCGGCGATATTCTGGGCGACCTCACGATGCACGGCGTGATCAAGCCGATTACGCTTCACGTGAAATTGCTGACACCGACAAGCGAGACGAGCCGGACGCGCTGGACCGTTACGACCGAGCCAATTACGCGGCGCGACTTCAATTTGATGTTTGCCCCGGCGACGGAGTCAATCTCCGGAATCAGCCAGACGGTTGCGATCAACATCGAGATCGAGGCGAAACGCGCGGAGTGATAGTGGTGGATCGGCTTCTCCGAAGACGATGCCGGACCGGTCGCCGAAGGCGCAATACTAATGCTCGGGAAGCGTTGCAGCCGGGAAGTTTGGCGCCAAAGGCGCAGTTGCTTGGCAACGCGTTGAGGACAACGCGTTCCACCTCAGCGCCGCACGCGAAGATCGACTTCGTTCGTCCATGCAAATAACGTCCTGCGAATGGAAATCATTCCGCTCGGAGATTCCGCGCTGATCGTGCGTGTGCGCGAGCGATTTGAGGAGGCGCCTGAGGAAACGCTGGACCAGGTTCTTCGCACACTTCACCTGCTCCGCGAAGCTGCAATCCCCGGCGTCATTGAACTCGCGTCGGCTTACACCAGCGTCGCGGTTTTCTTCGATCCAATCGTCGTCGCTGAAGCAAGCGGGAGACCGGACGAGACGTTTGATTGGCTGACGACGCAAATTCAGGGAGTTGTAAATGGCGCCGGGCGTCGCAAGCGCGTCAGAACCGCGGGAAGCGATGTGCGCCTGGTTGAGATTCCGGTTTGTTACGATCTCGAATTCGCTCCCGATCTGGATGATGTTGCGCGCCGTGCAGAGCTCTCGGCAAAGGAAGTAGTCGATCTTCACAGCACAGGCGAATACCGAGTGGCCTGTATTGGGTTCGTCCCCGGTTTTCCGTTTCTGACAGGTCTTGCGAAGAAATTAGCGACGCCGCGGCGGGACACACCGCGAAAGGAAATTCCTCCTGGTTCGGTTGGGATCGGCGGCTCGCAAACGGGAATTTATCCATTGCGTTCGCCCGGAGGCTGGAACCTAATCGGCAGGACGCCGTTGAAACTTTTTGATCCGACAAAAAATCCGCCTGCGCTTTTGCGCGCGGGGGACCGCGTGCGTTTCCACGCAATCACGCGGGAAGAATTTGAATCTTTGAACCAATGAAAGGCCGGTCATCGCGAACGGAGCGAGGAACCTCACACTCGAAGCAGCGCACACACAAACAAATCAGCGTGACCAATCATCTTGTTGTGAGGTCCTTCACTTCGTTCAGGATGACAATCCCATGAGTGCAATTGTAACGCGGGCGGGATTTCTTACTCCGGTGCAGGATCTTGGCCGCACTGGCTATCGCGAGTTCGGTGTTTCGACCAGCGGCGCGCTGGATACGTTTGCATTGCGCGTGGCAAATCTGCTCGTCGGCAACGATGAAGGCGCAGCCGGATTGGAAATCACGCTCGGCGGTTTACAGTTGCGCTTCGATGACGAGCGAATCGTCGCGTGGTGCGGAGGCGAATTCGATGCGCACCTTGGATCGACGGCATTGCCCGCTGGTCACACGGCTCTCCTGCCTGCCGGCGACGCATTGAAATTCGGCCGGCCTCGAATTGGCTGCCGATGCTGGCTGGCTGTTTATGGTGGGATCGATGTGCCACTCGTGCTCGGCAGTCGCTCAACAGATCTACGCGCGCAGTTCGGCGGATTTGAAGGACGCACCTTGCGCGATGGAGATGTGCTTTCGCTCAGCGTATCTTGTCGGTCAGAGACCGCCGCCGCGACAGAAAGAATTTCCTCGTGGACCGCGCCGCATGATTGGGTAAGTCCCGCAAAACGCGATCCAATTTTGCGGTTCGTTCGCGGTGTTGATTGGTCTCGCTTCAACGCTTCAACGCTTCAACGCTTCACGAGCGAGACGTTCACCGTCTCGGTGGATTCTGATCGCATGGGTGTGCGTCTTGATGGTCCAGAATTGAAACGGCAGGACAAAGTCGATCTTATCTCTGAAGCGGTTGCACCCGGCACAATCCAGGTTCCACCAAGCGGTCAGCCGATCTTACTTTTGGGAGATTGCCAAACCATCGGTGGTTATCCAAAAATAGCGCACGTGATCACTGTCGATCTGGGTGTCGCAGCACAACTTCACGCTGGGGATCATGTTCGCTTTTCCGAAGTCTCGCTCGCCGATGCGCACCGGCTGTTGCTGGAGCGCGAGCGTGAACTCGAGCGTTTCCGCATCGGTCTCAGTCTCCAAGGCTCATGAAATTATCGGTCGATATTAACGCCGATCTCGGCGAAGGCTCCGGCCACGATGACGAATTGTTCGAGCTTATCAGCTCGGCGAACATCGCAACGGGTTTTCACGCCGGCGATTCCGATACGATGCACGCCGCAGTTTCCGCGGCGAAGCAGCATGGAGTCGCCGTCGGCGCGCATCCAAGTCTTTTCGATCGCGAAAATTTCGGACGCAAGGAACTGAAGGTAAGCAATCAAGAAGTGTTCGATGCCGTGGGTTATCAGCTCGGAATTTTTCAAGCGATCGCCTCCGCTCTGGGCGTGGAACCCAACCACGTCAAACCGCACGGCGCGCTCTATAACATGGCCGTGCGCGACCAAAAACTGGCCGATGCCATCGCGCGGGCCATCAAATCGGTCGATCCGAAGTTGATTCTGTTCGCGCCGGACAAGAGCGAGCTTGCCCGCGCCGGTGAGGCGCATGGTTTGCAAATCGCGCGCGAAGTTTTCGCCGACCGTAACTACTTAAATGACGGATGGCTGGTTCCCCGCACCCGACCTGATGCATTGCTCCACGATCCAGAAGAGGCTGCCCAGCGCGTCCTGCGCATGTTGCGCGAAGGTAAAGTCCGCTCCGTCGAAGGCCGCGATGTCGATGTGCGCGGCGAAACGATTTGCGTTCATGGCGACACGCCCGGCGCAGTCGAGTTCGCGCGTGAATTACGAACGCAACTCGAACGGGAAGGCGTGAGAATAAGCGCGCCGAAGAGTTCGTTTTGAACGACAACATCAATCATCGGAAGAAATGGATGTCGCTGCGTACGCGCACGGTTAGTATCTCGGCGTTGGTGTTCACCTGGTTGTACCTCGTTCACGAGGTTGCCGCTGCAGAGTTGGTCGCGGTGATTAATAAAAACGTGGGAGACCAGGAGATTTGGGGAGTTCTTACTAGTCCCATGGACCTACATGGGCCTGTTATCGCAAAGGTAAAAGCTGGGGAGCGGTTCATTGCAGTTGCATTTCCAACAGACGAATTGTGGCCGGTGTACCTTCAGTCTGGAGTACGTGGTTGGATGCCGCGCGAAAAGATTCGGCCATTGTCGAATGCGCGCTTGCCGAAACTGGCTTTTCGCCGAGAAGATGTGCTTCAATGGGCAACCGGAGAACCGGCAGAAGCGGTTCACCAAAACGTTGATTATGGTCGAATAGTGGAGCAGGCAATTACCGGCGACCCCAAAGCCCTTACAGAATTTTTTGATTCTGGACGATTCATGGATGGCGCCGCTGCCGAGGCTCATGATGAGGTTACTTGGGGCGTATTTCATTTAGTAGGTGACGAAAAGTTTAGTCGCTTCGTTCGCGATGCGTCGACCCGAACACAGAAGATCGTAAAAGACTATCTTACGAACCCCGGCGTAAGTTACCCAATCAGCAAGCCGATCCCTTACGTCAGACGGTATTTTCCAAAAACGTATCGATTGATCTTCAGGAAGCCACAACAGTAGCTGAACATCAACTAACAGGATTCTCTAAGATGCCGAACGGGCTGATGTCCGTGACGAAACACATGGAACAGAAATCCGGGCTCCTTCGCGCGCTTGGGCCGATCGACGCGACGATGATCGTGATCGGCTCGATGATCGGGTCAGGCATCTTTATCACTTCAGCTGAATCGTCGCGATTGAGCGGCGCACCGGGCTGGCTGCTGCTCGCGTGGGCTGTTGCTGGTTTGTTAACGATTACCGGTGCGTTGTGTTGCTCGGAGCTTGCGACCATGATGCCGCGTGCCGGCGGGGTTTATGTTTTTCTGCGCGAAGCATACGGTCGTTCAATTGGATTTTTATATGGCTGGACGTTGTTCCTGGTGATTCAAACAGGGACCATCGCTGCGGTAGCGATTGCGTTCGCAAAATTTCTCGGCGTGTTTGTCACAGCAGTCTCGCCGGACAATTACTTGATGCCGCCAATTTCATTGGGCGGTTACGCGATCAGCTTATCGACGGAACAACTGGTGGCCATCGCATTAATCGCGTTGCTCACGTGGACGAACACGCGCGGGCTTGAAGTCGGGAAAATTGTTCAGAACACATTCACCTTTGCAAAAACGGTTGCCCTCGCCGCCGTGGTGGTGATTGGCTTATCGTTAGGCTGGCATGCGGCTAGCGCGGCACGGAGTGCGACGTGGTGGAATTCGTGGGCCAACGGTTGGAGCCCGCAGGTTGCCCAGCCTGGGTTCACATTCGTCGGTGGACTTGCTCTTGCGCTGCTTTTCGGAAAATCGATGGTCGGTCCTCTGTTTGCGCAGACTGCCTGGACGAATGTTACGTTTGTCGGCAGCGAAGTGCGCGATCCGGGAAAAAATCTCGTGCGCGCGCTCGTGGGGGGCTGCGGCGTCGTGGTGATTCTTTATTTGCTGGCCAACCTTGCGTATCTCGCCGTGTTGCCGTTTCCGGAAATCCAGCACGCGCGGCAAAATCGCGTAGCCGTGGCGATGATGAACACTGTGTTCGGTCATCCCGGCGCAATGTGCATGGCTGCGGCGATTATGATTTCCACCTTCGGATGTAATAACGGACTGATTCTTTCCGGCGCGCGCGTTTACTATGCGATGGCGCGCGATCGATTGTTTTTGCAAAAAGTCGCGACCACCAATCGTTTTCACGTGCCAGCGGCGGCTTTAGTCGCGCAGGGAATCTGGACCGCGTTTCTTACGTTGCCGCGCACGGTGACAATCAACGCCGCGACGCATGAGACCAGCTACGGAAACGTTTACAACCAACTGCTCGAATACATCGTCTCGGCCGATCTGCTCTTCTATCTTTTGATGATTGTCGCCTTGATTATTCTGCGTCGGCAAAAACCGGATGCCGAGCGACCTTATCGAACCTGGGGTTATCCTTTCGTGCCGATCATCTCGATCGTGTTGTCGGCGCTATTGATTGTTGATCTCGGGTGGCTCGCGCCGGCGACTTCGGGAATCGGGATCCTGATCGTGCTAACCGGCGTGCCGGTTTATTTCTTGTGGCGGCTGCGGGCCGTGCGGTGATGCAGTCCGTTTTGCCCACGAGAAACGAATTATTTTTGTATGCCTGCAAAATCAAAAAAACAACAAATGGCTGCCGGCGCCGCGCTTTCGGCGAAGCGTGGTAAACGCTCGGTGTCGTCGCTCAAAGGCGCTTCGCGAGGGATGTACAAATCGATGAGCAAAGCCGAGCTGCGCAGAATGGCCAAGACCAAGCGCAAGGGAAAACCCACAAAGAAGAAGCGGCGTTAAAGATTTGCCGAAGCCTTGAGAGGCGGCCAGGGAATGCTCATTCCTTCTGCATTACTGCCATTGTTTGTCTCAAAGGTTCCATGCTTACCTTGCTTGTTCCGGTAAAGGGATGATCAAGAACGTATATCAAAAATAGGATCAGCGTGATCGTCACGGTAAGCGTGGCTGTGATCAAGTATTGCGCCTTGATGTTTTTCATTCCGAAGAAAAACGTGTATGAGATCGTGAATACGCCGCCAACTAATAGAACTGACCAGATCACCGGCGGTACCGTATCGTTCCCGGCAAATATTCGCAGTCGGCGGTACTGAGCTAGGTCACTTAATCGTCTTAATGACTCGGCGTATAGCTCCCTGTTGGGGATTGATTCCTCGCCCAGTTGCGAAAACAAGATTGTGAGCTCGGCGTGAGCTCCGCCGGAATAAAGGCTTATGTCTCCGCGTGACATCTTTTCCATCTCATCGTTATAGACCGAGGCGACGTAATTTCTTAATGCCTGCTGTAATGTTTTATTCACGGGCGCAGGAAATCCTTCTGCACTGTGAAAAAGATGGAGGGCTTCGCTGGCTTCCATCTCTAGATTTTTTGTCGCCTCGTCGTATCCGCTCCACGTGACAAACACGACGAACGCAACCATCACCCCGTAAAACAGGCCGAACGCGTTGAAGATGATTGCAGCTACTTCGTGGTTTTCCTTCAGGACCTCAGCCGGATACTTCTTTCGCACCAAGTGGAGACCGACCAGGGCGAAGAAGCTAGTTATGCCCGATACGATCAAAAATGAAATCGGCACCGGTAGATTAAGCAGAAATTCCATAGCTTGCTCACGTTCTCGCCAAAATCTCGATGAATTGTCGAGAGAAAAGAATCGTCTTCTGTAGCCAGGGGGCATTGACCCCGGCTGCGGACAAGATTGTTGGTGTAGCCGCCTCGCTGTGTCGAGGCGCTTCCGTGTTCGTTACCCGACACGGCGACACAGCGCCGTGGCTACAACTGCCGCGCGCTCGTCAAGCCGGATCTCCGAACGCTTTCGGGCTATGGCGGAACGCGCGCGGCAAATGCGCGAAAGATTCTCAGCAGCCCAATATCGTATCTGTTGCCAAGGAGCGCGCTAACATCGACAAGCTTTCCATCGCTGACTTGATCAAACGCAGCCGCAATTTCTTTTTCCTGGGTCGCAGTAAAGAGCCGGGCGCGTTCGGCGAGTTTACCCAACTCAATAGCAGCGGCAAGATGCCCGTAAATGGTGTTGGTGACGAACCCGCGGGCGCGGGCGATTTCATCGACCGATTCGCCTTTTTGAAACCGTCGCAGCGTTTCGGTCTCACTGTCGTTCAAACGGGATCGGCGTCGCCGAAACAGCGAACCAGAGTCTTCGGAAAATGTTCGACGCGGATTCGTCGCGAGATAGTTTTTGATCTCGCTGACAAACGGCGGGGCGAAATCCTTTAGCTTCTGTTCGCCGACACCGGGAATGCGACGAAACTCGCTGGTGGTCGTCGGATAATTTCTCGCCATTTCACGGAGCGAAACGTCCGAGAAAATCACGTACGCAGGCACATCGCGCTCATCTGCAAGTTTGCGGCGCAAAGCGCGCAGTTGTTCGAAGAGCAGTTCGTCACATTCGATCGCGCCTGCTCGCGGTTTCTCTTTCTGTGCGGCGATGTCGATCTGCTTGGTTAGCGTGATCGGTGTGCGGTTTCGCAACACTTCGCGACCCGCCGGCGTCAGGGTCAATGTTGCAAATCTACCCGCGGCGCACTCGATGAGTCCCAGGCGCAAAAGCTCCCGTCCGATCGCCTGCCAGGCGTCGCGTTTCAACTCGCGGCCAATACCATAAGTGGAAAGTTCATTGTGCCGGCGTTGACGGATCGTTTCCGTATCCGCCCCGCGAAGAATATCGACAACGTGATTTAAGCCGAAGCCGAATCCGTGCCTGGCATGGATGCGATAGACACAGGAAAGAAATTTCTGCGCGTGCACGGTTCCGTCGAAAGTTTCGCGAGGCTGCGAACAATTATCGCAACCGTCACACGGGACCTGCGAAAATGTTTCGCCGAAATATCCTAACAGCGTGGCGCGTCGGCATTCGCGCGTCTCGGCGTAATGGACCATTTGCTGCAGTTGCGTCCGAGCGATCGTCGCCTCCTTTTCGCTCTTTTCATCGATGAAGTGGAGTTGCTTGGCGACATCGCTGGCGCTAAAAAGCAGCACGCATTCGCCGGGCAAACTGTCGCGCCCGGCCCGGCCTGTCTCTTGATAATAGCTCTCCAGATTTTTCGGCAGATCATAATGCACAACGAAACGCACGTTCGGCTTATTGATGCCCATTCCGAACGCGATGGTTGCGGTAATGACGCGGACATCGTCGCGCAAGAATGACTCCTGATTTTTGGTGCGCTCGGGCGCGGTGAGCCCCGCGTGATACGGCTTCGCGCTGATGCCATCTTCGTTGAGATTGCGCGCCAGCGAATCGGTGCTCTTGCGGCTCGCACAGTAAACGATGCCGCTGTCGTTAGGCCGGCTGCGGATGAACGCCAGTAGTTGTTCGTAGGGCGCCGATTTCGGAATAACACGATAGGTCAGGTTCGGCCGGTTAAAGCTGGCGATGTAACAGCGCGGCTCGCGCAGATGCAATTGCTGGATGATGTCGATCCGCACCCGCTCGGTGGCCGTGGCGGTGAGCGCCATCATCGGCACTTCAGGCAGATGTTTCCGCAATTTCTTTAGCTCACGATATTCCGGCCGGAAATCGTGACCCCACTCGCTGATGCAATGCGCTTCATCGATGGCGAATTGCGCGATGTTCCAGTTGAGCGCGCGTTCCAAAAACGTCTCCAGCATCAATCGTTCTGGCGCGACGTAGAGCATACGGTATTCGCCGCGGTGAAGGCCGCGCCAGCGCGCGGTTGCTTCTTGTCGATCCAGCGTGGAATTCAAGTAGGTCGCCGGGATCCCGCTGGTCTGCAGCGAATCGACCTGGTCTTTCATCAGTGAAATAAGCGGCGAAACAACGATGGTCAGCCCCTCGCGCATCAGCGCGGGCAACTGGAAACAGAGCGACTTGCCGCCGCCAGTCGGCATCAGCACAAAGAGATCGCGCCCGGCGAGCGCATCGTCGATGATCTCCCGCTGCAACGGCCGGAATTGGTCATGCCCGAAGTGCTTCTTTAGTTGCAGACCCAGATCCATTTTGGTCTTATCGCATTGTCACGTTATCACGGCCAAATCGTGTTACAGCGGCGCATCGAGAAATCGATTCCCGGCATAAGCAGAAATCGGCAGCAAGATTAATGATATGACTAAGGCGATACGGCCGCGGCTCATCGAGCCAATCTTACCACGCAACGTCTTGGAAACACACGCCGGTACTTTTTAGTTCGCGGGGTTGAAAAGCGCCCTCGTCGTGAGCGCCCGGCATCTCTCGTCAGGCGCTACCTGCGAATCGTAGATTCAACGAGGGCCGCTTCTGCGTCTCGTCGCCGCAGGAGACCGTCGAGTCCCTGCCCTTCCCAGAGACGCTTCATCGCGCGAATTTGCCGGGCGATTTCAGGCAGGTCCTTTTTTGCCACGGCGTCTCGCACCGCACGCATTTCTTTTCTACGGTCTCCATCCATTGCCGGGCCGCGATTGAAGACCAAAGAGACCAGGGCACCCTGCGCGTCAGGCGGCAATTGATCTACTCCCGGAAACGCTTGCTCCGTACGCGCGCTGTGCAGAGGAAGGGTTCGCTTTTTAAAAACTTCTTCGCCTTGCGGCCGCGCGATCCTGATGTCAGCAAACTGTGGCGCCCTCATTTGGGCGGCGCCACCCTTAAGTCCAATAGCAGTTTTGAGCCGTTCCATTTGATCGGCACTAAGAATCGGGCCCCAGTCTTGCTCGAACTGTTCGACGGTGACATAGCCCAAATAGTAACCAATCCCGAGCGTAATACCTGATCCGCCCCCAGGCCATTTAGCCGGTTGATCAAGTCCCTCGGCGTCCAAGATCAAACGCAGCGCTTTGTCAGTGATCACCAATGCCATTGCCGCCTTTTAGCCCAACCTCAAAAGGGGAGCAATAACAATCGCTCACGAAGTCTGATGGCGTTTGCTTTAGTCTCGCACGCCCAATCGCGAACACGACGATTCGTCCTTCGAACTGCTGAAATGCATTCGAGTTCGCGAGTGAGCGGAGGATACATATTTATTCGCCCACTCATTCTTGAATACCTCGCCTCTTTGCAAGCGCGAGAAAGCGCGCCTCGTGTCGCGCAGCGATAAGTCGGTGCCTGGACTTTTTTCTTGCTAATCGGGCGAGATTTATTCAAAACTCGGCGCCGTCGAACACGTCTGAATCGGGTCGGAGATACTTCGCCCGCTGAGTTTCTTCGGCTCTTTTCAGAGCCGCAAATTCAACAAATCAACGCAGCGGGGAAGGCGGTTCTCCAGAAAGCCAAATTTCCGCGTAAGGGATCGCAAAATTTTACGCAGTACATCAGTGAATGGACAGAAATCACACAAAACCAAAACAATGAACGGAAATTAGATTATGAAAAATCGAAACACCATATTTACCGCAATACCCATGGCGCTTGGCTTCCTTGCGCTTTTGCCTCTTGCTCAAGCAGTCGTCCCGGCGCCGGACGGCGGCTATCCCGGAGGCAACACGGCCGAAGGGCAAAGCGCGCTTTTTAGCCTCACCACTGGCGGCTTCAACACGGCGGTCGGTTTGTTTTCGCTCAGGAGCAACACCACCGGGAGCTTCAACACGGCCATCGGCGCCGGGGCGCTTCTTGCCAATACAGAAAACGAAAATACAGCTACTGGCGCGGGGGCGCTTTTGAGCAACAGCACTGGCTATCAAAACACGGCCGATGGAGCATTCGCGCTTGTCAATAACACCAGCGGCGCCGCTAACTCGGCCAGCGGCGACAGGGCACTCTATCGCAACACCAGTGGCGGCGGCAATACGGCCAGTGGCGAGGGCGCGCTCTATAGCAACACAACCGGCGGCGCCAACACGGCCATCGGTACTGCTGCGCTCGCAGTCAACAGCACCGGCAGCGGCAATATCGCTCTAGGTCAGTCCGCCGGCAGTGGTGTCAGCACAGGCAATAACGTCATCTGCATCGGCGCCGATGGTAACAACGTGGACAACCGCTGCTTTATCGGCAACATCTTTGGCTCGACATCCCCCAATGGAATTGGCGTGTTGGTTAATTCTAATGGACGGCTGGACACCACGACTTCGTCGAAGCGCTTCAAGGAAGACATCAAACCGATCGATAACGCTAGCGAAGCGCTCTTTGCTCTTAAGCCGGTCACGTTCCATTACAAGAAAGAGATAGATCCGCAGGCGATTACCCAGTTTGGCTTGGTGGCCGAGGATGTGGAACAGGTGAATCCTGACCTCGTGGTGCGCGACAAAGAAGGAAAACCCTACAGCGTGCGCTACGACCAGGTGAACGCGATGTTGCTCAACGAATTTCTCAAAGAACACAAAACAGTGCAGGAGCTAAGGTCCACGGTCCACAAGCAAGAGGCTATCATCGCTCAGCAACAGAAAAGCTTTGAGTCCAAGCTGGCTGAAGAGGAAAAGCAAATCGAAGCACTAGCATCTGGTCTCCAAAAGGTCAGCGCCGAGGTTGAGGTGAACCGACCACGTCGGCAAGTGGTTATAAATGGTCCGTAAGGCTGTGCAGATGCAAAGACAGAGCACAGAAGGAAACGAAGAGAACAAAGAAAGAACCAGGTGGTTGTTATACTAACGCAATCGATGCCTCGAAGAATGCTTGAGAAGGCACTGCGATTATCAGCTGTTCTTGCCAGCCTGCTGATCTTAGCGCCGCCAGTTCATGCCCAGGAGTCTGTGTTAGCGCAGAAAATCAGCGACATCTCGCCGAGTAAAAAATTTGCGATGCGCATTTCGTACGATGCCGAAATGTACAAAAAGATGTTCCCAGCGGAGAAAGGTGACGCTGCCAAGCCTTCTACCGCACTCGAACGAGGAATTAAGGAACAGTATTTTTTCGCTACGATTAAGGCGATCGAGTTGGTTTCGTTGCCAGAGAAAGTGGTCGTCGCCGAGCTCCCATGGGACGGTAGCGCGGAGAATTTAAGCCTAGCTTGGTCTCCGGACTCCAGATGGTGCGCATTTTACGCTAGCACCGCGCGGTGGGGTCTCACCTGGGTTTACCATTTGCGCGGCGATCAATTTGTCCCGGTAAGCGAAAACGAGCAACCAGGAGCCGATGTCGAAGGCAATGTGCGCGGAACGTGGGCGACGCCGCTCGAAATTGATGTGAAAGGCGACGTGCGCAGGGAGTGGCTGAAACCGATAAGCTGGGTAAAAGCCGGTGTCCTGTTGCTTGAGCAATCTGTTATCTTTCGCGGGGCCGATGCTGGAGAGGCTACCTATCGGCTCACTGCTGCCTTTGACGAAAAAACCGGCAAGTTCCAAATCATCTCAAAGAAGAAAGTTCCTTCGAAGGATTAGCCACAGGTTCTAATGAGAAGAGAGAGCCTTGTTCCTCTGCTGTCTGTCGGTTGTGCCGTCCTCGTTTTGTCGACGTTGCAGGCGCAGGACGCCAAGTTCGTGGCAGATAATTTGACATACAGCCGCGATTTTTATTCGACAGTGCATTTCGTCGCGATTGCGAAACTGCCACAGCAATTCAAGTACGACCGATACCCGTCTGGTGGGCCGGAACGGATCCAGTGTGACGCGGGCACTTATCTGCGCCAGCACGGCAAGCGGTGGGTGCATCTAAAAGAGACTGGGCGTTCGGGTTTGCCAATCGACTATGCCGAGCGCGCCCGATATGTGATAACTTTTGCGCTAAGTAAGAATTGGGGCCGGTCGGGCGATCTCGTCGATAACGAAACAACTCGAAAGGTGGACGGCTGGATTAAGTTGGTTGACGCAGCGCTAAACGCCGCGCCGTCTGAAGTTAAGCTTGTTGGCAAGTCTGAAGCCGACGGCCGAGATCAGTGGATCTTTGAAGCTTCCTCGGAAAACCCTAATGGAAGTCCAATCCGGTTTACGTTTAGAAAACCGATAGGCGATAAGAACGAGAGTGTGCTGTTGCATGAATTTTCGGGATCAATGCGGATCGAGGGAGACAAAGTAGTTCCAGCCGGTGCGGCCGACTCGGTGAAGGTGGGGTTCGGTTATATGATGGGGCCTCTTGAGGGAGGGTATGAGGTGTCGGAATTCGTCTGGGAAGAAATGCAACGGCAAGGCGAGGAAAAAGGTACAAGCGCCGCGAAGGAATCGCCATCGCCCTCCGTTGCGCTCGAGGTGAAACGCAACCCGACAGAGGCCAGCAGCTACAACGACCGCGGCATGGCTAAACATAAGAACGGCGACTTTGACGGGGCGATTGCAGACTTTACCCACGCTATCGAGCTCAACCCGAAATTTAGCGAAGCCTACTACAACCGCGGCCTCGCCAAAAAGCAGAAGGGCGACCTGGACGGAGCCATCGCCGACTATAATCGCGTCATCGAAATGAACCCGAAGAATCCAAAATACGCCAGAGCCTACTGCGACCGTGGCGTGGCCAAGCGAAGAAAACGCGATCTGGATGGAGCGATTACTGACTACACCCGCACGCTCGAGCTCGATCCGAAGTATGCCATCGCCTACTTCAACCGCGGCAACGCTAATGATGAGAAGGGCGACTTGGATGGCGCCATCTCCGATTACAATCGCGGCATCGACCTCAATCCGAAAGATTCTAAAGCGTACTCCTACCGCGCTGACGTCTACTCTAAGAAGAAACAGTATGATGCCGCGATCAAGGATATACAGAAGGCTGTTAAACTGGATCCTAAAAATGGACAGTACTATCTAGACCTTGGTTGGTATCAGCTCTTCAATCGAAAGCCCCGTGAGGCGATCGCAGCTTCTCTCAAAGCTCTGGAACTCTCGCCAGATGACGCCGTGATAATCAAGACCAATCTCGCACACGGCTATCTTTTCGATAACCAACTCGAGAAGGCGAAAGCGATCTATCTGGAAAACAAAGGGGCCAAGCTCCACGATGGACGGACCTTTAGCCAAGCCGTGCTGGATGACTTCAAAGAGTTTCAGAAGGCGGGCATTACTCATCCTGATATGGAGAAAATCAAAGCCCTGCTGACTAGCGAAACTCCAGATACGAATTCCACGAATTCACATGACTGATCCAAGAACTGACCCAAGGCTTATGCAGTTAGTGATGATTCGTGTAATTGGTGTCTTCGTTGTTCTGACAGGTTATGGCGCCATTCCCGTCGCGCAAACTCATGCGCAGACGCAGGCGGCCATGAACGCGCAGGCGCGTGCGGATTTTGCGCAAGCCGATGCGGAGCTTGACAAAACTTATCAAGCGCTTCTGGCAAAGCTTCCGACCGTTGAGAACAAACAAAAGCTCAAGGAAACGCAGCGAGCGTGGATCGCGTCCCGGGATGCCGAGGCAGCACGCGCCGCTAAGGAGGCAGATGGCGGCTCGATGGCGCCGACACTCCGCTATGAAACGATGACGAATCTGACGCGAGAGCGCACTAAAGAACTGAAAGCCATGCTCGATAAAGGAACCGCGAACCCATCGAAACATCCGGCCGCTAATGTGGCGTCCTCACCGGCCTCAACGCCAGAATCAGAGCGTGAACAAACCCAACCAGTTTCCGAGACGGGATCGCGTGCGACGTTTTCTCCAAACAAGAAATGGGAATATAGCGGCGGAGACAAACCGAAGCTTTTGAAGGCTAGCACCAAGGAAGTCGCGATCGATTTCCTGGAGCAGTGTGACCTCGGGGCAGCAGATGAAAATTCCAAAGTGCTATGGACGCCGGATTCAAAACGACTTGCATTTTACAGCTGCGGCGCAGGAAAAGAACATCTTACTCTGCTTTATCAACTTGGTGATGATCACTGGGTAGCATTAAAGAGGCCCGGCGAAGACGACGAAATTGACAAGCGCGCCGCTGACGTCATAGACGCGCAAGCAAAGAGAAAAGGTCTGCCGAAGAAGACGTTCCTCCATATGCAATGGTGGACGGTTGAGCCGCGTCAGTGGCTCGATTCGAGCACGCTGATTGTGCATGCTTCTATGGCGGAGGTGGTGCACCGAAACGACGGTGAGTATGTGGGCCCCGGTTTCGGCGCGGATCTTCTTTTTACACTCAAGTTCGACGACGCCGGCAAGTGGAAGATCGTCAAAATGCATGAGATGACAGGGAAAGCGGCGGAATCGCCATCGCTTTCGACTCCGCTGGCAGACGAAATTTTGTATCGAAATCCATGGGGTAACTATCGAATTCAAGCGAGCGTCGACGGGGCAGCGTTGTGGATTGTGCCAGCGAAGGATCCAAACCGACGCAAGCCTTTGCCGGGTGCGGATCCCGACAATCGTTCGCCGGAGGAGTTCAGCGCTTCTTCCGATGAGACTTGGTTGTTTGACAATCGCCAAGACGAACTTTACCGGAACGCGGGCGATTTTGCGTTCTCAGCCTTTAACGGGAAGCAGTGGTTTTGGAAAAGAGCGGTGGATTATACGTCAAAGGAATTTCACTTCGCACGCCGCGATATCACAGGCTCTTCGGCCGGCTGGAGCTTCGATTCGGCTCGCCTGCTGATTAATTTTTCGGCGAACCTTCACCCACGCGTCGCCTATTTCAACACGCGGACAAAAGCGTTCGAGCAAACGCCTTATCTGCGAATGGTGAACACCAAGCTGAACACCGAAAAACCACACGAAGCTTTCCCGCAGGTTGCGTTCAGGGGCGAGAGACTCGGAAGCTACGTGGTTTTCGCCGAGCCAATCGACCCGCCGCCATCCGAGGAAATTTTGAAAACGCGCCTCATCGCTTTGGATCAGGAGTTGAACACACTCCGGGAAAAGGACTTGGCCGATCTCGCCACGCGCAGAGACAAATCCATCGTGGAGTTCAGACGCTGGAGTAACGACGAGTGGAATAAAGCGCGGGATGAGGCCGTGCAGCTCTATCTTCCATTTGCGCCAGACGCCGAAAAGGAAAGCCGAAAGCTTCAATTCCTTTGCGACCTTACCCAGCGAGAGGTGAACGGACTCAGGGAAGTTGCGCCTGCGGATACTTCGGACAAACCAACGGCACAGTCACCATCACCTGTAGCAACGCCGCCTTAGAGCGGCGCCGGCAGCTGGAAAATCGTGAAAACGCATCGGATGTCGGAGAAGGAAATTGAAGCAGGACAACATTAATTTCGGATGAATCAAAATGGCTTAACGACCGTGCTGCTGATTTTTCCGCTTATCGTCGTTTTCTCGACAAACGCGATCGCACAAGAAAAAGCGGAAGTCGTTTACAAAAGTCCGAGCGGCGCGTGGCAAGTCGAGCAGAGCGGCGACGACGTTTGGGTGGTCTCGACCAAAGACACGTCGCAGCGCGCGAAGCTGCCGCCCATCGACGCGATCGGCCCTTACCCCGACGCATATCATTTTTCGCCGAACGACGAATGGATCTTTGGTTTGCGGCATGGCGGCTCGTGCTTGCGCGACGGCGATCTTTTTCATCGCCTCGCCCCGGACAAGATCGACATATTCGAATCGTTCAACGAGGCGGCTTGGAAAAACGCCGTCAAGCTCGGCGCGTTTAAACGAGATTTTTCCGCAGAAGGGTTTTGCGCAATGACCGAATTCGTTTCTTGGAGCTTCGACTCCGCCCGATTGCTCATCGAAT
>WNGF01001321.1_pt1 | contig 39168 bp, 33 predicted proteins | sample 5400641 | NCBI WGS metagenome assembly WNGF01 (sample SAMN13153371, study PRJNA577476) | soil metagenome | isolation source: 80 cm soil or saprolite under grassland replicate 2 | place: USA:California | collected 2016-06-15 | reverse complement strand
CCAAGGCAAGCGCCGCCCATTTGAGCGCGCCGAGCCGGATCCGTCGCGGGTCGCCCTGCTTTCCGCTGACCACCGAATAGCCGCGCCGGCCGAGGATGAGGTGCTCGGCGCGCAGCAACGCGACGGTGAGCACGAGCAGCGGCACCGAAGCCGCTGCCGCAAGCTCGGGCTTGGGGGGATAGTTGAACAGGCTCCAGATTTTCGTGGTCATAGTGTGGAAGCCGGCGGGAATCGCGAGAATCGCCGGCGAGCCGAACAGCGTCATCGCCTGCAGAAAGGCGACGATCGCGCCGGCAAGCAGCGCCGGCAGCGCCAGCGGGATCGTGATGCGCCGCGCCGTCGTCCAGGTGCGAGCGCCGAGAATGGAGGAGGCGTCCTCGAGGTCGCCGGGAATGCGGTCGAGGGCGTTGGCGATCAGCACGAACACGTAAGGGAAGGTATAGGCGGAGATGACGAAGATCAGGCCGCCGAGCGAGTAGATGTTGAAGAGGTGCTCGTCCTGCGGCGCGCCCGTGATCGCCCGATAGACCTTGTTGAGCAGGCCGCTATTGGGCGCAGCCAACAGCTCCCAGGCGATCGCGCCGAGGAATGGCGGCGTCACGAATGACGCCGTGACGAGCGCGCGTATGGTGCGGCGCGCGGGAATATCGGTGCGCGCGACGAGCCAGCCCATGGGCGCGGCGAACGCGCAGCAGATGACGCTCGAGCTCGTCGCCAGGATCACCGTCGTGATCAGCGGATCGACGAAGATGGGATCGGTGACCAGGGTCTTGAAGTTGCCGAGGGTAAAGGCGCCGCTGCGGTCGACGAGGCTGTAGTAGAAGAGCCACGACATCGGCAGGATGATCAGCACGCACAGGAACGCCGCGAACAGGATCAGGACCGGCCAGGAAAGGTCGATCTTGTGCTTTCGGGGGGCGCCCAGGGCGGGCAATGCAATGGTCATGAGAGTTCAATCATCGCGCGACTGCGAAGGGGGCGCGCGTACGTTGGACAAACGCGCACCATAGCGCGCTGATGTCCCCGCCGATTTGTGCGCCTCTGCCCACCCTACGACCTAACTTGGTGAAAACCCATCACACCTTGAAGATCTGCGCGTAGCGCGCCCTGATCTCCTCGCTCGTCTTGTCGACGCCCTCGGGGTCCTCTTGCATCAGCTTGATGTCGGAGAGCTTCCGAACGCCGGGTTTTTCCACCGTCTGTCGATGCGGCGAATATTGGCGGGCCCAATCGACCACAAGCTGCTGAGCCTCGCGCGAGTGCATCCAATTCTGGAACAGGCGTGCGGCGTTCGGATTGGGGGCCGCCTTGAATACCGCGCTCGGCGCGGCGGCAACCGGCGTCCCCTCCTCCGGATAGACGATCTCGACCGGCTGGCCTTCCTCCTTGTAGCGAATGACGAGATAGCCCGCGCCGTCGACCATGACCGCGCGTTCGCCGAGCGCGATCTTCTTGGGCGTATCGGTTGCCGACTGAACCTGCAGCACCCGCTGCTTGGCGAGCTTCTCGAAATACTCCCAGCCGAGCTCGCGCGCGGTCTGGAAAGTCGCGTTCATGATGGTACCGCTGTAGGCTGGATGCGCCTTGACCAACTTTCCCGCCCATTTCGGATCAAGCAGGTCGTTGAAGCTCTTCGGCGCCTCCTCCTTCTTGACCAGGCTTGTGTTGTAGCCGAATGGAGAGATCAGGATCCGGGTCGTGATGTGCAGCCCATCCGGGTCGTAGTATTTCGGCTCGAAGTGCTTCGCGACCTCCTCCGGCATATACGGCGCCAGCCAGCCGTTGCGCTTCCACGCGAGGCAGTGCGCCAGATCCGCGGTGTTGACCACGTCGACGGCATGGATGTTGGCGCCGTACTCCTGGCCGATACGGGTGAAGATGCGCTCGGCGCCGGAGCGCTCCACGCGCACAGACATGCCGGGGAATTTCTCCTCAAAAGCCTTGCCCAGTTGCTGCGCGAACGCCAGGTCCATGGCAGTGTAGAAGGCGAGCTTGCCTTCCTTCTTGGCCGCCTCCACGAGTGCCGGCGTGATCGGCTCGGCAGCCGCAGCGCGAGTTTGTGCGCGCACCGGCTGCGCGAGCGAATTGGCCACGATGGCGGTCGACGCGCAGAGTACGTCGCGCCGGGAAAATTGAATGCTGCTCATTGTTCCTCCCAATCGCGCGCAGGCGCAGGGGCTTCACACCCCGAACAGCCTGCTGTAGCGCGCCTTGATCTCCTCGCTCGCCCGCTCGACGCCGGGGGCGTCCTCCTTCATGGTCTTGATATCGCGGAACGGCTTGCGGCCGGCCTTCTCCTTGACCAGAGGATGCATCGACCGCAGGGCCCCGAAATCGACGATGAGTTGCTGGCATTCCTGCGTGAAGCAATAGCACTGGAACAATCGCGCCGCGTTCGGATTGGGCGCGTTCTTGAACACTCCGTTCGGGCCGACCACGAGCGGGGTGCCTTCCGTCGGATAGACGACCTCGATCGGCCCGCCGCTTTCCTTGCTCTGGAGCACGTTGTACTCGCCGCCGTCCGCCATGACCGCGCGCTCACCGAGCGCCAGCTTCTTCGGCGGATCGGTCGCCGACTGCACCTGCATCACCTTCTGCTTGGCGAGCTTCTCGAAATACTCCCAGCCGAGCTCGCGCACGATCTGGAAGGTCGCGGTCAGGATGGTGCCGCTGTAGCTCGGATGCGCCTTGACGATCTTGCCTGTCCATTTCGGATCGAGCAGATCGGCGAAGCTTTTCGGCGCATCCTCTCGCTTCACGAGATTCGTATTGTATGGCGAACATCCCGTCGGGGTCCTTGTGGTCGGCGGGATAGTGCATGGCGACGTCCGCCGGCACGAACGCAGCCAGAAGACCGTCCCGTTTCCACACGATGAAATGCGCGGCGTCCGATGAATTGACCACGTCGACGCCATAGATGCGGCTCGCGTATTCCTGGCCGATGCGCTGGAACACCCGCTCGGCGCCGGTGCGCTCGACGCGCACGGCGATCCCGGGAAAGGCGGCTTCGAAGGACTTGGCGATCTTCTCGGCAAGCGGCAGGTCGATTGAGGTGTAGTAGAAAAGCTTTCCCTCCTTCTTTGCCGCCTCGATCAGGGCCGGCGTGATCGTGGTCGGCTCAGGCGCCGCCGCACGTGACGGAGAGGCAAAAAGGCCACCAGCGACGCCGGCCGACGCCTTGAGCACGTCGCGCCTGGAGAATCGACGCTTGCCCATTGCTTCCTCCCGTCCGGGCCTGGATCGCTCGACCCGCCGCCCTGCGCCTTACACCCCGAACAGTCTGCTGTAACGCGCCTTGATCTCTTCGCTCATCTTCTCCACCGCCGCCGGATCGTCCTTCATTTTCTTGATCTCGCTGAACGGCTTGCGTCCGGGCTTCTCCTTGGTCTGCGGATGCAGCGAACGCAAGCCTGCGAAGTCAATCGAAAGCTGCTGCGCCTCGGGCGAGAAGCAGAAGCTCTGGAACAGCCGGGCGGCGTTCGGATTGGGCGCGTTCTTGAACAGCGCGTTGGGGCCGACGATGAGCGGCGAGCCTTCGCTCGCATAGACGATCTCGACCGGGCTGCCCTTATCCTTTTCGATGAACATGTTGTACTCGTTGCCATCCGCCATGACCGCACGCTCGCCCAGCGCCAGTTTCTTCGGCGGGTCGGCCGACGACTGCACCTGCATCACCTTTTGCTTGGCAAGCTTCTCGAAATAGTCCCAGCCGAGGTCGCGCGCCATCTGATAGGTGGCGGTCATGATGGTGCCGCTGTAGCTCGGATGCGCCTTGACGATTTTGCTCGTCCATTTCGGATCGAGCAGGTCGGAATAGCTCTTGGGCGCCTCCTCGGCTTTGACCAAGTTGGTGTTGTAGCCGATGACGCAGACCCAGGCGCGATAGCTCGCGAAGGTGCCGTCCGGGTCCTTGTGCTCGGCCGGATAATAGTTGGCTACGTCCTCGGGCACGTAGGGCTCGAGCAGTCCTTCGCGTTTCCACACGATGAAGTGGGCGGCGTCGGACGAGTTGACGACGTCGACAGAATAAATGCGACTGGCGTATTCCTGGCCGATGCGCTGGAACACGCGCTCGGCGCCGGTGCGCTCCACGCGCACGGCGATGCCGGGATATTTTGCCTCGAACGCCTTGGCGAGGCGTTCCGCCACCGGCAGGTCGATCGAGGTGTAGTAGACGACCCTGCCCTCCTTCTTGGCCGCCGCGATCAGCTCCGGCGTCACCGCGCTCGCCGGCGGTGCCGCTGACGTCACCGAGGCGAACGCGCCCGACGCCGCGATGGCGGTCGAGCCCTTGAGCACGTCCCGCCGGGAAAAAATCGGCCGCTTCATTGTCGTCTCCTCACTCAAGTCGTTGTCCTTGCTGCCTCATCCGGTCAACACGCGGCAGCGCTCCGGGGGCAGATGCAGCCACACCGACGCCCCCTGGGGAATGTTCTCTGCCGCCGACGCAACCACGCGCAACTGGGTGCCGTCAGGCACCTCCACCAGATAGTCGCGGCTCGCGCCGAGAAAAACCTGCCGCACCACGGTTCCGGGCACGACGTTTTCCGTCGCGTCAGGCTTCTGCGCCCACAAACGGACGGCGTGCTGGCGGATGGCGGCCGCGCCCTCGCCGCCGGCGGCAAATTTGCCGCCGCTGCAGCGCAGCGTCGCGCCGGCACACGAGAGGTGGCACTCATCGAGCGCGCAACCCTTGATGACGTTGCTCGAGCCGATGAAGCGGGCGACGAATTCCGAACGCGGCCGGTCGTAGATTTCTTCGGGCGAGCCCGCCTGCTCGATCTTGCCCGCATTCATCACCGCAATAACGTCGGCGGTGGTCATCGCCTCCGACTGGTCATGGGTCACGTAAACCGTGGTGTAGCGGTATTCGTCGTGCAGGCGGCGCACCTCGAAGCGCATCTCTTCGCGCAGATTGGCATCGAGGTTGGACAGCGGCTCGTCCAGCAGCAGCGTCTCGGGCTCGACGATAAGCGCGCGCGCGAGCGCGACTCGCTGCTGCTGGCCGCCGGAGAGCTCGCCCGGGTAGCGATCGGCGAACGGGCGCAGATGGGTGGTGTCCAGTATCGCCGCGAGCTTGCGGTCGATGTTGGCGCGGTCGAGTTTGCGCAGTTTCAGTCCATAGGCGACGTTCTCGGCCACCGTCATGTGCGGCCACAGCGCGTAGCTCTGGAAGATCATCGACATGTTGCGCCGCTCCGGCGGCAGGGTGCGAGCGGGCGACGATATGAGCCGATTGCCGACCCGAATCTCCCCCGCCGACGGCTCGACGAAGCCCGCGATCAACCGCAGCGTCGTCGTCTTGCCGCAGCCGGAGGGGCCGAGCAGGCACACGAGCCGGCCGTGCTCAATCGTGAGCGAGACGTCGTCGACGACCGCGACCCCCCCGTAACGCTTGGTCAGCCCTCGCAGTTCAACCGACGCCACGCCGTCCTCCTCGACGCCCGGCAGCCTCTTCCGCCACTGCGTCTCGAGTATTGAAACACCAAACCGTCGATCGGTATCCGCGACAGCTTGCCGCCACGCCCTACTTGCCGGTAAATGCCGGCTTGCGCTTCTCCATGAAGGCGCGGCGGCCCTCGATGAAGTCGTTGCTGGCGAAGCATTGCTCGACCAACTCGGCGCAGCGCGCCAGGTTGCGGGTGGATTCATCCTTCATGACTTCGCCGATGATGTACTTGACCGCCTTCACCGTCAGCGGCGCGTTGGCGGCGATCGTCTCGGCGTAGTTTTTCACGTAAGCCTCAAGCTCGGCCTCCGTCACGACGCGATTGATCAGCCCCATTCGGCTGGCCTCCTCGGCATCGAACTGGCGCGCGGTGAAGAAGATCTCGCGCGCAAATGCCGGCCCGACGACGTCGACGAGCCGGCGCAGCCCGGCATAGGAATAGCCGAGCCCCAGCTTCGCCGCCGGCACTGCGAAGCGTGAATTGTCGGAGCAGATGCGAAGATCGCAGCACACTGCCAGCCCGACGCCACCGCCGATGCAATAACCGCGGATCATGGCGATGGTCGGCTTTGCAAACTGCTGGATCCCCGTATAGGCCTTTTCGACGCTGGCATTGTAGCGTCTGGTCGCCTCGAGCGTGGCGCGCTCGCTTTCGAATTTCGAGATGTCGGCGCCGGAGACGAAGGCCTTGCCGCCCGCGCCGGTGAGCACCACCACACGCACCTCTTCGTCGTTGGCGAAGCCTTCGAGGATCCGGCTCGTGGCGTCCCACATATCGAGCGATACCGCGTTGTGACGCTCGGGGTTGTTGAAGATCACGTAGCCGACGCCGCCGTCCTTGCGTGCGAGCATCTTGTCGGTCTTGGTCACGTCGTCCATCGTTTGTCCTCGGCGCTTCGCGCGTCAAATCCTCTCGTCAAATCGCGTTCGCCTTGCGCAACGCGGTGATTTGCTTTGCGCTGAACCCGAGCTCCCTGAGCACCCCCTGTGTGTGCTCGCCGAGCTCCGGCGGCGGCGCCGCGAAGCGGCTCGGCGTGCGCGACAGCGACACCGGCTGGCGGGCCATGCGCAACGTCTTGTCCTTCTTCTTGACCGGCTGCGCAATGCCGAGATGCTCGACCTGCGGGTCGGCATAGACCTGGTCGATCGTATAGATCGGCCCGCAGGGAACGCCCGCTTTGTTGAGCAGATCGATCCACTCCGCGCTCGTGCGCTTGACCGTATATTTCTCCATGTCGGCGTTGAGCGCATCGCGGTGCTTGGAGCGGTCCGCCGCGGTCTGATATTCCGGACGCTGCATCAGTTCGGTCGCGTTGGCGGCGTTACAGAACCGCGCCCATATCTTCGACCCGGTCGAGGCGATGTTGATATGTCCGTCAGCGGTCTTGAACACGCCGGTCGGGATGCTGGTCGGATGATTGTTGCCGGCCTGCTTGGGCACGTGGCCGTCGATCAGCCAGCGCGCGCCCTGAAAGTCGAGCATGAAGATCTGCGCTTCCAGCAACGAGGTCGCGACGTATTGGCCCTTCTTCGACTTCTCGCGCTCGAGCAGCGCCACGAGGATGCCGAGGGCGCAAAACAGCCCCGCGCACAGATCGGCGACAGGGATGCCGACGCGTACCGGCCCTTGGCCTGGCAGGCCGGTGATCGACATCAGCCCGCCCATGCCCTGCGCGATCTGGTCAAAGCCCGGCCGGCCGGCATAGGGACCGGCCTGCCCGAAACCGGAAATGCTGGCATAGACCAGCTTCGGATTGATCTTGCGTAGCTGCGGATAGTCGATGCCGAGCCGTCGCTTCACGTCGGGGCGAAAATTCTCGACCACGACGTCGGCTTTCTTGACCATGCGCTTGAACGCCGCCAAGGCCTCGGGCGCCTTGAGGTTGAGCGTCATGCTGCGCTTGTTGCGGTGCAGATTCTGAAAGTCGGAGCCTTCGCGCGGACCGCCGAGCGGATCGCCTGCGCCAGGCTCGGGCGGTAACTCGATCTTGATGACGTTGGCACCCCAATCCGCGAGTTGGCGCACGCAGGTCGGACCGGCGCGAACACGGGTCAGGTCAAGAACGGTGAAGCGTTCGAGCGCGCGTGAGGCCTTGGGAAATGGCATGTTTTTGGTCGGAAGCTCTCTTGTGCTGCATTTCTCTCGGCCCGGCGGGGCGCCGGGACGGCCGACATTCCCCGATCTGCTGACCGTTGTCCACCGAGGAGAAGATTTGAGCCGATAGGGCGTGATCCGCTATGGTGCGGCTCGAGCGGGGGCGCCTGCAGCATCGACACAGATTGGACGCCCGCATGACCTCCCCACTGACAACCGCCCCGTTCCTGACCACGCTCGGCCGGGTGCTGCTGGCATTTCTGATCGCCGCCGCAGCGACGCTCGCGAGCGCCCAGGAGCGTCCGCGCCGGCCGCCGCAACAGCAAAACGAACAACACGCGAGCGAACCCCGGCAAGGGGAACAAGCGCGCGACGGCGTGCTGCGACTCTTGCCGGCGGACTCCGTGACCGAGCATTCCGTCGCCATCCCGGGGGGCACGCTCACTTACACCGCAACCGCGGGAACGTTCTCGCTGTTCGATCAATCGGGCGAGCGCTCGGCCGCGGTCTATTACACCGCCTATGTCGTCAAGAACGCCGAAGCGGTGAATCGCCCCGTCACTTTCGCTTTCAATGGCGGGCCGGGCGCGGCGTCGGCGTATTTGAATTTGGGTTTGGTCGGCCCGCGCATCCTTGAGTTTCCCGGCAACGATCCCGCCGCCGCGCGCATGAAGGACAATCCTGTGACCTGGCTCGCCTTCACCGATCTGGTCATGATCGATCCGGTCGGCAGCGGTTGGAGCAGGCCAGCCAAAGCCGATGACGGCAAGGCTTTCTACGGAGTGCGGCAAGACGCGCAGGCGGTAGCCAAGGTCATCGCCCTCTACCTCGCCAAGAACGGCCGCAGCAATTCGCCGAAATATCTGCTCGGCGAAAGCTACGGCGGCTATCGCGCAGCCAAGGTGGCGCAGCTCTTACAGCGCGAGCAGGGCATCATGATGTCCGGCGTCATCATGGTGTCCCCCGTCATCGAGGGCAGCTTGACCTTCCGCACTAGTCGCTCCGCGCTCAGCGCCGCATTGCAATTGCCGTCGCTCGCGGCCGCCGAGCTCGAGCGGAAAGGCGCCTTCAGCAAGGAAGCGCAGGCAGAGGCCGAACGCTTCGCGCTCACCGAGTATCTCACGACGCTCGCCGGTCCGGCGCCGCAGGGCGATGCCGCAAGCACCTTTTATGGCCGCGTTGCAAAGATCACCGGACTTCCCGAGGATGTCGTTGCCCGCGCGCGCGGCTTCATCCGCGACGCCTATGTCAAGCATCTGCGCTCCGACGAAGGCAAGATCGTCAGCCACTACGACGTGACGTTCGCCGTGCCCGACCCGTTCCCGGAACAGGAGAGCGCGCGCGGCGGCGATCCGGTGCTCGACAGTCTCACCCGCGCGTATGGCGCCGCTTATGTGGCTTATGCGCGCGACGAGCTCGGCTTCAAGACCGAGATGAGCTACATCCTGCTCGCTAACGACATCGCCGGCAAATGGGACTGGGGCGAAGGCGCCGGGCGCGGCTCGGCCAGCGCCAGCGACGATTTGCGGGAATTGCTCGCGTTCATTCCCTCGTTTCGCCTGCTCGTCGCGCACGGCTACGCCGACATGGTGACGCCCTATGCGGTGAGCCGTTACGTGCTCGACCATCTGCCGCCGATGGGCGATCCCTCGCGCACGCAGCTCCTGCTCTATCGCGGCGGGCACATGTTCTACACCGATGCGGATTCGCGCAAAGCCTTCAGCGCGGACGCCAAAGCGTTCTATCAATCGACGCAGTGATGTGATGCACGCGGCGAACCGCCCTCGCTAGAGCGCGTCCTGGTTGCGCGTCGGCTCTTACCGACCCGCGCCGATGCTCAGCGGCCCTGCATTCTTTTTCCGCTCGCCTGTCCCGTGGCCGCATCACGAGGAGCAGTGGTAGCGCGCATGAGGCTGGGCGACGCTTTGTCAGTTGTTTTGGTCACCGAGATCTCGCTCACTGTGGGCGTGCTTTTTTTTGACTTCGCAACGGCAGTGCTCGGGCATGCAGCCGCAGCTGCCACGAACAACGCCGCTATGGTCAAGACGAGCGATTTGCGCATGGGCCTCCTCCGCTGATCAGCAACAGATGCTCGCATTATAGGCGCTATCGCGACCCTTCATACTCCAAAATATCGAAGCCGACGTGCCGATCGATCATGTAGATCAGTCCACGCGGGTCGAGCGCGACGTCGTTGCTCTGCGGCGCGGGCCTGCCCGCCACGGGCTCGGGGATGAAATAGCCGATCTCGTGCGGACGCAAGGGATCGGCCACGTCGATGATCCGAAGCCCGCCGCCGAACCAGACGGCATGCACGACCGTGCCGGTCACGCGTTCGCAGAACTGATGCGCGCCGAAGCGGGCGCCGCGCGTGCGGCTGAATGGCGAATCGAGTTCGCTGACCTGGAATTGTCCGAGCGGCTTGATGGCGGCGAGATCGCTCACGTCGAAGGTCAAGACGCAGGCATGCGCGCGCCCGCGCCGCGCCTCCTCCTCGCCCGCGCTCAGCGCCTGGTCCTCCTCGTCGATCGCAACCGCGATGCGTCGGCCCTCGATGCGGCCCGGCAGCGGCAATACCGTATGCGTCGGCTCCGGAAACAGCGGATGGTAATTATAGTTGCCGACGCTCTTCGGCCGCGCCAGATCGGACACGTCGACCACCCAGAACCCTCCGTGCCAGCAGCTCGCCCACATCTCGTCCGCGAAGCGCAGCGCATGGTGCAGGCGATGCCGGCGGCCCGACCAGGTCGGCGTCTCGCCGCCCGCGACATGCTGCCCGGGCATCCACCAGCGTGAGACTTCCTGCGGCCTTGCCGGGTCGCGCAGATCGTAGATGACGAGGATGTTGCCGACGTATCCTTGCATCTCCGTCGAGATGTAGGCGTGGCGTTCGTCCATGTCGAAGCGATGCACGCCGATGCCGCCGGTCTTCTGGTAACAGACGAGCTTCGGCTGCGCGGGAATGGAGACGTCGTAGACCTTGAAGCCGCCGTTGTGATAGCCGCGCCGCTCGAACGCTTCGAGCGCCGCAAGATCGTCGTCGCTCACGGCCATCTTGGCGGCGATTTCCTTGCGCATGGGCTCGCGCCCGAGCGCTGCGGCGAGCGCGCGGCGGATCGCCGGCAGCTCCTCGGCGCGGCGGCCCATCTTGCTCATGTTGCGCTCATGGTTGACGATCATGACGTCGCCAGCGACGCGAACCTTGTGGCTGTGCGACTCGTGATCGTCGAGCGTGATCGTGGCGACGAGGCGCGGCTTGCGCGGATCGGCGATATCGATGATCGAGGTCCCGAGACGATCCGGATTGGGAATGTGTCCGACAAAGGCATGGGAGCTGCTGACCGTGACCTGACCGCCTCCGGCGAGATCGAGATGACCCAGGCGGCGGACGTTGCGGGCGAGGCGAGCGGGCGGGCGGTCGATCGTGTTCATGTGGGATCCCTTGACGTGCGCTACCTCATGTCGTCACCCGCGGGCTTGACCCGCGGGCCCATCGCCCTTCGCAAGAAGCCAGAATGCTTTTTTTTCGCAAGGCGATGGATTGCCGGGTCAAGCCCGGCGATGACTAGGAAAGAACTTTGTGCACTCGCCATGCCTCAATCCAACTTCGCCCCCGAGGCCTTGATGATCGCGGTCCATTTGGGAATTTCGGACTTGATATAAGCGGCGAACTCCTCCGGCGTGCCGCCGATGATATCGACGCCGAGATCGGCGAGCGACGTCTTGACCCCTGGATCAGCGAGCGCAGTCGCGAGCGCGCGGTTGAGCGTTGCGATTATCTCCTTCGGCGCCTGCGCGGGTGCAACCAGCCCATGCCAGGTGGTCGCGTCGAAATTCTTGATCCCGAGTTCGTCGATCGTCGGAATCTCAGGCAACACCGTAGTGCGCTTGAGGCTGGCCACTGCAAGCGCACGCACCTTGCCGTCCTTGATGTGGGGGACCACGGACGAGGCGGTGGCGAACATCATCTGCACATGGCCGGCGATCACGTCCTGCAGCGCGGGCGCCGCCCCCTTGTAGGGCACGTGCACGATGTCGATCTTGGCTTCGGCCTTGAACAGCTCGCCGGCGAGATGCGCCGCCAGGCCGTGGCCCGAGGAGGCAAAATTGAGCTTGCCCGGATTGACCTTGGCGAGCGCGATCAGCTCGGCCATGGATCGGGCCGGCAGGGCCGGATTCACCACCAGGATATTGGCCTGCGATCCGATGAGGCCGATCGGTGCGAAATCCGTCTCCGGGTCAAAATTGATCTTCTTGTAGAGGGCCGCGTTGGTGGCGAGAATCGCGTTGTTGCCGGCGAGCAGCGTGTAGCCGTCGGATGCAGCGCGGGCGACGGCCTCGGCCGCGACGTTGCCGCCGGCGCCCGGCCGATTGTCGATCACGAACGGCTGGCCGAGGCTTTGCTCGAGCTTGCGGCCGAGGATGCGCGCGAGCACGTCGCTCGCCCCACCCGGCGGGAAGGCCACGAGGAGGGTCACCGGCCGCGTCGGATAATCCGCTGCGGCGGCCGGCATCGCGAGCAAAGTCAGGGCGATCAACAAGCTCGGCATTGCGCGCGGCATAGGTCTTCCCACCGCTACACGAACTGCACCGCGATGCCGCCGAGCGCGCCGAAATCGGCGTGCAGCGTGTCGCCCTTCTGCGCGAAGACGACGCGCGTAAACGAGCCCGCCAGCACGAGATGGCCCGCCTCGAGCGCAACGCCGTGGGTTGCGAGCTTGTTGGCGAGCCAGGCAACCCCGAGCGCGGGATGGCCGAGCACGCCGGCGGCAACGCCGGTCTCCTCGATCTCCGAATTTTTGTACATGATGCCGCCGACCCAGCGCAGGTCGACGTCGAGCGGCTTGACCGGCCGGCCGCCGACGACGATGCCGGCCGCCGCCCCATTGTCCGCCACCGTATCGAAAATCTTGCGCGGGTCCTGGAGCCGCGCATCGACGATCTCGATCGCGGGAACGACGTATTCGGTGGCGCGCAAGACCTCGGCAAGCCCCGCGCCAGGCCCCTTCAGCGGTGTACCCAGAATGAAGGCAAGCTCGATCTCAACCCGCGGCCGGCAATAGTTCTCGTGCGGGATTTTGGCGCCGTCCGCGATCATCATGTAATCGAACAGGTGGCCGTAATCCGGCTCGTCGATCTGCGAGGAGCGCTGCATCGCCTTCGAGGTCAGGCCGACCTTGTGGCCGATCAGCTTCGCTCCGGCCGCCATCTTGCGCCTGGCCACTTCGGAGGAGATGGCATAGGCGTCCTCGATGGCGATGTCGGGCCAAGTCTTGGAGAGCTGGACCGCCTGCTTGCGTTCCTTTTCCGCGCTCATGAGAATGTCGGCGGCTTTCTTGCGGTCGGCGTCGGACAGCATGGTTCCTCCCAAGGTGCTGACCATCAGTCTAGCGCGGATTCCAATCGAGTTGCGCCAATCCTTCGGTTGTCATTGCAGGGCCGCCAGCCGGCTAATGCCGATTGGACGCGCAACGAGGGATCACGCGCCGCGATGGCTCCCATAGGCAGCGCTGAGCTTCGCCGCGACCGCGCCGCGGTCGATCTTGCCGGCGCCGTTGAGCGGCAGCGCGGCGACGATGTCGATAAAACGGGGATGCGAATAGGCCGGTCCCTTGGCCAGGCAAAAGGCCTTGAGATCGTCGGCCGTCACAGTCGAGCCCGCGCGCGCGATGACCATGGCAGCCGGCACCAGGCCCTTCACCGGGTGCGGCACCGGCGCGACCACCGCATTGACCACCTCGGGATGGCCAAACAGCAGGTTCTCCACCTCCTTGGGATAGATGTTCTCGCCCCCGCAACTGAACATGTCGTCGACGCGGCTGCGGAAGTAAAAGAACCCATCCTTGTCCTTGCAGAAGATGTCGCCGGTGTGCAGCCATCCATCGGTGAGCTTGGCACGCGTGATGTCCGGCTCGTTGTAATAGCCGCGGCACACGTAGGGACATCGGATCAAAAGCTCGCCTTCTTCGGCGTCGTTGCCGTCGGCGTCGATCAACCTGAGCTCGATCTCGGGTGCAGCCACGCCAGGGCTGCCGCGCGGGACCGCACGGCCGTCGATCGGCGGCCGCAGCGGGCTGCCGCCTTCGGTCAATCCGTAGCTTTCCGAGACCTTGACGTGGGGAAGCGCGCGTTCGACCGCGTCCATGAGCTCGGGCGTCACCACCGCAGACCCGATCGTGAGCCCGCGCAGCGCGCTGAGGTCGAGCGTGCGCAGATAGTCGCGATGCTCGAGAAACATCGTGAACACCGCCGCCACGCCGCGCGAATAGGTGCATTTGTACTTGGCCAAGGCATCGAGATAGGCGCGCGGCTCGTAGGCCGGCATCAGCACGAACGAGCCGCCGGCATAAAGCATCGGCTTCACCGTGCCGCGCAGCGCGTTCTTGTGGAACAGCGGGAGCGCAACAAGGCCGCGGTCGCTCTGCGCCGAGGGCCAGTAGCGCTGGTTGTAATCGACATACCAGAGCATGCCGTGATGCGTCATGATTGCGCCTTTGGGGCGGCCGGTCGATCCCGAGGTATAGGGCTGGAACGCTTGCGCATCGTCCGCGATTTCAGGCGCATCGACGGGGGCAGCAGGTTTGGCCATTTCGTCCTCGAAGGACAGAAAGCCCTCCGCGCGCTGATCGAGGATGAGGCGCAGCGGCGAACGCCGCGCGATCGCGAGCGCATCGCGATGGCTCGACGGATCGACGACCGCGAGGGTGCAGGCCGCATCCGCAACGATCTGCTCGAGCGTGGGTGCCGCAAGCCGAATATTGAGCGGGAGGGGGATCGCACCGGCGCGCATCGAGCCGAAGAAGAACTCGATGAATTCCGTGCGGTTTCCGATCCCCATGGCGACGCGCTCGCCGGGCGCTACGCCGAGCCGCGCCAGCACGCTCGCGACGCGATTCATCCGCGCATCGAGCTGCCGGTAGGTCGCGCGTCGCTCCTTTCCGCCGAACAGATCGATGATCGCGACCTTGTCCGGTAGGCGCGCCACGGACTGGTCGAAGAAGAAACCGAGATTGCGCCGACGATTGACGTTATCCATGGTCGTTGGGGCCGGGCGGACCGGCGGTTGCGGCCCTCGGCCGTGCTGCAACATCGGGTGTCCTTATTAGCGCGCGGATGGGCGGCTCGCCATCGGGGAGCAAACCGCAAACATCGCCTCGGTCTGGGTTTCGCCGGTTTTGACCGGAGCTGAATTCGGTCTGGTGATCGGTTTCAGAATCTCCTCTATGCTCACCCTGCCCGCTGACTGATCCTCGCCAACTCGATATCCTGGCAAGTGCTGGGCTCGTGGATTGGAAGCAACAAAGCGGCTGCGGCAAGCAATGCTTGAGACACAGGAGGGAAACTCCATGACCACCACGTTTTCGCGTCGCAGCCTCACAGTGCTCGCGGCGACGTGCGTGTTGGCCTTGCTCGGGACGAGCGCGGCGGTTGCGCAGCAAAGGCCGAAGATCACCGTATCGAGCCTGACGCTGCCGGTTTTCAATCCGCTCGTGTGGAACATCATGAAGGCGCGGGGGCTCGACGCCAAGCATGGCTTCGAGCTCGAGGCCAAACCATATCCTTCGATCTCGGCCTTCTATGCAGCGTTCTCCACCGGCGAGACCGAGGTGGTGATCGGCGGGCCGACCATCTTGCAGAAGCTCTATCAGGAAGGAGTCCCGCTGCGGATCTTCGGCACCGGCTTTACGCTTTCCGATCTCGTTGTCTTCGCCAAAGACCCCAACATCAAATCGCTCGCCGATCTCAAGGGCAAACAGCTTGCCGCCGACATGGGTGGGTCGCAATTTCAGGTGATCAAGATTTACACCAACGCCAAAGGCATCGAACTCGGCAAGGACATCACCGTGGTCAATGCCAACTTCGCGGTTGCGCGCGCGCAACTCGAAGCCGACCGCGTCGACGCCGCGCTGGTGATCGAGCCGCTGGCCAGCATTACGCTGCGGCAGAATCCGGGCTGGACGATCATCTTCAACGGCGCGCAAGGCTGGCGGGAAATCACCGGGCAGGACGGCTGGGAAATCGTGCCTGCCATCCGCGCCGAGACGATCGGGCGTGTGCCGCAAGCTCCCAAGATGCTGCTCGCGGCCCTGCAGGATGTGGCGAACATTCTTCACAAGGAAACCGACACCGCCGACAAGATCGCTGTCGATACCACCAAGCTGCCACCGGGCATTCTCAAGGCCGCGGTGGACAGCGGGCGGCTGCAAATGATCGTGCAGCCGGCGTGGGAAGCAGCCACCCGCCAGTCGATCACGGACATGATGCAGCGCGCCGTCAAGGCCGGCTTCTATCAGGCCATGCCGGACAACAAGATCATCTATGCACCCTGAGGAATATCGAGAGGCGGGCCTCAACGCGAAGTTCTCGCGACAGGCCGTCCTCTCGCTTCTGATCTTTGCGGCCGCGTGGGAAGCGCTGTCATATCTGGCGCCGACGCTGGGAATTCCCCCGTTCGCGATTCCGAGCTTTGCGCGCATCGGGCAAAGCCTGCTGACGATTACCCCGATCGACGTGTTCGTCACGCTGGCGCGCGTCATCGGCGCACTGATCCTGTCGTTCGTGCTTGGCGTCGTTCTCGCCACAATGATGTATCAGTCGCACCGCCTGGAAAGCTATCTGCACCCGATGATCCGCCTGTTCATGGCGGTTCCGGTGGTGTCCTGGATTCTGTTCGCGGTGCTGTGGTTTCGCGGCGTGGAATTCCGGATCGCCTTCGTGCTGATCGCCGTCTGCGGGCCAGTTTTCCTGATCGACGCGTTGGATGCCATGCGCAACGTGCCGCGTGAATTGCGTCGCATGGTGCGCTCGTTTCGGCCGACCACGTTGCAGTACTTCGCCAAGTTGATGTTTCCCGCAATCGTGCCGAACCTCATCACCAGCTGGAAGATAAACCTGAGCCTTGCCATCCGCGTCGTCACCATTGCGGAACTGGTCGGCGCCGTCACCGGCATCGGCCATCAGCTGGCGGTGGCGCAGGAGTTATTCTCGGTCGCCGACGTGTTCGCATGGACGCTGGTGCTGGTTGCCCTGCTGTTCTTGCTGGAAGCAGTGGTCGCGCGGGTGGAACAGCGCGTGCTGCGATGGCGGGCATGATCGCACCGCCGCCGATCGAGGTGCGGCAGCTGCGCAAGGTGTTCCGGCAGACCGCGTCCGGCCAACCGGTGGTGGCCATCGACCGGCTCGATCTTGATGTCGCGCCGCGCGAGGTGTTGGCGATCGTCGGCCAGACCGGCTGCGGCAAATCGACGTTCTTCGACCTCATGATCGGGCTCGAGCAACCGACCGCCGGTTCGATCCACATCGGCGGGAAGACCCCTTACGGCGACTTCGATGACTTCCGCGGCCAGATCGCGACAGTGTTCCAGCAAGATCGGCTGCTGCCGTGGCGCTCCGCGCTCGACAACGTGAAGCTGCCGCTCGAACTGATCCGGCTGCCCGAAGGCGAGCAGCACAAGCGCTCGCTGTTCTGGCTCGAGCGGCTCGGCCTTGGAAGCTTCGCCCACGCTTATCCGCACGAGCTATCGGGCGGCATGCGCCAGCGCGTCGCGATCGCGCGCGCGTTCGTCGTGCAGCCCAATATTCTGCTTGCCGACGAGGCGTTCGGTCATCTCGACGAGGTCACGGCAGCCGAATTGCGGGAGACGTTTCTCGCCCTCGCACGCGAATGCGGCAGCACCGCCATCCTGATCACGCATCAGCTCGAGGAGGCGATCGGCGTCGGCGACCGGATCGTCGTGTTCGGCAAGTCGGCAAGACTACTCGCCGACATCGATGTCGCGCGCTGGGACAAGCGCGACTTTGCAATGCTGCGCGAGGCGATCCAGGCGACATTGCAGAACAACGAGCAGGATTTGCGCCTGATCCGCGCCTGAGCGCAGGCCATTGCGGCTTGGGCCCTCCGGCTGTGACGAAAAGGTCACAGGCGTTGCAAATCGCGATGCGCAGCCGGATTCTCGCATTGGCAGCGCGAGCAAATCGGGTAACCTTCCCGTCGCCTAATCATGGGCGTTTCCTCCTACACTAAAGCCCCGCTCGTCGGGGCTTTTTTTTGTTGCAGGAGCCGTCGCGCGCGCATTGCCGCCACTCTCCCGCTACGGAGGGAACGCACGAAGTTCAGCGATCAAACGACGAGGCCTGCGGCCAGCGCGCGAGCGCCGCCGTACCCTCTGGGGTGAGGCCGTAGGTCCCGCGCTCAACGCGGAAAAACCAGCCGTAGACATTGCGCAGCAGAATCTTCGGCGCATCGGGGATAGCGGCTTTGACCTCGGAGGTGTGCCGGGGGCCGCCGGACAGCGAAGCCGCGCAGGCGAGTGCCTGCTGGCGATAGGCGGTCATGATCGGCGCCTTGCAGCTTCCGCCGGCGGCGGGATCGCCGAGGCGCCGCCGGTGCTCGTCGAGCAGGCGCGAGCGGCGCTTCGCATCGCGGCGAGGACGCCACGGACCGGGCTCGACCAGAAGCTCCACGCGGCCGCTCGCCGACACGCCGAGAAGTCCGAAGCCCAACAGCCGGCAGAGCTTGCGCACGCGGGGATCGCGCTCGCGGCCGCCGCGGCCCGAAATGCGCACGGCGAGCCAGACCTCATCGCAGGCGGCGGTCCGATCGATGCCTTGCAGCACGAGCTCGAGGTTGAAGCCGAGCTTCAACTCGCCGATGACCACGAGCGGCGGCTCCTCGCCGCGGATCGCGACGAGATCGCAGCCGCAGATTTCGCCTTTGACGTCGAAGCCAAGGGTCTCGAGGAAACGCTTCACCGGCACGTACAGCGACGTTTCCCGCCTTGCCGGCTTTTCTCGTCCCCGATGCGGCATGACTGCTTATGGACGCGCGAAATGTGCTTGCCCCGCGACCCGATTCGCGTCTTGCCCGCAACCTTGCCGTCGACGCCGTAAGCGCTTCGTTAACGGGGCGCGAGCCGCGAGAACGGCGCTCGCATCGGCTGCCGCGCCGGCAGGGGTCGGGCGCGTGCTCGCAGCAGGGGGAACGACGTTCCCGTTGTGATTCTGCTTCGTTCCCGGATCGATTCCGAAATGTGCCGCGAATGGCCATGCCAGCAGGCGGCACGCCTGCCTCCCGGCGCGCCCGGCAAGGCGCACGAGTTTGATATTAAAGTGGAAAGACTGCTTTCCTTCCTGTCTCGAATCATATTTCTTAAGCTGAGAGCGCATTTCGCGGCTCTAAGGAGGGCATCCATCATGGCGGGCAAAGCGATGAACATGAGTGGCAAGGCCGGCCGTCCGGTTACGCTCAAGCATTTGGCGGCACGGCTGGCGGCTGATCACGAACTCACCAAACGCGCGGGCGAGGCGATCCTCGGCGACCTCGTGACCCTGATCACCAAGCATCTCAAGAAAGGCGAGCGGATCAAGATTTCGGGCTTCGGCATCCTGCAGGTCAGGACGCGCGCAGCTCGCATGGGCCGAAACCCGGCGACCGGTGAAGCCATCAAGATCAAGGCCAGCAAGAAAGTGGCGTTCCGTGCGGCCAAGCACTTGAAGATGGCGATCTAGTCAAGCCGGCGCAGCGACTGCACACACACACCTGCCCCGTCGGCTTGCGCCGATGGGGCATGTGTTTTTTTGGCTCGCCGTCGTCAACCACTCTCAGCGTCGGTCAGCGCTTAGTGCCGCATGTCGCTGGCCGGCGCGTGGGTAAACTCGGACTCGAACTGGGAAATTTCCCGCATCAAATCTTCCAGGATGCGTTGGCGCAGCGCCGCGTCGGAGCCGTACGTCAGCTCGGCCACGGTCTTGGCGAGCGCGGTGATGATTTCATCCACGTCGATGGCATCTTTCTCGCCGCTCAGCGAGCCGTACTCCGCATAGAAGTCGTCGATCACGTCGCCGATCAGACAGTGCAGACACGGCCGCTCTTCGTTCGATTCGCTGTTATCCGACATGGCCTTCCTCACATGCGCCGATCGCGGTTCCGTCTGGTCGCCGGTTTGCGGACCGAACCCCGTCGGCGTTTTGGAAAAATCTTGGCGGTCCCGAGAGGATTCGAACCTCCGACCTTCGGTTTAGGAAACCGCTGCTCTATCCGACTGAGCTACGGGACCACTGGTTTCAATCGCTTAGCCAGCTAGTGCCTTGTCTTAGAGCCTTAATATAGTAGCCCGCTGTGTGGCTCGCTGGACCCTATAGCATAGCTTTGCGACGCTTCGCCTCAAAGCGATCAGCCCTTCACTCCGCCCGAACCCCAGCCTACGGCAAGGAACCTCTGAATGAAAACGAAAACGGCCGCAACGGGTGCGATCACCAGAAGGCCCGCCGCCATGATCATTCCCCAATCGACCACGCTGGCGTTGTAAAGATCGGCGATTCCGACCGGCAGCGTTTTCATCTCGTCGGCGCTCAGCAGCACGCGCGCGAAAATATAATCGTTCCAGGCCAGGATGAATGTGAAGGTGCCGGTCGCGATCACGCCGGGCAAGGCGAGCGGCAAGACGACGTAGATGACGGCCTGCAACCGGCTACCGTCGATCATCGCGGCCTCCTCGATTTCGAGCGGGATGCTCTGAAAGAAGGTGCGCAGCAGCCAGAGGCTGAACGGCAGGCAGAAGGCAGTGTAGGCGAGAATCAATCCGAGATGCGTGTTGGTCAGCCCGAGAAAACGCATGGCCACGTAAAATGGAATGATGATCATGATCGGCGCGAACATGTAGGTGAAGAGGATGAGCCCTGCGATCGTCTCCCGCCCACGGAAGCGAAAGCGCGTGAGGGCGTAGGCGGCGGGCACCGAAACGAGCAACGTCAACCCAACGGTGGCGAACGACACGATCAGGCTGTTGCGGAAATAAGTGAGAAACCGCGTCTCGGCGAACAGCCGACCGACATTGTCGAGCGTCACATGCGCGGGCCAGAGCGTCGGCGGGGTTGCGAAAATCTCCCGCGAAGGCTTGAGCGCGGTCGAGGCCATCCAAGCGAAAGGAAAAGCCGTGAAGACGAGCAGTGCCAAGGCCGCCAACATCAACGCCTGGCCGCGCGGGCTCAGCAACCCGGAGGAGCGATTCATAAATTTTCCTCACGCCGCCAGATGCGAAAGTAGAGCGCGGCCGCGCCGGCAAGGGCGAGGAACATGACCACGGCCATGGCCGCGCCGAGGCCCGCCTCGTAATAGGCAAAGGTGCGCATGTAGGTGTAGATCGGCAACGTGCGGATATAGGTCTCGGCGCCGCCGCCCTGGATCATCAGCCACGGCGTGTCGAATTTCGTGAACATCCAGATCGAGCGCAACAGCACGATGACGAACAGCACGCTCTTGAGCTGCGGCAACGTGACGTGAACGAAGCGCTGCCAGGCATTGCCGCCGTCGACTTTGGCTGCGTCGTACAGCTCCTCCGGAATGGTCTGCAGCCGCGCCAACACGCCGATTACGACGAACGGAAAGAATTGCCACACGCTGACGATGATGAGCGAGACCATGATCCAGTCCTTGCCCATGAAGCTGATCGGCTGCTCGACGAGGCCCGCTTTCTCGATCAAGTAGTTGACGAGACCGAACTGGCTATTGAGCAGCCACTTCCAGACGATGACGGCGACGACGGTCGGCACCACGTAGGGAAAGATCACGATCGCGCGCAGGATGTTGCGGCCCGGGAAGATCTCGTTGAGCAGCAAAGCCGCAGCGACGCCGAAGACGATCTGCAGCACGATCGTCGAAAGGGCATAGACCGTGCCGCGCCACACCGAAGCCCAGAATTCCGGATCGCGCAGAAGAAAAGCGTAATTGTCGAGGCCGATGAAAGTCTGCTGTGGGAAGAACGAGTGCTTGTTGAAGAAGCTGATCCAGACGCCGTAGAGCACCGGATAAAGCGTGAGCGAAAGCAAGAGGAGAATGGCGGGCAGGATCAGCAGGATCCCGACCGCCGCCTCCGGCAACCGGAATGGCTCTGAGCCCGAGCGCGGAGCGGGCTTGCTCAAGGCGCCCGCCACCCACGACTGTCTGCGCAACAGCTCAGCCCTTGAGATAGCCTTTGCTGCGCATCAGGTCTTCGAGCCGCTTCTGCGCCTTCTCGACGGCCCGTTTCGGCTCCCACTTCTCCAGCACGACATCCATGACCATGTCGCGGATGATGCCGGAGCCAAGCACCTCGAGCAGGTAGGGTTTTTCGGTCATATCCGACCAATCCACGATCAGCGTGGGCTTGCCCTGATCCTTGTCGAGATAGGCCTGCTGCACCTCGATCCAGCCCTTCCAGCGCTGGATCATGTCGAGGTTCTGATATTTCGGCGATGCGCGCAGCGATTTGGTGATCGGGAAGAGGTGGATGGGCACGGTTGAGACGTATTCGAGGTAGTTGTCGTCCTGATAGAAGAACTTGAGAAACTCGATCGCCTCTTTTTGATTTCTTGCATCCTTGAACAGCATCCAGGGCTCTTCGTCGACCTGCACGCCCGGCTCCTTGCCGCTGGGCCCGACGGGCTTTGACCAGACGTCGAACGTCTTGTCGTTCGCCATCTCCTTGGGTGCGAATTTTTCGATCAGTCCGGCGCCGCGGCCATAGCCCTGGAACATCATCGCCGCCTTTTGGCCGTAGAGATTTTGGAACGTCTGCAAATAGCCGTCCCCTTCCCAGCCGGGCGGGGCGTATTTGACGAGCTCGCGCCAGAACTCCAGCACTTCGATCATCTTCTGATCGGTGAGGAGCGGCTTGTTGTTCTTGTCGAACAGCGCGCCGCCGTTCGATTTGATCAGCTCGCCCATCAGGATATTGATGAAGAGATTGTCGCCCGGCAGCGTGATCCCGTAGATGTCGATCTTGCCGTCGCCCTTGCTCGATTGCGTCAGTGCCTTGGCGTTGGCGAGGAGATCGTTCCACGTCTTCGGCGGCTTCAACCCGGCTTTGTCGGCGAGATCCTTGCGGTAGATCAGCAGTGACGTTCCGGCAGCGTGCACGAGGCCGAATTGCTTGCCGCCGACATTGCAGACGCGCTTGACCTGCTCCCAGATGTTGTCCTCGCCGATCGTTTTGACGACCTCGTCGAGCGGGCTGAGCAAACCTTTCGATTGCAGGGCCGTGCAGGTGATCGGCTGGCCGTGCGACAATTCCGGCGGCGATCCGGCGGCAAGCGATGCCATGATCTTGCCTTCGAGGTCGGTCCAGGCCAAGCCCTCGGCTTCAATCTTGATGCCGGGATTCTTCGCCTCGAAACGACGGGCAATGTCGTTGAATGCTTTGACCGTTTGCGGCTCGGTTTCGGTGTGCCAGACACGCACGAGCTTGTCCTGCGCCAAAGCCGGCGCGGCGAGCATGACGATCAGTGCGCTCGCGAGCGCGACTTTTCGCGACATATGCATGAGTGTCCTCCCCTGACTGCTTTGATTGTTTTCACATCGAGGCGCAGCGCGCCGTATCTCGCATCCGCGCCCGCGAGGCTCGCCTTGCAAAGACGGCTGAGCGCGCCCGGCGCTGTCATCAGCTGTCCAACCACGGTAGAAAGGGGCGGAAACGCTGTCAATTGCGGATGGTTGGGGTGAGGACACAGGAGAAGCCGGAATGCACTATGACGTAGCGATCATCACCGTGCGGCCCGGTACGGAGCAAAAGGCGCTTGCGCGCCTGAAGGAGACGCTCCCGTCCAGCGATGGGCTCTTGGCCTGTTGGTGTTCCGATATCGGCGCCCTCAACCGCATCCTGTTGATCCGCGCAGCTCCCGACATCACGCGCATCCATGCGGAGCGGGAGAAGATATTGCGGAGCGGGAACCCGTTCGGGGTCGGTGAATACATCGCGGCCACGAGCATGGACACGTACGTCTCGCTCCCATTCATGCCGCCCGTGACGGCCGGGCAATACGGCCCCGTATTCGAGGTACGCACCTATGTCTTCAAGCCGGACGGAGTGGCGCCGACCATCGAGCTGTGGCGCGAGTGGGCGCCGCGCCGCGCAACAGTATCGCCGCTGCTCGCTGCCATGCATTCGATCACCGGCACGGTGACGCGATTCATGCACATTTGGCCCTATGCCGGCCTCGAAGAGCGGACGCGGCTGCGGGCAAAGGCGATCGCGGACAAGGTTTGGCCGCCGCCTGGCGGCCCGGATCATTTCAGTGCGATGCAGTCGGACATTTATCTTCCCGCAGACTTTTCCCCGATGCGTTGAGACGCGGCGCAGAACTTCGCTGGACGTTGGCTTCGTTTGGCCAAAATGAGCGAGGTCGGGTTTCGGGTTCGTTTGGCCAAAATCCGGGTCAGTCGAGCGTTGGGTTCGTTCGGCCAAATGGGTGACCGCCGCCTCAGACGTTGGGTTCGTTTGGCCAAAACAGCCTTCGGTCGATGTTGGGTTCGTTTGGCCAAAATCAGCGCTATGCACCTCACTTCCCGCCGCGTCGAACTGGCGAATGGCGAATTTGCGCCGTGACCGCGCGCGCTGCTCGTAGCGGTCGAAGACCGCGAGCCGCGCGGGCGCAGCAGGATCGTGGAGGACGTCCGAGAAAGCGTCGTGTCGCGCGCGGCGCACGCGGATGAGATCGATCTGCGCCGCGGCGATGCGGCAGGCGAGCGCAAAGCGCCGCGGGCTGGCCTGCGGCCCGGCGATTGCGCGCGCCAAAGCGGCAATCTCGTCCGCCAGCGCCGGATCGCGCAGCGCCGGCAGGCTCAGGCCGTGGCGGCGGGTGTTGCGCGCCGAGATCGCTTTTCCGGCGGTCGTTCTCGGGCCGGTGCTCGCGAGCGCATTGGCGCGGTTGGCCTCGCGCCTCGCCGCACTGGTCACGCCGCCTCCGCCGGCGCGGCTTGCTGCGCCGCGATCATCTTGAAGTCCGCCTCCTCGACGTCCTCCACCGCGCGCCGCAGCGTGCGCGCGAAACTTGCGCGATGGCGCTCGATCTCGCGCAAAATCGCGTTGCGGCGCGCCTCCGCCGCCATGGTCATGCGATCGATGCGCTCGATCTCGTAGATCTTGCGCGCCAAGGTACGCGCCATCACCGCATCCATGGTCAAGCCAGCCGCGGCAAGCGTCGTTTCGACCGTCTTGACGGCCTCTTCATCGCCAATGGCCCACCGCCTTGAGGTCTGACCGGTGAGATTCCAGTCGAGCAACGGCCCGAGGATGTCGGCCATGCCTTCATGGGCGGCGGCCTTGAGGAGATGGGCCTTGAGGTGGCGCAGGCGAAACGCGTCCCAAACCAGATCGACCACGTCGCGCACCCAGACTCCTCGAGGATATCGGAGGGCTGCAACGTGCCGGAAATGCGCGCCAGCAGATCGTCATAGCTCGCGGCATTCTCGCCTTCGATCAGCGGCGGGGGCGCGAGGAAGGCGGCGGGCGCGGACGAATCGGCGGAGGTGGCGGGAAGTGAGTGTGTCATAGGACTTTTGCCCATTGCTCAGCTGAATTTTGATTGTTCTACTACGTCTCGTAGCACCTGTCAATCACATATTGTAGTCACACACAGAACGCGTTAATTATCCGGATACACTTTGGGTTAGCATCCTGGGCGCTCACATGGAACCGGGTCGACCGAACGCGGATTGAGTCGGCAGGTGCGCCGTTGCGTTGAAGCGTCGGATCAGCCGGCCCCAAATCGTCCACGTCGAACCCGCTTGGAGGCGATCCATGCGAAATCTCATCTCCGCGCCGAGCCTGATCGCAGCCGTGTTGCTTGCCGCACCGCAGGACTTGCTCGCGCAAGGCGCACCGTTCTGCCTCAAGAGCGCGCTGGGTGCGCTCAGCTGCACCTATCACAGCATGATATTGTGCGAGCAGGCCAAGCAGCCCCATTCGCGCGATCAATGCATTCCGCGCTTTCAGGCCGACGAGACGACGGGCAGCTCGGGGGCGCCGCTCGGTGGCCCGGGTAAACCGGGCACCACGCGTCCGGTCATCAATCCATCTCCGGCCCGGTAATCATATCGGATCGGACGCATCATCTCGCATAGACGCATCCATCTCGCATGCTGTCGTCCCCGCGAAAGCGGGGACCCATGACCACCGCCTCTGGAATATGGGTCCCCGCTTTCGCGGGGACGACCGGCGGGGGAGTGTGATGCCGAGCAATCCGCCGGATGCGTATCAAACACCAAACGGAATCATTCGGCAGTTCTTTTGGCTCGGGCGGAACGCAATCGCCACAAGAAAGCCGTCAGGGTCGCTTGGCTGCCGGATGCTTCGCTTTCACCAGCCGAGCGTAGTCGCGTTGGGTACGTTCGGCGTAAGCCATGGCGAAAGACGCGAGCGCATCGTCCATGACTTGGCTCTTGCCCATGTATCCCGCGAGCACCGCCGGATCCGCCGAGCGCGCGTGCGCCCGCGCGAGCGTGCGCCCGCACAGACGCGCGTAGCTCCCCAGCGCCTGCCCTTCCACCAGCTCGCTGATCGTTCCAAGCCGCCGGTTCTTCAATTGCCGCACGTAGAAATATCGGCCTGACGCCGCATCTTCGGTCCAGCCCAGGAACACGTCGCTCGCCGACTGCATGACGCGTTGACCTTCGACCACCCGCCGGCCCGGATGATCCTCGAACTTCGGCCCAAGACACTCGAGGACGGATTTTCCCGCTTCCTTGATCTGCAGAAACAACGGAGCGTCGCCCCCGCTCATGAACAGGCCGATCGCACAGAACGTGCCGACGCTTCCGACCCCGACGACCTTGAAGGCGACGTCCTTGAGCGCGTAGCGCTCGATCAGGCAACGCCGCTCCGGGGCGAGGCTGTCTTGGTAGGAGGCGAAAACGCTCCTTTCATCGACGCGATGCCGTGCGTCGCGGCGTCCCGTGAAATGATAAATGAGCGGCGGCCGGTCTTCGATCCGCGCCGCTTTGCCCTTCACCAAGTGCGGGAAGTTGTCGTCCTCTTCGAGATGTCCGGCCACCTTGGAAATGATGGCGGAAAGCGTTTGTCGCAGCGAGCGGTCATCGATGCGCTCGATTTCCCGCGCGAGATCGATCTTGCTGTGCCAGATTTCCAGCGGCGACAATTTGGCGAGAACGCGCATGCGGCTGCGGTATGCTTCGACGGTTGCCCGCGCAAGCGCCCCTGCCCGTTTCCTCGGAAGCTTTACCGCCAATGCCGCGACGGCGACGCTCGCGGCCAAGCGTTTGAGGTCCACGGTGAAATCGACGCCCGCCAGCGTCTCGTCGAAATCGTTGATGTCGAAGACGACGTTCTCCTCGGGCGTCGCGAACGCCCCGAAATTCATGAGATGGCAATCGCCGCAAGCCTGCACCGCAATGCCTGCGCTGGCTTGATGCCTGAGATCCTCGGCCATGACCGCGGCAGCCCCGCGCAGGAATGCGAACGGGCTTACGAGCATACGCTCGTAGCGCACTGGGATCAGCTCCGGCACGCGGTTGCGATCGCCCGCGGCCAGGATGACGACGGGGTCGCGCGCGGCCGACCCAAGCAGATCGGCGTGTCGTTCGCGCGGGACTTTTTTGCGCAGACGTCTGCCGTGCTGGTAACGCGCGGCGCGCGGGCCCCAATGGCCTTGCGTGATCTGGCCTGCGGCGTAAAGCATACAAAGGGGTCTCGCCGCTGCATCTGCGCTCGAGCGGCATCAGCGGGGGATCTTTCCAACGCAGATATTACGCGAGGAGCCGCCTGAGTTCCTAGCCTCCGCACCGCCTTTGGGCCGGATGGCTCTTTCTTATGCAGCTACCAAGCGAACCTGGCGCCGCCCTTGCCGGCATAACTCTGGCTTCGCGAAGAGAATTCGCCGTCGAAGCTCGCGAACAGCCACGCGTTCGGGTTGATGGCAAGCTTGCCGCCGGCATCAATGCGCGCGGCATCGCTCGCCGCGCGCGGGCCGTCGACCGTGAACGCGGCGTCGGGCAGCGCGATGAACGAGGGGTTGATCGCGCGATCCGGGTTGAATTCGTGCACCCACGAGAGCCGTGCGTAGGGCGACAGGGCTATGCCGTTGCGGAAGACGAAGCGAGTATCGAACTGCGCACCCAGGAAGGTCGGCAGCGAGGTGACGCTGCGCGAGCCGAAGCTCAGGCCGAGCGGGTCGACGGCGCCGGCCGGCAGCGGGTTCGTTTCGGTAAAGCCGTTTTGCCAAAGCTGAGAAACCTGCACGGCCGCAAACGGCGTGACCGCGAACCGGCCGTAGACCTGCTTTGCGCCCACTTCCACGCGCCCGCTCAAGAGATTGCTGCCGAAGTCGCCCGTCGCCGTCTCGGCCGGGCCGATGCCGACGATGCTGCGCGTCGCGCTGTTGCGGAACGTGGAAAAGCTCAGCGCCCCCGCCGTATAGACCGGACCCCACGTCTTGACGCCGTAGCCGCCGAAGTGCGCCGCGTCGAGATGGCCGCTGGTGATGCGGTCGCGGACCGAGAAGTTCGAGCTGCTGCCACCGAAGGCGATGCCGGCCAGCAGATCGGGAGCGAATTGATAATCGAGCCCGCCCGCAAGGCCCCCGATATTGTGGGTGAGGTCGGCACTGCCGATGTCCGCTTCCCCGGCAAGCTTCGCGCTGCCGTCGAAGCTGGTGAGCCACGCGCGCCACCGCGGCTGGTCGATCGGCGGCTCCTTCGTGAGCAGCGCCTTGAAGGCGGGATGGTCGCTTTTGGATTTTTTCGCCGGCGCGTATGGCAGCGGCTCGCCGGCAAACGTGACGCCGTTGATGTCGACCGTTTCGCGGTTACGCCAGAACGCGCCCTGATCCATCATGATCGAGTTGAACATGCTCGCGGCGCCGAACGCGGTTTCCTGCGTTCCGCTCACCCCTTCGCCCGAGAGCATGTCGAGCGCCGCCGGAATCTGGCTCGGCGCCAAACGATGCAAATGAAACAATGAGCCGCCGCGGCCGAAGGCACGGTCAAGCGCCGCGGCCACCCCGGCATGATTGCGCGTGAGGCCGGCGATTCGGCGAATGCCGGACTCGAGATTCAGCTCTACGTCGGTCGCCGTATAGGCGAGGCTCGCCGTGATGAACGCCGGCAGGTTCATCGGGACGAGCGAGTCGAACGTGCCGGTCCGTCCTCCGGCCGCCGACAGGATCGTGTAGTTGCGCGCCAGCTTGCCGCCCAGATGGGAAACTGCGACGGTCCCCGCCAGCGTCGCCGTCCCGCTGGCATTGGTACGGTCGGCGGTATTGCCCTCGACCTCCACCATGTACAAGCTCGCCGCGGTGAAGACGAGGTTGCCGTTGACCGTCAGCGTGCCGACCGAATTGCCCGGGGACAGCGCACCGCCGGCGAGAATGGTGGTCGGGCCCACGGTGCCGTTGCCGCCGAGCGTGCCGCCGAAATTGACGAACACCGGGGAGGACGCGATCGAGCCGTTCACGCTCAAGGTGCCGCCGAGGATGGTGGTCGGACCGGAATAAGTGCTCGGCGCGGTGAGGACGGTCTTGCCGGTGCCGAACTGCACGACCTGACCGGGACCTGAGATCGCGCCATCAAAGGTGTAGGTGTCGGAGCGATTGAACACGAGCATCTTGTTGGTGCTCGGATCGCACAGCGAGTTGCCGGCATCGCTGCAGAACGCCACGTCACGACGAATGGAGCCGGACGCACCGCCGTTACCGAGATACAGGGCGCCGGCGAAGATGTTGGTGCCGCCGGTATAAGTCGCATCGCCAGCAATGGTCAGCGTGCCGGTGCCGTATTTGTTGAGCGGGCGGGAAAAGCCGGTTCCGTTCAGGCTCGTCCCATCGGTCAGGAAGGATGCGTCGGGTTGCGAATTGTTGTTCGCGAGCCCGAACTGCAGCGCGGTCGCCTGCGGGAAGTAGCTGGTGACGTCATAGAGCGTCCACACACTGCGGCCGGCCGTGCCTGCCACCAGAAGATCGACGGCGGGATAATAGACGAGCTGCGCAACCCATGCGTTGGGCAAGCCCTGCCCGAAATACCGCCAGCCCGACAGGTTGCCATTGCCGTCGCTGTCGGCAACCGTGATCGGACTTTGCCCGCTGCTGATGACGCAGCCGTTGGGCGAGGAGTCGCACGTGAGCGGCGTGAGCAGCCCGCCCACGAGCAGCGCATTGACGCCGTTGTTGGAGATGAACTCGACCGCCGTCGGTCGGACGAAGCCGGCGGGCAGGGTCAATTGGGTGAACGATGTGCCCTGGTTCTGCGTGCCCCACAGATTGACGGTATCGGCGACGTAGAACCTGATCTGGCCGGGCGAGGTTTGCGCGCTGGGCGAGGTGGGGTCGAACACCGTCGAAGTCGGGGGCGCGCCGCCCGCTAGAGCGTAAGCGGGCAGCCGCTCGAGCGGCGATGCTCCGCTGCCGACATTGCTGCTGAACCAGAGCTCGCCCTGATTGCTCGACGTTTGCACGCCAGCCAGCAGCGCGTTGGGATTCGGGGAGGTTCCGGTGTTGTTTGCGGCAGGGATGCCGTAAGCGAGCGTCGTCACCGTCGAATCATCGCCTACCGAGCCGACCCTGGTCGTCTGCAGCGTGACGCTGCTTGCCGACGCGGCGGTGGTGTCCTGCGCCACATAGACGTGATTTCCCGTCACGCCGTTGAAATCCTGGTAACCGGGCGCGATGGCAATTTGAGTCGGATCGGCCCGGTTGAGCACGATCGGCGCGGAAAAGGCACTGTTGTTGACGATGTCGCCCTTGCTGTTGGGTGCCCAGGCGTTGCATCCGCCGGTCGCTCCATTGTAGCTGCAATTGATCGGCGCGCCCGGACCGAAGCCCGACGTGCTCGGGCTGATCTGATTGCCGTTCCCGTTGAATACGATTCGATTGACGTAGTTGAGATTATTGGTCGTGAAGTAGATTGCGCTCGTATTGCCCTGGAAGTTGCTGTTCGTCGCGACGTTCGTCCCATCGGCTCCGATCAGGGCGGTCCACAGCTGGCTTCCCGGCGCGGATTGCAGCGCAGCGCCGGTGTCCTGCATCGCGGCCACAAGGCGCTTGTTCAGGCTGTCGTAGGCAACGCCATAGGTCTCCTGGGCCTGCAGGGTGCCCGCGTTGAATCCGGTCCAAGCGCCGATGTCGCTCTGCGGATTGCTGCGCATATAGACGCCACCATCGCTCGTCATCCACAGATTGCCCGCGGCGTCAACGACGAGTCCGCGCGAATCCGAATGCGCGGTCGAGCCGTTGCTGGTGTTCGCGAGCGTGATGCTGGTGGCGGTCTGCCCTTGGACCCGGAAGGCGGGCACGGTGTAGGGGGTGGCGTTTATTCCGCCCTCGGTGACATAAACGATCGACGTGTTGGTCCGATCGATGGCAACCGCCAGGTTGACAATGCCTTGTTTGACCCCTGCATCGAAGACCGGGACTGCGAGCGCCGACCACGATGCGCCGCTGTTCTGCGACAGATAAAGCGCCTTCAACTCCGCATCGCCGGTATTCGGGCCATTCGCGATGGCGATCGCGACCGAGCCGTTGGGTCCAGCTGAGAGCTTCGGCACCAACTGGTGGTCGCTCGCGGGCGCGGAGCTGATGTAATTGGTGCCGCCGCTGACCGGTGTTGTGCTGGTGGATACAGGCGACCAGTTATGTCCCGAATTCCGGCTGATATAGATGCCCGTCGCCTGCGGGTTACCCGGCGAAGTGATAGACGCGAAGAACGTGCAGGACCGCTGCGCGGCGCAGTTGCTCGCATTTTGTGGATCGGCGACCAGCGCAGTGACCGGGCCGGCGGGAAGGCCCTGGCTGGCCTGGACCAGATTGAAGCCCTGCCCGCGATCGGTGCTGAGATAGAGGCCGTACGACGCACCAGAATTCGCGATTGTGCGCCGCGGCTCCTGCTCCTCGAAAGTGGCCGCGAGAATGGTATCCCCCATCGCCGCAACCCCGATCACGCTCTGGCCGGTGAGGTAGGGACCGCCGCCCCTCGCGGACCAGGTCTCGCCGCCGTCGGTGGAGTAAAGCACTCCGGTGCGTGCGCCACCTCGTGACGTCACCCCGCCAACGTAGCTCCAACCGCCGTTCGACGTGATACCGACGCCGGCGATCAAAGTCTTTCCGGTCGGATCGCTCGGGTCCAGCGCGAGGCTGGCGATCGAGGGCGAGGCTTGCCTGTCGGTCAGCGCCTTCCATGTCGCCCCGCCGTCGGTCGTGCGCCAGATGCCGCCGTTGACGCCGCCGATGAACATCGTTTGCGGGCCGAGCGCGGGATCGAGCAGGATCGCCTGCACCGCCCCGGCGACCGTGCCATTCGGCACCGTGCCATTCGGCGGCGCATCGCCGCTCTGCACGACATCGATAGGCCCGAACTTCGGCGAGGGTCCTTGCGGGATGAAGGTCTGATTGACCTGGACCTGCGCAGCGGCGACGGACGGCAGCAGCAGCGCCGCCGCAACGACGAACCCACGCAATCCTGCGAACACGAGACGCCCCTGACCGCCCACGACCTCACATGGTCTCGGCTACAGTGTGCCAATAGATAGAGACAAGCGCGACAGTTGAATTGAGGTTCCGCTTCCCTTTTTCAGCGAGTGTGGCGTTGGAGATACTACCGCGTTGGGCGCGCCCAATGGCAACGCGCGGCCGCACTGATGCTTGGCGAAGCCAGGCAGCCGCCTTGGTGTTAGCGTTGAGAGCGAAGAATTCGAACTCAAAATCGGACCTGCGGTGCGACAGAAACGCGGCACCCTGGACGCAAAATTGGTTTCGCTCGTAGATCAGCGCTGACCACAACAGTGTGCGTGGACCCATACGCTCGCCTGCGAGTTCTTACACGCGCCTGAATCGTTTCTGATTTTGTGTTGGCAGCTGCGCTCGTTGCGGCGACAGCTACTGCTGCTTGAAGCACGCGATTGTCATGCCCGCGAAGGCGGGCATCCAATAACCGTGTGGGGCGATCAAGGCCGAGGCGGTGCCTTTCATCCGGTCCGGCGATTACGGGATCGTGCGCCTTCGCGGACGATGACAACCGAGCTGCCGTTAATTTGGCGCACATGCGGTCAGATGGCGGCTGCTCAGTCCGACAACGTGGTCACCGATCAGCGTCCTTCGAACATGGCCGCCCAGCGCTTGAGCGTGTCGTCCGGCACCAGCGGAAAACCCTGGTAATCCTGCCACAGTTCGATCGAACTCGCGCCGAGAGAAATACCCATCTTGATGGTGCCTTCGAAATCCTTCGGTGTCGTGTGATACGTCTGGAACTCGATCTCGGGTCCCATTTTCCGCATGAGGGCGAAGATCGGAATGATGGTCTTCGGCGGATCGGTATCAAGATTGTGATTGTCGAAAACACACCGCCTCCCGAGTGCCTGGCGGCAGAAGCGCATGACCTGCTCGGTGAAGCCAACGTCACCCGTGCGCCGGGTCAACCCATAAAACGGATTGAGCGAAAGCACGAGCCGCGAAGCTTTCCACGGCGCGTAGTCGGCAACGGCGTGCGCCAGGCATTGCCGATGCGCCGCGTCGGTATAGCCGGCCGCACGCAGCGGATTCGCCACTGTCGGCTCCGACGGAAGGTAGAACGGCTCGGCCGTAAACGACATGCAAGACGTGATTGAGACCTCGCGGATCAGCGGGCGGCTGTCGTACTTGGCGGCAAGTTGCTCCTGCAATCGCGACCACGCCTGCCGATAGGCGGGGCTCCAGAATGGGCCGAGGATACGCTCCCTGTCGTTGTGCACGGTGGGGATCGGCGCGCCGCCGCCGAGCCGCATGGCCCAGTCCGGCACCTCGAACCCGCCCCACACTCGCAGCTTGACCGCGAGCGGCCGATCTGGATTTCGGGCGTTGTAGGCCCTCACCTCAGCCAGGGCCTGGTCGATGACATTGTTGTCACCGATCTCGGAGTCGGGCGTCGGCTGGAGTTGCTTCCACGTCGCGATGATCACCAGCCCGCCGAAGATCCCCGGCTTCGCGTTCAGCGGCTCGAGTGTATTGACCGGGTCGCCGCCTTTGCCGACGAAGCGGTACGCTCCCATGGATACGAGACCGCGGATCGGCGGTTTGATCTGAGGATCGGCGGCAGGCGCACCGTCCACCGGCGGCAGCGACAGCATTGCGCAGACCACAAGCAGGCGGGCGCGACTAGTGATGATCATTGACGCAGCAATTGACCTTTCAGGCGGATCGTGGGCTTTCGAGCCCGCTCTCATTTGTCCCGTTTGAGGCGCTGTTCAAAGTTTAAGAATATCAAGCTTCAACGCCGTTGTCCCAACCGCAAGTCTTCTCAAGCTGGCGAGAAGACCGCCGACGCACTCGGGCTCACGATCCCGCAACTCTACGTCTTCGCCGACGAGGTGATCGCATGAAATTGGCTGGGGGCGATGTCGCTTATTGGCACGAATCGGACCTGGCGAGACGTCTTTTCAACGATGTGGTAGATCGTCGGGCGATGGCATAAAGATGCGGGACCCGTCATTGGACGTCGCCGTGTATCATCGCGCGGCAAGGGAGCAGCTTGAACGCCACGAGGACGTAATGGCGGCTATGCCGTCAGCACTTCGAGCACGTGGCCGTTCGGATCACGGAAATAAAAGCCGCGTCCGCCACGCCGGTGATTGATCTTCATGTCGTCAAGCGCGCCGGGTCCGCTGCCATAAGCAATGCCCTCGGCGCGAACACGTTCGAAGATGGCGTCGAACTCGGCCTCGTCGACTTTGAACGCGTAGTGGTGGCTCTCGAAATTCGTATCGTTGTCGAAATCGAGGGTCAGCGTGCCATTGATTTGCAGGGGCGCAAAGTGCGAGGCGGGACCCTCGTATCGCAAATCCAGGATCCGGGCGAGAAACCGCGCGGATGCCTCCTTGTCGTGCGCCGGTACGATCGTGTGGTCGAGCACAATGGCCATCGGCACCTCCTGCAGGTGGTCCCGTTACTTTCACATAGGACGCTACGCTGCCGATTGTAAGGCCGGCGGACGCGAGCACAATCTCTGTCGTCATGCCCGCGAAAGCGGGCATCCAGTAACCCGTGTACGGCGGTCGAGGCGGAAGCGGTTCATCCAGTGCGGCGACTACTGGATCGTCCGCTTTCGCGGACGATGACGCAGCCTGATTGAGAGTCGGACGGCCTGGTTCGCTCAACCGCTTAGAGGCCGCGCCTCATTCAGTATCGGACGGCTCAGCGGTAATGAATGGTGATCGTCGTGACCTGATCCCCGGCGTGGCGATCGACAAACCCCAGAAAGGATGAGAGCAGTTTGCGCTCGTCCTCGGGCGTCGTGGCGCGAACCTTGGCGGTGACGGCGTCGGAGTCGCCGCGGGCAAGCTCGAGCGTGCCTTTGAACTTCTTGTGCTTCCATCGGGCGGCCCGCTGGCTCTTGCGCCCGACCCGCACGTAGGTTCCGCGACCGCTTTTGCGGATTGCGGCCTCTTTGGCGACGAGCGTGCCGTAGAGCTTTGACCGGACGCGCGGAACGATCTCGACGATTTTCATGAGTTCCCCCCTGCCTGCGCTTATTTGTGCGCAAATATACAACGATGGCGGCCAGTAAGACCACCCGCGGCCCACCGAGATAAAGGGGCGACCACTAGCGCCGTAGTGCCGCCCCATTCCGACGGTTTCGTTGCCGCATGGGCGGGCGCTGGGACGTCGCTCTTGCGCGGTTTTGCTGCATGTCGTGCATGGCCATCGTTCTGCCGACGGCGCCCGCGCGCACGCAAAGCGGGACGCTCACCGCCTGCCGATTCGAGGCCGCCGGCACGGCAAAGGTTCGAGCGGTCCGCGACGGACGCAGTTTCATCCTCGAGGACGGACGCGAGATTCGCCTTGCCGGCATTGAGGTGCCGCTCCCGCCTGCCCCCGGCGAGTCCGGTCCGAAGGCGGAGGCCGGTCTTGCGGCTCGCGCGGCGCTCGAATCGATCCTCGCCGATCGAATGGTGGAACTCTATCAGAACGGTACGGTCGGCGACCGCTACGGCCGCAACCTCGCGCTCGTCTCCGTCGCGGGCGACGGTGCGCGGCGTTCGGTCGCCCACGAGATGCTGGCCAGAGGATTCGCGCGCGTTTCGGCGCGTGTCGGCGATCGGGCTTGCGCCGAGGAGCTTTTGGCGCAGGAACGTGCGGCGCGGGCGGCCAAGCTTGGCCTCTGGAGCGGACCGTATTATGTCGTCCTGCCGGCCGACAACGCGGCGGAGCTTGCTACCGAGCGCGGCCGCTTCACCGTCGTGGAAGGCAAGGTGTGGTCGGTCCGCGAGAGCGGCGGCACGATCTATATCAATTTCGGGCGGCGCTGGACGCAGGCGCTCACCGTTACAATATCCAAACGCGATGAGAGCGCCTTCGCCGCCGCCGGAGTAGAACCGAAAAAACTCGAAGCCCGCCGCGTCCGCGTGCGCGGCTGGATCGAGGAGCGCAACGGCCCGCGAATCGAGGCCGCGCGTCCCGAGCAAATCGAGCTCACCGAGCGCAACTGACGGACCTGATTGCCGCCGTGCATGCCGCAGTGAGACACCGCAACGTTCTCGGCGCCAGGCGACTGGCGGCCCTCGCCGCGGTCGCTTGCGTTCTCGCGGGCTGCAGCTCCTCGCTGCTCACGGCCGGGTTGCCGCCGGGGTCGCTGCCGGAGGCGATGCGGCAGGCTCAGCAACAGCAGCAGCAGCAAGCTCGGGCCCCGACCTCGCGCGAGCATCAACGCATTCTCGCCGCCTACAACGGCGCTTACGAGGATCCCAACCTCGAGGGCATGCTCAATCAGATCGTCGCAAAGCTGGTCGCGGCATCGGAGCGACCGGAGGTGCATTATCGCGTCACCATCCTCAATTCGGCATCGATCAATGCCTTCGCGCTGCCGAGCGGACAGCTCTACGTCACGCGCGGTTTGATCGCGCTCGCCAACGACACGTCCGAGCTCGCCTCGGTTCTGTCGCACGAGATGTCGCACGTCATTGCGAGCCATGCCGCGATCCGCGAGGACCAGGCGCGTCAAGTGGCGCTGGTGAGCCGCGTGGTGCAGGACGTGTTGAGCGATCCGGAAACCGGAGCGCTGGCGCTGGCGAAATCGAAGATCGCGCTGGCGAGCTTCTCGCGCGCGCAGGAGCTCGAGGCGGACGGGATCGGCGTCGGGATCGCCGCGCGCGCCGGCTATGATCCCTATGGGGCGGCACGCTTCCTCACCTCGATGGGCCGCAATGCCGAGCTCAAGTCCAGCCCGGGGCAATCGCACATCGATCCGCGCGCGCCCGATTTCCTTTCGTCGCATCCGGCCACGCCCGAGCGAATCAAAATTGCGCAAGCGAGTGCGCGCCAGCTCAACGCGCCCGGCCCCGGCGAGCGCGACCGGGCGGCCTACCTCGCCAGCATCGATGGCGTCGTCTACGGCGAGGATCCGAGCGAAGGCTTCGTACGCGGTCGGCGTTTCCTGCACCCCAAACTCGGCTTCACCTTCCTGGCGCCCGAGGGTTTCACCCTCGACAACACGGCGCAGGCGGTCCTCGGCGTCAAGGAAAGCGGCGGCCAAGCCTTGCGGCTCGACGTCGTGCGCGTGCCGGCGGAGCAGACGCTCGCCGACTACCTCAACTCCGGCTGGATCGAAAACATCGATCCCAAGAGCGTCGAGGAGCTCGTCATCAACGGCTTGCCGGCGGCGACCGCGACCGCAAGAGGCGATCAGTGGGTGTTTCGACTCTATGCGGTGCGGTTTGGGACCGACGTCTATCGCTTCATCTTCGCCACCAAGCGCATGTCGCCGGAAGTCGATCGTGCCTTTCGCGAGTCGGTCGGCACGTTTCGGCGCATGACGCTGGCGGAGAGCGAGACGGCAAAGCCGCTGCACATCAAGGTCGTGACGGTTGCGCCCGGTGATACGGTCGAACGCCTGGCGAGCCGCATGGCTATGCACGAGCGCGCCGTCGAGCGCTTTCGCGTCCTCAACGGGCTCGGCCCCGACGAGCGCGTGAACCCCGGCGATCAGGTCAAGATCGTGGTCGAGTGAGCAGCACTAGAGGCATTGCATTTAGTCCGCGTGTCCCGGACGCGGTGCAGCGCGAAGCTCTTGCGTAGCGGTGCACCGCTGATCCGGGATCGCCACGGACCCTAACGGTCCACGCAAGTCGGGTTTACCCGACTTGCGCACATCTAAGCGTCGATCTCGGGTAAACCCGAGACACGCAAGTCGGGTTTACCCGACTTGCGCACATCTAAGCGCCGATCTCGGGTAAACCCGAGACACGCAAGTCGGGTTTACCCGACTTGCGCACATCTAAGCGCCGATCTCGGGTAAACCCGAGATCGGTGTCTGCAGCGCACCATTCGCGTTCGCTCATGCTGCGCTGCGCCCGGGACACGCGGCACCAACGCGTTGCTTGCCTAGCCTTTCGTCCGGTTCGGCGTCATCATCGCTGGCGAGATCTTGCGAGGTGAGCGCATGAACATCGGTTTCGTTGGGCTGGGCGCGATGGGTGCCGGCATTGTCCCGCGGCTCATGGCCGCCGGCCACGCGGTCACGGGTTGGAACCGGAGCAAGGCGCAGGCCGAGCCACTCATCGCCCGCGGCATGCGCCTTGCAGAAACGCCACGCGCGGTCGCCGCCGGCTCGGAGGTCGTATTCTCGATCGTGACCGATGCGGCGGCGGTGAAGGCTGTCGCGCTCGGCGGCGACGGCATCATCGCCGGCCTCAAACGCGAGGGCATCTATGCCGACATGAGCACGATTGCGCCGGACGCGAGCCGCGCAATCTGCGCCGAATTCGCCAAGCAGGGCCTGACCATGCTCGATGCGCCGATTTCCGGCAGTCCGGTCACGCTGGCGCAGGGCAACGCCGCGCTCATGGTGGGCGGCGACAAGGCGGCCTTCGAGCGGATCGAGCCGGTGTTGCGCGCCATCGGTCCGAAGGTGACCTACATCGGCACGAGCGGACTTGCGGTGCAGATGAAGATCGCAGTCAACCTGCTGCTGATGGTGGAAGTGATCGCCTTCGGCGAGGCCGTTGCGCTGGCGGAGAAAGGCGGTGTCGCGCGCGACATCGCCGTTGATGCGATCCTCAAGAGCGTTGCCGCCGCACCGGTGCTGGCCTATCGCGGCCCCTTCATCCTCGATGGAAAGATGCCGGCCGTGCCGCTCGCCGACGTCACGCTGCAGCAAAAGGACATGCTGCTCGCGCTCGAGCTCGGCCGCAAGCTCGGCAGTCCGGTGCCGCTCGCGGCGGCCGCCAACGAAATGATGAATGCATGCCGCGGCCTGGGGCTCGACCATCGCGATTTCGTCACTGCGCACGAGGTCTATCGCCGCCTGGGAGGCCAGACGTAGTGCGCGTCTCACGCACTGCCTCCGGCCAGCTCCAGGCCTGATGGAAGCCGGTATCATACGAACAGTCTCAATTTATTGAGTCGTCATGCCCGGCCTTGTTGTTTAGCCCGGGCACATGACCGATGAGCTGGTCCGAAACATCCGAAACATCGGAAACCGCGCTTTCACGTCAATTCAGGCCGACCGGATGAACCGAGAAGCGGTTCCTTGAGGTCCCGCGATGTTCGATGGCCTCGATTTGGAAAGATTGCCCGAAGTTCCAGTTAATTCCAAAGATTCGACTACTTTCTGGGGGAGACTCCAAAGGACGTTGTTTCCTAGCAACCTCGATCGTAGGGAGGGAACATGCTTGGAATCGGCAGTGGATGTTTTGATCCCGAGACCCTCGTAATCCTGGAAACCGCCTTTGATGAAGCGTGGATAACTCTCAAAGTTAACGGCATCGGTAACATCAGGTCCGGCGAGCTCGCGCGACGAATCTGCCATCTCGCGATGGAAGGAGAGCGTGATCCCGTGCGACTGCATGACCGGGCGCTTGGGGAGCTGATCCCGGCAACGATGTGGCGCGAATTA
>WNGF01001144.1_pt1 | contig 39198 bp, 46 predicted proteins | sample 5400641 | NCBI WGS metagenome assembly WNGF01 (sample SAMN13153371, study PRJNA577476) | soil metagenome | isolation source: 80 cm soil or saprolite under grassland replicate 2 | place: USA:California | collected 2016-06-15 | reverse complement strand
CGGAGGCCGACCGCATCCTGTACGACCGTGGGATCTTCCTGATCCCCGACATCCTGTGCAACGCCGGCGGCGTCACGGTCTCGTACTTCGAATGGGTGCAGGACCTGCAGAACCTCTTCTGGCGCGAGGCGACGATCAACGCGCGCCTCAAGGAGGTCATGGTCCGGTCGTTCAACGACGTGCTCCAGATGTCGTTGAAGCACAAGGTCAACATGCGGACGGCCGCCTACATGGTCGCGGTCGCCCGAGTCGCGGAAGCCACGCTCACCCGGGGCATCTACCCGTAACCGCACGCCGCGCGAGCGCGGCCTAGATCGGCGAGGACCTGCAGCAACTCATCGCGGTCGACCTCGAGACGACGGGGTTCGACGCCGAGACCGACCGGATCGTCGAGATCGGGGCGGTGCGGCTCCGGCTCGGCCCGGATGGCGTCGAGCTCGGTGAGACTTTCGCGACGTTCGTGGATCCGGGCCGCGCGGTGGGCTCGGCGATCACGCGCCTCACCGGCATCCGCGACGTGGACCTCGCGGCTGCGCCATCGTGCGCCGAGGCGATCGCGGCATTTAGCGCGTTCGCGGCGGACGCCTGCCTGCTCGGGCACAACGTCGGCTTCGATCTCGAGTTCCTCGAACGCAATGGCTTCCCGGCAGGCGCCGCGCGTCTCGACACCGCGGAGCTCGCGTCGGTGCTCCTCCCGTCTGCCTCGTCGTACGCGCTGCAGCGTCTCGCCGCCGACGACGGGATCGTGCCGAACGCGGCGCACCGGGCACTCGACGACGCGCTGACCTCCGCGGCGGTGCTCGCCGCGCTCGCGAGGCGGGCCCGCGAGCTGCCGCCCGCGCTTCTCGCGGAGATGGCCGCGTACGCGACGCTGCTCGGGCCGGCCGCCGAGCGCTTCTTCACCGATGCCCTGGGCGCGGCGACGCGCGGCGCATGGGCCGAGCGGGAGCCTTCAGCGGACGCGGCCGTAGGCCGCGGTGATAAGCGGGAGCCTTCAGCGGACGCGGCCACCGGCCGCGATGATGACCGGATATTCGCGCGGCCGGCGTACGGCGCGGGCGCGTCGACGCACGATCGGCTCGGCGGTGCGTCGGTGCCGGCGACGCCGCTGGGCGACGTGAGCTCGCTCCTCGCTCCCGATGGGCCGCTCGCGTCGACCATGGCGGGCTTCGAGGACCGGCCGGAGCAGCGCGCGCTGGCGGTGGAGATCGAGCGCACGTTCGATGGGGGAGGCGTGCTCGTGGCCGAGGCGGGGACGGGTGTCGGGAAGTCGCTCGCGTATTGCCTGCCCGCCATCGGCCGGGCGCTCGAGGGGGAGCGCGTCATCGTGAGCACCCATACGCTCCCGCTCCAGGACCAGCTCGTCCGCAAGGATCTGCCCGCGCTGCAGGCCGCGCTGGGCACCGACGTCCCGGTCGCCGTGCTCAAGGGCCGCTCGAACTATCTCTGTCCCCGTCGTTGGCAGCTGTTCCGCACCCAGGCCGCCACACGCGAGGAGGCGCGTCTGGTCCTCAAGACGCTGGTGTGGCGGACGACGACGACCGCCGGCGACCGGGCCGAGCTCAACCTGCTCGGTCCCGAAAGTGCGCTCTGGTCGCGCGTCTCGGCCGACGATGAGACGTGCACGGGCCGGCGCTGCGCCGCGACGCGCGGGGGCTGCTATCTCGAACGTGCCCGCGCGGCGGCGGCCGAGGCGGGCCTCGTCGTCGTGAATCACGCGCTCCTCCTGCACGATGCGCGGGCCAACGGCTCGCTCCTGCCGGACGCCGAGCACGTCGTCGTCGACGAAGCCCACCGGCTCGAGGACGTCGCCGCGGACGCGTTCGGCCATCGTCTCGAGACCTGGCGCGCCCGACGCGATCTCGAGCGGATCGCGCGCTCGCCCCTCGTGACCGCGGCCCTTCGCTCGGATGACAGCCTCACCGTCGAGGCTGCCGAGAGCCTTCGTGCGGAGATCGCTCGGGCGAGCGGGTTCGCGGAGGAGACCTTCACGGCGCTCGCGGCCCTCGTCCCTGACGACGCCGACCGGATCCGGATCACCGCCGGCCTGCGCGCGAGCGACGAGCGCTGGCTGCCGGTCGAGCTCTCCGCCGAGCGGCTCGCCGATGCCTTCGCGGCGATCCGCGTTGCGGGCGAGCGGCTGGCGGAACGAGGCGGTGACGATGACGCCCTGGCCGAGCACGAAAGCGCGATGAAGGAGCTCATCGGGGAGCAGGGCGCGATCTCGCACGGCATTCATCAGCCGAGGCCCGGCGAGATCGCGTGGCTCGAGCGCTCGGACTCGGGCGTCGGGCTCTTCGTCGCTCCGGCCCACGTGGGCGACGCCGTCCGGCGCACGCTCGTCGACCGGCACCGGTCGGTGGTGCTGACGTCGGCGACGCTCGGCGTCGCGGGGACGATGACCTTCACGCTCGAACGGTTGGGCGTCGCCGACATCGCGGGCACCTTGCAGGTCGGCTCACCGTTCGACCATGCCGCCCAGGCCGCGCTCCTGGTGCCGTCGGACATCGCCCTGCCCCACGACGCGGGGTTCGCGGCGGAGGCGGCGGCGATCATCGCGGACGTCGCCCGGGCCCTGGGGGGCCGGACACTGGCCCTCTTCACCGCGCACGGCGCGATGCGCGATGTGGCGGCACGGCTCGCGGGGCTGGAGGAGGGCGGCCTCGCCGTTCTCACCCAGGGCATCGACGGCTCTCGGCGCGCGATCCTCGAGCGATTCGCAGCGGGTGGCGCGGTCCTCCTGGGCACGCAGTCGTTCTGGGAAGGGGTGGACCTGCCGGGCGATCAGCTGCGCTGCGTCGTGATCGCCAAGCTGCCGTTCCCGGTGCCGGACGACCCGTTGATCCAGGGCCGATCGGAGCGCTACGACGACCCGTTCCGCGAGTACATGCTGCCGCTTGCCGCGCTGCGCCTGCGTCAGGGCTACGGCCGGCTGATCCGGACGAAGACCGACCGTGGCGCGGTGGTCCTCCTCGACCGACGGATCCTGCTCCGCGACTACGGCCCGGTGTTCCTCGCGTCGCTGCCCAGCGTCCGAGCCCAGCGGCTCCCGAGCGATGCGATCGGCATGCTCGTCGCCGAGCACTGCGCACGCGGATGATCGCGCCATGGACCCTGCAACCGCGGGGCCCGTCGAGGCCCTGAGCTCTTCGGCTGGTCGATCGCGGGCCCCGAGGCCCCCTCGAAACCCTCCGCGCCGAGGTCGGATCGACGGGTCATCCCGACTTCCGCTAGGCGAAAACGGGGCGGTGTCCGGGTGGTGGCAACCACCCTCGGGAATGCGCAACTCTTGCCCGCGCGACATAGACTGACGCCCAGCGAGTGTGGGCATTTCGCCCCGCTTAAGTACGTGGAAGAAAGGGGGTGCCTAGATGCTCGCATTCCTCCGTGACGACGAAGGCCAGGGACTGGTCGAGTACGCTCTCATCATTGCCGTCATCGCCATCGCGGTCATCGTCGCCATGATCTTCCTGCGCGGTCAGATCCAGAACATCTTCAGCAACATCGGCAACAACCTCACCTAGGTCGTCACGACGAACCCTGAACATGTAGGGCCCGGGCCGTTGCCCGGGCCCTGTTCATTTCCATTGCTCGACCCCGCCACGCCTTCTTGGCTGTCTTCTCGGTCTTGCTACCGCCGCCGACCGACCGCTGCCTCGCATGCCAGGCGCAGTGCCTCCCAGACGTCCGGGTGCGTGCCGTCGCGGGCGACGATCCGCTGCCCTGGCTTCACCACCTCGGAGCCCTCGGCCGCGAAGTCCGCCCGCGCCGGGTCATGAAGGTCGAGGTACATGTGGTACCGGGCCAGCGGGCGGCCCTCGGGCACGAGCCGGATCTCACCGAGCTGCTCATCGCTCAGGCCCGCGAGGACCCGGTGCTCGCCACGGACGTCGAGGGCGGTGAGCGCCGGGCCCGGCCGCTCCTCGTCTTCCTCGTCGGCCAGCACGACCTCCCAGCGGTGGGAGTTCCCGGGCGGGACGGGGTTCTCGTCGTAGCGCGCCATGCGCCCGGCCCTCGCAGCGCCCGTGCCAGGCCCGCGGCTTGTTACGATTGGGTCGGATCGGGCCAGAGCCCGATATCACGCACGCCTCCCGCGATCCCTGCGCCGCCCGCCCGGGTGGCGTGAGAGCGAGGGGCGGAGGGAACAAGGGAGAACGGTCTTGGCCGTCGTCACCATGAAGCAGCTCCTCGAGTCGGGTGTCCATTTCGGGCACCAGGCGCGCCGGTGGAACCCGAAAATGAAGCGCTTCATCTTCATGGAGCGCAACGGGATCCACATCATCGACCTCCAGCAGACGCTCACCCGCGTCGAGGAGGCGTACCAGTTCGTCCGCGAGCTCGCCGAATCCGGCGGACAGGTCGTGTTCGTGGGCACGAAGAAGCAGGCCCAGGAGTCGATCGCCGAGGAGGCGCGGCGCTGCGGGATGCACTTCATCAACCAGCGCTGGCTCGGTGGCTTCCTCACGAACTTCGTCACGATCCAGAAGCGGATCGGCCGGCTGAACGAGCTCATCGAGCGGAAGGAACGGGGCGATTTCCTCACCATGCCGAAGAAGGACGCCCAGCGGCTCGACGACGAGCTCGTCCATCTCGATCGCTACTTCCAGGGCGTGCGCGAGCTCAAGCGTCCGCCCGCAGCGCTCTTCGTCGTGGACCCGCACCGCGAGCACATCGCGGTGGACGAGGCCCGGCGCCTGGAGATCCCGGTGATCGCGATGGTCGACACGAACTGCGATCCCGACCTCATCGACGTCATCATCCCGGCGAACGACGACGCGATCCGGGCGGTGAAGCTCATCTGCCAGAAGATGGCCGACGCGATCCTCGAGGGTCGCGCGCAGCTCGACGCCACCTCGAAGGAGGCGACGCCCGAGGACATGGGCTATGCGCCGTCGGCGACGGCGCCGGGCTATGGCGCGGAGGTCGGGGTGCCGCGGGCGAAGCGCACGCCGCGCGTCTACGAGCCCGAAGAGGACGAGTACCCGATCGGCGGCTACGAAGAGGAGGCCGCCGTGGCCGACGAGACCACGCCGGGCGAAGCCGCGCCCGCGAGCGACGCGACGATCGCCGCTCCGGTGGCCGAAGCCTCCGGCGTCACGGAGGAGAAGTAGGGATGGCATCGGCATCCGACGTCTCGCGTCTACGCGCCGAGACGGGCGCCGGCGTGATGGACTGCAAGCGCGCGCTCGACGAGTCGAAGGGCGACTTCGAGCGCGCCAGGACGATCCTCCGCGAGCGCGGCCTCGCGAAGGCGGCGAGCAAGTCCGAGCGTGAGGCCAAGGAGGGGGTCGTCGAGGCGTACGTCCACGGGGGAGGGAAGATCGGCGTGCTCGTCGAGCTGTCGAGCGAGACCGACTTCGTCGCGCGGAACCCGGAGTTCCGCGACCTCGCCAAGGCGATCGCGATGCAGGTCGCGGCCATGTCCCCGCTGGGCGTGACCGTCGACGAGCTCACTGACGAGCAGGTCCGCGAGCTCCTCGCGCAACACGGCGACGAGCAGAAGGCGTTCGAAGCCGCGGTGCTCATGCACCAGCCGTACATCAAGGATCCGTCGCGCACGATCGGCGATCTCGTGACCGAGTACGCCGCGAAGGTGGGTGAGAACGTGCGCGTCCGCCGCATCGTGCGCTTCCAGCTGGGCGACGCCGCGTGAGCGACCGGCCGGAATACCGCGTGGGCGACGAGCCGAAGTATCACCGCGTCCTGTTGAAGCTCTCCGGCGAGGCACTCTTGGGCGATCGGACGTTCGGGATCTCGCCCGCCTACGTCCGCTACCTCGCCGAGGAGGTCCGGAAGGTCCATGTGCTCGGCGTCCAGATCGCGGTCGTCGTCGGCGGTGGCAACTGGCTGCGCGGCGCGGACGCGGCCGAGCACGGCCTCGAGGAGGCCACCGCCCACTACATGGGGATGCTCGCCATGGTGATGAACGCGCTCGCACTGCAGTCGGGACTCGAGGCTGCGGGGATCGCGTCGCGCGTCCAATCCGCGATCACGATCGCCGAGGTCGCCGAGCCCTACATCCGCCGGCGCGCGATCCGCCATCTCGAGAAGGGGCGGGTCGTGATCTTCGCCGCCGGGACGGGCAACCCGTTCTTCACGAGCGACACGGCCGCGGCCCTGCGGTCGGCCGAGATCGACGCCGAGGTCATCCTCATGGGGAAGAACAAGGTCGACGGCGTGTACAGCGGCGATCCGCGGAAGGACGCGAGCGCGCACAAGTACGACGACCTCCAGTACCGCGACCTGCTCGAGAAGCGGCTGCAGGTGATGGACGCGACCGCCGCGGCCCTCGCCGAGGATCGCAAGATCCCGATCATCGTGTTCGATCTCAGCGAGAAGGACGCGATGGTGCGCGCGGTGCGTGGAGAGCACGTCGGCACGCTCGTTCACGCGGGGTAGGGGATGGCGCTCGAGGAGGTCGTCGCCCAGACCGAGGCCCGGATGAAGAAGGCCGTCGAGGCGCTGCGCCGCGAGGTGCAGTCGGTCCGGACCGGCCGTGCGACCCCCTCGCTGGTCGAGGCGCTCGAGGCCGACGCGTACGGCGTGCCGACGCCGCTCATCCAGCTGGCCGCGATCAACGCGCCCGAGCCGCGGCTCATCGTCATCCAACCGTGGGATCGCAATCTCATCAAGCCGATCGAGAAGGCGATCATCGGCAGCGACCTGGGGCTGACGCCGGGCAACGACGGGACGGTCATCCGGCTGCAGATCCCGATGCTCACCGAGGAGCGCCGCAAGGACCTCGTGAAGCAGCTCCACAAGAAGGTCGAGGAGGGCCGCGTGGAGATCCGGACGCTTCGCCGCCACGCCCAGGACGAGCTGCGCGCGAAGTCGAAGGGGACCGGCGTCTCGGCCGACGACGAGAAACGGCAGGAGGCGCTGCTCCAGAAGCTCACGGATCGATACATCCTCGTCGCGGACGAGGTCGGCTCGGCCAAGGAGAAGGAGATCCTGGAGGTCTAGCTCGGGTACCTCCGCAGCGATCCCTCGACACATCGCGATCGTGATGGACGGGAACCGACGCTGGGCCCGTCGGCGCCATCTTCCCGTGATCGCCGGGCACCGCGCGGGCGTGGACACGATCCGCCGCACCGTGCGCGCGGCGCGTGACCGCGGCGTCGAGTTCGTGACCCTCTACGCGTTCTCGACGGAGAACTGGCGCCGCGAGCGCGACGAGGTGCTCTCACTGCTCGGCCTCCTCGAGGAGACGGTTCGTCGCGAGACGCCGACGCTCGTCGAGGACGGCGTCCGCCTGCGGATCATCGGCCGGATCGACGAGCTCGCGCCGTCCACCCAGCGCGCGTTCGCCGAGGCGACCCGCGCGACCGCGGGCGGACAGCGCGGCACGATGACGATCGCCTTCAACTACGGCGGCCGCGCCGAGATCGTCGACGCGGTGAAGCGGATCGCCGGCGAGGGCATCGGACCGGACGCGTTGGACGAGGCCGCCATCGCGGCGCGGCTCTACGCCCCCGAGCATCCGGATCCCGACCTGCTCATCCGCACCGGCGGCGAGCTGCGCATCTCGAACTTCCTGCTCTGGGAGGTCGCCTACGCCGAGATGTGGGCGACCGAGGTGCTCTGGCCGGACTTCTCCGTCGAAGACCTCGACCAGGCCCTCGCCTCGTACGCCCGCCGCGAACGGCGCTTCGGCCGCTGACCGATCTCGGGCGCCGCACCATCACGGCCGTCGTCTATGGGGCCGCCGTGCTGGCTGCGGTCCTCGCGCCGCCGGCGATCTTCGCGCTCCTCCTCGCGCTCGTCGGGGCCATCGCGCTTCGTGAGCTCGTCGCGTTGCGACGCGCCGGCGTGCCCGCCGTGCTCGAGGGCGCGCTCCTCGTCATTGGTCTCGCCGCGCTCTTCTGGCTGCGCACGTGGTGGGACGGGGACCTCGCGCGACCGGGCGTGGTGCCGCCGCCGCTCGTCGCGATCCTCGCGACCTGGGCCGCCGACGTCGGCGCCTACCTCATCGGATCCGTCGCCGGCTCGCACAAGCTCGCGCCCACGCTCAGTCCGGGGAAGACGCGGGAGGGAACGATCGGCGGCTTCGTCGCCGGCGGGCTCACCGTCGTCGCGCTCGGGGCGATCGGCGAGGGCCTACCGAACGGTGCTGCCCTCGCGCTGACCATCGGTCCGGCCGCGCTCGCGGGCGACCTGCTCGAGAGCTGGGTGAAACGGCGCGCGGGGGTGAAGGATTCCGGGACCCTGCTCCCAGGCCACGGGGGGATGCTCGACCGCATCGATTCGCTCATCGCCACGGCCCCGCTCGTCGCGGCGTTCCTCGCGGGGCCACTCCTGCGGGCGCCGTGAATGGGATGATGGGTCGATGACCGCGCCCACCCGCGTCGCGATCCTCGGTGCGACAGGCTCGATCGGCCGGCAGACGCTCGAGGTCGTGGCCGCCCACCCGGGCCGCCTGACCGTAACGGCGCTCTCGGCGAACACCCGCGCGGCGGTCGCGCTCGAGCTCGCGGGCGGCTACGGGATCGATGCGGTGATCGCCGACAGCAGCACGCCCGACGGCGCCGCCCGCCTCGTCGCGCTCGCGACACAGGACGACGTCGATCTCGTCGTCGTGGCCACGCCCGGGATCGCCGGCCTTCGCCCCACGCTCGCCGCGCTCGCGGCGGGCAAGGACGTGGCGCTCGCGAACAAGGAGGTGCTAGTCGTCGGCGGGCCGCTCGTGCGCGCCGCGAGCGGCGGCGCAGGCCGGCGGCTCCGGCCGGTCGACAGCGAGCACGCCGCCCTCTGGCAGTGCCTGGCCGCCGCGCCGCCCGAGCGCGTCCGCCGCGTCGCGCTCACCGCCTCAGGTGGCCCGTTCCGCGAGCGGCCGCTCGACACCTTCGCGACGATCACGCCCGTCGAGGCGCTGCGCCACCCGACCTGGCGGATGGGCCCGAAGGTGACGGTCGATTCGGCGACGCTGGTGAACAAGGCCTACGAGGTCGTCGAGGCGCACTGGCTCTACGGCTTCGGCTACGACCGCATCGACGTGGTGCTGCATCCCGAGAGCCTCGTCCACGCCATGATCGAGCTCGAGGACGGGAGCGTCCTGGCGCAGCTGGCCGAGCCCGACATGCGGCTGCCGATCCAGCACGCGCTGCTCTGGGAGCACGCCGGATCCCTCGCCCCGCAGCTCGACTGGACGCGCGAGCGGACCTTCCACTTCGGCACGGTCGAGGCGGCTCGGTACCCGTGCCTCCAGCTCGTGCTCGAGACCGCGCGGTCGGGGGACATCGGCGCGATGGTCGGGATCTCGGCGGCGGACGAGGTCGCCGTCGCGCGCTTCATCGCAGGCGACATCCGCTTCACCGAGATCGTCGAGCATCTCGAGCGCGGCGCCGAGCTCGGTACGGGAAAGGTCGCCGAGGACGACGTCGATGCGATCCTGGAGCTCGATGCTCGCGTTCGGCGCGAGCTGCGCCCGGCGATGGTGCGAGCGTGACCGGGATCCTCTCGATCTTCAGCGACGTGCGGACGCTCGTGCTCTTCATCCTCACTTTCACGCTGATCATCGCCGTCCACGAGCTCGGGCACTTCGTCTCGGCGCGCCTCCTCGGGATGAAGGTGCTGGAGTTCGCGTTCGGCTTCCCGCCCCGGGCGTTCGGCATCCGCCGCGGCGAGACCGAGTACACGCTCAACTGGATCCCGTTCGGCGGGTTCGTGCGGATCCTCGGCCAGGACGATTTCGCCATCCGGCAGCAGGGCACCGGCGACCCGCGCTCGTTCACGGCGCAGCCGTGGTGGGCGCAGGCCATCGTGCTGGCCGCCGGCGTGTTCATGAACTTCGTGCTCGCGCTCGTGGTGCTCACCGCCGCATTCGCGACAGGGACGACCGCGCCGACCGGCGACGTGCGCATCGTCGAGGTCAGCCCCGGCTCGCCGGCCAGCGCCGTCGGCATCCAGCCCGGCGATCTCGTGAAAAGCGTGAACGGCAACCCGATCCACACCGCGCGGGCGATGGTGAACATCACGACCAAGTCCGGAGAGACCGGCAAGGAGATCACGATCGATCTCGAGCGGAACGGCCGACCCGTGCCGCAGATCCGCGCGACTCCCCGAGCCGATCCACCACCTGGCGAGGGGGCGCTCGGCGCGAAGCTGGAAGAGGTCCAGGCGCCGGTCGCGGTCGCGGTGCCCGAGGCGTTCGGTCAGGCGGTGTCGCTGACCGGCGAGGTCGTGGGGCAGATCGCGGAGCTGCCGGGGCAGCTCCTGAGCCGCCCGGGTGGCACGGGCTCCGGCGCCCCGACCGTCGGCGGACCGATCGAGATCTTCCGGGTCACCGGCCAGATCGCGCAGTTCGGGATCCCGACGTTCCTGAAGCTCATCGGTGTCCTCTCGGTGAACCTCGGAGTGATCAACATCATCCCGTTCCCCGGCCTCGACGGTGGCCGGCTCTTCTTCGTGCTCGTGGGCGGCATCTTCCGCCGGCGGCTCTCGCCGCAGGTCGAAGCGGCCGTGCACGCGGTGGGCTTCGTGCTGCTGATCGCGCTGCTCGTCGTGGTGAGCATCTCCGACATCCGCCGTGCTGTGGGTGGTTGACCGATGAGATCGGTCAACCCTCCGCGCGCAATCAGGTTGTGACAAGATGGTACGTACCTCAGTATGTATAATGGTGCATACTGCCGGGAGGTACTGACATTGAGCATCGTGAACGTGAAGGAGTTGGGGCGCAGCGCCAGCGCGGTCGTCGCGGCGGTGGTTGATACTCGCCGTCCAGCGGTCATCACGCGCTCCGGTCATCCCGTGGCCGTCTTGGTACCGCTCGATGCGGCCAGTACGGCGTCGGCGCTGGAGGACTGGGCGCTCGCCCACTTACCCGAGTTCGTGCGCAGTCGAGCGGCGGCTGATAGGGAGAGCGCGGCTGGACGGACGATCGAGGCTGGAGCTTTCTTCAACGCGCAGGGCTTGCCCCGCAAGCGGGCGAGGGGAGCCGCAAAGCGCAGCCGCTGACGACCGCGAATGGCCCGAGTTGACCTCAGCTCATCCGCTCAGAAGGATTTGGGCAGGCTGCTGAAGACGCCGGCCGGCAAGGAGATCAGGCGCGTCGTCGTCGAGGATCTCACCGGCGATCGTTGGCCGGACAACCTCGATGTCGCGTCGCTGGAGGGCAAGGGGGGCTGGCTTCGGGTGCGCGCCGGTGCGTTCCGCATCGTCCTGCGTCCGCTGAACGCGGCCGAATGCAAGGCCCGTGGCGTCCAGAAGGGTTATCTCGTCGATCGGGTCGTGAACCGGCGCGACCTCGAACGCATCCTCAAGGCATATCGGTGAGGAGCGCTGCCGTATCACGCGCGACGGTGAGGCGGCGTCCGCGCGGGTAGCCTGCCCCGGATGAGCGAGCGCGTCGTCGAGGTCCGCGGGCTGCGGAAGGTCTTCAAGGTCCACGAGCGTGAGACCGGGCTCACGGCGACGCTGCGCTCGCTCGTGCGCCGGCGCTTCCGCGAGGTGCCGGCGGTCGATGGCATCGATCTCGACATCGAGCGCGGCGAAGTGGTCGGCTTTCTCGGCCCGAATGGCGCGGGGAAGACCACGACGCTGAAGATGCTCTCCGGGCTCCTCTATCCGAGCGCCGGCGAGGCGCATGTCCTCGGGCACGTCCCGTGGCGCCGCGAGGGCTCGTACCTGCGGCGCATGACACTGCTCATGGGGAATCGTACGCAGCTCGTCTGGGACATCCCCGCGGCCGACTCGTTCCTCGTCCTGCGCGAGATCTACGCGATCCCGGAGCCCGCGTACCGGCGCACGCTGGATGAGCTCGTGGAGCTGCTCGAGCTCGAGCCGCTCCTGCACAAGCCCGTGCGCGGCCTGTCGCTCGGCGAGCGGATGAAGGTCGAGTTCGCGGCCGGTCTGCTGCACGCTCCCGAGGTCGCCTTCCTCGACGAGCCGACGATCGGCCTCGACGTCTCGATGCAGGTGCGGATCAGGCGGTTCATCGCGGAACACAACCAGCGATCGGGCACGACGATCCTGCTCACCAGTCACTACATGGATGACGTCGTCGCGCTCTGCAAGCGCGTCATCGTGATCCACCACGGGGTCCTGCTCTACGACGGCGTCCTCGCCGACCTTGCGGAGCGGATGGCCCCGTACAAGCGGATCGCGGTGACGCTCCACCCATTCGCCGCGCAGCGGGACCTGTCCGGCTACGGGGAGGTCGCCTCCTCCGAGGCCCAGCGAGCGGTCCTCCACGTCGCGCGGAGCTCGGCGCCGGAGCAGGCCGCGCGGCTGGTCCGCGATCTCGGCGACGCGCTCGCGGACATCAGCGTGGAGGACCCACCGATCGAGGAGGTCATCGACCGGGTCTTCACCGCGGAGCGACCGTTGGGCGAGGCGATCGCGTGATCGGCATCTATCGCGCGTTGCTGCTCGCCCAGCTGCAATCGGCGGCGCAGTACCGGGTGCAGTTCGTCCTCTGGATGCTCTTCTCGATCGTGCGGCCGATCATCTTCCTCGCCGCGTGGGTGGCGGTGACCGCGGCCCAGGGCGGGACGGTCGCCGGGTTCACCGCCGCCGACTTCGCCGCCTACTACATCGCGCTCACGCTCGTCATGCACCTCACGACGGCCTGGAACTCGTTCGAGTTCGAGTTCGAGGTCCGCCAAGGGCGACTCTCGCCGAAGCTCCTGCGGCCGCTCCACCCGCTCCACTACTCGGTGGTCGAAAACCTCGTGTTCAAGCTGACGACGCTGCCGCCGCTCGCGGTCGTGCTCGTGATCATCGGGCTGACGTTCCAGGTCCGATTCGCCACGCAGCCCTGGCACCTCGCGCTGTTCATCCCGAGCATCGCGCTCGCGGCCGCGCTCTCGTTCATGGTCGGCTGGGTGGTGGCGACGCTGGCGTTCTGGGTCCAACGCGTCCAGACGGCCAACACGCTCCTCCAGCGGACGTCGTTCATGCTGGCCGGCCAGATCGCACCGATCTCGCTCATGCCGCTCCCGCTCCAGGTGGCCGCGTACGCGCTGCCGTTCGCGTACATCCTTGCCGTCCCGACCGACATCCTGCGGGGCGGCCTGACGCTCGAGGCTGCGCTCGTGCAGATGGCCGGGCAGGGGGCGTGGCTCGCGGCCTCGTTCGTCGCGTTCACCGTCGTCTGGCGCGCGGGGCTGCGCCAGTACAGCGGGGTCGGGGCCTGATGCGGCGCTACCTCAGGATGTTCGCGGCCTTCGCGAGCACCGAGTTCCAGTTCGAGATGGAGTACCGGGTCAACTTCCTGCTCGTCCTCGTGGAGATGATCCTGGTCGTCGGGACGAGCGTCGGCGCGGTGCTCGTCATGTTCGGTCACACGAACACGCTGAACGGATGGACCCTTCCGCAGATGCTCGTCCTGCTCGGCGTCTACTACCTCGTCCAGGGCGCGACGAACCTCCTGTTCTCGCCGTCGTTCGAGCGGCTCATGGAGCACGTGCGCCTCGGGACGCTGGACTTCCATCTGCTGAAGCCGGCGAGCGTGCAGTTCATCGTCAGCACGCGGCACCTGCGGATCGTGCGGATCGCCGATCTGGCGCTGGGCGTCGTCGTCCTCGTGTTCGGCCTGGTCCAGATCGGGGCGGGCGTCAGCGCGAGCGAGGTGCTGCTCTTCATCCTGGCGCTCGGCTTCGGGATCATGCTCATCTACGCGCTGCTGCTCAGCCTGGTGACGCTCTCGTTCTGGTTCGTGCGGGTCGAGAACCTCCTCGCGGTGTTCTGGTCCTTCACCGATGCCGGCCGTTTCCCGGTCGACGTCTATCCCGGCTGGCTGCGGGTGACCCTGTCCACCGTCGTGCCGATCGGCATCGCGGTCACGGCTCCCTCTCAGGCCGTCGCCGGGCGGTTGGACGCCGCCGGGGTCGCGCTGCTGGGCGCGGGCGCGGTCCTGGCGCTCTGGATCGCCGGCGCGTTCTGGCGGCTCGGGCTGCGCTCGTACACCGGGGCGAGCGCGTAACGGCGCGCCGCGCCGCGCGTAGGCTTGAGTGAGATGGGATCACCGCTCAGCGTCGACCTGAACCTGCCCGAGGACCGCGTCGGCCCGCGACCGCGCCGGGCGAGCAAGCGGGTCTGGGTCGGTGGCGTGCCGATCGGTGACGGCGCCCCGATCGCCGTGCAGTCGATGTGCACGACGCTCACCCACGACGTCGACGCGACGATCCGTCAGATCGAGCGGCTGCAGGAGGCCGGCTGCGAGATCGTCCGGGTGGCCGTGCCCGACCGGCGTGGAGGTGAGGCCCTCAGGGAGGTCGTCCGGCGGAGCATCCTGCCGGTCGTCGCCGACATCCACTTCGACTACAAGCTCGCCCTCATGGCGCTCGAGGCACGCGTCCATAAGCTTCGCCTGAACCCCGGGAACATCCACAACAAGGACGGCGTGCGCGAGGTCGTGAAGCGCGCGAAGCTCCAGGGAACGCCGATCCGCATCGGCGTGAACTTCGGCTCCATCCCGGACAAGCAGCCGGGTGAGCTCAGAGATGACGCCCAGCGGATGGTCGATCTCGCGCTGAGCGAGGTGAAGATCCTCGAGGACCTCGACTTCGACGACATCGTGATCAGCGTCAAGGCGTTCGAGGTGCCGAAGATGATCGCCGCGTACCGCCGGCTGGCCAAGGCGGTGCCGTATCCACTCCACCTCGGGGTCACCGAGTCGGGGACGCTGCTGTCGGGCTCGGTCCGTTCGACCGCGGGCATGAGCGTCCTCCTGTACGAGGGCATCGGGGACACGATCCGCGTCTCGCTCTCCGAGGACCCGGTGATGGAGGTCAAGGCGGCGTTCGACATCTTGAAGTCGCTCGAGCTCCGCGACCAGGGCCTCACGCTCGTCGCGTGCCCGTCGTGCGGCCGTGCGGACATCGACCTCATCCCCCTCGCGAAGGTCGCGGAGGAGCGCCTACGCGCCCTCCCGGTGCCGATGAAGATCGCCGTCATGGGGTGCGAGGTGAACGGGCCGGGCGAGGCGAAGGACGCCGACGTCGGCATCGCCGGCGGAGTGGGGAAGGGCGCGATCTTCCGCAAGGGCAAGGTCGTCGGCGTGTACCCCGAGTCCGAGCTCATGGACGGGCTCCTCGCGGAGATCGACAAGATCCTCGTCGAGAATGGGAAGGAGCCGTACTCCGACAAGGCCCCGAAGCTCTCGCACGAGGGCCAGCTCACTCCCGGCCGATCGGTCCCCGCCGGCACGCGGGGATAGCCTCCGCCGTGGACGCCACCAGCGGCGTCGTCCACATCCGTCGCGCGACGATCGCGGACGTGGACTTCCGCGAGGTCGCCTTCTCCCGCTTCACACCCGACGGTTGCGTCTTCGTGAACTGCGACTTTGGCGGGATCGTCTTCGATCGCAAATGGCAGCCGCTCTTCTCGAGCCCGGTCCAGAGCGTGTTCCGGGACTGTCGCTTCGACGGGGCCGATCTGGTCAAGGCGGACCCCGGCCAGACGCGCTTCGAGCGCTGCAGCTTCGTCGATGCGCGCATCGAGAAATGGCAGTCGGCATGCGCGGAGTTCGTCGATTGCGTCTTCGCCGGTCCGCTCGTCCAGTGCCGGTTCTACGGGCGGCCGTGGGGCCTCGGGGCGCAGCACATCGATCCGAAGCGCGCGACGAACGAATTCCGCGGCAACGACTTCCGCCGTTCCGACCTCGTCGAGACGGTCTTCGTCCACGGGATCCGCATGGCCGAGCAGACCTGGCCCGATACGCCGGAGTGGATCCACCTCGACCGGTTCCACCAGCGGGCCCAGCGGGTGCGGGCCGCCGTGATCCGCTGGAAGGACCCCGAGCTCCGCCAGGCGGCCCTCTCGATGCTCGTCCGGCTGCAGACCCTCTACGGGGAGCAGACCGAGCTCGTCTGCCGCCGCTTCGATCCGCGGGCCAAGATCCCAGCAGAGGCACAGGCGCGCGTCTGGGAGGTCTTCGCGGCCGCCCTCTAGGTCGGGTTCCCGCGGTTTCCGGCGCTCGATCGGGTCAGCGCCCGGTCCGGCGGGCCGGTCCCGGATGGAGCCGCGCGTACCATTCGCCCGCGCCCCGCGTTTCCACGAGCGACACCAGCGCTGGACGCGCATGAAGGGGGAAGCCGATGTTCCGTACGGGGAGCAAGAACGACCCGGTCCCGGAGCAGTCTCCGCGAGAGAGCTGGGCTTCACAGGAGGGACCGATGCAGGAGCGGGCACGCCAGACCACGAGCGAGGGCGCACTGAACGCGCTTCTTGGCCGGGGCTCGGAGTTCGACGGCAAGCTGAGCTTCGAGGGGACCGTGCGGATCGACGGTACCTTCACCGGCGAGATCACCACGAACGACATGCTCATCGTGGGCGAAGGCGCGAAGGTCGCGGCGGACATCAGCTGCGGCGCCGTCGTCGTGCACGGCGACGTCACCGGGAACATCAAAGCGTCGAGCTCGGTCGAGCTCCACAAGCCGGCTCGGGTCAAGGGCGACATCTCGACCCCATCCCTCATGATCGACAAGGGCGTCGTGTTCGACGGCAGCTCGAAGATGGAGAGCGCGACGTCGAACCTGGTGACCCTCGGGCGGCGCGAGGAAGCGGCCGAGCTCTAGCTCATCACCGGCGCCTTTGGCGCCGTCCGCTGAAGGCTCCGCATCACCGGCGCCTGCGGCGCCGTCCGCTGAAGGCTCCGCATCACCGGCGCCTGCGGCGCCGTCCGCTGAGGGCTCCGCATCACCGGCGCCTTCGGCGCCGTCCGCTGAGAGCTCGAGCTAGCGGCGCGACTCCCGGTCGCGCTGCTCGCGCTCGTGCTGCAGGCGCCACTCATCGCGTGGCGTCTTGCCATGGTGCGGGCAGTTCTGCCAGCGGCACTTGTGCGCGGGCTGCCAGAGGATCGCGATGCCGAGCGCTGCGATCCCGAGGAGCTCCGCGAGAAGCTGCGCCGTCACCTGGTCGAGCTGCACGTCGCCTCCTGGTACGACGCGACCTTGCGCAAACCGTGCCACTCAGGCCGGGCCGAGCGCCGGGCGGGTGGACCGGCGTGCCCGATTCGTCACAATTCGCAGATGCGCCAGTCGCGGCTCTTCGGCCGGACCCTGCGGGACGCTCCGGCGGACGCGCAGACGCCGGGTCACCAGCTCATGCTCCGGGCCGCTATCGCGCGTCCGCTCGCGTCGGGCCTCTACACGTGGCTGCCGCTCGGCTTCCGCGTGGCGAAGAAGGTGGAGCAGATCATCCGGGAGGAGATGGACCGGATCGGCTGCCAGGAGATCGAGATGCCGGTCCTCACCCCGGCCGAGTACTGGCGCGAGACCGGCCGCTGGGATCTGCTCGAGCCGATCACGTTCCGGACCCGCGACCACAATGGCCGCGAGTTCATGCTCAGCTACACCCACGAGGAGCTGGTCACCCACCACGCGCGGAACGAGATCCTCTCGTACCGCCAGCTCCCGGTCATGGTCTACCACTTCCAATCGAAGGGCCGGGATGAGGCACGCCCGCGGGCGGGCCTGCTGCGAGCACGCGAATTCGTGATGAAGGACGCGTACTCCTTCGACGCCGACCAAGCGGGCCTCGAGCGCTCGTACGCGCTCCAGTACGACGCGTACACGCGCATCTTCCGGCGGCTCGGGCTCGACGCGGTGAGCGTCGAATCGGACACCGGGGCCATGGGTGGGGACGTCGCGCACGAGTTCCAGGTGCTCATCGACGCCGGGGAGGACTCGATCCTCATCTGCGAGAGCTGCGACTACCGCGCCAACCAGGAGCGCGCCGAACGGCGGCTCCCAGATGCGCCCGCGGCGACGGACGTCCCGCCGGCCGAGGAGGTGGCCACGCCGAGCGTGACCTCGATCGAGGCGCTCGGGACGTTCTTCGACGCGCCGGCGAACGCGTTCCTGAAGACGCTGCTCCTGCGCGCGGGCGACGAGGTCGTGGCGGTGATCCTGCCCGGCGATCGCGAGGCGAGCCACGCCAAGCTGCGCAAGCTCCTCGGCGTGATGGAGCTCACCTTCGCCGGCGACGCCGACTTCGTTCGGGCCGGCGGCGTCGCCGGCTACGTCGGCCCGCGCGGGCTCCACGCGCGCGTGGTCGTCGACACGAGCGTGGAGCGCCGTGGGTACATCGCGGGGGCGAACAAGCGCGACATCCACGTGAAGAACATCCTGCCGGGCCGGGATTTCCCGGACGCCGAGCGCGTCGACGTGCACGACGTCGTGGCCGGGGACGCCTGCCCGCGCGATGGCGGGCGGCTCGTGCTGCGCCGAGGTGTCGAGGTGGGCAACATCTTCGCGTTCGGCACGTACTACTCCGCGAAGATGGCCGGTGCGACCTTCCTCGCGGAGGACGGGACGCGGAAGCCATTCGTCGGCGGCTCGTACGGGATCGGCATCGGCCGTTCGGTGCAGACGATCATCGAGACGCACCACGACGACAAGGGGATCGTATGGCCGTTCCAGGTCGCGCCGTATGAGGTTCACGTGGTCGCGCTGCCGGTCAACGACGAGTCGGTCTGCCGTACGGCCGAGACGCTCGTCGCCGCGCTCGAAGGGAACGGGATCGAGGTCCTCTACGACGACCGCGAGGACTCCGCGGGGGTGAAGTTCGCCGACGCGGACCTCATCGGTATCCCGTTCCGGGTGACCGTGAGCCGCCGCTCGCTGCAGAACCAAGCGATCGAGCTGAAGTCGCGCGCCGGATCGGAGCTCGAGCTCGTGCCGAGCGACATCGCCGCCGAGCGCATCACCGACGTCGTGCGCCGCGCCCGCAGCGCCGCACCGTGAGCGACGGCCGCGCTTCGATGAGCGTCCGGTCCGCATGACGGGCGGCTGCGCCTCGTGAAGCAAGCGCGGCCGGTGGCGCCGATCGCGCGCGAGGAGGAGCGCTCGCTCGAAACGACCCTCCGGCCGCGCGCCCTCACTGACGACGAGTACATCAACCAGGACAAGGTCAAAGCGAACCTCCGGATCCTCGTCGCGGCCGCGAAGCAGCGCGGCGATCCGCTCGAGCATGTCGCGCTCTACGGCCCGCCCGGGGTGGGGAAGACGTCGCTCGCGAACGTCATCGCGCACGAGCTCGAACGGCCGATCCGCATCACCAGCGGTCCGGCGATCGAACGCGCCGGCGACCTCGCGGCGATCCTCACGAACCTCGAGCCCGGCTCGGTGCTGTTCGTGGACGAGGTGCACCGGTTGCCGCGGATCGTCGAGGAGGCGCTCTATCCGGCGATGGAGGACTTCCACCTCGACATCGTGCTCGGGAAGGGCCCTGGCGCCCGGACCCTGCGGCTCCCGCTTCCGCGCTTCACGCTCGTCGGGGCGACCACGCGCATCGGCCGGCTGAGCTCACCGCTGCGCGATCGCTTCGGGGCGACGTACCGGCTGGACCTCTTCACCCCCGAGTCGCTCGAGCGCGTCGTCCGGCGGTCGGCGAAGATCCTCGGTGTCGCGATCGAACCGGCGGCGGCGGTCGAGATCGCGCGGCGCTCGCGCGGTACGCCACGGATCGCGAACCGCTGGCTGAAACGGGTCCGCGACTTCGCCCAGGTCCGGCACGACGGCGCGGTCACGCTCCCGGTCGCGCAGGAGGCGCTCGCGGCGCTCGAGGTCGACGAGGCCGGCCTCGACGCCGTCGATCGCATGCTCCTGGGCGCGATCGTCGAGAAGTTCTCGGGCGGTCCGGTGGGCCTCGACACGCTCGCCGCGGCGGTGAGCGAGGACACCGAGACGATCGAGGACATGTACGAGCCGTACCTCCTGCAGGAGGGCTACTTGCAGCGGACGCCGCGGGGCCGGATCGCGACCGAGCGGGCCTACCGCCATCTCGGGCTCGCCGAACCGAAGCGGCCGGTCCTCTGGGACGAGCCGTCGTCCGCCTGATCGGCGTGCGCGTTCGGCCGTGCGGGAGCGTGGGACAATGGGACGATGGAACAACCTGAGACCGCCCGCGCCGCCTCCACCGAGCCGATCGTCTCGGAGGCCGAGAAGCAGGAGAAGATCCTCAACGCCCTCCAGGCCGTGCTCGACCCGGAGATCGGGCTCTCGGTGATCGACCTCGACCTCATCCGCGAGGTGTCGTTCGCCGGCGAGGAGGCCGAGGTCAAGATGGTGCTCACGACGCCGTTCTGTCCGTACGGGCCGATGCTGATCAACCAGATCCAGTCGGTGTCCGAGCAGGCGGCGGAGATGCCGGTGAAGGTCACGGTGCTGCCCGATCGCTGGGAAGCGCCGCCGTGGCTCCGCTGAGCTAGGCCTCCCGCGCCGGCCGCGCGGCCCCCTCGACCGCGCGCGAGAGCACGAACAGGACGTCCGACAGGCGGTTCAGCCAGGGCAGCAGGTGCGAGCCGTCAATGGCGCCGCTGTCGGCCAGCGCGACGACCCTTCGCTCGGCCCGGCGGGCGACCGCCCGGGCCTGGTCGAGCTGCGCCGAGAGGGCATCCTCGCCAGGGATGACGAAGCGGCCGGCGATGTCGACCGTCGCGCGCAGCGCCGCGGCGTGCTCCTCGAGCGCGGCGACCGCGGTCGCGTCGATGCGTTCCGGGAGCCGGCCGCGCTCCTCGGCCGCCGTACCGACCTCGGACATCGCCACGTACAGGCCGCGCTGGAGCTCGAGAAGTGTCTCCGCGACGGTGCCCTCGGCCGCCGCGCGCGCGACGCCGATCGCGGCCTGCGTCTCGTCGAGGTCCCCGAGCGCCTCGATGCGTGGATCCGTCTTGCGGATCCGGCCCGGTCCGAACAGCGACGTGTCGCCGCCGTCGCCGGTGCGCGTCGTGACGCGCGCGCCGCGTGCTGAGCGGGGCATCCGCAGAAGCATACGGACCACATCCCGCTGCTATGCTCGGCATACTTCCGGCGCGCTTCCGCCGGTCTCCTTGAGGAGGGTCACGTGCCGACAGGCGGTGGGGACGCGGGTCAGAAGAAGGCGAAGAAGAAGTCCAAGGCGCAGCTCGAAAAGGAGCTCAAGCGCAAGGGGCCGGGCTCACCGCTCGCGCCGATGACGTTCGAGGTCATCAAGCCCAAGCGCAAGGAACAGCTCTAACGGTGGCCGGGCCGAGCAAGGCCGTGCCGTTCTCGTCCCGCAGTGGCGACAGAGTGAGCGAGAAGTCGAAGGCGATCGACCAGGCCATCCTGCAGATCGAGAAGCAGTTCGGGAAGGGCTCGATCATGAAGCTCGGCGCGAACGCCGGGGAAGCGGTCGAGAGCATCCCGAGCGGCTCGCTCGCCCTCGATCTGGCGCTCGGCGTGGGCGGCTACCCGCGTGGCCGGGTCATCGAGATCTACGGCCCGGAGGCCTCGGGCAAGACGACCCTCGCCCTGCACGCCGTCGCGGCGGTCCAGCGGAATGGGGGCACGGCGGCGTTCATCGACGCGGAGCACGCGCTCGATGCCGGCTGGGCGCGGATCTGCGGCGTGAACACGGACGAGCTGCTCATCTCGCAGCCCGACAATGGCGAGCAGGCGCTCGAGATCGCGGACACCCTCGTGCGCAGCGGCGCCGTCGACCTCGTGGTCATCGACTCGGTCGCCGCGCTCGTGCCGAAGGCCGAGATCGAGGGCGAGATGGGCGACAGCCACATGGGCCTGCAGGCGCGGCTCATGAGCCAGGCGCTGCGCAAGATCACCGGCACCGTCTCGAAGACGAAGACGACGGTCATGTTCATCAACCAGCTGCGCGAACGCATCGGTGTGATGTTCGGATCGCCGGAAGTAACTACTGGCGGCAAGGCGCTGAAGTTCTATGCATCGATCCGGCTCGACGTGCGGCCGATCGAGCCGATCAAGAACGGCACCGACGTCATCGGGCGGCGCGTGAAGGTCAAGGTCGTGAAGAACAAGGTCGCGCCGCCGTTCCGCATCGCCGAGATGGAGATCCTCGCGGCGGAGGGCATCTCCCGCGAGGGTGGGCTCATCGACATGGGCATCGTCACCGGCGTCATGACGAAGTACGGCGCGTGGCTCAACTACGGCGAGCAGCGCCTCGGCCAGGGCCGCGAGAACGCGAAGCAGTTCCTGCGCGACCATCCCGACGTCGCGGCGGAGCTCGAGGGCAAGGTGCGCGAGAAGTCCGGCGCGCTGCCGGTCGGCGGGCCCGACGGTGAGGAGAGCTAAAGCCGATCCGACCCCGCCGTCACCCGAGACGGCGTACGACGTCGCGGTCCGCTATCTCGCGCAGCGCCCGCGCAGCGTCGCCGAGATCCGCCGCCATCTCCGCGGCAAGCGCTTCGACGACGCTGCCCAGGACCACGCGATCGACGCGCTCCGCGCGCAGCGCTACGTCGACGACGAGGACTTCGCCCGCTACTGGGTGGAGCAGCGCGAGCGCCGGCCGCGCGGCGAGCGAGCGCTCGTCAGCGAGCTTCTCGCGAAGGGCGTCGCGCGCGAGACCATCGACGTGGTGCTCGGCGAGGCGCCGCCCGACGCGGAGGTGCGCCGGGCCCGTGAGGCGGTCCGCCGCCCGCTCACGCGCTGGCTCACGCTGCCGGAGGCGGAGCGCAAGCGCCGGATCCACGCGCTGCTCGTCTCGCGCGGCTTCTCCTACGACACGATCGAGGAGGTGCTCGCGCGCCCGGAGGACGAGGCCGAGTAAGGCGGGCGGCGCCGGCCGACGTGCGCCGGATCCCCGCCGGTCCCGCGGCGGATCAGCCGGTCGCGAGCGGCTCGATCCGGGCGGCGAGGTCGAAGTCGGCCTTCGAGAGCCCGCCGACGGCGTGCGTGGTGAGGACGATCCGCACGGTCTTGTAGGCCTCGATGTGGATGTCCGGATGATGGTTCGCGGCGTTGGCCGCCTCGGCGACCCGGTTCGCGAAGCCCATGGCCGCCTTGAAGCCCTTGAACGTGAACGTCTTCGTGATCGTCTGGGCGTCGCGGCGCCAGCCCGCGCCGAGCTCCGCGAGGAGCGGTGCCAACGCGGTTTCGTCCAGGCGGTGTTCGCTCTCCGGTACGGTCACGGTGATATTCTCGTGAAACTCAACACTGTGAACTCTCGGCGCCTGGGGCACGCCGTCCCGGCGCCGCTCCGCGACACGGGGGCCCGCGCCCTCGCAACGGCGCCGGCTTCGCGTACGCGGAACACGGAAAGGATACTGGGAATGCCCGACACCCTCGTCGTAGGGCTCATTGCCCTCGTCGTCGGGGCGATCGTCGGCTTCGGGATCACCCTCCTCGCCCGGAACAGCGCGGCCTTCGCGAAGGAGGGCGCCGCGCGCGCGAACGCCGAGCGCCTCACCGCGGAGGCCCGGGCGAAGCAGAAGGAGATCATCCTCGAGGCGAAGGACGAGGCCCTGAAGGTGGCGAAAGCCGCCGAAGCCGAGAACCGCGAGCGCCGGTCCGAGCTCCAGCGGTACGAGAGCCGCCTGGACAAGAAGGACGAGCAGCTCGACACCCAGACGGCGGAGCTCGCCGACCGCGAGCGGCGGCTGTCCGAAAAGGAGAGCGGCCTGGAGACCGAGCGGACGAAGATCGTCCAGCTCCAGGAAGCGCAGCGGACCGAGCTCGCCCGCGTCGCGGCCCTCGGCCAGGACGAGGCCCGGGCGCTCCTCCTCGAGCGGGTCGAGGAGGAGATGCGCGACATCACGAACCGCAAGGTCCGCGAGCACGAGCTGGAGGCCCGTGAGCGGGCCGACGACCGGGCCCGGGCGATCATCACGATGGCCCTCCAGCGGTACGCCGCCGAGCACACCGCCGAGCACTCGGTGACCGCGGTCTCGCTCCCGAGCGACGACATGAAGGGCCGGATCATCGGCCGCGAGGGCCGCAACATCCGGGCCCTCGAGACCCTCACCGGGGTCGACGTGATCATCGACGACACGCCGGAAACGGTCGTCGTGTCCGGTTTCGACCCGATCCGCCGCGAGGTCGCGAAGCGGGCGCTCGAGCGCCTCCTCGTCGACGGGCGGATCCACCCGGCGCGGATCGAGGAGGCCGTCGCGAAGGCTCGCACCGAGATCGATCAGTCCGTCAAGGAGGCCGGCGAGGCGGCGATCTACGACGTGGGTATCGGCGCGCTGCATCCGGACCTCGTGAAGTTCCTCGGCCGCCTGCACTTCCGGACCTCGTTCGGGCAGAACGTCCTCAAGCATTCGATCGAGGTCGCGCATGTCGCCGGCATGCTCGCGGCCGAGACCGGCTACGACCAGCAAACGATGAAGCGCGCCGGGCTCCTGCACGACATCGGCAAGGCGATCGACCACGAGGTCGAAGGCCCGCACACGGTGATCGGCGGCGAGCTCCTGAAGCGGTACGGCTTCCCGCAGGCGGTGATCGACGGCGTGGTCGGCCACCACGGCGACGTCGAGCCGGTGACCCTCGTCGGGACGCTCATCTCCGCGGCCGACGCGATCAGCGCGGCCCGTCCAGGCGCACGGAGCGAGATCGTCTCGAACTACATCCAACGCCTCACCGAGCTCGAGAGCGTCGCGAACAGCTTCCCCGGCGTCGAGAAGTCCTTTGCCATCCAGGCCGGACGAGAGGTCAGGGTGATGGTCCGGCCCGGCGAGATCGACGACCTGAGCGCGGCGCGGCTCGCGCGGGACATGGCCCAGAAGATCCAGGAGACGCTCCAGTACCCGGGCCAGATCAAGATCACCGTCATCCGGGAGACGCGCGCCGTCGACTACGCGAAGTGATCCGTGCGCATCCTGTTCGTCGGTGACGTCGTCGGCCGTCCCGGCCGCGACGCGGTGACCGCGCTCCTCCCGGCCATCCGGGCGGAGCGCGGGATCGATCTCGCGATCGTGAACGGCGAGAACGCGGCCGGCGGTGCGGGCCTCACAGCGGACACCGCGCGCGAGATCCAGGCGGCGGGCGCGGATGTCGTGACGAACGGCAACCACGTCTGGGATCAGCGGCAGTTCGCGAAGGACATCGAAACGCTCGATTTCGCGCTGCGGCCGCTGAACCTGGCGCCGAACAATCCGGGCCGGGGATGGCTCGTCGCGAAGGGCGCGCTCGTCGTGAACGCGATCGGCCGGGTGTTCATGGCCGCCGCGGACGATCCGTTCCGCGCGCTCGATGAGCTCATCGATGGCCTGCCGGCGGACGCACCGAAGGTGCGGATCCTCGACTGGCACGCCGAAGCGACGAGCGAGAAGCTCGCGATGGGCTGGCACCTCGACGGGCGGTTTTCAGCCGTCGTCGGCAGCCACACCCATGTCCCGACGGCCGATGCGCGCATCCTGCCGCGGGGCACCGCCCTCGTCTGCGACACCGGGATGGTCGGCCCGCGCGACTCGGTCCTCGGGATGCGGCCGGACGTGATCGTCGAACGCTTCCGGACCGGGATGCCGAAACGCTTCGAGGTGGCCGACGGCGCGGTGGTCTTCAACAGCGTCGTCATCGACGTGGACGAGACGAGCGGCCGCGCGCGCTCGATCGAGCGCGTCGACCGCGTCATCGACAGATGAGCAGCGGCTTCCCGATCGACCTGCACACGCACTCGCTCCGTTCCGACGGCGCCTACTCGCCCGAAGCGCTGGTCGCGCGCGCGGCCCAGCGCGGCGTGCACGTCCAGGCGCTGTCCGACCACGACACGCTCTCCGGCGTCGCGGAAGCGATGGCCGCGGGCTCCCGGCTCGGCGTGCGGATCATCCCGGCGACCGAGCTCAACACCGAGTCCGAGTGGGGCGACGTCCACATCCTCGGGTACTTCCTCGATCCGGCCGATGCCGCGCTCGAGGACCGACTGCGGTGGCTTCGCGAGCATCGTGGCCGGCGGATCGAGCTCATGGTCGAGAAGCTGAACGCGCTCGGCTACGCCGTCTCGCTCGAGCGCGTGCTCGAGATCGCCCAGGGCGGCTCGCTCGGGCGTCCGCACCTCGCCCAGGCCCTGTTCGAGGCGGGCCACGTGCCGACGTATGACGCGGCGTTCGACACGCTCATCAACAAGTCGTCACCGGCATACGTCTCCCGCGTCGGCTTGACCCCGGTCGAAGCGGTTCGGCTCGTCGTCGAGCACGGCGGCGTGCCGTCGCTCGCGCATCCGGGCACGGCGTTCGACCTGCCGATGCTCGTGCCGCTCCTCGTCGCGGCGGGCCTCGCCGGGATCGAGGCCTACTACGGCGTGCACTCTCCGTCGGATACGGCCGCGTTCCTCCGCCTCGCGATCACGCACGGTCTCGTGCCGACCGGGGGTAGCGATTTCCACGGACGCGGCGAGCATGGCGCGGAACTCGGCGGCCTCTTCGTCCCGCCGGAGTCGATCGGCGCGCTCGAGGCGCGTCGACCGATGGCCTCCGCGGCTAGCATCTGATGCCGGTGGACGAAGACCGCTGATGGCGGGAGCGCTTCGCCCGGTCGTCGTCCTGATGACGCTCGCGACGGCCCTCTTCGTCGCGGACGCGCTCCTCGACGGCGTGTACCCCGGGGGACCGGCCTGGCTGAACCAGGCGTACCACGGCCTCGGCTGGATCGCGTACGCCTTCGCCGTGGTGAACCTCGGCATCACGGTCGCGGTCGCCCGAGGGAGCGAGCGGACGCTCGTCGCGCGGATCGCGCTGTCGGCGTTCTTCCTCGCGGAGCGCCCGCTCACCGCGTTCGTGCTCGGTCCCAAGCCGATGAGCTCGATCGTCGTGCACTTCGGCACCGCGGTCGTGGAGCTCGTCATCCTCATCAGCGCGCTCCAGCTCTGGCAGCTCGGCCGGAGCCTCGCGACCGACGACGTCGACGCTGCGCTCGCGATCGACGCGCCCGTGGCGGGCGCCGAAAGGCTTCACGCATCCGATGCGTCATCGGCCGGACCGACCGTCCGCATGGGCACGGCGTGGCTCATCGGTCTCCTCACGCTCGTGCTCGCGGCGGGGTTCGTCGCCGATGGGCTTCGCGCCGGCTTCAGCCCGGGCGGTCGCGACTGGGGGCTCTCCGGGGACGCCGCCGGCTGGGTCGTCTACCTCTTCGCGGTCGTGATCCTCACGCTCGCGGCGCGCGCGGTGCACGGCGGCCTCGCGCTCCGATTGCTCGTCGTCCTGGCGCTCATCTTCTTCATCGAGCGCGCCTTCAGCGCGTTCGCCATGCAGCTCCGCGATCCCGTCGCGCTGGCCCTCCATGGCGTCGCGGCATTCGTCGCGCTCGCCCTCGCCCTCGCGGCGGCCAGCGCGATCCGCGCCGGTGCCGAGGCGCCGATCGCCCCGGAGGAGGAATGACCCGTTCACCGAAGGACGCGGCGGGGCTGCTCGTCGCCCAGGTCGGGCGCGTGGTCATCGGGAGATCCGAGGCCGTCGAGCAGCTCTTCGCCGCGCTCCTGGTGGAAGGCCACGTCCTGCTGGACGACGTGCCCGGGGTGGGGAAGACGACGCTCGCCCGAGCTCTCGCGCGATCGCTCGCGCTCGACTTCCGGCGCATCCAGTGCACGCCCGATCTCGTGCCGTCGGATGTGACCGGCGTGTCGGTCTTCGACGAGCGGCAGGGCCGTTTCGAGTACCGGGCGGGGCCATTGATGGCGAACATCGTCCTCGTCGACGAGATCAACCGCGCCACGCCGCGGGCCCAATCGAGCCTGCTCGAGGCGATGCAGGAGCGGCAGGTGACGGTCGACGAGCTGACCCACAAGCTGCCGGATCCGTTCTTCGTCATCGCGACGCAGAACCCGATCGAGCTCGAGGGCACGTTCCCGCTGCCCGAGGCGCAGCTCGATCGGTTCCTCATCCTGCTCAATCTCGGCTATCCGGGGATCGAGGAGGAGGACGAGATCCTGCGCGTCCATGGACCGGGCACGATCGCCGCCGAGTCGCTCGAGCCACTGTTCGATCGATCCGAGCTGGCCGACCTGCGTGACGCCGTGCGCGCGGTGCGGGTGAGCGACGCCGTCCGCCGGTACATCGTCGACGTCGTGCGCGCGACCCGGACGCAGCCCGGCGTCGAGCTCGGCGCGAGCCCACGCGCGGCGCTCGCGCTCTTTCGCGCCGCGCAGGCCCATGCGGCGATCCGCGGCCGCGATCACGTGCTGCCGGACGACGTGAAGCGGCAGGCGCCCGCGGTCCTTCGGCATCGCCTGTTCCTCGACGCCGACGCGCAGATGCGCGGCCGGACGGCGGTCGCGGTGGTCACGGACGTGCTCGCTCGAGCCCCGGTACCGGCGGAAGAGCCGCGCCCGGTCGCATGACCGGCGCGAGCATCGGCGGCTTTCCCTGGCCGCTGTGCTTCGGCCTGCTCGCGTTCGCCGCCGTCACGCGTTCGCCGGTCCTCCTCATCGCCGCGGGCGCGGCGTTCGCGGGCTGGGGCGTGAGCGCGTTCACGACACGCGTGGCCCTCCGCGGTGTCACGGTCGATTGCGAGGCGGAGCCCGCGCGGCTCGTTGCCGGTGAGACGTTCACCGCGCGGCTCGTTGTGACGAATCGGAAGGCCCTGCCGATGCCCTGGCTCGAGCTGCGCCTCGATCTCCCCGAGGGCATCGAACCTGAGCCCTCCTCCCCGGGCACGGCGCGCGGATCCGTCCGCGCCGGGTTCTCGCCGCGCTCGCGCGAGCGCGTCACGCTCGCCTTCCCGCTCCGCGCTGCCCGGCGCGGCGCCCATGCGCTCGGGCCGATCCGCGTCCGGAGCGGCGACTGGCTCGGCTTCACGCAGGTGGAAACGACGGTCCCGTGCGGTCTGACCGTGGTCGCCTATCCACCGCCACTGTCCGTCGTGGACCGGCATCGTCCGTCGCTCCGACCGCTCGCCGAGACGGCGACGAAGCGCGGGCTGCTGCCCGACCCGGTCCGGTTCCGCGGGGTGCGCGAACATCGCTCGGGCGACCCGCGGAAGGAGATCCACTGGAAGGCGTCAGCGCGGCTCCGCAGCCTCCAGACGAAGCTCTACGAGCCGGCGACGAGCCTCGACGCGATCTTCCTGCTGAACGTCGCGACGTACGAGCAGTACTGGATCCAAGCCGACCCCGAAGCGACCGAGATCGTGATCTCCGCGACGGCCGAGCTCGTGCGGATCGCCGCGGAGAGCGGCCGCCAGATCGGGCTCCTGACGAACGGGCTCGACAACGTCACGCACGAGCCGCCGCGGTCGTCGCTCGGTCGGGGCCCGCGCCCGCTCAGGCGCTCGCTCGAGATCCTCGCCCGGCTGGGCCCCTACGCATCCGCCGCGCCGGAGACCGTGTTCCTGCGCGAGCGCGGGCGACTGCCATGGGGGGCGACGATCGTCTGCGTGACCCCACGCCTCGCGACGCCGCTCGCGGGAGCGCTGCTGGCCCTGCGCCGCGCGCACCATCGCGTGCTCGCGCTCACGATCGAGGAGCCGGACCCGGCGGTCACCGTCCGGCTTCGCGCGAGTGACGTCGCGCTCGACGCGCTTCGCCGCGGAGCTTTTCGTGCGGCGAGCTAGCCCGGCGACGGCGGCGCTCGTGCTGCTCGCGGCGCGCTGCGTGCTCGAGGGCCTCACCTTCGCGGCCGTGCTCGCGGTCGCACAGGTGGTGACCGCCGGGGACCGCTCGATCCCGCTCGTCCCGTCGGCGCTCGCGCTCGCCGGCGCGGGCCTGTTCCTCGCGACGGTGCTGCGCGAGGCGCGCGCCGCGCGCCAGAACACCGCCATCGCCGTCGGAGCGATGGTCGCGGGTGCGATCTTCGGCGTGGTGCAGTCGCCCGCACATCCGGACGCGCTCATCATCTTCAGCCGGATCCTGGTCTTCGCGATCGTTGCCGAGGGGTTCGCCTGGCGCGCGCTCGAGGTCGCGCGGGTGCTCATCGCCTGGCGCGCCGCCCGCGACGCGACGCTCGTCGCGATCGGGTCCGTCATCGTCGCTTCGATCCTGCCCGGACCGATCGACCGAGCGGCGCTCACGACGATCGGCCTCGCGGCGATCGCCGCGGGCGGCGTCGCGCTGTCGGTATCGCGCTCGGCCGAGGAGCTGGCCCTCGCCGCCGGCGAAGGGCGGGGCGAGGCCGGTGGCGGGACGGCCCCCGGCACGGCCATCGTCCTCGCGGCGTTCGCGATGGCCGGTGCGTTCCTGGTGCCCGCGGCGACCGATGCGCTCGGCCGGCTCGGCGACGCGGCCTGGCCCGCGCTGTCGCGGGTCCTGTTCGTCCTCCTGCTGCCGCTCGGCTACGTCGCTGCGTTCCTGGTCGAGGTCTTCGGCGCGCTGCTGCGCGGCATGCGCTTCCAGGGCCCCAGCCCGCCGCTCCAGCCGCTCACACCGGAAGAGGAAGCCCAGGCGATGCGGCAGATCGAAGCGGCGCGGCCGTTCGTCGTCGGTGCGGTCGAGGTGGTCATCGCGATCATCGCGCTGCTCTTCCTCGCGATCCTCATCGAGCGGATGACCCGCGAGCGGCGGCTCGCGCTTCCGGCCGGGGTCACGCTCGCGCGGGAGGCGGCCGACGGGGACGGCCTCGGCGGCCTGATCGCCTCGCTGCTGCCGCGGCGGCGCAGGCGGCCGCGCGCGCCGCGCGACGATGGCACCCCCGCGGGGGCGCTGCGCGCCCTGTACTGGCGGTTCCTCGCGCGCGCCGACGCGGCTGGGCTGGGCTGGCGCGCGACCGGGGAGACGCCGGCCGAGCATCTCGCGCGCGTCCGAGAGCGCGAGCCACGGTACGGTGAGGCGGAGGTGATCGTGCGCGCGTTCGAGCGCCTGCGCTACGCGGAGCGCGCGCCGGACGCCGAGACGCTCGCCGCCTCGCGTCGCGCGCTCGCGGCCATCGACAAGCCCGGGTGAAGGTCATAGCGATCGTCGGCCCGACCGCGTCCGGGAAGAGCGCGCTCGCCCTGCGTGCGGCGGAGCGATCGGACGGCGAGATCGTCTCGGCGGACTCACGTCAGGTCTATCGCGGCATGGACGTCGGGACGGCGAAGCCGACGCTCGAGGAGCGGCGGCGTGTTCCGCATCACTGCATCGACCTCGTGGACCCGGGGATGCCGTACGACGTCGCGCGGTTCCAGGTCGACGCCCGCTCGGCGCTTGGGCAGATCGCGGCCCGCGGACGCAACGCCTACGTCGTCGGCGGGACGGGCCTCTACGTGCGGGCGCTGCTCGACGGGCTCGGGTTCGATGCCGTGCCGACCGACCCGGACCTGCGGTCCCGGCTCGAAACGCGGGCCCGCAACGAGGGCGGCGCGGCGCTCCATCGCGAGCTCGCGGGCATCGATGCCGCAGCGGCGGCGCGGGTCGATGCGCGCAACGTGCGCCGGGTCGTGCGCTACCTCGAGATCGCGACGCTCATGGGGCACGTCCCGATGGAACGATCCCTACCCGTCCCGGCATATCGGATCGGGCTCGATCCGCCGCGCGGGTGGCTCGATGCCGCGATCGTCGCACGCGTCCGGCGGATGGTGGCCGATGGGGTCATCGAGGAGACGCGACGGCTCGTCGAGCGTGGCCTCGATCCGCGGTCACCGAGCATGACCGCACACGGCTACGCGCACTGGGCGGCCCACCTGCGGGGTGAGCTGTCGCTCGACGATGCGAGCGCCGCGACGGCGCGCGACGTGCGGGCCTATTCGCGTCGGCAGATGACGTGGTTCCGAAAGGATCCGTCGATCGACTGGGTCGATCCGACGGTGACCGATCCGCTCCCGCTCCTCGAGCGCGCCGCCGCGTGAGGCGCGGTGTTGCGAGCGTTACGGTCCGCGCGCCGATCACCGATGGCACACTCGCGCCGTGAGCGTCGACACCGCGTTGCCGCGCGAGCGGGCGTATCTCATCGGCCTCGAACGGGCCGGCACGGTGCTCGACGCCGACGACTCCCTCGACGAGCTCGCCACGCTCGTGAGCGCCGCGGGCGCGCTGGTCGTCGGGCGTACGAAGCAGCGCCGGCGCGCTCCGGACGCCAACACCTGGATGGGGAAGGGCAAGGTCGAGGAGGTCGTCGCCGAGCGCGCGCGCACGGCCGCCGACCTCGTCGTGTGCGACGAGGAGCTGTCGCCGACCCAGCAACGCAACCTCGAGAAGGCGCTCGATGCGCGCGTCATCGACCGTTCGGCCGTGATCCTCGATATCTTCGCGAAGCGCGCCCGTTCGCGCGAAGGCCAGCTGCAGGTCGAGCTCGCGCAGCTCGAATATCGCCTGCCGCGCCTGTCCGGGGTCGGGCGCGAGATGTCACGACTCGGCGGCGGCATCAATACGCGCGGCCCCGGCGAGACGAAGCTCGAGAGCGATCGTCAGGTCATCCGCCGTCGGATCCATGATCTCAAGGAGCGCCTGGCGACCGTCGCCGAGCAGCGCGAGCGGAGCCGGCGCTCGCGAGCGAAGGACGGCTTCTTCCTCGCGGCGCTCGTCGGCTACACGAACGTCGGCAAGTCGACGCTCCTGAACGCGCTCGCGGGGGCGGACGTCCTGGTCGCGGACCAGCCGTTCGCCACGCTCGACCCGACCACGCGCCGGGCCGATCTCGGCAACGGGACGACCGTCCTCCTGTCGGACACCGTGGGCTTCGTCAACAAGCTACCGCCCACACTCGTCGCCGCCTTCAGTGCGACGCTCGAGGAGCTGGCCGATGCCGATCTGCTGCTGCATGTCGTCGACGCCACGCACCCGAACCTCCACGAGCGGATCCGGGTGGTCAACGCGACGCTCGCCTCGCTCGACCTCGGCAGGCGAGACCGTCTCCTCGTCTTGAACAAGAGCGACGCGCTGACCGGAGCGGAGGGCGACGCCCTCCGCGAGGCTCTGGGAGCGGAATTCCCCGACGCGGTCTTCGTGTCCGCCCGTACCCGTGCCGGCCTCGACGAGCTGCGGGCACGACTCGCGCGGGCGGCCGCGGCGGGCTGGACGAGCGTGCGGCTCACGCTGCCGTACGAGAGCGGCGGCGCGATGCTGCAGCGGATCCGTGAGCGCGGTGCGCTGCGCAGCGAGGCATATTCCGATCGCGGGATCGACATCGAGGCCGAGGTACCGGCCGACCTCGCGGCCGAGCTGCGTTCCGCCGGGCGCCGCCGCTAGCGTGGCGGAGGCCTCGACCGCCCCGGACCTCAGCTATCGCGCGCTGCTCGCGGTCCCGCGGTTCGGACGGCTCGTCGGTGCCACGCTCCTCGTGCGCGCGGCCGCGTCGATGTGGCAGCTCGCCCTGGTGCTCTTCGTGCTCGAGCGCTACGGGTCGCCCACGCTCGCGGGCCTCAGCGTCTTCCTGAGCATCGCTCCGGGCATCGTCCTGAGCCCGCTCGCCGGAGCGATGCTCGATCGATACGGCCGCGTGCGGCTCATGGTCGCCGACTACGGCGTCTCGGCGATCGCCCTGCTGGGCATCGTCGTCCTTGCGCGGCTCGGCGCGCCGTTCGCGCTCGTGCTCGGCTGCGTCGTCGTGAGCTCCATGCTCACGCCGCTCGGGGCCAGCGGCTCGCGATCGCTGATGCCCCTCGTCGTCCCGCGCCAGCTCTGGGACCGCGCGAACGCGATCGACAGCATGGGCTACACGCTCACCGCGATCGTGGCGCCGCCGCTCGCCGGGGCGATCGTGGCGTTCAGCTCGCCCGAGGCCGCGATCGCCGTGACCGCCGGCGTGTACCTCGTCGGCGCGCTCGCGCTCGCGGGCGTCGGCGAAGTGCTCGTGCCGCGACGACGCATGGGCCCCCTGCTCGTCGAGGCGGGCGCCGGGGTCGGCTATGTGCTCCGCCATCCGAGCCTGCGCGGCCTCGCGGCCGGCATCTCGGTGATGAACCTCGGGCAGGGGATCCTCCTCGTCGCGCTCCCGGTGCTCGCCTTCGACCGATTGCACGCCGACGCCACGCTCGTGGGCGGGCTGTGGGCGGTGATGGGCGCATCCGGCCTCGTCACCGGCCTCCTCGTCGGCCGGTGGGGAAGCAGCGGCCGCGAGCGCGGCCTGATGATCGCGGGCATGGTCGGCGTCGGCGCCGGGCTCGCGATCCTCGCGATCGCGACGTCGGTCCCCGTCGTCGTCGCGAGCGTCGTGATCATCGGCGCGGCCACCGGGCCGACGGACATCGCGCTGTTCTCACTCCGCCAACGCGTCACCGACCCGGCGTGGTTCGGTCGCGCGTTCGCCGTCTCGATGCACCTCAACTATTCCGGTGTCCCGATCGGCTCGGCGATCTCCGGTCCGCTCCTCGCGCTCTCGATCACCGGGACGCTCGGCATCGCCGTCGCGTTCCTCGCACTTGCGGCCGGGCTGACCTACGTGCTCGTGCCGCCGAGCCGCGCTGCCGCTTGAACCAAGCCAGGCGCAGTTGGCCGGGGAGGGCCTGAACCCGCGCGGGCGTCGCGAAGACGGCGCTCCCACTGACGCTTGCCGTGGCTCCCAAATGGAGCCAGAATGTCTCCACGATGGGCAAAGGGACCGCGCGACGCAGGCCCCGCCTCCAGGTCGATGTGAGCGATGCGATCTGGAGCAGTGTGAAACAGACGGCGGACCGCTTCTTCCGTGGCGCCACGAGCGATGCGGTGGTCGCGGCCTTCGGCGCGTTTCGTTGGATGCTGGACCAGAAGCAGCAGGGCAAGCGAGTGATCGCGGTCGATGCAGACGCGCTACCTGAGCGCTACAGCGAGCCCGTACTCCCCGGAGTCGACGAGGCCCTGGCGAATGACCGCTGGACCTGGTTGATCGAGCAGCCGCACCCCTGGCGGCGACAGCTGTGGATCAAGGGCCGGCGGATGACCGCGGGTCAGCTTGTCGCGCACCTGCGGGGTAACGACTGGACGCCCGAGGAGACCGCCCGGCAGTTGCGGCTGCCGGTCGATGCGGTGCTGGAGGCGCAGCGTTACGTCGAGGCGAATGCCGCGCTCGTCGAGGCGGAAGCGATCGAGGAAGAGCGCGCCGCCAGACGGATGGTGACCACGCACCCACCGGAGGTCGTCGGTGCGCATCCTCGTTGACGAGAACCTCGACTCGGAGGACTTGATGGCCCGCCTGCGCAAGGCGGGCCATCACATTGAGACCCTGGCGAAAGCCCTGGACGACGCATCGATCTGGCAACACGCGCAGGCCAACGCGCTCGTCGTGCTCACGGCGAACCCTCCGGACTTCGAGTCGCTCGCCGCCGCGACGCCCGCGCACCACGGATCACTGCTGATCTACGGCGAGGGCCTACCACGAAAGCAGATGCGGCCGGCGGACATCGCCGAGGCGGTCGAGTTCGTGCGCACGATCTTTGGCGAGCACCTGGGTGGGCACGTACTGGATCTGAACGCCTGGAGGCGGCCGCGCGAATAGACGACTCGGATCGCCTCGACGTCGGGTCTGACCCTATGCTCGCGCCCGCGATGGCGCGGCTGGATCACGTGGTGATCAACGTCAGCGATCGTCGGCGCTCCGATGCCTTCTACCGCGACGTCATCGGCGCCGAGGTCGAGGAACGCGACGGACGCGCCTTCTACCGTGTCGGAGAACAGCAGCTGAACGTCCACGCGCCCGGCGTGAAGCCGGCGATGGTGGCGCGGATCCCGGTGGCGCCCGGGAACAGCGATCTGTGCTTCGAGTGGCCGGGGCCGATCAAGGAGGCCATCGTGCATCTCAAGCGCAGCGGCGTCGAGGTCGAGGCTGGACCGATGGGCCGCTACGGGGTGCGCGGCAGCGGGACGAGCGTGTACTTCCGCGATCCCGATGGGAGCCTGCTCGAGTTCATCTCTTACGAGCCGTAACCATGCGTGTGTGTCCCGCCTGCGGAACGATGCTTGACTACATTTGAAATTGGAGACGCATTCGACGGTGAAATACGGAGCATCGGAGCATCCGGAGCCAGAATTGCGTAACGGCGCGCCGGTCAACGGATCGCGTCCGGTGCGACGAATAGAGCGCCGCTACCTTCTTGTCTCGGTCTTGATGAGCACGGCAGGCGCCATCCTCGTGATGTGGAGCGTGCTCAACCTGAGGGTGCAGTCCCTCGCGATCGTGGCGATGGCTGTCGGCGTAGCGTTTTCAGTCTCGGCGGGCCTCGTACTCATCCGGGGCCGCAGACCCTGAGCCTCGCCGGACGGCTATCGAAGCTGAAGGGCGAACCGGAGCGCATCATCGAGGGAGCCGATCCGCACCTCGGAAAGACGTCCGATCCGGCGAGCGTGCCCGTGATCGCCACGACCGTTGCGCTGTCACGTCGGCCGCGGACACCGTTGCTTCGGCCGGAGCGCCGGCTCATCGAGCGCCTCGCTGAAGTGCTCCGCATTCCAGCGGAGCAGGGCGAGTTCGTCATCGCTGAGCGGCGTGCGCTCGTAGCCCGCGAAATAGGCCTCGACCTCTTCTACCTTCGTCCGGTTCCTCAGGTACTCGCTTGCCGCCTCCTGCAGCCACCTGCTGGGTTCCTTCTTGGCCGCCTTACGCGTGCTCGATCCGCCGATCGAGGTCATCGGGAAGGCTGTCCTTTTCGTCACTCTCCCGTGGTATCAGTGAAAGTAGTATTGAGTCGAATGGCCGCGCGGCGGTCGCCTAGCTGCGGCCGACGGTGATCGGCAGTCCCTCCTCGTTGCCCCACTCGTCCCACGACCCGTCGTACGTGCGGACGTCGTCGTGGCCGAGTGCGGTGAGCACGAGATGCGTGAACGCGGCGCGGACGCCGGCTTGGCAGTACGTGACCGTCGAGGTCTCGGGGCCAAAGCCCGCGTCGCTGTACATCTGCTCGAGCTCGTCCGGATCGCGGAGCGTCCAGTCGTCGCGCAGGGCGTCCTTCCAGAGGATGTTCACCGCTCCGGGGATGTGACCGCCGCGCTTCGCACGGACCTCGGCGCCGGTGTACTCGCTCTCGCGGCGCACATCGAGGAGCCACGGCTCGCCGGTATGGACGGCGGCGAGCACCTCGTCCTTCGTCGCCACGACGCCCTCCCGCGGCCGTGGGGTGAAGGTCGCGGCAAGAACCGGGACCTCGCCGGCCTCGACCGGCCTGCCCTCCTGCTCCCATTTCTGGATGCCGCCCTCCATGATCGCCATCGCGTCATGGCCGTTCCGGCGGAGGGCGAGCCACAGGCGCGCGGCGTGGTGCCCGCCCTCGGCGTCATACCCGATGACGAACGTGTCGTCGCCGATGCCGAGGCGGGACATGGCGGCGGCGAAGTCGGCCGGCGCCTGGAGCATGTGCGCCGGGTGACCGGACGGGGGTGGGGGAGCCGCGATGTCGCGCCGCCAGTCGCAGTGGACGGCGCCGGGGAGATGGCCGCGCAGGTAATCGGCGCGCGCGTGGCCCTCGAACCGGAACCGGCAGTCGACGATCCGCACGCGGGCATCTCCGAGCCGCGCGGCGACGTGGTCGGTCGAGATGAACAGCTCCGGGCGCGCGAATGCGCTCACCGCGACAATCTAACCGTGCTGCGCGGGAACCTCCGCCGCGGACTCGCGCTCGTCCGGCGGCGTACGCACCGCGGACCGGCCCTCGCGGTGCGCCTCTACGAGCGGCCGGGCTGCCACCTCTGCGAGGAGACGCATCGTGCCCTGCGGCGCATCGGCCTCGACCGGGCCCTAGCCATCGAGCGCGTCGACATCACGCGCGACGAGGCGCTCGAGCGCCGCTATCTCGTGCGCATCCCGGTGCTCGCTGTGGGCGCGGCGGAGCTCGACGCGGCGGGCCTCGACGATGCCGGCCTCGCCCGCTGGCTGGGCGATGTCGCGGACCGAGCGGCCCTCAGCTGATCGGCAGGATGAAACGCGTGTCCGTGCTCGCGATACCCTTCACGGCGCGGATCCGCATGACCGTCTGCGTGACCGCGGCGACGTCCGCCGCCTCGATCCGGCAGACGATGTCGGTCGGGCCGGCGAGGTAGAACACCTCCTTGACGCCCTCGCATCCATGGAGGTCCTTGTGCAGGGCCGCGATGTCCGTGCCTGCTCCGATCTGGGCCATGACGAGCGCTCCTTGCATGTCCGTGCCTCCCCGTTCGGCTGAACGCGCCGCCAAGACTACTCGCGCCGGGCTTGCCGGACCGCGGCGCGCTGCACGAGCGACGTGATGCCGATCCGCGCGGTGATCTTCGATCTCGGCGGCACGCTCATGGAGTGGCCGGAGTGGATGGAGCGCGCGCCAGAGAAATGGCGCGCCTCGTACTCGTACCTCGTCGCCGCGCGGCCCGGCAAGTGGCCGAATGAGACGGAGTTCGTCGCCGCGATGCGCGCGGCCGAGCTCGAGCACTGGCGGCTGGTCGATGAGGCGCAGGCGAGCACGACGCCCCTCGGGCTCGTCCGCGAGGGCTTCCGCCGGCTCGCGATCGAACCCACCGAGGACGCGGCGCTCGCCGTTCTCGATGGCTACGCGGCTTCCGCGACGGGCTGGGCGGAGGTGTACCCGACGAGCGCGACGACGCTCCTTGCGCTCCGCGGCGCGAAGTACCGGCTCGGGCTGCTCTCGAACACGTGGTGGGCCGCCGCCTGGCACGATGCCGACCTCGCGGCGCATGGGCTCGGCGATCTCTTCGACGTCGTCGTGTACACGAGCGACCTTCCGCGCTCGAAGCCGCACCCTTCCGCCTTCCGCCACGTCGCCGGACGACTCGACGTCGCGCCCGAGGAGTGCGTCATGATCGGCGACCGGCTCATCGACGACGTCGGCGGTGCGCTCGGTGTCGGGATGCGCGGGATCTGGAGGCGCAACGCGACCACGCCCACGCGCGACGACATCGATCCGACGGCGGTGATCGAGGGCGTCGAAGAGGTGCCGGCCATCCTCCGTCGCTGGGCGGACCTATCGGGATAATTGGCGCGGGGCTGGACTCGCATCTGCGGTCCGTGAAGACGAAAAGGGGGAGCGGCATGAACCTGAACGGTGTGTTGATCGGGTCGGAGAACGCCGAGCGGCTCAAGGACTACTACACGAAGCTCTTCGGGAAGCCGGGTTGGGATGAAGGTGGCTTCGTCGGATGGCAGATCGGCAGTGGCTCGGTGACCGTGGGGCCGCACGATCAGGTGAAGGGGAAGAACAGCGATCCGGGCCGGGTGATCTGGAACATCGAGACAGCCGATGTGAAACGCGACTTCGAACGGCTCAAGGCGGCCGGAGCGACGGTCGTGCGAGAGCCCTATCGGCCGGGCGAACCGGACGGCGGGCAAGAGATGTGGATCGGCACATTCGCGGATCCAGACAACAACTACTTTCAGCTGATGAGCGGCATGTCGCCGACCCCGTGAGGCTCGGCCGGTAGCTCGCGCCCGCGCACCGCATCGGCGTCGGCAGTGGCGCGGCCGCGAGCCCGATGGGCGCGCCGGCGGCCCGCGAACTGCATGGTTCGTTACCCGATCGCCACTATGATCGGCGGCGGAAGTGGGATGAGAACCAACTGGCGGCTGATCGGGGCCGGTGGGGTCGCCGTGCTCGCCTGCGCGCTGGCCTTGCGCCTGCCGTTCGGCGCCGCGTACCTCTGGGCGTGGGATTCGGTCCTGTACGCCCGGGCGATCGACGATTTCGCCGTCGATCTCGGCCGACCCCATCCGCCCGGGTACCTCTTGTACGTGCTCGT
>WNGF01001141.1_pt1 | contig 39241 bp, 29 predicted proteins | sample 5400641 | NCBI WGS metagenome assembly WNGF01 (sample SAMN13153371, study PRJNA577476) | soil metagenome | isolation source: 80 cm soil or saprolite under grassland replicate 2 | place: USA:California | collected 2016-06-15 | reverse complement strand
GCGTCGCCCCGACGGTGATCGCCAGGTCCGCATTACCCGGATCGTTGATCGTCAGCGACAGCCCCGACTTGGTCTGGCGTTGATTCTGGAGTGTAACCAGGCCGTACCCTGAGTTGCCGGCGGCGACTACGACGACGACTCCGGAACGCACCAGGCGATCGACCTCGTCACACAGCGGGCTGTGCCCGCACGCGAACCACTCGGCCAGGAATGGGTAGCCGATGCTCAGGTTGACCCCGTGTATGCGAGGCAGCTTGCTGCTGCTGCCGTTGACCTCCGTACGGATGTACTGGAGCGCCTCGACGATGGTCATCGATGAGCCTCGACCATTCTGGTCGAGCACCTTGAGACTCACCAGTTTGGTCAGCGGAGCCACCCCGGCGAGCCACTCGACGTCCTTCCGCGCCTCCTCCGTGCGGTCCTCGATGCGCCCGGTGGCGTCGACATCCGAGTTGGTGTCGGACTTTGTCTCTTCGTAGATGCGGAAGTCCGGTAATTCGCCCTCCTCGTGGAGGCGTCCGGCGATGATGCCGGCGACGTGCGTCCCGTGCCCGAAGTCGTCGGTCAAAGCCGCAGCGGCTGACTCTTCGGTTGTCGCATGCGCTGCAGCGAAGTCGCGATGCAGGAGGTTGACCTCTTCGCCACTCAGCGTCTCGAGCGACTTGAAGTGTGGATGGCAGGCGTCGATCCCGGAGTCGATGACAGCCCACACAATGTTCTTACCGCTCGCCGCGAACGACCGCTGCGCCGCGTCGGCTTTGATCGTCGAGACAGAGCGATAGATCAGCGGTTCCACCGGAAAGTCCGGCCAGATGCGGTAAATGGTGCGCTCGATCAGCGACTTTGCCCGAGCTTCACCGTCACTGATCTCGTCCACCACGGTATCGGCGTGGACGAGTTTCTGGACATCGTTCATCGACAGGTAGACGCGGATGTAGATATCTGAGACCGGCTTCGAAGGCCGCGCCCGACCATCGGTGACGGACTTCAGCAGCTCGTCGACCGCCTTCGCCGCCTCGGTGATGCCGCTCTTGTAACGCAGGTTTAGCTCGACCACGACAGGCACGGGCGTGTCCTGGTTGCCGCCAGCGGCCTTGTCGAGTAGACCCATGTCGTAAAGCTGTTGCAGGTCCTTCAACGGCTCGGCGACGACACTGTGCTGGAGTAATCGGTCGCGGGCGATCCGACGGTCCGCCGAACCCGAGGGCTCGATGGTCACGCAGGGCCTCCCCTGTTCGCGCCGACCAGATCGGCGGCAGCCAGCGCAGCCCAGGCCGTCTCGGGGTGGACGATATCACCGTGGGCTCCGGAGAAGCGGCTCTCGATGGTCTTGATCACATCTCTGCCATTCAGGTTGACGATAGCGCCGACCTTGAAGCCGTAGTCGTCTCCCACAACCTTGAACGGGAGACTCGTGGCGTCCACCGCCTGTCGCCCCGTCGTACCCAATAGCCCCCCAACGTTTCAGCACGTCCTCGAGAAACTGCCGCGTCTTGGCGCTGGCGCATGGCCGCGATTGGGTATGCCCGTCCAACCGCATAGTCGAACTCCGAGAACGATGCCACGAATGGGCCCTCCACCCGCTGCAGCATCCCCGCCAGAGCCCCGCCGCGGTTCGCATCGTGCGGCAGTCGATCGGCGAAGGCGTAGTGAGAAAACGCGCCCTGAAGTAGGAACACGGACTTGACCGGCTTCACCCCCGGGGGGAGACCGGCCAGCGCAAACGAGACCAGGCGTGCTCCGAAGCTGTGTCCCAACAGGTGTACCCGCACGTTCTGGTGCATCTTGGCGAGCCGTCCGAGCGCTGGACCGAGGCCCTCCTTACCCACGACGCCGGCTCGCTGCTTCATCTCGGCGTACGTGAGAAGGCGCAGGGCCTGCTTGGCGCCTGACCACAGTACGTCGAAGGCATCTCCTGGACCAAATGCCTGCGCGCCGCCTTCTTCGACCGTGGGCGGAGCCACCGCGGCCATACGCTCGAACACTTCCTTGGGCGGGTCCTCCAGCAGCCCGGCGTATTCGCCGTAATCCTCGGGCGCCTCGGTTGCGTCAGCCTGCATTGCGAACTGGCGCATCAGCTGCTGAAAGCGAGCCAGTTCTGCCTCACTCGCCGGCCGCTCGTTCAGGAGCTTTGCCATCTCGTCGAGCGCGGTCTGTTGCGCTTGCGATTTGAACACATTGCCGAGCTCGCGGACCGTAGTGGCGTCGGTCGGCGGCGGCGCGGCCGCGGCGCGGTCCAACACGCTCGCCGCGCCCCCGGTGTCGATCGTTGATTCCGCTGCAGCCTCTTCGTCTGCCCAGCGCATCGACGGCCAGATCACGCCGGCGGTACCAATCGTCGCCTGTCGCCGCAGTCCCCCATGCGCGCCCTCGAGTATGGTGCGCATCTCCTTGAAGAAGCGCTGGTAGAGGTCTCTCGCCGCCGCGCGGCTGTTGTTCCAGCCGTGCGAGAACACAAACACATCGGTCAGTTGTTGAACGCCAACGTCGGTCAGGAACTTGTCGAGCTGGTCGGGATCGACCGTCTGACCATCCTCATCGAAGTCCAGCTCCCAGTGCGGAAATCCTTCGAGTAACTCCATCGCGTCGCCTTCCCCCTCTTGCATCAGGCATGCTACGCGCCGAAGCCGGGAATCACGTCCCATCCGAGCAGCTCGATGGTGCGAGCGCCACCTGCGGTGGCACGTCGTCGAAGCTCGCGCGGCGAACACGTGGGTGACTCGACCTGCCTGGTAGCTCCAGGCAGCCGTTTGCCCAGCCAGCTTGGACAGCCGGGAGTTGACCCCGCCGTACCAGCCAGGCAGCCCGAACCGCCGAGAATGGATCGCACCTACCAGATTGGCACTCGTCCGTTGTTCGGCGGCAAGACTGCCCGAGTATTCCCTGACGCCGACAGAATTGGCGAGCGCTTCCAGCGTTTCGTTGGCGGCTACTCCGTCACCATGCCTCTGTTACACGCGAATTTACTGGTGCCAAGCCCGTCATGCTTCGCCGCCAGTGCACGGGCGACTTTATGTGGAATTGACGGCGGGCCCCTCTCGGCCGACCATCAGACACCAACGAAGAGGAGTAGGGCATGACCATTGTGTGTTGGGAGAAGTACCCATCAGTCGGGCGCCGCGAACGAACGGGGGAGTGGCTCGAGATGCAGGCAAACCTCGGTGTGGCCCCAAACACGATTGACGCGTATGGCCGGGCGCTCGATGAGTACCTTCGGTTTAGCAGCGCGGAAGGCATCCAGTTGTAGCTGCCGGTCGCGCGCACGTCGCACGCTGGATCAACGACCTTTTGCCAGCGCCCGAGCTCCGCAAGAGCATCAGCGGGGGATACTCTGGGCAGACCCAGACCGGGCTGGCTAACGCGACCATCCAGCAACGGCTGACGGCTGTCCGCCTCTTCTACGACCACCTCGTATTCGAAGGGATGCGTGATCAGAACCCTGTCGGCCGCGGTTCGTTCACGCCGAGCCGAGGGTTCGGCTCTGTGGGCAGGCACCCACAGGTCCGAGGCCCAGATTACTACTTCGTTAGGTGTTACGTAAATCCTGAGGTGTAAGCGATGCATTTGGCCCTGCAGGTCGGGCAATCGAATGGGCAGGGACGGGCCAGCCAGCACTGCATGGCACGTCGCAACGCCGGCAGCGTGCTGCGCAGCGCGACCCGGCCAACGGCAACCTGTACTGGAACGGCTGCTTCCGCGACTCCCGCTTGCCCGTTGGGCCACATGCCTCCCAGTGCTACCCCGTCGCCGGCATCGCCTGCGGCAACCGCCTGGCGGTGAGCCCGGATGGCAAGTCGGTCTACGTTGCCGCCGGGTCGGCCCTGGTCGCCTTTCGGCGCGACGCGGCCACGGGGTACCTGTACTGGGACGGCTGCGTCCGTGATCCGAACATACCGCTCAGCGGCTGCTACAGCAACGGCGTGCACGGTCTCGAATCAGGAACGGCGGGCGTTGCCGTGAGCGCCGACAACAGGTCGGTGTACGTAGCGTCCAACGGCCTCCACTCGAGCGTGAGCTCGCTCACCGTCTTCGATCGCGATCCGACGACCGGCTACATCTATTGGGCCGGCTGCTTCCGCGACTCGGGCGCGCTGAACGGCTGCACCAGGGCCCTCGGCCTGGACACCGCGAACAGCGTGACTTTTGGGCCCGGAGGACCGCTCGGTGTATGTCGCAACCGTGTACTTCAGCGGCCTGGTGCAGTTCACCCGAACGCGCTAACCCGCACCGACGCTAGGAGTTAGACGAGCTCCTGGAACGGCCTGTCATAGTCACCTGATCGGCTCCGGCACACGCCGATCGCCTGGTAGACAACAAGCACTTTTGGCCTTAGGGTATGTGGACCTCGGCGCTACATGCGCTGGGGTTCACCAACATATTCATCGGCCGACGATCGGCAAAGACGGGGACCGTGGATTCGGCGCGAGCGTTTCGGCTGCTCCTGACAGAGCTAAGGGTCCTGCGGGAGCAAGTCTCAGAGCTGCATACTGGTCTGTTGGGCGGGGCCAGTGGGAAGGCCCAGCCGACGTTGACCCCAGCTTCGCCGCACCTGGCGGCGGGGGCGCTGTATGGCACGCTGCTCGGGTCCTTCCGGCTCTACCGCGCGCAAGCCGAGGTCCCGCTCGGGGGCAGTCGCGTGGTGCTCGACTTGTGTCGCTACCTGGTGGCGCACGCCGGTCGGGTCGTTCCGCGCGAGGTGCTGCTCGAGCTGTTATGGCCCGAGCAAGCTCCCGCGGCACCGGCAACACACCGCCTGCACGTGGCCGTCAGCACCTTGCGGCACCTGCTCGATGAGCCACTTGCCGACCACAGCCTGCTGCTCATGGAAGATGAGGGCTATCGCATCGGGGCAGATTCCGTCGTCACCGACTGCGACTTGTTCGAGCTGCGCTACGACCATGCCAAAGCGTGTCTGGATCGACACAACGCCCCCGCCGCGGCCGAATCATTTCGCGATGCACTGGCGGTGTACGGCGGCGAGTATCTGGCCGACTCACCGTATGCCGAGTGGGCCCTGGGCCAGCGGGCGCATTTCGCCGAACGTCGACTGAACGCCCTCACGGCGCTGTGCGAATTCGCGACTGCCGAGGGCTCGCTGTTGGCCGTGATGGAGTACGCGCAAGCGATCCTGGCCGTGGACAACCTGCGCGAGCGGGCCCACCGACAGTTGATGCGAGCGCACTACCTGATGGGCCAACGCTCGTGCGCCATCCGTCAGTTTCGCGTGTGCGCCGACCTGCTCGAACAGGAACTCGGCACCGCGCCTTCGCTGCAAACGAAGAACCTCGTCGAGGCGATCATGAACGACGCCGAACTGCCGGGCGAAGTCCCTTTGTTCGCGTAGCGCGGACGACGACGCGTTGAGTGGCGGCTGAGTCTGGCTTGAGCCGGGCGTGATCGACGCGCGCTAGGGTGGCGCGCGGTGACACGCATCTCTCTGCTGGTCGGCATCGCACCCCATTCGGACATCACGCACGGCGTCTTGAGCATTTCCGAAGCGGAAAGCGCCGAGGTCCTCGCGGTCGAGCCCAACCTGTTCATGCTCACGCTGGAGCGGGAGCCCGGCGCGACGTATGCGCGCGGCGAGTTCCGTTCACTGCACACGCAAGCCAGGTACCCCATCCAGGGCAATGCCGCGCTCTTCGAGGCCCTGAGCGAGTACGTCGCCGGCCATCGCCCCACGTCCTGAAGGGAGCCGTTCTGTCATGCCGGTCACGCCCACCTATCCAGGCGTTTACATCCAGGAGGTGCCGAGCGGCGTTCGCACCATCACCGGCGTCGCCACGTCTATTGCCGCCTTTTTCGGCCGCGCCAGCAAGGGTCCGCTCAATACCGCTGTTCGGTGTCTTAGCCCCAGCGATTACGTGCGCGCGTTCGGCGCACCACAGCCGCAGAGTGACTTGTCGGCGAGTGTCATGCAGTTCTTCACCAATGGCGGCAGCGACTGCTACGTGGTGCGACTCGCCGATGGCACTGCGGCGCCGGCGTCGGTCACGCTGCACGCGCTGAGCGCGACGGCGGCCGCTGGCCCGTCGGTCTTGAACGTCACTGCCAAGTCGGCCGGCGTGTGGGGCAACGGCATACGTCTCGAAGTCGACTACCTGACCAACAATCCGGGCGAGACCTTCAACCTGCGCGCCGTCCAGGAGGAAGGTGGCCGAGAAGTCGCGCGCGAGTCGTTCGAAAACCTCTCAATGGACCCGAGCTCGCCGCGCTTTGCGCCTGCGTTCGTGACCCTGGGCTCGCAGTTGATTACAGTCGAACTCGACTCAACCCTCGACCCGACCACAGGCAGCTTCACTGGCTTTTCCGAGGCACGTCGCCCGCTCGGCGCAACGGCCGCGGCGGTGCGTGCAGCCATCGACGCGTTCATCAATACTGCCGGCCACTACAGCTTCGAGATCAGTGTTGACGGCTCGGACTACGCACCAGTCAGCCTGAGCACGCTGACGGCCGTGCCCGCTGGGACTGCGGCCATCGCCTCCGCAATTGCGGATCGGGCAAACGCTGCCCTCGCGGCGCTGGTACCGGCGCGGCGGGTGCTGGTCGCCCTGACCGCGGCGCCCGCGCCAAACAATCAGTTCTTCCTGCGCTTCACCGCCGATACACCCGGCGGCGACAACGCCTCGGTGCGGGTTCGACGCGCACCCAGCCACGACCTGGCTGCCGACCTGCTACTCGGCGCCGAGAATGGCGGCATCGAGCTCGCGCGCCGCAGCAACTTCCGGCCGGCGCCGAACGGAACTGTGCTGCGTCTGGACGACAACGGCGGCTCGTTGAACCGACTGAATGCGCTGACCGTTATTCCTGCCAACGGTCTGACGAACGTGCAGGTCGGCACCGAGGCCGCCATCGGGCTGGGCATGCTGAACACGACAGGAACGGACACCGATCCGTGGTTCATGGACGGCACCGCGGACGATCGCCGCGACGGCGTACGTCAGAAGATCGGGCTCATCGCCCGAGCAATCGCCAACGCACCTGGCAGCCGCTACACCGCCGAAGCGCACGGGTACCAGATCGTGATCCGCCCCAAAGACGGACCGCCCAACGAAACGACGGGCGACGTAACGTTCGCCGGTCCATCGGCGGCCACCGGCAATCAGTGGTTATCCAATACCCGTCAGTACCCACTCGGCGGCGCGCCCACCACCTTCGCGACAGGCGCTGCCGGTGGCCAGGACGGCGGCGCCCCCAGGTTCGCCAACTATGTTGGCGACCCGTCGCTGAAGACCGGCTTCAACGCCCTCGACCGAGTCGACATCTTCAACTTGATGATCTTGCCACGGGATGCCGATCTGACGGATGCGGAGCGCGGCCAGATCTGGGGCCCCGCCAGTGTGTACTGCCGCCAGCGGCGGGCGTTCCTGCTGGTCGATGCGCCGGACACGTGGACCGATGCGCAGGGACTGCCGGTCATTGTCCAGGACGTGTCGCCCGTGAACGCCCTGCGCGCGACAGTCGTCAAAGACTACTCAGCCGTCTTCTATCCCAAGATTCGCATCAACGACCGCGGTCTGGTACGCACGATGAGTCCAGGCGGTTCGCTGGCCGGATTGTTCGCTCGCACCGACGCCAGCCGTGGCGTTTGGAAGGCCCCCGCCGGTACGGAGGCCGACCTGCGCGGCATCCTCGGCCTGGATGTGCGACTCACGGACAACGAAAACGGGGTACTCAACAAGGTCGCCGTCAACTGCATGCGCAGCTTCATCTCGGGCTTCGTCTCGTGGGGCTCGCGGACAATGGACGGCGCGGACGACATCGGCTCCGAGTGGAAGTACATTGCCATTCGTCGACTGGCCCTGTATATCGAGGAATCGCTGTATCGCGGCACGCAATGGGTGGTTTTCGAACCGAATGACGAGCCATTGTGGGCCAACATCCGCCTCAATGTCGGCGTCTTCATGAATCGGCTGTTTCGCCAGGGAGCCTTCCAGGGCAGCACTCCGGACCAGGCCTATTACGTCAAATGCGATGCTGAAACCACGACACAGGCTGACCGAAACCTCGGCATCGTCAACATCGAAGTGGGCTTTGCGCCGCTGAAACCGGCCGAATTCGTGATCATCACCATCAAACAGATTGCCGGCGCGCTGCAGTAGCGACTCGGCCGAGCTACCAAAAGCGAGTGATAGACCATGGCTAGAGGATTCGTCGTCAACGCCAACCGATTCGATCCCTACAAGAACTTCAAGTTCCGCGTCCTGTGGGACGGCAAAACCGTCATGGGCGTCAGCAAAGTAGGTGCCCTCAAACGAACGACAGAAGTGGTTAAGCATCGTGAGGGCGGCGAGAACAGTACCGATCGAAAGTCGCCAGGGCGCACGACCTATGAAGCCGTGACGATGGAACGCGGGCTGACCCACGATCCGGAGTTCGAAAAATGGGCCAACATGGTGCACCAGTTCAGCGGCGACGCGGCGATGGACCTCGTCAACTATAAGAAGGATCTGACGCTGGAACTGCTGAACGAGAAGGGCCACGTCGCCAAACGTTACTTCCTCCATCGCTGTTGGGTCAGCGAGTTCACGTCGCTGCCAGACCTCGACGCCAACGCCAACGCCGTCGCCATCGAGAGCATCAAAATCGAACTGGAAGGTTTCGAGCGCGACGTCGCTACCAAAGAGCCTGACGAAGGATCGGCGGTTCCGCCTGCAGCGTAAACAGCCATGGGCATGCCTGTCTGGCGCGAGCTCGGTCGCGCCGAAGATCTGGACCTCGATTTCGAGCACGCCAGTCGAGCCTCTACCGTGTCGCGCCTGCTCGCGCAATGCGGAATGGATTCCGACGAGGCGATGGGCGAGGCGTGGGCCTGGCGGCTCACGCTTGGTTATCGCATTGGCGCAGTCGCGACTATCGTCGAGGCAACGCTCAACACCGCCACCCTGGACATTGTGCTGGAGTGCGCGGCGGAATCATGTCGCGCACCTTTCCAGGTTGCACTGCCGTTGGCCGCGCTGCGCGACCTCGGGGACGCGGCACAACGCCAACCGATCTTTGACGTGACCATCGAGGGAAGGGCGCCAGTGCGCGTCCACCGACCAACCGGTGATGACGTGCGGCGCTGGCAGGCGCACGACTACGCCTCAGTCGAGGCCGCTGAGTCAATCGTGCTGGAGTCGCTGGTCGACATGTTGGCACCACCGTTGGCAGACACGGAGATTACCGCGCTCAGCAGCGCCATCGAGGAAGCGGATCCACTGCCAAGCTTCGCAGTGAACTGTACGTGTCCAGAATGCGGTGCGGCCTGGAGCTACGACGTGGACCTTGAAAAGGTGCTGTGCGCGCGACTTGCCCAGCAACAGCGGGAGCTCATCGCGGAGGTGCACGCGCTGGCAGCGAGTTACGGCTGGAGTGAGCCCGAGGTCTTGCGTCTACCACCGTGGCGGAGACGGGCCTACCTGGAGCGCATCGGCACGGGGCCAGCGTGAGCTACTTCGCGCGACTGGTGGAGCACGCGCAGCTGCGAATTGGCGAGTCCCCGCGGGCTCGGGCTGCCGAGCCAATCCTTGACATTGTCGAGGTCGAGGCGATGCGAGAGGCAGGGCCGGACGTGGAGCAGTGGCCGAACGGGCACTCATCAGCTCCTCGGCCGGCGGCCGTCCCGGCTGTGCCTGGACCAGCTCCGGTACCCGTGGGCGTGGATTCCGTGCGGGAGACTATCGCGGTTGCCGAGGCAGCGTCGCCAGGCATGGACAGCGGGCCGACGCAGGCGCAGCTGGCAGTGCCGGAAACCTCTGAAACGCAGGTGCTGCGGCAGGTGTTGGAGTGGGTGCACGCGGCTGGCGAGTCGCCGATTGACTCACCCTCGAGCGAAGCACGGGCAGCGGCTGGCGAAACGCCAGTTCAGGAACGCTCGTTGTCGCTTCCGCGATCGGTCACGACAACCGATGTGCAGGCGCCACGCATGGTCGAAGGCGAGCACTTCGAGCAGCTCGCGGCGCGGGTCGTGGACTGGCAGCAGGCGCCGCGCGCGCAGACGCCGCGGTCCGCCTCCGCATCGAGGTCCATTGAGCCGAGTGCGCGATCGGTGAGCACGCCGATCATTGACCACATCGTCGAGATCTCCATCGGCGCAATCAACGTGCGTATCGAGCCGCCAACAGGCACGGAGCCGGCGTCGCGACCACAACCGACGCCAGGCCAGGCCTCCCCGGCGCCAGGCAGGCGCGAGCCCCCGCCACCGCCGCGTCTCGCACGCCATTACTTGCGTCCATGAGGTCCACATAGCGTATGGCGTTGGCAGACTCCGGACGGGCGATCGGCGCTGTGACCAAGCTCCTGCGCGAGCACCTGATTCGGCGTGGCTTCGCCGTGAGCGTCGGCAAACCCGAGGTGGCGGCAACCACTGACACCGCGGCGAAGGTCAACCTGTTCCTGTACGAAGCGACGTTCGACCCTAGCTTGCGCAACATTTCGCTGCACGGTGACCAGCCGGCACCACTGTGGCTCAGCCTGAAGTACCTGCTGACCGCGTTCGACGACGGTGAGTCCAGTGACAGCCCTGCCGCGCACGAGCTGCTTGGTCGTGGGTTGTCCGCGCTCCAGGATTTGAACTTCCTGGCGCTGGATGCTGGCGTGGCCACGGACGTGCGCCTGGCGCTGGAGAACAGCCCCGAACCACTCAAGATCACCTTCGAGCAGACACCTGCCGACCTGATCTCGAAGCTCATGCAGGGCACGGATGAGAAGTACCGCTTCTCTGTCGCATTCGAGGTACGCCCGGTCATGATCGCGCCCGGTGAGCCGCCGAGGTTCTCACTGTTGGTGGGCGTCGACTACACGCAAACGCCGCCAGCGATCATCGGTTTCGAAGGCGTGCAGCGCGCTGTGCTCGCTTCGCTGGGACCACGTCTGTCACTTGTCGATCCGCCGTCGTTCGAGCCTGGCGACGTCATCAACCTCCTGGGCGACGACCTCCATCTGGGCGGGCTGGAGTGCTGGCTGGCCAGCGTGCCTCTGTCGGTCATCGCGCAGCACGCGAATCGGATGACCGTGCGGGTCGAACGCCAGTTCAGCGCGCCCGCGACGGAGGGCCCGATTGCCGCTGGTGGGGTTCTGTCCGCGGGCGAGCATCCGCTGCAGGTGCGCCAGCTCTTGCCCGGCGGACGCTATCGCTCGAGCAACTTGCTCATCGGTCGTCTGCGCCCCGTGGTGAGCGGGGGCAGTGTGAGCGGCGCTGGCGCGCTGACCATTGTCGGCAACCTGCTCGGCACTCCCGACGACGATGTGCTCGTCGCGGTGCAGCAAGACGGCCGGGTGCTGCGTTTGCTCGAGGCCCCGCCTCCAACCGGTGCGCCGCCGGCGATGACACTGGTGCCGGCGCCAGATCAGAAGTCGCTGACCGTCAGTGGCTTCGCCGCGGCAATGGGGGCTGGCGAGTACCAGCTGGTGGTCCGCGTCAACGGTCAACAGGCACGCGTGAGTCCGGCGGTGGTCGTGTCATGACCGTCATGTCGGTCCAGCAACGTCAACCGCGGGTACCGCTGACATTCATGCCGCGCCTCGGCGTCGAGGATCCCGGCGCGGCGTACTGGCTGCGCCAGGTGACGCTGCGCTTGCGGCGCGAGGTGTGCTGGTTGTGGCGAGAGCGGGCGTTACTGGCAACAGATGGTCCGCTGCAGGCTGGAGCCGATGGCGGGCTACCGCCGTTCGTCGAGCGGCTTGGGGAGGTACTGGACCTGGCGCGGTACGACGAGGAGAAGCACGCCTTCTTCGTCACCGATGACACGGCGGCATACCTGTCGCGGCTGATCGCCGCGCCGCCGCCCAGGAATCGGCGAGCCGAAACGCCGGTACGAGGCGGTTTTGCATGGGTTGCGCGCACGCTCGATCTGGAACCTGTCGACTGCTTCGTGCTCGGGCTGGCACTGGCTGCCGCGGTCGACAGCGCTGTCGGCAGCGTGTTCGCCGCGTGCTTGAACGATCCTTCCGGGACACACGCGACACCCGCGCTGGCGCAGCGGCTATGGGACAGACCGCAAGCTCTGGCATCACTGCTCGACCCCACGCACCGACTGGTGCGTTATGGACTCCTCGCGCACTCCAGTGATTGGGACGCGCGACTGATCGTGCCGTCGCTGGTGGCACAGCAGCTTGTGTTTCCTACATCCGTGCCGGCTGCGCTCGCGGACCTGCCACCACCAACCGACGCCCTCGCGCCGACTGATCTGGAGCTAGTTGTGGCACGGTTGGCCACCGCGCCGGCGGACCGCGCGGTAGTGGTGCCGATTCACGGTGTACCGGATGCACCCCTGGCGGCGGCAGCGGCGCGCGTGGCCAACGCGCTGGGTTGTGCGAGCGTACAGCCAGCTTTGGGTGTGCGTGCCGCCGATCTGCCCGCACTGGCAACGCTCAGCTGGCTCCGGTCAGCGGTGTTGTACGTGCCGTTCGATCTCCTTGCGCAGGGATTCGAGGGCAGCGATGCGGCACTCACTCCGCCGCTGCCCGGGCTGCCAGCGCCGCTGCTGGTCGGAATCGATCGGCCCGCTTCAGCGCAGCGTTTCGCAGTCGCTTGCACCCTGCCGCCCCTCCAGGTGCCTGCACTCGACTACCATCAGCGCCTGAAAGCGTGGCGGTCAGGTATGGCCGCGGAGCTCGCCGGGCACTCCGGCACGCTGGACGAAACTCTCCAGGAATGCGCACGCCGCTTTCGCTACGAGGAGCCAGCGATTGCGCGGTTATGTCAGGTGCTCAATGCGCTCGGACGCCCGGTCGAGCATCAGGACGTGTTCGACGTATGCCGAGCTGACGTCGAGCTTGGCGACCTGGCGCAAGCTGTCGTCCCGCGCTTCACTTTGGCCGACCTGATGCTGCCCCACAAGCAGACGCAGCAGGTCGACGAGTTGATTCAGAGCGTCCAGGCGCTGACGACCGTTCACTACGAGTGGGGCACCGCCCGTGCCTGGAACGAAAGCGGTCTGTCTGCCCTGTTCGCAGGCCCGCCCGGCACCGGCAAGACCATGGCGGCGGAGGTCATTGCGACCACCGCCGGCATGCCGCTGTTTCGCATCGACCTGTCGCAAGTTGTCAACAAGTATGTCGGTGAAACCGAGAAAAACCTGCGCCGCTTGTTCGATGCCGCCGACATTGCCGACGTGGTGTTGTTCTTCGACGAGGCTGACGCACTATTCGGCAAGCGCACCGAAGTCAAAGATGCGCACGATCGCTACGCCAACCTGGAGGTCAGCTATCTGTTGGAGCGCATGGAGCGGTTCCGTGGCCTGGCCATCCTGGCAACCAACCGCAAAAAGGACCTGGATGAGGCGTTCATGCGCCGCCTGCGGTTTGTCATCGACTTCCCGCTGCCCAGCGCGCGCGAACGCCTGCGCATCTGGCGCAGCGTCGTGCCTGCCGAAGTCAATACTGGTGACCTCGACTTCGATTTTCTTGCCGAGCGCTTCGCGCTGGCAGGCGGCCACATTCGAGCGATCGTGTTCCAGGCCTGCCTCCAGAGCGCACGCCGCGGCCAGGCTCGGCGCCTGGAGATGGCGGTTGTGCTACGGGCAGTCGCGCGCGAATTGGACAAGCTCGGTCGGGCAATCAGCCTCGAGCAATTCGCGCCCTACCCCAATCCACTCGAGGACTGACATGCCGTCCGTGCGTATCGATCAGCTCCACATTACGGTCGCGAACGGCGACCCGGCTAGCGTGCGCCATGCCTTGAGCGAGCTGCCCGCCGTGCTCGCCGCCGAGCTCCGCCAACCCGGCAGCGCCACCTCCACCAATCCGATCGCGCGAGAAATCGCACAGCAGGTAGCCACGGCGATCCGCCGCCGGATCGAGGTGGTCTGAGCACAACATGCCCTACTTACTGCGCGGCGCACTCATCGAGTACGGGAGTGGACTGATCGGACCCATTCCGAACATCGTCATATTCCAGTTCAACCCCGAGTCTTTGATCCGCAACCTGAAAATCCCGGAGCGTCCAACGGGCGCCACCGCCCGCGAGCGAACCCAATCAGGGGAAAAGACGTTTGAAACCATCTCGCTCAAGGCGCACTTCAGCGCGGCAGACCTGCTCAATGACGACAAGTTCCTGGCGCACAAGTTCGGCATTGGGCCACAGCTGAGTGCGCTGGAAAAGATGGTGCAACCGAGTCACGAGCTGGGCGGACTACTCGGCAAGGCCATCGACAAAGTAGCCGGACTGCTCGGCGGTGGCGGACAAGACGCGCCGACACAGGCCATCCCCCGCGAGCAGTTCCCGAAAATCCTGTTCATCTGGGGGCTCACACGAATCGTGCCGGTGACCGTCGATTCGATGCGCATCACGGAACTGGAGTACGACCACCTGCTCAATCCACTGCGCGCCGAAGTGGACATGGAGCTCACCGTCGGCGCGGTCGATAGCTGCTCGAACGACATGCTGGCCAAAGGTGCTCTCGAGTACACGACCATCGCCAAAGAGGCGATGGCCATGGCCAATCTGGCGAACACCGCCGAGCAGATTGTGGAGCTGATCCCGTTCTAGGCCGAAGGAAAACCTGCTGATGCTGCTCGACAGTTCCCGGTACGCCAAAGTTGCACTGGACGAGGTCCGCACTCGTGACGGTCGGAGCGTCGTTGCGCTGCGCCTGCGGCGTCTGCCGGCAGTCACTGGCGACCCGCATGTGGTGCGCGATGACGAGCACCTGGATGCACTGGCGCATGAGCAATACGGTGACGGGGCGCGCTTCTGGCACATCGCCGACGCCAACACGGAGCTGCAGGCGGGGGAGCTCCTGGCGGAGACGGGTCGGACTATCGGGGTACCGCGCGACTGATGCCTGGACTTGCCTTCCGCATGTTCTTCGGAGATCAGGCGGCGACGCAGGATGAGCTGGCGCACGTCGAGGAGGCAGTCGTCGAACAGGCGACGGACATGGCCTGGGAAGCCCGCATCCGCATGATCATGTGCCTCGACGACAATGGGCACTGGCAGCACCCGCCACAGGAGTTCGCGCAACCGTTCTCGCGCGTCCGACTGGAGTTGCGCGTGACCGACTCTTTCGTGCCACTCATCGACGGGCCTGTGGCCTCGTACGACACGGCACTGGATTCTCAGCCCGGCCGCAGCGCAGTCACTCTGGTGGTACGTGACGACAGCGTGCTGTTGAACCGCGAAGAGGCTTTCGAGCTATTCGAGGACAAGACGGACCACGCAGTGGCTCGCGAGGTCTTCCAGAATTTCACGCAGATCGCCGAGACCCGCATTACCGCTACCAGTGGCCCGGAGCGCGTGGCGGTGCGCCGCGGCACGGCGATGCAGTTCCTGCGCGAATTGGCCGCGGCACACGAGTTCCATGCCTACGTCCTGCCGGGTGACCGCGCGGGCCAGAGTATTGGTTGTTTCCAGCCCGATCCGACCAGCCCCGGCACGCTGCCGCCGCTGGTGTTGGTGGGCGCCGATCGCAATCTTGCCGAAGTCGAAGTGCGGGAGGACTCGGAAGGTCCTGAGCGGAGTCAGGCACGCACGCTCCGCATTGTCGACCAGCAGATCGTGTCCGCGGAGACGCACCCGCAGGATCTGGTACTGATGCGGCCGCTGCCGCCGATCCCGGACGATCTCACCGCGCTACGCCTCCTGCCACCGGAGTCGAACGATCGCGAGGACCCCGAGTCGCGCACGCGAGCCCGCGCCCGCCGGGCAGCGTATGCCTACCACGTCAGCGGCCGACTCGTGCCAGGCTGCTACGGGGCTGTTCTAAGCCCGTATCAACGCGTGGTGGTCAAGACGGGCAATCTGCCGGTGTCAGGCGAGTGGCTGTTGACCAAGGTACGACACCACATTACACCGCACCTGTACACGCAGGAGTTCGAGGCCAAGGCCGACTCCAAGCACGACACCAGCGCGAACGCGGCCGCCGCGCCTGGTGGCACGGGGTTGAGTGTGAACTTCTCAGCCAGCCTGTCGGTGTTCTGAAGCCATGGCCACCGAGTACGAAACCTTGCTCGTCCGGGTCGCGGAGTTCCAGCGATCGCGCCATTTCGGGAAGTACCGCGGCATCGTCTCCGATATCTCCGACCCAGACGACATGCTGCGCATCAAGGCCACGGTGCCGGCCGTCTACGGCGACTCTGATAGTCCGTGGGCGCTGCCGGCGCTCCCGTTTGCAGGACCGCAGCATGGCCTGGTGCTGCTACCTGAAGTGGGCGACGGCGTCTGGATCGAGTTCGAGGCTGGCGACATTGCGCGGCCGATCTGGAGCGGTTGCTGGTTTTCGCGCAACCAGCGACCGTCGCCAAACGGCAGCACGCAACGTCTTCTGGCAACGTCGGCCGGCCATCAGATCCTGATCGACGAAGACAACGACGTCATTCAACTCATTCACCCGGGCGGGGCAAAGCTCACTGTCGGCAGCTCTGACATTACGCTCGAGATGGGCTCCTGCACACTGGCGATCTCCAGCACCGAGATCAACCTGAACAACGGCATGGTCAAGGTCACCACGGCCGGCGCCAGTCTGGTCAACGACGCGTTCAAGGTGGGAGCGTAAATCCGTGCCGCCGATCCTCACCACCAGCAGCACGCTGATGTGTCCGCACGGGGGCAGCGTCATGCTCATGACCAGTAACACCCTGCTCGTCATTCAAGGCGCGCCCGCCCTGCTGCTCACCGACCAGCACACTGTCGCCGGCTGCGTATTCGTGGTGGGCATCAAGCCACAGCCATGCGTCACGGTGCGTTGGCTCGTCGGGGCCACCGAAACGAACGTGAACGGCGTGCCCGTGCTCCTCCAGAACAGTGTCGGTCTGTGCTTCAGCGCCGAGCAGATTCCGCAAGGTCCGCCCCAGGTAGTGCAGGTTCAGTCGGTGGCGCAGGGCACATGAGCCTGTCCAACGGTCGCCATCTGGCGTTCCCATTCCACATCGGCGCCGACGGTCGGACTGAAGCGCCAGCCAGCGATGCGGAGCACATCCGTGACGAGCTTATCCAACTGCTGCTGACGAATCAGGGCGAACGACCATTTCTTCCTGATTTCGGTGGCGGCGTCAGGAAGCTTGTGTTCGAGCCCACCTCAGACGTCCTGCGCGGCGTAACCACTGCTCGCATTACGAATGCATTATCCCAGTGGCTCGCCCAACGCTTGACGGTGGAGCGCCTCGAAGTGGACTTCGCCGGTGAGCTCATTCAGATCGACATCACCTATCGCCCTGTCGGCAGCAGCGATTCGCGAGTAGTGCGCTTCCAGCGCACCGGGCAATGACCCGTGCTAGCTGAGACCGTCGCGCCAATTCTCGACCAGGACGCCGTTCTCGAACGTGCGGACGATCTCGAGGCGGCGGGTTTGAACGGCCTCCGGTTAGTCCTGGTAGCGCTTGGACCTGGACCTGCCCAGGCGCAACTGGAGGTCCATTTCTTCAATGCATTGCACGTCGCCGACATCCTCGCCGCGGTCACAGCAGCGCCGCCGACGGCAGCCAGTGTCTTTCGCATTCGCGGCGGGCACCGCGTCAAGGCGGGTCCAGGCATTGGCCAGGTGAAGTGCACGGGCGTCGCAGCCGGTAGTACGCCGCGCAGTCTGCTGCTCACTGTCGAGCCTGTTGGCGACTATTCCACCTACACGCTTGAGTTGAGTTTCGATCCCACGCACATCGATCCGTTCTTCGCAGAGGTGCCGTTCAAATTCCGCCCTGGCTGCTTCACCAACGACTGCGCCCCCGGGTGGGCGCCCGGAATCGCCCGTGAACCAGCGCCGACGATCGACTACCTGGCGAAAGACTACGACTCATTTCGCCACACACTGGTCGCGGCGATGATGCAGCGCGTCCCCGGCTGGCGTGTTACCAGCGAGGCCGATCTCGATCAGGTGCTGATCGACCTGTTTGCCGCCGCCGCCGATGAGCTCTCCGATTACCAGGACCGTGTCGCGAATGAGGCCTATCTCGCGACTGCGCGGTCCAGAGTATCACTGGCACGCCACGCCCGTCTCGTCGACTACCACATTCACCAGGGCAATCAGTCCAGCACGTGGCTCGTGATCATCCTCGAGGACGGGACTGCGCCGTTCTTTCTCGATGACGAGCTGCGCGTGTGGGCTGGCCACCCCGATGCACCAGCCGAGTGGATCCACTTCGCCAGCCGTCAACTGCGCCTCGATCCGGCCGCCAGAACATCGTTGTCGCCCCTGTTCAACGAACTGCACCTGCACACCTGGAGCGACGCCCGGCCGGCGCTTCCGGCTGGCGCCACAAGCGCAGACGTGGTCTCGACAGACACCACTGCAAGTCCAACTGCTCTGGCAGCCGCGATCAACGCGGGGCAGCTGGAATGTCTCGTCCTCGAGGAAAAGCTCAACCCACTGACCGGGCGGAATGCGGGGCGTGATCCGCGCAAACGCCAACGGCTGCGACTGATTCCGGATGCTTCGCCGCTGCTCGATCCACTTACCGGTATCACGGTCACACGCATCCATTGGCAGCCCGCCGACGCGCTGCGGTTTGCGTACAGCTTCACCACGACGTGCCCGACCGGTCGGGTACCGAACGTCTCAGCCTTTCACGGCAATGTGCTGCGCGTGCACCAGGGGCTGCCCGTCCAGGCACACTTCTACGAACCTGGCACGCCGCTGCCGATGGACACGTCCACGGAGCGGCACCGCTACTACGAGCGCTGGCTCTTGCGCGGCGAGCGCCGCGGCGTCCGTTGTGCGCTGCCGTTCGTCCCTCTCGCCTACCTGCCAACATCGCCTGGTGGCGAGCAAGCGCCACGGTCGACGCTGCATGTCGAAGTCGACGTCGGCCCGGCCCGCGATCCCTGGGACGAAGTTGACAGCCTGGTTCACAGCGACGACAGCCCCGAGGAGGGCGATCACTTCGTGGCCGAGACTGACGAGCTGGGCCGCAGCACGCTTCGCTTTGGCAACGGGATCAACGGCCGCTGGCTGCCCGATGGTGCCATCGTTCGTTGCGAGTACCAGGTCGGCGGCGGGACCATTGGCAATGTCGGCGCCGGGATGCTGACGCACTTCGAACCCGTGGCTGCGCATCCGTCGGCAATCGAGAGCGTCTGGAATCCATTCGACGTGGTCGATGGCGCCGATCCCGAGCCAGTCGAGCGCATCCTGCGTAACGCGCCCGAGGCTTATCGCGCACGGCAACTGCGGGCTGTCACACTCGCCGACTACATCCGTCGAGCGGAAGAAGTCCCCGGCGTCGCACGCGCTGTTGCGCGGTACGCCTGGAGCGGCAGCTGGCGCACGGTTCGCATCGTTCTCGATCCGGTGGGCACCACGACGCTCGCGCCAGAGCTAAGCGCAGCAGTTGCTCGCCACCTGGAAGCAGTCAGGCTAATCGGCGAAGATCTGGAGCTTCGCCGGCCGCGTTTTGTGCCGCTGGTCATCGAGATCAAGCTGTGTCTGCATCCCGACTATTGGCCCCAGGACGTGCGCTTTGTGCTGGAGCAGGAGTTTTCAGCTGGTTGGACACCTGACGGCCGACGTGGGCTTTTCCATCCGGACGAATGGACGTTCGGACAGGCGCTGCATGCAAGTCTTCTGGCGGGGCGCGCACATGCCATCAGTGGCATCGAACACATTGTGTCCATCTCGATGCGGCGCTTCGACGCTAAGACGCCCGGCAAAGCGGACGCGGAGCTACTCGAACTGGCTTTCGACGAAATCGTACTGGTGCAGAACGATCCCGATCACATGGAACGCGGCAGCATCACCTTCGATCTGGAGGGTGGGCGTCAATGACGACCGACTGCCAACCGTTTATCGCAGACGATCTGGTGTTTCCGCGTCGGCCAACCAATCGGCCCGGATTGCCCAGAATCCAATATCGCATTGGCGTCTATCCCGAGTTCGTGGCGGTTCTCAATCGCGCCATCAACTCCTCTGTCGAGCTGCGTGCCTGGACCCACCGCGGCGCGGACGACCCGGGCATCGCGCTCCTGGAAGGCGCGGCCGTTCTGGGCGACATCCTGAGCTTCTATCAGGAGCGCTATGCAAACGAAGCGTTCTTGCGCACCGCCGGCTGGCGTGAGAGCGTCGCGTCGTTGACGCGGCTGCTCGGTTACCGCCTCGCACCGGGCGTTGGCGGGCGCGCCACGCTAGCCTTCGAGGTTCGCGGGTCCGGAGCCATCGAAATCCCTGAACGGCTGCCCATCAAGGCCGATCTCCAGGACGTACCTGACCCTGTCGACCTCCAGACGGTTGCACCGCTCACCGCGTATCCGCATCTGTCGCGCTTCCACCTGTACCGACAGCGCCTGTACGGCAGTTTCTTGGCAGCGGGCGCAACACACTTCGAGGTCAAGAGTGTTGGCGGCTCGATCGCAGCGGCCAGCCTGACATCGCTCGAGTTGAAGAAGGGCGATCGACTGTTCCTGGCACCTCCGGAGCCGGCCTGGACCACCTCAGGCAGCGGCGCTCCAACTGCTCAGCAATCAGCGCAGGTCGTGAAGGTCAAAAGTGTGGCCCACACGCTCGGCAGAACGATCGTCGAGCTCGAAGCCGCTGTAGCGGAGGCCTGGCTGCAGCCGGTCACCGCCTACCGGATCGGACGCGGCTTCCGCCACTTCGGCCACAGCGCGCCGCCCAAACTCATCCAGAACACTACTGGCTCAGATGGCAAGATCAACGGCGCTACCGAACGGGCGACCTGGTATGCGCGCCACGTGCGAGCCAATCATTCGTGCAGCAACACCGATAGCAGCATCAATTTGCCGGGCGAGCTCCTGCCCCTCGATCAGCAGGTCGACGACCTGCACGTGGGCAGTCGAGTCGTCATCGAGACATTGGTCCAGACAGGTGGCAGCCCGCGTTCGCTGGCGGTAGTGAAAGTGGTGCGCAAGACACGTGCGGCAACCGTTGGCTTTGGTTCGCAGAATGGTCCGTGCACGCTGCTCACGCTCGATTCCGGACTGACGCAGGCGGGCGATCTGTCGCTCAGCAGCGACGTGCGCGACTACCACATCTCTGAGGTCACCAGCGCGGCGATTCAGCTGCAGCCGCTCGCCACGTTCTCGAGTGTGACCAGCGCGAGCGGCCCCGCGCAGCTGTATTTCTTCGGCACGCTGGCTGAGGTGAAAGCCCTGGCTGGTCGACGCGTCCTGCTCCAGTTGCCCGCTGGAGAAACCGCCGAGCTGCACGTAACGAGCACCGAGAGCTCATTCACGCTCCCGAGTGGGGTCCCCGATGAGCCGCGCATGTGGCCGGTGTGGTTCGACAAGTGGCCCACGCCGGCGGTGCTGGTCGATTTCGACGAAAGGACGCCCACCATTGACGTCTTTGGCAACGTCATCGATGCCCTGCAAGGCAAGGCGGAAGCGCAAGCGGACCTGGGCAACGGAGACGCGCGCGCGAGTTTTCAGACGTTTAAGCTGCCCAAGGCGCCGCTCACCTACCACCTGGCCGCGGGCGCGACGCCGCCCGAGGTCCCACAGCTCCAGATCTACGTCCAGGGGCAGCTCTGGGACGAGGTCGACTCGCTGTTCGGCCAGGCTGGCGACGCACACGTGTACATCGTCCGCGAAGACGGCGACGGTGCCAGCTACGTCCAGTTTGGCGATGGACTGACGGGCGCGCGGCTGCCGTCCGGAGTCAACAACGTCGTCGCACAATACCGCACCGGCAATGGCGCGCGCGGCCCGATCAAGAAGCGGGCGACTCCATCGGCGGGGCGACGTATCGACGGCGTCGACAAGCTGCATTTGCTCGGCCTGGTGACGGGCGGTTCAGGACCGGAAGTTGCGGACAAGGCGCGTGAATCCGCGCCGGGCAAGATTCAGAGCCTCGGTCGTCTGGTCAGTCTGCGTGACTTCGAGACGGAGACACGGACGATTCCAGGTGTAACCTCCGTGACTGCCGAGTGGGGCATGCACGATGGAGTGCCGGCCGTGTTGCTTCGAGTGCTGCTGGAGGCCGGCCGCGAAGGTGAATTCGACGCGGTGCGCGGGACGCTACAGAAGTACCAGCGCTGTCGTGGTCCAGACCGATTCGCTGTCCACGTCGAGCAGGCCTGGATCAGGTACGTGTTTGTCGACCTGACGTACGCGTTCGACCCTCGCCTGATGCAGACGGGCGTCGAGGCCGCGATTCGCACCGCGCTGGGTGTCGACGGTGACGGGCTTTTCACCCTCGAGCGGCGCCGCCTGGGCGGCAAGGAATACGCCACCCGTATCGAAGGCGTGGTACAGGAAGTACGCGGCGTCACCTGGGCCAAGGTGACCGGCCTGGGCATGTTTGCCAGCCATGCAACGGCGCCGACCTTGCCCAGCGCGCCGCGACCGCTCAACACGCAGCTGACGCCCGATTCGGGCGAGGTATTGCGGCTCCTACCTGCACATTGCACGCTCGTCGCGGCGCCGTCGCCGCCCGCCTTGGAGTGCGCATGACAGCGACGACACGTGTGCCACTGTACGGCCGCCTACCCGAGATCTATCGCATGCGGGACGCGGAGCAGGTGCCACCGGGGCAGCTGCGTGCGTTCCTCGCGGCGGTGGAAACTGCCTTCAGCGCGGTCCACGAAGACATCGAAGCGCTGTACAGCGATCTGTTCATCGAGACCTGCGATGACTGGGCAATTCCCTATATCGCCGACCTCCTGGGTACCTCGCATTTGCAGGGTGACGCGCGGACGCTGCGCGCGGATGTCGCCGACACCATCGCCTTGCGACGCCGAAAGGGAACCCGCGCCGCGATCGAGCGCCTGGCGGCCAATCTCACCGGCTGGCCGTGCCGCTGCGTGGAGCTGTTCGAACACCTCAGTTGGTCGCAGCACCTGAATCATCAACGCCCTGACGCCGGTGGGCTGCCGCCGTACGGACTTCCCAAGGTCAGCCGCTTCAACATTCCGCGTGGCGGCACCCCGCCCGTTCGTGACCCCGCATCACTGTCATTGCTCGGCACACCCTTCGACCCGTTTGCCTACATCGCGGACGTCAAGCGCGCCGACGACGGCAACGTGCATATCAATCTGCCCAACCTGGCGATTTTCTTGTGGCGACTTGCCGCGTATCGCATCCCGGTGAGCATTCCGCTGGCCAAAGGCTTCACCAACCTGGGACCGCCACCGGCTGGCTCCACTCGTGCACGGTTCGTCGTGCGCTTCGATCTCGACCCTCTGGACCGCGCGGTGCGGCTGTTCAACACGTTCCGTCGGCCAGCACTGAATTCGCACAGCACTCTGGAGACACTTACCGACGCGGACGCCGTACCCGGACCGATGCTTCCCGCACGCCTGACCACCGCGACTCCCGCGGGTAACCCTGCCGCATACGTAACCGTGGATGACTTCGATGCCACCACCAGCCCGCCGAGCGGCCTCGACGTTTCAGACGCGGGAATCCAGGTGTACTTGCCGAACGTGCCTGAGTTGAGCGGCGCTGTATGGACCTTCCGCGGCGACAACCTGTGTGCCTGGGAGACGGGGCTGCGACGGCCCGCTGACGTGCACGAAGTGGTCATCGATCCAGACCTGGGGCGCATGCTCATCGGAGTGGCCACGGCCGCTGAGCGCAACGCGCTGGTGCAATCGCTGAGTGGTGGCGCCTTCGCGGCGCGCGTCTTCACCGGCTACACCTATGCCGCGGTCGGCGCCGTGGGCGCCCACCCCGTGTCGCGCGACCTGCCGCCCACCGAGTTTGTCGGGCAGCCCGTCACGCTGCGCCAGGTGACCGCGCTCGGCGGGCCTTCACTGCAGGACGTGCTGGCTGACCTCCACCTTGCCGGCGACCCACTCGTGGTCGAGATCACCGACAGCCTGGTCCACCGCGTCGATCCAGCCGCGCTCTCGGGCGCACTCGTCGAAGCGGGCATCAGCTCACTGCGGCTCAATCGATCTCTCGTGCTGCGTGCCGCTTCCGGTCAGCGGCCGATTGTCCAGTTGTCGGCGCCACTTGCGTTTCGGCCCGTCTCGCCCGGCGATCCTTCCGTGCTGGGTTTGACCGTGCGTCTCGAAGGCCTGTTTCTGACGCGCGCGGCGAGTTTGCCCGCCACCGAGCCGCTCATCGCTCGGTCGGCCATGGCGCGACTGGAGGTTGACGGCTGCACACTGGACCCGGGCGGCTTCCGCTTGCGCGACGACACGCGCGCGCCGATGTCGCCGGCACTGCGTTTGCGCAATGGCTTCGGCTTCGCTTCGGCGGCGGACCTCGACGCGTTCGAACCAACACCTGACGTCGTCATCCAGAATTCGGTGTGTGGCGCGCTGCTGATCGACGACCGCTATCGGCTGACCCTGGAGGCCAGCATCGTCGACGCCGGTCGCGGCGTCGGCGAGCCCGCCGACACGTTTGCTGTCGCCTCGGCCAGTGCGCCGGCGACGGATTGGGGTGCGGGACTCGATGTTCGAGGTGCGCATTTCTTCGGTCGCGTGCGGGTCACCGAGGTAAGCGGCTCGGGAGGCCTGTTCGTGCAGCGGCTGGAGGCCTGGAACAACCAACACGGCTGCGTCAAGTTCAGCTATTTGTCCGGGGACGGGGACCGCCCGCCACCGCATCATGCCTGTGTTTTCGGACCCGAGGCGCGGCTGGCGTTCACCAGCACGTGGTTCGGCGATCCTGGCTATGGCCAGATTGTCGCCGGCTCAGACCGCCGCATCCGGACCCGTGGCCCGGACGACGACGCAATGGGCGCATTCGGCTTCCTTCTGGAAGCCCACAAGTGGACCAATCTCATGATCCGTTTGCGTGAGTTCATGCCGGTGGGCATACGGCCGCTGGCCATTGCCGCGACGTAAGGGGAATCGGAGCTCTGCATGAAAGGCGACTTCTCTGTCTGGCGCAACGACCACCGCGACAACGACCAGGGCGTGCTCTTTCAGCAGGGCCGGGTTACCCTCGACGCCGATCTCTCGGCGGCCGAGCTGATCGACCTCCACTGGCGGACACAGGCCGCGCGCGACGTCATCGGTGCGGCTGTCGCGGCTGTGCCAGCGGAGGACTCCGATGGTTTTCACGTCGATTCAGCGGCTGTCATTGGCGATCAGGTCCATCTAGCAGTACGGCCGGGGCGCATCTGGGCCGACGGCGTCCTGGTTTCCCTGCCCCCGGATCCAGCCGACCCGACCAAACCACTCGACCGGGTTGCGACGTATTTCGAGCCGCCCTTGAACCCGGCTGGCACGGCCAGCGACAGCATTGGCGACAACGTCCGCGACGCGGTGATCCTCGAGCTGGCGCTGCAGGAGCTGAACGCGTTCCAGGAACCGCCCCGCCTCCTCGAGCCCGCCCTGGGCGGCCCGGACACTGCCGAGCGAATCTCCGTCGACTACAGCTTCCGTCTCCTCCGCCTGGGCGCTGGCGAAGACTGCACCACCATCCTGGACAAACTCGCCGATAAGCCCGCGGGTAAGGGTCGACTCAGCGTATCGCTGGAGCCCGAGAGCGTTGTCCCGGGCGATTGCCCGGTCGTGATGGGTGGCGGATACACCGGCTTCGAGCACAACCTGTACCGCGTCGAAATCGCGGCCAGCAACTCCGGCGGTCCACGCTTCAAGTGGTCGCAAATGAACGGTGGTCTCGTCGGGCGAGGCATCTTCCAGGCTGGACCGCCACACCGCGTGGTCATCACCGCCAATCGCACTCCGATTCTCACCAGTGAGATGACGGAGTTCTACCTGGAAGCCCTGGCATACGACGCCGCACTGGGTCACTGGCGTGTGGTCTACGGCACGCTGGCCACGCTCAACACCGACCAGGACCTGGAGCTGGCAGACCCACCCGTGTTCGGCACCTTTACCTTCGGCGCCGACCCGGTCTTCTTCCGACTCTGGAACGGCTTGGCCGACGTGGCGGCATTTACCAATGCGGCCACTCCGGAGGAGCTGCGCGACGGCATCCGGCTGGTGTTCGACAATCCATCAGGAGCTACTTACCGGCCCGGCGACTACTGGACGTTCTCTGTGCGCGCCGGGGAAATCACCAATCAGCAAGTCCTGATCGACGCACAGCCGCCCGCTGGCGTGATCTATCGGCGGGTGCCACTGGCAGAGATCGATTGGACGAGCGCCCGCGACACGACGGTCAGCGGCGCGCTCGAGGATTGTCGCCACCGTTTCCAGCCGTTGACGAACCAGCGCACCTGCTGCACGCTGCTCGTGGGCGATGGAGTGCACACTTTCGGTGACTTCAACTCACTCGAGGAGGCAGCCACTCACTTGCCCGCGAGCGGTGGCGAGCTGTGCTTGCTGCCGGGCGTGCACCTCGCCAGTCTGTCGCTGATCAACCGCAGGAACGTGCGCATCCACGGCTGCGCCCGCCGCACGCGTGTCCTGCCGCGCATGCTGAAGAACGATCAGCCCATCTTCTCGCTCACTGACTGCGAGGGTATCGAGATCGCCGACCTCGACCTGGTGAGCTATTTCGGTCCGGCTATCGTCGCCCGCGGCACCAGACCTGGCGGCATGCAGGACCTGCGTATCACCAGCTGCCGAATCTTGGCGCGGACGTACGGCATTCGCATCATTCATGGCCAGGACATCACCATCGTCGGCAATCGAATCGCCATCGTCGACACTGACATGGGACGCGCAGCGATTCAACTGCGAGCTGTGCGAGCGCTCGTCGAGCGCAACTACGTGACGGTATGGCCGGCCGAGGTGGTTCCACCGCGCCCTCCGGACGACGGCAACAGCCCGCCCATCAACCCGACCGACCCGTGTGCAGAGCCCGAGGTTATTTACGGCCACCTGTCCTTGGTGCTGACGTATGCCGTCGCCATCTGGCAAACCGTGCTGCTCGTTTCGCCCGCAAAGCCCTATCGCGCGTGGGGCGGCATCCATTTGCTCGGCGCATGCGAGAACATTCGCCTCCTCGAGAACCGAATCGATGGTGGCGCGGGCCACGGAGTCACACTGGGTGGCGTCTTACCCGGCGATGATCGGGTCGACGAAGACGGCGACCCGGCGCGCGGTCCATTTCGAGTGTCCGTGCAGCGCCCAGGCAGCTCCGTCATCGGCTATCTGTCCGACGAGACACGGGCACCCCTGAGCGGGCTGGCCGTGTATCTTGCGAGCGACGCCGGCACGGTCGGGCAGGACACCAGCGACAGCCAGGGCGCGTTCGAGATCAAGGCCGAAGAGGGCGCTTACACGCTGAGCGTCGAGCCGGGCTTAGAAATAAGAAGAGTCGCCGTTGCCGAGAGCGAGCTTGGCCGCGTGTACACGCTGGAGCTGCGCAAGGGCACCATCGACGTGCCCGAAGATCGCGCCTTTCTCTATGACATCATCATTCAAGAAAACGAAATCCAGCGGATGGCCCTGTCCGGTATCGGCTTCCGCTATTTCACCGCTCGAATACCGACCGCGACGTTGCCCGGCGTCCAGCAGCTCGCGGCGCTCGTTACGGGGCTGGCCGCGGCCATCGCACCACGTGAGCTCGTAGGCACATGCAACGTGGTGCGCGACCTGGTCATCCGGGGCAATCGGATCCACCACAACCTGCGTACCGTCTTCGACGAGGATTTGCGGCGGTCCACATTGACGGTCGGCCAGGGTGGCATTTCGCTGGCGCTGGTGGAAAGCGCCGCCATCGTCGACAACCACATCCACGACAATGGTCTTTCGGCTATCAATGCAGTCTGTGGCGTGTTCGTCGGCCTGGGCGAAGACGTCGACATCAGTGGCAATCAGATCGTCGGCAATGGTCCGATTCCGGCGGATTTCGAGACTGGCAAAGCCGAAGGCGTGCGCGGGGGTATCTTCGTCCGCCTGGCGAGCGCGTTTCTGCCGGGTGGCACGACAGACGCGCGCGAGAATCCCGCGCTACGCGTGGCAAACAATCGCGTCGATCAGCCGGCGGGCCGGGCGATCACCGCCTTTGCCTTTGGTCCGGTGTCGTGCGTGGGTAACTACCTCAACAGTGAGCACGCGGGCCGCTGGTCGGTCTACGACACGCTGGTGGGCGGGGCGTTGATCTTGAATCTCGGAGGACTGCAACGCCAGCAGCGCTTCGTCGCGGCTGGCGCGGCCGTGATGCAGGACGTGCCTGCGCCGACGGCCGCAAGGCTCGATTTCCGCGACGCCCAGCTCGCGGAGCAGCTCCTGCCGGGCGGCGAGGTGCTCTTCAACAGCAACCAGATTCGCCTCGGTCCGCGGCATCTTTCGGCGGCCTCCGTACTGGTTGGCAGTCTGGACGACATCGGTTTCGATGGTAACCAGAGCTCCGTGTTTCGCCCTGATCTCTTGTTCTCCAATAGCATCTGCCTGGGCTATACCGTGCGCGCCACGGACAACCGCTTCCGCGAGCACACTGAGGCGTGCTATTTCTCACTGTTGACACTAAGTTATGGCTTCACCAACCAGGCGCGACTGAGCACCATGAACACTACCGCCCATGACCAGGGCGACCATTGCATCATCGCCATTTCGAACGCACCGCAGGCGCCTGCCAATCCGCCGCCATTTGGTCTGCCGGTGGTCGAGCAGGGCAACCTCGAAGCGAACTCCGCGTTCTGCCGACGTATCGCTGCGGAGCGCAGCTCCCTTGGTACCTACCTCGCGCGCGCACTACAGCAAGCAATCGTCGGACAACTGGCGCCAACAGTGGGTACCACCAGTGGAGCGAACGTCAAGGCGACAACTGCCACCGCGACGTCCTCCATTGCGATGCTCAGCAGCCAGTATCACCATGTGTACGCGGCGGAGGCGACGCGCCTGGAGCAACAGCTAGGCCCCGCGGATCCCCGCGTCCAGCTTGCGCGCGGGCAGCTCGCCACTCGCGCTGAGGCGATTCGGCAGCTCAACGTAGAGACGGAGCTGCTCACGATTCAAGAAGCGAGCCCGCCCAGTGGTGGCAGTGTGGTCGACGGTCGCATCATGGACACAACTCAGCGCGGCCGCGCGGGCCAGGTGGTCGAGCTGGTGCGTGCTGACGGCTCGCGCTCCGGTGTCGCGGCGACAACCGACGCGACGGGCTATTTCGCGATCCAGTTGAACGCCGATCAAGCGGCCCAGCTGGCACGAGCGGGTGTGTTCGTCCAGGTCAGCGACCCCGCGGGCAACGTCCTGCAGCGATCGACGACGCCACTAGCCGTTGGCGCCGGCGTCGTTGTCCGAACCTCGCTCACGCTGCCCGTGCAGCGCGTGCCGGCGGAGATTCTGGCGCGCGCAACACCCATTTTCACCGCGGTGACTCCGCCTCCGCGGACCTCAACGCCACTCGAAAGCGTGCGCGGTATCGGTCCGGCGACCGCTGGTCGGCTGCGCCAGGCCGGCATACCCGACGTCGAGACGCTGCTGGAGACGCCTGGTGAGCGCCTGGTCGAGCTAGCCGGGTTCGATGCCAGCGTGCTGCGACAGCGTGCTCGAGACGTATTGACCAATCCGACGCCCGCGCGTCGCCGGCGCTCGCGTGAGACTGAGCCACCTCCCCGCTAAGGAGGCGGTAGCGCGGGGTCGACCGGCGCCCGCCGCGCCTCGGACATTGCCGGTCGCCACCGGCCGCGCGAGCACTCCTGGCACGTGCTCGTGCGGTGGAGGCTGCCCTCGGTGCGTCAGTCCGAGCGGTGAGATTGGTGGGCGGGACGAGGCGGCCGAGCGCGAGGCGTCGCAGCTTGGCGGGCGCGTCGCCCGCACGCTAGACGCTGTCGGCCCACCAACTGCGCAGGTGTCCGGCCAACCGCTCGAGCCGAGTCTCCGCACAGCGATGGAAGCGCGCTTTGGCCACGACTTCAGCGATGTCCGAGTGCGCCACGAACCGCGCGCCACCCGCGAGCTGCGTGCCAGTGGCTTTACGCGTGACCGTGAGGTCGTCCTCAACAGCCCGGATCTCAAACGGGCTGGCCCGCGGGCGGTGCTCGCGCACGAGCTGGTCCACGTTCTTCAACAGCGTGGTCCGCGTGCCCTGGCCGGCTCTTCGCAGCCGCTCCAGACTCGCCGAGCTCCGCGCTACGTGGCGCGTCACCCCGATCCACCGCCCGGGCAGGCGACGGTCGCGCCGCCGCGTACGCCGGACTTTGCCCCGCTGTGGCGATCGTTCCAGTTCGACATGGTCGGCACGCCAACGCCTGCCGTGATCGCGCAGTCGAGACTTGTGCTGAACGCACTTGACACCGCGACGAGGCAAGAGCGACAGACTCAGGGCCTCGAGCTCGCATTGTGGTTTCAGCGCAACAGTATGGACACGGAGGCTCGCCGAGCACTCCTATCCGTAGAAGGAGCATGGACGGTCGGCGCAGTGGTGCGCGAGGGTGGCGGCGTGCCCATCGCCAGTACGATCGCGAGTGGTTCGGGTCCAAGCGCGCTCATCGAGAGCGCCGAAGGTGCCGCGCGCCGCGATCAGCATGAGACGGCGTTCCGCTTCTTCGGGCTTGCCTTTCTGTTCCTGCAAATGCAGCTCCGCCAGGAGACGGAGCGCCGCGGCGCCGCCTTGGAGCGTCCAGGCGCCGCGCAAACGGCAGACTTCACGCGTAGCCTGTTCGTTTATCCCACATTCACGCAGCTGTACGACAGCATGCGACGCATTCTTGGTTTTTACCTGGGGCTGGAGCGGGAGGCGGTTGCCGCGCGGCAACCGCAGCGGGCTGGTGAGATGCACCTCCGCGCGGTACAGCTCGAGCAACACCTGCGCGACACGTATGCCTGGTCTGGACCGTCCTTGATCACCGAAGTATCGCGGGTTCAGACCAGGGTTGGACCTGGCCTGCGGATCCACGGCGCCAATCGCGCGGAAACGGATGTCACGCCGTTCATGGGCCTGCCAACGCCCGCCGAAATAGGGGAGCGCTCCTACCAGTGGCAGAGCACTGAGAACATCGCCCAGAGTCTGTCGGGACAGGCACAGTTCTTGAACGAGATCCAGCTGCAGCCCGAGATTGTGCGCGAGTTTGGCACGCGCACGATCGACATGAACAACCTCGACCAGCGTCTGCACGTATGGCGCACGATGTACGGCGTGTTCGAGCGCCAGCATCCAGGTCCGGCCGCCCTGGACGACCTGATGGCGCTGATCGGGCGCTACCTGCGCGCCTTCACGATCCACACCGAATACAACATCCGCGATTGGGGTGAAAACTACCTGACTTCCGAGATGCCGACCGACCTCGCGGGCAGAGCCGAGCGGGACTGCGGTGTGTACGCGCTGACGGTGGCGCACGAAGTCTTTCGAACCGCGCGGACTGCCAGGCCACGCCTGAATCTGTCATTTGAGATCACGGTGGTGCCCGGGCACGTCGTGCTGGTCGTTTACGATCGCGGCACCAACGGGTTCTATCTGGTCAACAACGACCGCATCAGCGAGCGACGGCCAGGTGGGCAGGCCGAGGCCGAGGCCGCGGTCGCGCCCGCTATGGCCGGCACATTTGGTCGGCCCGACTTCGTGACTCCGGCGATCCGTATGGAACTCGGGACCACCGCGCTGAGCACGGAGGCATTTCGCACGCAGGCCTGGGAGCACTATCGGGAAGCCTCCGGCTGGTCCCTTGGTGCCGAGCAGCGGACTGGTCCGGGCGACACTCGCACCCAGAGCGAGCTGCTCGAGGCAGGGCACCGCACGTTCTACGAGCGTCAGGCGGAGTTCGATCGCGGTGCGCTGCGGCTGAGCGCGACGCTGGAGTCGCTCAGCACAGAGCTCAGCCGACTGCCGGACGCCGACCAGCTCACCCGCTTGCGCGCTCAATTGCCGCGCTTGGCTGCAACTGCCCGCAACCTCGGAACTTTGTTCATCGCGCTCGGTCCCGCCGCCCCGATCGGCGTCGACCCCGCGCGGCCGCGGCTCATCGGACGGCTGCGTCCGCTCAAGCGGTACCTGTTTTCATGGCAGCCAATGGGGACGCCGCACCCGCTGGCGCGCACCGCGATGGCGCTGCTGCGCTTGCAGCAGCTCGGCGGCACGCTGAGCGCTCAGGACCAAGCGTTGGTGACATTCTGCGATTCCATCGCCGCCTTCCACTCCGATCTGGATCGATATCGGCCGCGGGTCGCGACCAGCAGCTTCTGAGAACGCGATGCGGCACGCCACGGCAACACGCTCCATCCCCAAGCCAAAGACCGCGGGCGGCCGGCCAGCGAGTGCGGCCACTGCGCACGTATCGCTGGTCGCAAGCGCCGGGCGATGTCCGTGCGGTGGCGGCTGCCCGTCGTGCTCGCTCCCTGGCAGTGTGCACGAGACCTTGCGGTCGGCCGGCCAACCGCTCGAGCAACCGGCGCGGACGGCGATGGAGCAGCGGTTTGGAGACGATTTCGGCGCGGTGCGCGTGCACGTGGGACCACTGGCGACACGTGCCGCCTCGGCACTTGGCGCGCTGGCGTTCACAGTCGGCAAACACGTCGTGTTCGGCAGCGGCACTTATGACGCTCCGCCGCTGGGCGCAGGCGTTCTACTTGCCCACGAGCTCGCACACGTTGCCCAGAGCGGCCATGTGGGCCGTGGCCGTGTGGGCGAGATCGCCCGCCCCGATCATCCGGCCGAGCACGAAGCGGACCGATTAGCCAGTCGCGGTGGTCGAGCCTCGTATATCGTGCGTCGGCCACTGCTGTTCCGCGCGGTGCTGCCGCGGCCAGTGGCGCGACGCACGGCTGCCCAGATCCTCGGCGCTGTTGGCCCACCCCCGATCGCGGGCATGACGCTGTTCGACTTCCGTTCGTATACCCAACAGGAGGCCGACTGGTTCGTCGAGCCGACTCTGGCCGCGGGAACCACGCGCGACGATTTGTGGAACCTGCTGCTGCGCGCCGAGCGGGGACCGCACATTCTCTCGGGTGTTGGCGACATGAAAGTGGCCAATCTGATCGCCGTGCCGATCGCCGACTGGCCTGGGCTCGACGCCTTCTGTCGAGGTACGCACAGCTCAGAGCACACCGTGCGTATCTTCCCGCCGTTCCCGCCTCTGCTCGCCGATCGCATCGCGCTCGGCAAGACGCTTGTGGGAATGGAGGCAGTCATCGACAGGCGCGTGCTCGAGGTGACCACGTCCGACAGTCAGGTGCGCGACATTCAGACGCAGAACCATCTGCCACGCTTGACCCAGTACTGGAACGACTACCAGCCGCACCTTGAAGAGAACTTCGCAGCGGCGCCCGGTGTACGCGGCCCAGAAGTCAACCGGCTGATCGCGTTTCTCAACGCCATCATTCCCAATGGCCTGGCGCCACTGGCCCCCTTACGAGGCGCTAATCCCAACGAGCGCTGGGTGCGCAACCTCCATCGCTTTCCGTACCTGACGCTGCAACGACTGGTTGCCAACCTCGGCATTACCGCCGGGCTCAGGCCGCTGCTGCTCATCCTCCACACCGGTCACGATGCCCCGGCGGCGTTTCAAGGAAACACGACGCTGATCGACAACCTCATTGCGTCACCCACGAACCTGGTGCTGATGATCGAAGGGGCGACCTCGCTGAACGCCCTCACGGCGCGCGTGCCGACGATCACGGCCACATGGGGGCAGATCGTCGGCGGGGTGCGGCGCATCAATCAACTGCTGATCGCCGGGCATGGTTCCCCCACAACCACCACCTTGGCCGGCACCGGCGCACCAATTGTGCAGAACGGACTGGTGAGTTATCCCGAAGAGGCCCTGGCTGTCGGCGACCCCAACACGCAGGCGCTGCTCGACGCGCTGCTGTCGCACATGCCGCCAGCGACGGCGCGCATCCTGTATTTCGGTTGTCTGGTCGGCGCGACGCACGTTCCAGCTGGAACCGCCGCGGCCGCGATCCCCGGCGCGCTGGCGGCCAACCAGAGCCTGGGTGCGTTCACCAATGCGCGTGCCGTGGCAGCCGGTATCCCGCCTGGCCGCGTCCTGGCGGCGCGCGCGTCGGTTTTCGCAGGCGACGTCGCGGCGCTCACCAATGCGGCTGGGGTCCTGCAGGTCACTTATCCAAGAGATCCAAATGCCTACGGCCCTGCCAACACCTACACCGCGACAGGCCTGGAGCCCGAGGGCGTGTTGCGCGCGGCGGTGGAGGTGGGCGCCGCCAACCTCGCGCAGGCGAAGGCCCTCCTGCAGGCGCGGCTGGCGATAGCTGCGGGCGCATCCTGGCCCGATCGAATCACACGGCTGCTGGTCGGCCTGGCGCTGCCGGTTCCGCTGGCGGGCCCACTTGATCTCCAGCGCGTCAACGAGCTGGCCAACACCGCGGAAATTCCGTTTTTGATCTTCTGGCCCCAGTTCGGCTGGATCAACGTCGATGGCTATAAGAACCGCCTGAACCCGCAGCCCTTCGCGCTGCAGGTGTACGCGGGTCTGGCGGCTCAGCCTGAGTACACCGCACCACAGCCCAACGGCCAGCAGCGACTGCGGCTCGTCGTCGATCAGGCTTGGCTGGACAAGATCGGCGTCGCGCACGTGCCGACCCTGCTCGCGGGGATCGCCGCGAACAACCTCGACGCCAGCGCCTTCGCGGATTTTCTCGACCCACCGACGCTGGCGCCACACGGCGCGGCGCTGCTGCCTCCGGCGGGCGTGCCGACGCAGGCGCAAATCCGCCTGGCACTGGCGTGGTTGGCACGCGATCACAACAACGTCGATGTCCGTAATTTCCTGATCGCACAGGTCACTCACCCGCTGAATGCGCCGCCGGCGCTGACTCCCGCGGTGAGTGCCGAGGTCCAAGCGGCACATCGGACCGACCGCGACATCCTTGATCTTCTCGGCTTCGCGCCGGTGGCGCAGGGCGCACCAGGCGTGGGCGGTGTAGCGCAGCCGCTGGCCAATCTGGCGCTGCCGGGCAGCGGGATGCGGAGACGTCTCGTCACCGGCCGCCCCTTCCTGGCGACGGTGGTCGGCGGCCCGACGTCCGTGCGACGGGCGCCGTCGGGAGGCGTGCCCGCCTTCACGGTCCTGCCTAACGGGGCCACGGTGCGCGTGGCCGGCATTACAGGCGCCTTTGCCGCCGTCGACATCAACGGACGTCTGGGCTTCGCCCTGGCGGCCAATCTGTCGCCCCCGCCACCATGAGGCGGCTCCGCATCGGGTCATGGCAGGAGCTGCCGACGGAAGGCGGCAGTGCCGCGGCGTTCCATGGCGACTGGCTGGCGGTGGGCGGGATGGCCCGGCTGCTGGTGTGGCAGGGGCTCACGCGCGTCGCTTCGGTCGACGCGCCCTGGCCCGCGCCCGGCGTACCACGTTTCGTCGGACACGAGCGCGTGTGCTGGGGGGCTGGTTGGCTCGAACTGGCATCCGGCCGATACACGGCCATCGAGAGCGCCCGACCTCGGGTAATGCCGATGGGTGGCGAATTCGTGCTGGCGTACGCGTGGTCGCCGCGCGGCGATGTGCTCCTTGGCAGCTTCGGCACGGCCGAGCGACGCCGCGTCGCGCTCTTCGACGGGCGCGACGGCACGCTCCAGGCGACGCCAGTTGACGAGCTCGGATTGCCCGCGCCGGCGGTCTGGCTCGGGGAGCACGCGGCCGTGATCGGGCTGCCGGATCCCCTGGTCTTCGACCGCCGCGGGGGACGCATAGCCACGATTTCACTGGGCGGCGGTCAAATCGGCCCCATCTCCGCCAGCGCTGACGAGCAGCGGATCCTCATAACCGACATCAATCGCTGCCTGGCGCTGGTCGACTCAGCGTCGTGGCGCATCGTCACTCGCTGGGAGGGGCGGTGGGCGACGGGTGCGTTGTCGCCAGATGGGCGCATCGCCGTGGCGCTGGAGCCGTGGGGCAAGCTGCACCTGGCGTGTGTGAGCAGGGATCGCATCGAGCCCGCCGCGGCGATCCCCGTCGACGATGCTGCAGTCGCCGTCGCGCTCGACGATGAGCGCGTCGCCACGGTGAGCAGCAGTACAGTACGGTGGGCGAGCCTCGAGCGAGAGAGCGGGTGAGCGCTGCCATGCCTGTACATACGATCGCCTTCCAACGCATCACGCATCGCGCCCCCACGCACGCGGCGGCGCCGAGGACCCACCCACCGGCAGCCGCACCGGGCGCCGACATCTCGGCATCGTGTCCGTGTGGCGGCGCATGCCCGCGCTGCGCCGGGCCGGGTCAACGCCTCGAAGGGGGTATGCAAGCGCGCATGCAGGCGGCGCTGGGCACCGACCTTGCCGGGGTGCGCGTGCATACGGACCCGGCTTCTGCCGAGGCGGCGCGACGTCGCGCGGCAAACGCATTCACGATCGGTCAGCACCTGTTCTTCGCGCGCGGGCAATATGCGCCGCGCACGGCGAGCGGCCAGCGCCGCATCGCACACGAGTTGACACACGTCGCGCAACAACGGCTTGGGCGCGGGTCGTCGACCGAGCAGGCCGCCGCCGAGCGCGAGAGCGACCAGACTTCCGACGCGGTCCTCGCGGGCAGCCAGGTCCGCCCGCGCATTCATGGCGGAGGCCTGGTCCAGGCGCAGGCCAGCGGCGAGTCGCCGAGTTTGTTGGGCCGCGAACAGCCGCGGCGGTTCCTGAGCGGTCCCGAGTGGCAATTACAGCTCGATCCGACGATCGTGGCCCAGATTCAGCTGCAAAACTACGTGCGCTGGTGGCTTGGCACGACACTGGCCGAAGGCCGCCCGCCCTCGGCGCCTCCGACGCCACCCACGCCTCCGATCCCGCCGACGCCGGTCACGCCTGAGACGCCTGACACGCCTGTGACCACGTCGCCTGAATTGCCGCTCCCGAGCCGCCTGTGGGAACCCATTCGTCCGGAGTCGTACGCCGATCCAGACGTGGGTGCGCTGCTCGCGCCGTACGGCACTCGCGGTGTCCCACTGGCTGCGCGTGACGCCGATGCCGCGCTAGGCATTTATCAGCGCAACTACGCCTTCGTCCAGGGGCTGCCCGACTTACGCGCGCATGCGCCAAGCCTGCTGCGGCCGCTCATTCCGACAGACTGGCGGCGCCGCATTGCGGGTGCGCTGACCTCGAGCACCGTCGACTCCGCCTTGCGCGGCCAGTACCCGACACCGATCGAGGCCTCCGATCGCTTCTTCGAGAACATCACCGGGGTCAGGACCACCTACATCCCGTTGCCCGGCTTCTCCTTCTGATCGCCTGGCCACGCGGCGGCCTCGTGCTGCACTAGCCTGGCGCCGTCACGGCGGCCGGGTGCCGAAGCAGGGACTCGAATGAAGCCGTCGCAGACCGTCGCACAGGGTCGATTTCAAGTTGGAAACCTGAGACTTTGTCGCAGAACGCGGCATGCGTTCGCGCCGGGTTGGTGTCAGCGTTGGTGTCAGAATCTGTGTCGGACGGGACTGCGCCACTGGTCGACCCAGGCCGACCACCCGTTCGACCAGTACCAACCTTCTGCGAACGTTCAGCCGTGCATTACGGTGAGACACGAGACCTCCGGCTGTGGTGAAGACTTCGACCATCTCCACCTGGCCAGGAGGTCTCACCCTTTCACAAGGGCTCGACTGTTACCAATGTCCCTGCTGAGTACACGGTGTACGCTAAACGTCCACGCCACTCCAGCGATGCTGGCTACGGCGAACTCGTACTTGCGGCGCATCTTCGCGAACGGCGCCACCGCTGCTGCGCAACCCACTTGCGACGAGCCACCGCGTCGGCGATACGCAGCTTGGCATCGAACGACAGATGACCAATTCCCAACATCGAATTGACCCGTCCCACGATGTCGAACTCACATGAGGGAACGTGGGCGTCGTTAGACAGGAACAGGAGCGGCGGCATCCGTACCGAGCCAACCTTTGGAAGCAAGCACGTTCCAGGCTGCTTCGATGTGCTCACGTGGGAACATCGCCTTCCGCTCGTTCCACGCGTACACGCGCTCGAAGGCAGCGTGCAAGTCGTTGACGCCTTCTTGCTTCGCGACCCAATGCACGGTTGCGAGCAGTTCCATGGCGCATGGCGTTTCGAACCCCTCGATCAGGTCAACCACGCGATCGAACCGCTCGCGCGTTTCCGTATCGCCTTCAAGGAACTGTTCGGCTGCCTCTGCCGAACCACGTTTGAGGCTGATCTCCTTGTCTGGCTGATCAGCGGCATCGCCGTAGCCACTGATCATGTGCCCTTCTATCGCGTTGAGCACATGCCGCAGGTTCCGTGAATAGGGCCCGTACAGACCTTTCTGATAGTCGAGGCGGAAGCGGCTGTCCGGCCTCCTGCATGAAGTACATGAGCTTGTGAATTTCGAGCAGGGTCACGAACGGGTACATGGCACTGCGTTGACGCGAGTAGCGACGCTCTGCTGCGACCGCGGCGAGGCTGCCCATCGGGCCGACGATGGAGCGTGGTGGCCGGAAACCAAAAAGCCCCCCAAGCAGGGCCCGTCCGTGACAGACCGCGACACCCAATTTGGGTTATAGATTGGGTGATCATGGCATGACGACGATTTGCCTCCCGCAAGTCAGCGGGGTCGGCTTCCGCGAATTGCGGAGGCATCTCGCCCGCGGTGGCGCCGATGTCGAAATCTCTGGCTTTGAAGACCAACGCGTAGGCGCTGGCGGTCTCCTGGTCTGGAAAGAGCTGGACCTGCTGTGGCTCGGCTAGTGGAGCGCTGTGCAAGTCGACGTAGATGCGTCCGCTGGCGATGAGCGTATGAAGATCGTCGGCCTGCGCCTCAGCAAGCATGTCGTGGAGCGCGGCCAACTGCATTCCTGGCCGCTCTTTGACGAGCGCGAGGACCGTCTCAGCCGTCCGCTGGTTCGACCGCTGGCGGCTTGATCAGGTAATCATTCAGGAAACGGAGATTGCGCTGGAGGACCCAGTCGATCTCGCTCGAAGAGCGCAGCCGATACACCAAGCCGAATTGGGCTGCGAAACGTTCGCCTGGCGGGCAGCGCCAGTGACCCACCGCGTCTCGGCAATAGCGGTGCGGCATGGTTTGGTTAAGACGTTCCAGACCGCCATCAGTCTTCCACTCCTCCGAGCCGATCCCGTCGGCTCGGAGCACGAAGTAATCGAGCGTATGCCAGACGCCCACCTGCCGTCCATTTTTGGCTTGATAGATCAGCTTGATCGCGGGCGGCTGATCGTAGAACTCGAGCACCTGCTGGTCGTGCTCGTACTCGTACAGCCCCGCGAGTTCGACGCGGTGGCTCTCGGCCTGGATGGTCACGCCCATCTTGCGGCTCGGGTAGCGCACCGAAACGTTCCCCGCGGCGCTGCGCACGCGCCGCGTCGGTGGTGACGAGCGGATCGTGTCGACGATGGCCATGGCCTCGCCCGATAGCCCGAGGCGCTCGCATAACCTGGCCACTTCATGCGCTGAAAGCATCCTGCCCGGTGCCTGTAGGAGATTTCGCCAGCACGGTATCCCCGGTGGGCACTCGACCGGAAGCCCCTATGTCAAGAACGCGCCTGGGTCCGACAATCCGGGCGAGCCGCCCTTCAAACGGGCCACGGTCGAGCCGGATGCGGCGATGCCGCCGCCGCGCGCGCCCTGGCTGGCCACCGACCCATCGGCGCGTGCCCACG
>WNGF01003151.1_pt1 | contig 39312 bp, 40 predicted proteins | sample 5400641 | NCBI WGS metagenome assembly WNGF01 (sample SAMN13153371, study PRJNA577476) | soil metagenome | isolation source: 80 cm soil or saprolite under grassland replicate 2 | place: USA:California | collected 2016-06-15 | reverse complement strand
CGCTGGCGGCGCTCCGAAGCTTTGACGGACCACGGCGGCGGTTTGAAACGAAGGGACGTCCGCGCGGCATCTGGGTTGTCGACGACTACGGCCATCACCCGACCGAAGTCGCAGCCGTGCTGCGCGCGGCGCGCGCCGCTGCAGAGGGCGAGGTGTGGGTGGTGTTCCAGCCGCACACGACCAATCGCACGGCGGCCCTTTTGGATGAGTTCGCGGCGGCATTTGGCGATGCGCAGCACGCGTTGATCTTGCCGATCTACAGGCCCAGCGGGCGCGAGCTTGCTGCGCGCGCGGTGAGCTCGGAGGATCTGGTCCAGCGCCTCGCGGGGCATGCTGACGCGCGGTTCGTGGAGTCATTCGACGCGGCGGCGAGGGCGGTCAAGGACAGTGCACGGGCGGGCGACGTGGTGCTGACCATGGGCGCTGGTGATGTCACCAGGCTGTCCGACCTGTTGGTGGCGGAGCTTGGCCGGTGAGGCCACAAGCGGGCGTGGCGTTGGCCAGGCACACCTCGCTGCGCGTGGGCGGCCCGGCGGACTTCTTTTTCGAGGCGCGCGGCCGCGATGAACTGGCCACCGCACTCCAGTGGGCACGAGCCGAAGGCGTGCCGGTGCGGGTCATCGGTGGCGGCTCGAATTTGCTGGTGGCCGATGACGGTGTCGACGGGTTGGTCATCAAGATGGTCAGCGCCAGCTTTGAGGTCAGCGGCAACACGGTGCGCGCTGACGCGGGCGTGAACCTGGCCAATATGGCGCGGCGGCTGGCCAAGCAAGGCTTCGGCGGACTCGAGTGGGCGGCAAACGTCCCGGGCACCGTGGGCGGCGCGGTGGTCAACAACGCTGGCGCGTTTGGCGGCGACACGGCGTCGTGCCTGGTGTCGGCGACGATCTTGGCGGCCGATGGCCACGTGCGGCGGCTAACGCACGGCGAGCTGGCGTATGCGTACCGCACCAGTGTGCTGAAGCGGCGCGAAGCTGGCGATGTCGCCGTAGTCGATGCGGTTTTCAAAGTGCAGCCCAGCACGCCAGAAGAGGCGGACGGCAGGGTCAAAGAGTTCAACGCGCAGCGCATGCGCTCGCAGCCGCGCATTCTGTCGGCGGGGAGTGTGTTCGCCAATCCTGACGGCGACTTCGCCGGCCGCCTTATCGAAGCAGCGGGCCTCAAGGGTCAGCGCATGGGCGGCGCGCAGATTTCGGAGCAACACGCCAACTTCATCGTTAACCCCGGCGGGGCGACCGCAAGCGACGTGTACGCACTGCTGAAATGCGCCCAGCAACGAGTGCTCGAGCACTCGGGCGTCAGGCTGCGGCCCGAGATCGAGCTCTTCGGACGGTGGCCGAGTGAGTAGGCGCTACGCCAGGGCCGAGCAACGGGCGCTGAGGGCAGCGGCTGAGCCCAAGCCATGGCTGCCGCCGCGCTTTGTGCTCTGGGCATGTGGTCGTTTACTCGCCCTGGGTGTGCTAATGGGCGCCGGGTGGATCGTGTACGATTCGGCCTCGTCCGATCGGTTTCAGGTCCACTCGATCCACGTGCAAGGCAACCTGCTCCTCAGCCAGGCCGACGTCGAACGCGTCGCGGCGGTCAAGGGCACCAATGTCTTCTGGATCGATCGCGCGATGCTCGCCGAACGGGTGCGCCGCCTGCCGCTGGTCGCGCGGGTCGACATCACTCCGACGCTGCCGGACAGCGTCGACGTCGCGATTGTCGAACGGCAGCCGGCCGCGTTTTGGCACAGCGGCGACAAGAGCTATCTGGTCGACCGCGAGGGAGTTATTCTGAAGTCCGTAGACGCTGAAGCTCAACAAGCCCGCGCTTGCGCGGGGCAGCCGTGCGACCCCCGCCTCGCGTCGCTGCCCGCGGTGGCGCAACTCGATGGCGATGCGCTGGCACCCGGCGATCGAGTCGACGCCAGTACGCTCTCCGTCTCCGCTCGCCTGGCCGGAGTGCTGCCAAGCCTCGGCATTCAGCCGCTGGGCTTTCAATGGACGCGCGAAACAGGCCTGGAGGTGCCGACCCGCGAGGGCTGGCGGGTGCGCTTCGACGTCAGCGGTGACCTCGACCGTCAGGTGCGCAACCTGGCCGTGATTCGCGACCACCTCGCCAGCACGCGCACCAGCGCTCAGCTGATCGACGTGCGTTTCGGAGACCGTCCGTACTACCGATGAGCAACGACCGCATCGTCGTCGGCATTGACGTAGGCACCACCAAAGTGTGCGGCCTGATCGCTGAGGTCTCCGAAGAGCTCCACCTCGAGGTGATCGGCGTCGGCATCGTGCCCTCGCGCGGCATGAAGAAGGGTGTCGTCGTCAATCCCGAGGAGGTGGTCGAATCCATCGTCAACGCGGTCCAGAAGGCCGAGCAGCAATCTGGGTTCAAGATCGTGAGCGCGTTCGTGGGCATCTCGGGTGGCCACATCAGCACCCAGATGAGTCAGGGCGTGGTCGCGGTGCGGCATCCCGATCGGCAGATCTCGCCCGACGACGTCCAGCGCGCGCTCGAAGCTGCGCGGGTCGTGACCGTGCCGGCCGATCGCGAGATCGTGCATGTCCTGCCGCGCCACTACGTCGTCGATGGACAGGACGGCATCAAGAACCCGATCGGCATGCTCGGCCATCGCATTGAGGTCCAGACCACGATTGTCTCGGGCGCAATGACGTCGGTGACCAACCTGGTGCGCTGCGTCGAGCGCGCTGGGATCGGCATCGACTCGCTGGTGCTCCAGCCGGTGGCCGCGGCCGAAGCCGTGCTGACTGAGGCGGAGCGCGAGATCGGCGTCACCCTGGTAGACCTTGGCAGCGGCACGACGGACGTGGGCGTGTTCCTCGAGGGCGCGCTCGCGTTTGCCAACGTGCTGCCCGTCGGCGGGTTTCAGGTCAGCAATGACCTCGCCGTGGGCTTGCGCACGCCATTCGCGGCGGCGGAAGAGATCAAGATTCTACACGGCTACGCGCTGCCTGAGTTGCTCGAGGACGATCGGATGATCGACGTGTCCTCGTTCGACGCGGGTGAAGGGCGGCCGGTGTCACGGCGGCAAGTGAGTGAGATCATCGAGCCGCGCCTCGAGGAGACGTTCGAGCTGGTGGTCGAGCAGCTCGACAGGGCTGGCCTGCGCGGCTTGCCCGCGGGTGTCGTGCTGTGCGGTGGGACATCGCAGCTAGGCGGTATTCGGCGCCTGGCGGCGGAGGTGTTCCACGCCGCGGTACGAGTCGGATCGCCGACCGGGATCTACGGATTGACCGATCAGATCTCGTCGCCCGCCTACGCCACCAGCGTGGGCCTATTGAAGTGGGGCCTCGAGCAGGAGTTCGAGCCCGCCAACACACGCGGTGGCATGCCGCTGTCGAATATCGGCAGCGCGGTCACCAACTGGCTGCGGAATTTCCTTCCGTGAGAGCGCCAGGGCGGACTGCCGACGCCGCCGTCAACGCACGCGCTTACGCGATTGACCCAAGGGGTTCTGCCTTCGGCGGGCTGCAGGACGTTGAGTCGACGCAACGGCAATACCCGATGGGTTCCGCTGCGCGAAAAAAGAGTGAACTGACGCTGGTGCGGCGCCCAAGATGGAAGGCATTCGTGATAGAAAGTCGCTTCGCGCGCGCCGCTGAATGGCGGACGGTGGACGGTGGACGTTCGACAGTCGACGGAAGCCGCTATTGATCGACAGGGTCGGGGGTGGCAAAGTGCACACAATGAATGGACATTCCGGCCTGGAGGGCGCCGCGCGCATCATCGTCCTGGGCATCGGAGGTGGTGGGAGCAACGCGGTCAACCGCATGATCCAGTCGGGTGTTCGTGGGGTGGAATTCGTCGCGGTCAACACGGACACCCAGGCACTGGCGCGGTCTGAGGCTGGCGTGCGCATTCACATCGGCGAGAAGCTGACGCGCGGCCTGGGCGCCGGTGGCGTGCCAGGCGTCGGCGAAAAGGCAGCCGAAGAAAGCGCCGAGCAGTTGGCCGATCTGATGCGCGACGCGGACATGGTGTTCATCGCCGCTGGTATGGGCGGCGGAACGGGCACCGGCGCGGCGCCCATCGTCGCGCAGATCTCCAAGGACTCCGGTGCGCTCACCGTGGCCGTCGTCACGAAGCCGTTCACGTTCGAGGGCCGCCAGCGGGCCAAGAACGCGGACGAAGGCATCGGCAATCTGCGCGATCGCGTCGACACGCTGATCACGATTCCGAATGACCGGCTGCTGCAAGTGATCGATCGCAAGACGACCCTCGAGCAGGCGTTCATGGAAGTCGACGACGTGCTGCGCCAGGGTATTCAGGGCATCAGCGAGCTGATCACCGAGCCGGGCCTGATCAATCTCGACTTCGCCGATGTGAAGTCGATCATGTCAGATTCGGGCGGTGCGCTGATGGCCATTGGCCGCGGCACGGGCGAGACGCGCGCCCAGGACGCGGCACGGATGGCGATCTCGTCGCCGCTGCTCGATGTGAGCATGGAAGGCGCCAAGGGCGTGCTGCTCAACATCACCGGCGGCGTCGATCTGTCGCTGACCGAGATCAACGAAGCGGCGGACGTTGTTGCCCAATCGGCCGATCCCGAAGCCAACATCATCTTCGGCGCGGTGATCGATCCGCGCATCGAAAACGAGGTTAAGATCACGGTCATTGCGACTGGATTCGACATCTCGCAGATTCGCCAGCCGCGATCGCCTGGCTTGCCGTCGTTCCGTCGGCGCTACGGCTCGTCGTCTGGTGCTGAACCGTCCGCGGCTGAACCGGCGCCGAGCGGTGGTCGCGATCGGTCGCAGCCGATCGACGATCGGGATCGCGATCGTCCGCCTGAACGCGAGCAGGGCCCGATCCGCGTCGGGTCCATCGGCAGTTCGCTGCCCGAGCCGCTCTTCGAGAGCGACGACGATCTCGATATCCCGCCGTTCATGCGCGGACGTCGGCGCTAAGCGCGCGCGTTTGTCATCCTGAGGCGAGGAACGAGCCGAAGGATCCGCTTGCTCGCGCGGTAACGCGGTCGGCAAGCGGATTCTTCGCTGCGCTCAGAATGACACGGCAATTGGTTAGACTCTGCGCGAACCGATGGGCCGCATTCGAACACAAGACGTCGACATTCAGCGCAAGCGCCTGGCACGTGAGCAGGGCACGATCCGCAAGGATTGGGGCGGCCGCGTACCGATCGCATTGTGCTACCCGAATTCATATGCGGTGGGCATGTGCAATCTGGGGTTTCAGAGCGTCTACCAACTGTTCAATGCGCAGAAGGCATTTGTGTGCGAGCGCGTGTTCGCCGAGCCCGTCCTGGTCGGCAGCCGTTCCGCGGGTCGCGGTGATTGGACTGGTGACGAGCAGTACCGCATCGACAATCGTCTGCTCGCGCTGGGCGAGCCGCTGTCGGTCGAATCGCAGCGACCATTAACCGACTTCGCGGTCGTCGCCTTCAGCCTGTCGTTCGAGCTCGACTACTTCAACATCGGCGACATGTTGCGTCGGGCGGGGATTGCACCCCTTTCGATAGATCGCGTCGAGACGGATCCGATCGTGATCGCGGGTGGCCCGGCCGTGTCGGGCAACCCCGAGCCGATTGCGCCCATGCTGGATGCCGTCGTCGTCGGCGAAGTCGAGCCGGTCATGGATGGGCTGCAAGACGTGCTGCTCGGGGGTGGCTCACGCCAGGAGCAGATCGAACGCCTGGCGCGCCTGCCTGGCGTCTACGTGCCAGCCCTGTACACGATCGGCTACTCGGCGAATGGCACGATCGACAGAGTCAGCCCGACCGTAGCGCCCGTCCAGCGCCTCAACGCCCGCAACGTCAACGAGTTTCAGACGATGTCGACGGTGCTCAGCCCGGACATCGAGCTCGGCGACATGTTCCTGATCGAAATGACCCGTGGCTGCGCGCGCGGCTGCCGCTTTTGCCTGGCGGGCTACACATCACTGCCCGTACGCCACCGCGAAGTCGGGCACCTGATGGACGGCGTGCGGCACGGCCTGACGATGCGCAAGCGCGTGGGTCTGATCTCGGCGGCAACCTCCGATCACCCGAACCTGGAGCGCCTGCTGGAGACGATGCTCGAAGCAGGCGCTGAGGTGTCGCTATCGTCGCTGCGCATCGACCGCATCACGCCGTTTCTGATCGAGGCCCTCGTGCGCAGCGGCACCAACACCATCACACTTGCGCCCGAGGCGGGCAGTCAGCGCATGCGCGATGTGATCAACAAGCGGCTTACCCACGAGCAGATCGTGCACGCCGCCGACCTCGCCGGCCGCGGCGGCATTCCGAAGGCCAAGCTGTACTTCATCGTCGGCCTGCCCGGCGAGACTGACGATGACATTCGCGAATTGGCATGGTTGGCCGCCGAGGTCCTCGACGTGATGCGCGTGCACAATCGCTCCGCGCGCGTGGCCGTCAATCTGTCGCCGCATGTGCCCAAGGCGCAAACGGCCTTCCAGTGGGAGCCGATGGCCGAGGTCGGGGTGAGCGAGCGACGCATCAAGCTCGTGCAGCGCGCCCTGGGCCCGCTGGGCATCGACGTGCGCTTCGAGGCGCCGTCGGCGCAACGCGTCCAGGCGATTCTGGCCCGCGGCGATCGGCGCCTGGCGCCGGTACTGCTCGAGACACATCGCTTGCAGGACTTCGAAATCGTACTGCGCCGCCACGGGCTCGAGTCCGAGTTCTACCTCGGGGCGATGGACCCGAATGGGATCATGCCCTGGTCGCTGGTCTCGACAGGCGTACCCGAGTGGTACCTGAAGCAGGAGTTTGGTCGCGCGCGCGGCCTGGGCGGCCTCGAGGTGCCGACTTTGGATCTGCCGCCCAAAGCGGCCGCGGTCGTCGAGAAAGCACGCGTAGTAGGTGCAGGTGCCGGGGCCGCGGCGTGAACCTCGATCTGCTGACATTTCGCAATCTCGCTGCTGTGCCAGGCGTTGTCCATGGCGTTTCGACTCGAGCGGGCGGGGTGAGTAGCGGTCGCTGCGCGTCGCTGAATGTGAGTCACACGGTGGGCGACGCCGAGGACAATGTGGAGGAAAACCTGTCGCGGCTCGCCTTGGCGTTGGACACCGAGCGCGGCGCATTCTTCTCGCCGTACCAGGTGCACGGGCGCGAGGTCACCGTGGTCGACGCCGACACGCCAGCGCGGCCACGCTGCGACGTCTTGGTCACGCGGTCGCCTGACAAGACGCTGCTGCTGCGCTATGCCGACTGCACGCCGGTGCTGCTGGCCGACGCACGTCTTGGTGTCGTGGGCGCCGTTCACGCGGGTTGGCGCGGCAGCGCGGTGCGCGCGGCCTCGGCGGTGGTGGAGGCGCTGGTAGGGACGTTCGGCAGTCAACCCAAGGACATCGTCGCGGGGATCGGCCCGGCCATCGGGCCGTGCTGTTACACAGTCGGCCAGGATGTCGTAGACGCGTTCGCCGATCGGCCAGCTTTGTTTGCCGACGGCAAGCTCGACCTGTGGGAAGCCAATCGGCAGGCGTTGATCGACGCGGGCGTGCCTGCCGAGCAGATCGAAGTCGCTGGCATCTGTACCCAGTGCGAGTCCGAGCGATTCTTCTCGCATCGCGCCAACGATGGTCAACCGGCTGGCCGCTTCGCGGCGGTCATTCGACTCGCGTGTTGAGCGCGTCCACGGACATCGCCAGCAACCTGGCGCGCGTGCGCGATCAGATCGCCGAGGCCGCTGTGCGCGTGGGCCGCTCGCCGTCCGACGTTCGCCTGGTCGGGATCACCAAAACCCATCCTGCCGAGACGATCGTCGAAGCGATGCGGTGCGGGTTGGACCATATCGGCGAAAACCGCGTCCAGGAAGCGGCCGCCAAGCTGCCTCAGGTGCGCCAGGCTGCGCCCGATGTCGTCTGTCACCTCGTCGGGCATTTGCAAACCAACAAGGCGGCCGCCGCCATCGAGCTGTTCGATCGTATCGACTCGCTCGACAGCCTGCACCTGGCGCAAGCGCTGAGCAAGCGCCTGCACGGCCCACCGCATCCTGACCTGCCGGTGCTGCTGGAGATCTACGTCGGCGATGATCCTTCTCGGCCGGGACTGCGCCCTGAGGGCTTGGTGGACGCGGTCGGTCCGTTGTTGGCTGTGCCTGGGCTGCGCGTCGAGGGCGTGATGACCGTCGCGCCGCTGGGCTCCGATGCACGCACCGCCTTTGGCCAGGTGCGCTCGTTGAAAGAAACCCTGGCCAGCGCGTTCCCGCGTGTACACTTCGGCGTGCTCTCCATGGGCATGAGCGACGACTTCATTACGGCGATCGAAGAAGGGTCCACAGAAGTGCGGATTGGCAGCGCGCTGTTTGGTCCGCGGAGGACTGCCTGATGGCACGCGACGTTCTGTTGAATTTCGTGTCCATCTTTCTGCAGATTCTGTGGCTGCTGATTCTCGTGCGCGTCCTGTTGTCGTGGTTCCCGGTCGATCCGCGCAACCCAATCATTCGAACCCTCTTCGAGATTACCGAGCCCGTCCTGGCGCCCTTCCGGCGCGTGATCCCGCGCATCGGGATGTTCGACCTGTCGCCCCTGGCCGCGCTCCTGGTCATCCAGTTCGTCCAGCAAGGCCTGCCGCGCGTCTTCTAACTCAACCCCAACTCAACCAGGGCGCCCCAGGAACGAGCCGCCACGGCGGCTATGGTTCGAGCGGGCATCTGGGGAAGATGGGCTGAGGATACTCGAATATGGGAAAGCAACAGACTCGCGCGCTCGCGATCGTCTGCTTCACAGTTGTTGCGCTTATACATGCAGCACCGATCGCGGCCGAGCCTGGTGGGAATGGGAATGGCAACGGCAACGGCGGTGCCAACGGCAATGGTGGCGCTGGCAACGGTAACGGCAATGGGAACAACCTACCGGCGCTAACGGCGACTCCTGAACTGAGCAGTCTTGCACTGTTCGGCGCCAGTGCTGCCGGCGTCGCTGGTTACGGGCTCCTTCGCCTGCGCGCACGACGACGACAAGACACGGCCGCGGACTGACACCCGCCGCCCGTTTCGTGCTGCCGATCGCCGGTTATTTCGGGCAAAGCTCGGCCACGTTCACGAGCGCAGCGGGCCGCGCGCGATGGCCTGGCGCATCGTGTCGTCGTCGGCAGGCGGGATCCATTCGATCCACCACGTGGCGCCGGCGTCGGCGAGGGATTGGGCCAGGGCACGATCGGCCTCCCAATCCTCGGCTCGGGCACGGCCGCCAACAGTGAGGTCGCGGCGCGGACCGATCTGCGCGCGCAAGTTGCGAATGTCGTCGGCCGTCCATTCGGCCTGGACGATTTTGTCGGCGGAGTATTCGGCGGCCTTGAACAAGCACGAGCCGTCCCAGCGCGCGGCGCGGCGGATCGGACCGGCGTTGGGGTACTGACCGCCGATCCAGATCGGGATACGCGGCTGCTGGAGCGGTCTTGGCGCGAGCGTGACCTCGCTAATCTTGACGAACTGGCCCTCGTAACTGAACGGCTCGCCGGTCCATAAGCCGACCAGTGCTTCGAGCGACTCGTCCACAATCCGCGCACGTGTGGCCAAGTCACGCGCGTCGCCGAACGCGGCCAGCGACACGTCCCATTGATCGCCTAATCCGACGCCCAGGGTAAGCCGACCACCCGAGACGTGGTCCAATGCGACGGTCTCGGCGGCGAGTTTGGCCACCCTGCGTCTGGCGACTGGTGTGACGGTGGTGCCGAGTCGTATGCGCTCGGTGCGCATGGCCATCGCGGCCAGGCTCACCCACGGGTCGTACGTTGGCGTCCCGGTCTTGTTTTGATAGACGAGGTAGTCCTCGAGGAAGACGCCCTCCCAGCCCGATGCCTCCGCGAGTGCTGCTAGCTCTGCAAGGGACCGCGGGTCAGCGGCGGGGCCGCCGTTGGGCAGGTTCAAGCCGAAATGCATACGGCCAGTGTGGCCACGAAATATGACAGGGAGTGGCATATTAGATAGGTGCGCGCGGACCGGTTGCTGGGCATTCTGCTCCTCCTGGACGATCACCGACGCATGACCGCTGGCGAGCTCGCCGCCTGGCTCGAAGTCTCGCCGCGCACGATCTATCGCGGCGCGCTACGGTCGCGCGCTTTGATCGGGGCGCCAGTCGGCGCGGTCCAGGCGCATATCGTAGAAGAGGCTTTCCAGGCCGAGCGGACCACGGCGGAACAAGTGCCGGACCACGGCGAACCTGGGGTCGCGGCTCACGTCTGGCCCGAGGTGCGCGTCCCAGTGCGAGCCGCTCGTCGCGAAGCCGAGCGATTCATAGCAGCGTCGGGCGCGCTGGTTGTGCGCGGCCACGCTGAGCAGCATACGCGTGAAGCCCATCTCGCCGAAAAAGTGATGCAGGAACGCACCGAGTGCCTCGGTGCCATAGCCCTGGCTGAGCTTGTCGGCGTGCAGGTCGATGCCCAGGACGGCTGAGCCTTCGTCGCGCCGCACGTGGCGCAAGAAGATCCGACCGATCATCTGGCCGCGCTCGTCGTCGACCGCGAACGGTAGCTGGCGCTGGCGCTGGGTGATGTCGTCGAACCAGCGCGCGCGCTGTTCGGGCGGCATCCGCCTCGGGCTCGTCCCGACCAGCAGCGGGTCGTCGTAGTCCGGCCAGGCCTGCCAGGCATCGACATCTGCACGCGAAAACGGCCGGATCCGCGCCCTCGGACCGGCGACGAGCGTGTCGCGATCGGCGATGGCCATCGTCTGGTGATCTAGCCCGACCGCACGCCGTGTGCCATCAGGCGTGCCCGAACGGCATGGAGATCGTCGAGCTCGAGCTCGACGATCTTACGGCGACTCGTATGACCAGCGACGAGCTGTACCTGACGCGGTCGCAAGCCGAGCGCATCAGCAAGGGCGCGCTCGATGGCCGCATTGGCCTGGCCGTCGACGGGGCGCTGGCGGACCCACACGCCAAGCACGCCCTCGCCGTCGAGCTCGACGCGCTCCTGACGGGCCCCCGGATGGGCGACAAGCTCCAGCCGCAACATAGTTTCAAAACAATAGCAAGTTGCCAAAGAGCGAAAGCTGGCGCGGGCACTGGCCTATCATTCGATAGGCACCCCCTCGGCTCATGTACCAGGCACCCCGCGGCACCCAGGACATCCTCCCCGAAGACGCTCCGTATTGGACGTACGTCGAGGATGAAACGCGCCGCCAGGCACGCCTGGCGAACTACGGCGAGATTCGCACGCCGACCTTCGAAGAGACGGCAGTCTTTGCCCGAGGGGTGGGCGCTGCCACGGACATCGTCGAGAAGGAGATGTACTCCTTCGACGACAAGGGCGGCGATAGCATGACCCTCCGCCCCGAGGGAACGGCGGGCATCGTGCGCGCCTACCTCCAGCGCTCGATGAGCGGCCGGCCGCAGCCCGTCAAGCTCTTCACGCTGCTCAACGCCTTCCGCTACGACCGTCCGCAGAAGGGCCGCTTCCGCGCCTTCCACCAGATCGACTTCGAGGCGATTGGCGAGACCGATCCGCTGGTGGACGCCGAGCTCGTCGGGCTCCAGCTGCGGTTGTACGAAGCGCTCGGCCTGCGCAGGTTGAGTTTGCAGCTCAACAGCATCGGCGACGCCAGGTGCCGACCAGCCTATGTCCAACGCCTCGGCGACTACTTCCGACAACATCTCGACGGCCTGTGCGAGGACTGCCGTCGGCGGCTCGAGACGAACCCGCTGCGCCTGCTGGACGAGAAGCGCCCCGAATGCCAGGCAGTGCTGGACGGCGCCCCACATAGCGCCGACCACCTGTGCGACCCGTGCCGCGGCCACTTCGAGGGCTGGCTCGATCACCTCGAAACCGCGGGCATCTCGTACACGATCAATCCGCGCCTGGTGCGCGGCCTCGACTATTACACGCGCTCGGTGTGGGAGGTCTGGCCGCCGGTGCAAGGTGCCCAGAGCACCGTCGGCGGCGGCGGGCGCTACGACGGCCTGGCCGAACAACTCGGCGGCAAGCCTACGCCGGGCGTGGGCTTCGCATCGGGCATCGAGCGCATCATCCTCGAGCTCAAAGATCAGGGCGTTGCCGTCACGCCACAACCCGCGCCGTGCGTGTACTTCGTATCGATGGACGAGCGCGGCAAGCGCCAATCGTTCCGGCTCGCCGAGATGCTGCGCGCGGCCGGCATCAGCGCTGACATGGCGTTCGGCGATCGCAAGATCGGCAAACAGCTCGGCGCCGCCGACAAGAGCGGTGCGCAGTGGGCCCTGATCCTGGGTGAGAACGAGCTCGCCAACGACTCGATCACCATCAAAGACCTGCGCGGCGGCAGCGAACAGCGCACCATCACCCAGCGCGACCTGCTCAAAGTGCTGGAACACGGCCATGGTTCGACTGAGTGACGCCGCGCTCGAGCGGCTGGAAGAGGCCCGCGATCGGGCGCATCGGCTGTCGGAGGAGCTGTCGGATCCGGCCACGTTCGGCGACGCCCGCCGCGCCGCCGACCTGAGTCGCGAACAGGTCGAGTTGGCCTCGGTGGCTGAGCGCTTCGAGCGCTACCAGAGCCTGCTCGGGCAGCTCGCGCAAGCCGAAGACCTGCTCAAAGACGGTGCCGACGACGATATGCAGGCACTGGCCCAGCAGGAGATTGCCGACATCGAGCCGCAGGTCGACGAGGTCGTCGCGAGCCTGCAGGACTTTCTGCGCCCGCGGGATCCCAACGATCAACGCGACGTGATCCTCGAGATCCGGGGCGCTGAAGGCGGCCAGGAAGCGAACCTGTGGGCGGCCGACCTGATGCGCATGTACATGAAGTACGCCGAGCTCAAAGGTTGGAAAACCGAGGTGCTGAACACCAGCGAGACTGACCTCGGCGGCATCAAGGAAGTGATCTTCGAAGTACACGCCCGTGGCGCCTACTCGCGCCTGAAGTGGGAAGGCGGCGGCCATCGCGTCCAGCGTGTGCCGGTCACCGAAACGCAGGGGCGCATCCATACCTCGGCGGCCACGGTAAGTGTTTTGCCCAAGGCCGAGGAGGTCGACGTCGATATACGCGACGAAGACCTGCGTGTGGACGTGTACCGTGCGGGCGGCCACGGCGGCCAAGGCGTCAACACCACCGATTCCGCCGTGCGCCTGACGCACCTGCCTACGGGACTCGTAGTGACGTGTCAGGACGAGCGCTCGCAGCTCAAGAACAAGGCGCGTGCGATGGAAGTGCTGCGCTCGCGATTATTCGAGATGGAGCTGCGGAAGCAGCAGGAAGAAGTGGGCTCGCTGCGCCGCGGCCAGGTGGGTTCGGGCGAACGCGGCAGCAAGATTCGGACGTACAACTTCCGCGAGAACCGGGTGACCGATCATCGCTTTGGGCTGACGCTGTACTCGCTCGACCGGATCCTGGAAGGGCAGCTCGATCCGCTGCTCGATGCAGTGGCCGAGGCGGACGCCGCAGAGAGTGATTAGTGGCCCTGCTTGACCCGGCAGCGTACGACCGTCGGCGCTCTACTCGCCGTGGCAACCGTGAGGCTGCGTTCGGCAGGCTCGAGTAGTCCGCGGCTGGACGCCGAGCTACTGCTAGGCCACGCGCTGGGCTGGTCGCGGACGACGCTGCTGGCCCATCCAGAGCGGGACGTCGATGCTGGCGTGGCCGCGCGCTTCTGGGCGCTCGTGGCACGACGTGCCGAGGCGGAGCCGATGGCGTACGTGCTGGGCTTGCGGGAGTTCTATGGTCGGGAGTTTCGGGTCGATCGGCGGGCGCTGATTCCTCGGCCGGAGACGGAGCTCCTGGTCGATCTGGGCCTTGCGGCAGTGGCGCGGCTTCGGGCGCTTCACGTTGCACCAAGTATTGTGGAGGTCGGCACGGGCAGCGGCGCGGTAGCCATCTGTGTGGCGCTCGAGACTGGCGTGACCGTGTGCGCGACGGACGTGGCGCTCGATGCGCTGGCGCTGGCACGCGAAAATGCGGCGGCGCTGGGCGCTGAGGTTCGGTTCATACAGGCGGACTTGCTGGCGCCGTTGCGAGGGCCAATCCACGTGGTGCTGGCCAACTTGCCATATGTCCCGACCGCACGCGACTTGCCGCGCGAGGTCCGTGACTACGAGCCGCACGTCGCCATCTTTGGCGGCCTGCGCGGCACCGAGCTCATCGAACGACTGTTACGTCAGGCGTATGACGTGCTCGCGCCCGGCGGCGAGCTCTGCGTCGAGCTGGACGAGGAGGACCAGGCGCAGCCAGTCGCGGCGCTGGCACGCCATTTGTTCGCTGACGCGGACGTCTCGGTGCGCCAGGACGCCGGCGGCTACGACCGCGTGGTGTGCGTGCTGCTGCCGGACTAGCGGCTAGCCGGCGGCGGGGGTTTTCGTCTCGGGGGCGTCGAGGCGCGCCAGGGTGCGTTTGAGGCGCGCGAGGCCTTCTTCGACCTCGGTCTGGGTGATGTTGAGCGCGGGCGCGAAGCGCAGTGTTGTCGGACCGGTGGCGTTGAGCAGGACGCCTTCCTCGATGCCCAGGCGGACGACGTCGGGCGCGCGCTCAGCCGTCAGATCCACAGCGATGAGCAGACCGTCGCCGCGCACCGTCTGAATGATCGGCAGCTCGGCCTTGAGCGCCTCGAGCGCGCGCTTTAGATAACCGCCGACGCGCTGCACGTTGCCCAACACATCGTTTTCCAAAATATGTGAGACGACGGCGTGGGCCACGGCGCACATCAGCGGATTGCCGCCGAACGTCGAACCGTGGTCGCCTGGTTCGAAGGCGGCAACGGACTCGCGCGCCAGCATCGCGCCGATCGGCACACCACCGCCGAGACCCTTGGCCAGCGTGGCGATGTCGGGCTCGACGCCCCAGCGTTCGAAGCCGAACAACGTCCCGAGCCGGCCAACACCCGTTTGGACCTCGTCGAGGATGAACAGAATCCCCTTGGCGCGGCAGAAGTCTTGAACATCGCGCAAGTAGCTCGCGGTTGCCACGTGCACGCCGGACTCGCCCTGGATTGGCTCGAGCAGTACGCCAACCGTCGACGCGTCAGTGGCGCGCTCGAGCGCATCCATGTCGTTGAACGGCACGTGCGGGAAGCCCTCCGGCAACGGCGCGAACGGCCGGGTATAGGCTTCTTTGCCGGTCGCCGTCACCGTCGCCAGGGTGCGGCCATGGAAGGCGTGCTCGGCGGTGATGACCGCGTAGGCGCCGTCGCGATGCTTCTTGCCCCAGCGGCGCGCGAGTTTGAGCGCCGCTTCGTTGGCTTCGGCGCCGCTGTTGCAGAAGAAGACGCGATCGAATGGCGAATTGCCCAGCAGTAATTGCGCCAATTCGAGCTGCGGCACGCTATAGAAGAGATTCGAGATATGGATCAGCTTGGCGGACTGCTCGGCGAGTGCGCGCTGCACGACCGGGCTGGAATGCCCAAGCGAGGTCACGGCGATCCCAGAGATGAAGTCGAGATACTCACGACCCTCGACATCCCAGACGCGACAGCCCTCGCCGCGCTCGATCACCACCGGCGGACGACGGTTCGGGAAGAACGTCGACTGCTCGATCGCGATCCAATCAGCGCTGGTCTTGGGGCGCGCTGGGGCGGTTGTCATGCACCTGCTCCTTCTCGGGTTTGCGTCAGCATGGTACCCACGCCCTCGTGGGTGAAGAGCTCGCGGATCAGCGCATGCGGCACACGACCATCGAGCACGTGCGCTCGCGGCACGGTCTCCAGTGCGCGCAGGCAGGCCTGAATCTTGGGAATCATGCCGCCGCTGATCGTGCCGTCGTCGAGCATCGCCTGTACCTGATCGCGCGCGAGCTCGGGCACCACGGCACCATCGGCGCCGAGCACGCCCGGCACATCGGTGAACAGCACGAACTTTTCGGCGCCCAACGCGCGGGCAACTTCGCCCGCGACCGTGTCGGCGTTGACGTTGAGCGGCGCGGAGTTTGGCCCAGCGGCGAGCGGCGCCATGACCACGACGTAGCCTTGCTCGACCAGCTTGCCGATTGGCTTGGTGTTCACAACCTCGACTTCGCCGACCAGGCCGAGCCGCTCGTCGCGCAGGCGCGCGCGCAGCATCTCGCCGTCGAGGCCATTGCAACCCCAGGCCGGCACTTTGTGCGCGTTCAGGTGCGCGACGAAGGCGCCGTTGATGCGCATGAGTACCTCATGGACGACCTGGAGTGTTTGCTCGTCGGTGAAGCGACGGCCTTCGACGAAATGCGTTTCGACACCCAGGCGACCTAGCCGCTCGGAGATCTGCGGTCCGCCACCGTGCACGAGGACGGGATTGATACCGAGCCGTTTGATCCAGATGACGTCGTCGAGGACGGTGCCCTCCTCGCCGATCGAGCCGCCAACTTTGACCACGATGGTCTTGCCGACGTACTCGCAGATATACGGCAGCGCCTCGATTAGCGCCTCCGTCTTCTGGTCAATGGAGAGCGCGACGGTCACGTCGAATACGCGCTGTTTTCGACGACGTAGCCCTCGGTCAGATCGCACCCCCACGCGGTGGCGGTGGCCGCGCCGAGGCCCAGGTCCACGCGCACGTTGACTTCGTCGCCGAGCATTTCCGCGCGTGCCGAGTCTTTGGAGGCATTCGTGGCGATGCCGTGCTGCGCGATCTGTACTGAGCCGATCCACAGCGCAGCACGATTCGGATCCACTTGTGCGCCTGAATAGCCGACCGCGGCAAAGATGCGGCCCCAGTTCGGGTCGGAGCCATGGAGCGCCGCCTTGAACAAACTGGAGCCGACGACCGCGCGAGCCGCGGCGCGTGCATCGGCGTCGCTTGCGGCGCCCGTGATCTCCGATGCACACCGCATCCAGCGCGGCCTGGAAGCGTGTCGCGTCGGGGCTGGCCTCAGATAGCTCCGGGGCGCCCGAGAGACCGTTCGCCAGGAGGAAGCACGAGTCGTTGGTGCTCGTGTCGCCGTCGACAGTGATCATGTTGAATGAGCGGTCCACGGCGCGCTTGAGAGCGGTCTGCGCGTACGACGGATCGAGCCCCGCGTCGGTACCGATGAAGGCGAGCATTGTGGCCATGTTCGGATGGATCATGCCTACGCCCTTGGTCATGGCGCCGATGCGCACCTCGCGCCCACCGATCTGCAGCGCGACGGCGCACTCTTTGGCGCGCGTATCGGTGGTCATGATCGCGCCTGCGGCTTCATGGCCACCATCGGGCCGTACATGAACACGGGGTATGCCCGCGCGGATGACGTCCATCGGCATCTGCACGCCGATGATGCCCGTCGACGCGACGAGTACCAACTCGGGCGCGATGCCCAGGTTTTGCGCAGCGAGGGCGGCCATTTCTGTGGCGTCGGCCAGGCCTTGCGCGCCATTGCAGGCGTTGGCGTTGCCAGCGTTGAAGGCGACGGCCTGGGCGCGGCGCGAACGCAAACGATCGCGGCTCAGCACGACGGGCGCCGCGGGGAACGTATTCTGGGTGAACGTGCCCGCGGCGACGCACGGGACGTCTGAGGCCCAGATGCCCAAGTCGGGTTTGCCCGAGGCCTTGATGCCCGCGGTGATACCGGCGGCGCTGAAGCCTTGCGCGCTGGTCGATGATCCGTCGGTGAGCACGTGGAACGGGGCGGAGGTGAGGGTCATGGCACCATTGGGACCTGGTCGAGGCCGAGTATCTCGGGGCAACCAAGCATGAGATTCATGTTTTGCACGGCCTGGCCGGCCGCGCCCTTGCCGAGATTGTCGACCGCGCCAAGCGCAATCACTGTTTCGGCATCCGCGGCATACGAAAGGAATGCCAGGTTGGTGCCTTGCGGCCACTTCGAGTGGGGTGGTTGCTCGGTCACCCGGATGAATGGCGCCTCTGCATAGAACTCACGCGCGGCACGGAGTGCCTGGTCAGTGGTGAGACCGCCTCTTGCGTAGCAGGTGGCCAGGATGCCGCGGGTCATCGGCACCAGGTGCGGCGTGAACACGATTGAGGCGTGCGCGCCAGCCATACGCGAGAGCGCCTCGCGCATCTCGGGCGTGTGCGCGTGTTTGAACAGGTTGTAGGCCGAGACGTCCTCGTTGACCTCGGCGAAGCCGAACGTCGAGCCGCCGCCGCGGCCCGCGCCGCTTACGCCTGTTTTGGCGTCGACGACGATGCCCGTTGGCTCGACCAATCCGCGCGCGACGAGCGGCGCCAGGGCCAGGAGCGCGGCGGCTGGGAAGCAGCCGGGATCGGCGACCCGATTGGACGCGGCAATCGCGGCCGGCCCGGTGACTTCGGTCAGGCCGTAGACCCAGCCGTCGACGAACCGGTGGTCGCCGCCGACGTCGATGACCTTCAAGTCCGCCGGCAGCAGGGCGGCCGCCGTCTTCGACTGCCCGGTCGGTAGCGACAGGAACAGCAGCTCCAGGTCGGGCAGCTTTTCAGGGTCGAAGCCCTGGATGGTCAAGTCGGCAAGTGGCCCATCCAGGCCCGGGTAGCGCGATCCAAGGCGCTGTCCGGCGCTACTTTCGCCCGCCGCGTACACGACCTCAACCGCCGGATGGCGCGCACACAGGCGCAGGATTTCCCCCCCGCCGTAACCCGAGACACCCACCACGCCAACGCGCTTTCGGCTCGACATGTGGGTTGGAAGTATACGGGCAGGCACTAATCTGACCGCCCCGCGTTGTCAGGCCCCTAGAATCTGGCGACGTGTGTGCCGCACCCGTACCGGACGGCCAGAGCCCGAGTCGGCCCAGGATCACCCCGATTCAGTGGGTGGGGCTGGCGGTGCTCGTGCTACTGCTGGCCAATTCGCTCGGCCTGTTGCAACTGGACAGTCCTGGCGCGGTTAGCGACTTTCTGCAATCCCAATTGCCGCGCTTTATCGCCATCATCCTCGCGATCACAGTCCATGAGTTTAGCCACGGCTTCGTCGCAACGTTGTTTGGCGATGACTTGCCGCGGCGCGTCGGACGGCTGACGCTCAATCCACTCAAGCATCTCGATCCGCTCGGCACCTTGCTCATCCTGGTTGGGCCGATTGGTTGGGGAAAGCCGATGCCGATCAACCCGGGTGCGATGCGCAATCCGAACCTCGGCTGGGCGATGTCGTCACTCGCTGGGCCGGTGTCGAATGTCTTGACGGCCATCGTGACCGCGACGGTGCTCGGCATCGGTGGCCAGGCCATCGCAGGCGCTGACGATTACTTGACGGCATTTATCACCGTCAACGTCCTGCTGGCGGTGTTCAACCTGATTCCGATACCACCGCTCGATGGCTTCGGATTCATCTTCGGACTCGCACCGCGCGCTATCAAGCTTGCACTGCTACCGTTGCAGACGTACGGGCCGTTGATTCTGCTCGCGGTGCTGTTCCTGCCTCCACTGCGGCCGATCGTCGACGGCTTCATCTTTGGCGGCCTGCGCATTATCGTTCCAGTGCTGCGATCCATTTGCCAATGCAACCCACTCGCGTAGCCATTCTCGGCACTGGCCTCATCGGGTCGTCCGTCGGCCTGGCGCTCAAGGCTGCGCGGCCGAGCGTCCAGATCGCGGGCTACGACGCCTCGGGCGATCATCTGCGCCGCGCGCAGTCGGTGAAGGCGATCGATCGCCGCGCCTCGTTGCGCGATGCGCTGGCCGATGCTGACCTGGTAGTGATTTCGACGCCTGTCGGAGCGATGAAGGCTTTGTTTGAGGAGATCGGGCCTTTGTTGCCGGTTGATGCGCTGGTCGTCGATACGGGCAGTACCAAGGCGCAGGTGCTGCGCTGGGCCTCGGACCTTTTGCCGAATGGCGTGCGGTTCATCGGCGGGCACCCCATGGCCGGTAAGACCGAGGTCGGCCCCGACGCCGCCGACGCCAAGCTGTTCCAGGGCGCGGTGTGGTGCCTCGTCCCCTTGGCAACGGCGCCGCGGGACGCCATTGACGATGCCGTTCGGCTCGTCGAGTCTTTTGGCGCCGCACCTTACTTTCTGGATGCGGACGAGCACGACGGGCTGGTGGCGTCGGTTTCGCACCTGCCGTATCTGATGTCCGTGGCACTGATCGGACACCTCGGGCGCGAGCGCTCCTGGCGTGAGACGGCCTCCCTCGCGGCAGGCGGCTTCGCCTACACGACCCATCTCACGGACAGTGACCCGCAGATGTTCGCCGATATTGCCCGCACGAACCGCGACAACCTGGTGCGGCGGCTGGACCTCTATGTCGACGAGCTACTGGCCCTGCGCGACGCGATTGCCGGCGATGCAGCCGACTTGAAGGAGCGCTTCGAAGCCGCACGCCTGCTGCACGCGGACTGGCTCGCGGGTCGCGCCCAAGGACAAACGTCCGAGGGCGATAACCCGCTCCCGACTACCAGGTCAATGCTGACCGGCAGCCTGTTCGGCCGCTTCGGCCGCGACCGCTAGGCGACGTCGACGGACGCGCCGGCGTCGCGGAGCTTGCCCGCGGCCGCGTCGGCGGCGTCTTTGGCTACACCTTCCAGGACCGGCTTGGGCGCCGCCTCGACCAGGTCCTTGGCTTCCTTGAGACCCAGATTGGTCAGCTCGCGCACGACCTTGATGACTTCGATCTTCTTGGCCCCGAAGTCCTTCAGGACGACGTCGAACTCGGTCTGTGCTTCGACTGGCGCGGCGGCCGCGGCGGCACCGTCAGTCGCAGCAGCGGCACCCATAGCCGCAGGCGCGGCCACGGCGGCGGCGGACACGCCCCACTCTTCTTCCAGGCGCTTGACCAGGTTGGCCAGGTCGAGCACCTTCATGTCGCCCAGGCTCTGGACCATCTCGTCGATACTTGCCATTGCTGCACCTCCCGTCGCGGCATCGCCGCCGGTTTCTTCAAGTTGTTTACGGCGCGCCTCGAGCAGGCGCGCAAAGCTGGCCATCGGCGCGGACAGCATGTTGACTATCCGCTGCAGCGGGCTGACGATCATCCCGAAGACTCGCCCACGCAGCACGTCGGCTGGTGGAAGCGTCGCCAACCGTTCGACTTCCTTGGGGTCGATCCGGCGGTCGCCGAGTAGCGCCGCCTTCAAGACAAACGTGCGGTTGACACGCGTGTAGTCCTGGAGCGCCTTGGCGGTCGCGACCGCGTCGGTCCCGAAGGCAATCGCGGTCGGACCCGTCAGGTCGTCAACGATGCTCGTGCGCCCCGTCCGCTCGGCCGCAAAACGAGCCAGCGTGTTCTTGGCCACGACGTACTGCACCCCGGCCGGACGCAACCGACCGCGCAGGTCTTGCATGTCCGTAACGCTCAGGCCGCGGTACTCGGTCAAGATCGCGATCTCGGCTTTGCCGAGTTGTTCGGCAAGCAAATCGATTGCCGAGCTTTTCTCGGCTCGAGCACGGACTCGGCTTTTAGCCACTAGGCAACACCTCCTTTCATGTGTCCTTCGACCAGAGTCGAAAGCCACACTCCCGGTGCGGGAGGTGTCGCATTCGCCTCGGCAGGTTGCTCGTCGAGCACTTAGCGCCCACGCAGGGCGACCGGCGGTCTTCGGCTATTTGGGTTTGTTTGTCATCCTGAGGCGAGGAACGAGCCAACGCATCCGCGACCTCGTGACCGCCGAGGCAAAGCGGACTCCTTCGCTTCGCTCCAGGACAAGCTCTTTGCTGCGCTCAGGATGACAAGAGTCTACGTCTCTGAACTGGCGAGCGCCAACGTGGGCTGCAGATCGAGCGACACGCCCGGACCCATAGTCGAGGCCAGGTTCAACGTGCGAATGTACTGGCCCTTGGCGCCGCTGGGTTTCGCACGGACGACGGCGTCGACGAGGGCGCCGAGGTTCTGCATGATCTTGTCGTCGTCGAAGCTGATTTTGCCGATTGGCACGTGAATGACGCCGGTCTTGTCGAGGCGGAACTCGACGCGACCGCCCTTCACCTCGCGCACGGCGCGGCCGATGTCGTTAGTGACAGTGCCCGAGCGCGGATTGGGCATCAGCCCACGCGGACCGAGGATGCGCGCGACGCGGCCGACCAGGCCCATCATTTCCTGGGTGGCGACGGCGACGTCGAAGTCCGTCCAGCCGCCCTGAATACGCGCAATCAGGTCCTCGGCGCCGACAATGTCAGCACCTGCCGCCTCGGCCTCGCGCGCAGCGTCGCCCGTGGCAAAGGCCACCACGCGAATGGTGCGGCCCGTACCCGCCGGCAGCACGGCAGAGCCGCGCACCAGCTGATCCGCGTGGCGCGGGTCGAGGCCCGTGCGAATGTGCAGCTCGACCGTCTCGTCGAATTTGGCAAAGGCGCTCTGTTTGACCAGGCGGACGCCTTCGCTCGGCTCGTACTGCTTTTCTGGATCGACCTTGTCCGCGGAGGCTCGGTATTTCTTGCCGTGTTTGGCCATCGTCGTTACTGCTCCACCGCCACGCCCATACTGCGCGCCGAGCCCTGGACCATCTTTATGGCGGCATCGATGTCGTTGGCGTTCAGGTCTTTCATCTTGATCTCGGCGATCTCGCGTGCCTTGGCGCGCGAAAGCGTGCCGACAGCAGCACGGCCGGCAGCACCGCTGCCCTTGTCGATACCGACCGCCTTCTTGATCAGATCAGCCGCCGGTGGTGTCTTGGTGACGAAGCTGAACGAGCGATCTTCGAAGATAGTGATCAGGGCCGGGATGACCATGCCCGACTGACTCGCTGTGCGCTCGTTGTATTCCTTGAGGAAGGCCATCATGTTGATGCCGTGCTGACCGAGCGCCGGGCCGACGGGCGGCGCCGGGGTCGCTTTGCCAGCCGGCAACTGCAGGGTGATGACCGCTCTGACTTTCTTAGCCACGATCTAGTGGACCATCCCGAAACACTTGATGGTGAACCACCAAAGGGACTGGCAGGTGCCTTCCGCCTTCGGCGGGTAAACAGGGATTCAGGTGGAGAGCTGAGTCTGGGCAGCGCACTAGACGATCCTCTGCACCTGTAGGAAATCGAGCTCGACAGGCGTCTCGCGTCCAAAGAACGACACGAGGACACGCACCTTGCCTTTTTCTGGGTTGATGTCGTCGACCACGCCGATGAAATCGGTAAATGGGCCGTCGACGACTTTGACGCGCTCGCCCTTGGTAAAGCTGACCTTCACCTTCGGCGGCTCCTGGCCGATCTTCTTGAGGATCTTCTTGACTTCCTCGTCCTGCAGCGGCGAAGGGCGCGTCGTAGTGCCCACGAACCCGGTCACGCCGGGGGTGTTGCGCACGACATACCAGGCATCGTCGTCCATGGCCATCTCGACCATGACGTAGCCGGGATAGACCTTTTTCTGCACCGTTCGTCGTTGGCCGTCTTTGATCTCGATCTCCTCCTCGGTCGGAATTACAACCTGGAAGATCTTGTCCTGGACGCCCATTGACTCGATACGGTGTTCGAGATTGGTCTTGACTTTGTTTTCGTAGCCTGAGTACGTGTGAATCACGTACCACTTGCGGTCCTGGTCGGACGCGCCATTTGCAGAATCAGCAACACTCATTTGTTCGGCCATCAGGCACCACCGCCACCGCTGCCCGTAATTCTGATGAGGAAGCGGAACAGCTCCTGGAAAATGAAGTCGGCGCCGCCCAAGAACACACCCATGGCCACCGACAGAGCAATCACGACGATCGTCAGGTTGACGGTCTCGCGTTGCGTCGGCCAGGCGACCTTGCGCAGCTCGGAACGGACATCACGGACGAAATGCGCGATCGCGAGAAATGGATTACCGGTGCGTCGCCCGCGGCCACCGCCGCCGGGCATGACTGGCGGTGGGGCACCCGCTGGTGTCGCCACGGCCGTGCCGCGGCCCGCGCCGCGACCGCCGGAGCCCACAGTTCCACCGCGGCGGGCGTGCTCACGAGTCGACCCAGCCTGGGCGGGATTCGACTGACTGCTCTTGGCTTGGGCCACGGTGGCGTCCTTTCACACGTCCGGCAAGGTGGTAACCGCAGGAAGGCGGGTCGCTCCGCCGACGCCGCAAGTGCCCCAGCAGGAGAACGCTCACCCGTGACGCTGTCGCGTCTACGATTGGCGCGCAGGGGCCAGGCCACCCTCGGCGGGCGGCGTACTGCGAGCAGATTCTATCACGGCACCGGTGGCCTCGTGCCATAAGCCTGATATCGGCTCACAAGTACGTAACACCCCTTGTCAGCACCGCGCCGGGTCCGTCTACCATGGGCACCACTCTGCTCATCGGCGCTTCGGACGCCGTCCATCGCTGGCGGCGACATATCCTGCACATTGTGGCTTGCACGGCCGTGCTCGCTAGCGGCGGTACGAGCCTGTTTTTGGTGCGGGTGCCGACGCCGCCAGCCTTAACGCAGCGCACGTCGGCCGAAGAAGACGCGCAGGCGATGGTGCCGCTCGCGGTGCTGCCGCCCGTGCTCCTGCCGCCAGCCAGTACCGTCGACGAACCGCGCCAGGCGACGAGCGCCGCCGAGGATACGCCCACCCTGTCGGTGACACCGCGCAGCTACGTCGTTCAGGCGGGCGACTCGGTGCGCAGCATTGCCCAGCAATTCGGCGTCACCAACGAGACGATCATCTGGGAAAACGATCTGACCGACCCCGATTACCTCGAAGTGGGCCAGGAGTTGCACATTCTGCCGTTCACCGGCCTGATCCACGAGGTTCGGCCGGGCGACACGCTGGCCAGCGTGGCCAATAGCTATGAGGCGGCAATCAGGGACGTGGTCAGCGCGAACAAGCTCGCGGACCCGTTCATCATCGTCGTCGGCCAGAAGTTGGCGGTGCCGGGCGGGTACCGGCCATTGCCGCGGAAGGTGATTCCCGAACGACCTCGAGCGGACACCGTGGAGGCGCCGTCAGGACCGAACGATCAGCAAGCGGCGGTGATTCAGGCGCCGCGGCGGAGCATGCCGTCGCTCGGCCACACGCCCCAGGAACGCTTCATCGCCTCCATCGGCGAGGCCGCCGTTGCTTCGCAAGATCAAACTGGCATACCCGCCAGCGTGACCATTGCCCAGGCCATTCTCGAGAGCTTCTGGGGCTCGAGCCGATTGGCGCGCGAAGCCAACAACTACTTCGGCATCAAGGCCCAGACGCGGGTCGGATCAGCGGGCGCGGTGTGGTTCGACGTGTGGGAAGTGATCGGTGGGCGTAACGTCATGCGCTCGGAGCCGTTTCGCGCGTACAACTCGATTGCCGAGTCGTTTGTCGACCATGGCCGCTTCTTCCTCGAGAACGGCCGCTACGCGGGCGCAATGACTGCGCGAGATGACGCCAAGCAGTTCGCGCGCGAGGTGAATCGAGCGGGCTACGCGACCGATCCCACGTACGCGGGCAAGCTGATTGCGCTCATGGATCGCTACAACCTCTATCGCTTTGACGACGTCTAGGAGTTGGGAGGTAGGAGTTGGGAGTTAGGGGTGGTACATTACGCGGCCGTGGCGCCTAAGTTCCCAAATCCCAACTCCCAAATCCCAACTCCCACCATCGATTTCCATTGCCCGCAGTGCGGGGCGCTCGTGCCCGTCGAACATGCAGGCGACGTACGTAGCTGTCCGAGCTGCAAGCAGCGCATCACCCGCACGATTCAGCTGGACCAGCTGTTGTCGCGTTGGTGGGAGCCGCGTCGTTGGCGCGCTGACCTGGTCAAGCCGAGCGTGCCGTATCTGATCGAGCGGCTATGGACCGCCAATGGCCAGGGCGTCAAGCTCTACGAGGGCGTCTCGCCCAAGTACACCAATTACGACATCTTCCGCAACATGATCACCCGGCTCATGATCAAGGGCATCGACGAGGGCTGGGCTGAGCTGAAGTTTCCTGAAGACGCACTGGCGGAAGACCCGCAGTACGTGCTGACCATCGTCGACTCTGAGAAGTTCGCCGATGGCGTCGAGAAGCTGTTCCCCGAGGTGGACTGGGACGAGCCAGTGCAGATGGCACTCGCCGAGACGGCGGTCAAGCCGTCCGGCGGCAAGAAGAAAAAGAAGAAGTAGGGCTAGCCTTTGCCCGCGAGGGCGATCGCCTCACGGCCGTTTTGCTCGATGCGCCGTGCGAGCGCGGCGATGGCGCGGCTCGCCGGGTTGGACGAGCGGCCCATGACCAGCGGGAAGCCCTCGAGCGCGGCGCGACTGACTTCCTCGCCGCCGAACGGCACTTCGACCACCTGATCGCTCCCGACGATACCGCCCAGGTCGCGCGCGGACAGCTTGCCGTAGGGCGAAGGCTCGTTGACGACGTACGCGATGCGACCTGGCGGGCAGGCCAGCAGCTCGCGCAGCACGCGTTGCGTCTCGAGCGTGGCCGCAACGGCTGACGCCTCAGGCGTCGTAACCACGATCACGTGGTCGGCGGCTTCGATGGCTGCCAGGCAAGGCTCATTGAACTGCGAGCCCGCATCCACCACGACGTGCACGAACTGTCGGCGCAGCACCTCGATGGCAGCGCGGACGTGTTCGCCGGTCACCATCTCACTTTCCTCAGGTCGGAGCGTTCCGACGAGCAAGCGCAGCGACGACTCGGCGTGTTTGTTCACGTAATACGACAGGCTGTCACGGTCGGCCGAGCGCAGCGCGGCAGGCGAAATCGCCGCCAGCGAAGTGCGCGGCACCTGGTCGAGCAACATCGCCACATGACCGAACAGCAGATCCAGATCGAGGATCGCGACGCGATCGGGCGTCGCCTCAGCGAGTGCGACGGCGAGATTGGTCGCCAACAGTGTCTGACCAGCGCCGCCGCGCGGCGAGAAGACGACCGTCACCAGGCCGCGGATGTCGCCAGCGGTGGCGCTCGCTTCCTGTGACAGGCGGGTGTTCATCGCGGTCTGGCGTTCGACCATCACCCGCAGCATGCCGCGCATGATGCCGACGTTGGTGCTGACAAGCGCGTCGAAGTCGTCCTTGCGTAACTGCAGCAGGCGGACGCCGCTGCTCGCCGTCGCAGTGGCCGAACGCGGGGCATTGGTCAGCACGGCCATATCGCCGAAGAACTCGCCGGGACCGTAAAACGCCAGCACCCGTTCGCGGCCCGAGTGGTCGGTGGTCGCGATGCGCACACGGCCCGAAAGGACGATGTACAGGGCGTCGCCCAGGTCGTTCTGGGCAAAGATGAGGTCGTTTTCGGACAGCTTCTGCTCCTTGAGCAGTCGACCGATTTTGTTCAGTTCATCGTCGGTGAGATCCGCGAACAGATCCATCGAGCGCAGCAAATCGAGAACGCGGGCTCCCATCGTTCGCAGCCCCCTAGCTCGCGCGCTTGCCCCGCAGCAGGGACAGCAGACCACCGGACGATTTCGTCGGCGCAGGCTTGGGCTGAGCGGGACGTGGGTTTCGGTTCAGCAGACTCAGGCCGCCTTTGCGGCTCGGCTTGGCTTCGGCGGGGATAACGGCTCGGGTCAGCTTCTCGACTGCCTTGGAGAACGCAGACCCCGAGCTGCTGCGCACCAGTGGCTCGCCTTTGGCAGCCGCCTTGTAGGCGGCCTCGCCAGCATGTGGGATCTCGTGCTCCATCTGCTGCTCGAGCGCCGCCTCGAACTGCTCGCGGGCGAGCGTCACGAACGGCTGATGATTGTTGAACACGAAGCACAGTCGGCCGTTGTCGAGATGAATGATCTCGCCGAAGACGCGCAGGCATTCGCGGACATCGCGCAGCGTGTTCAACTCGGGCGTGCAGACCACGATGATCTTCTCGGCCATCTCGAGCGCGGCAATGGTCGGCTCGTCGAAGCTGCTGCTGCAGTCGACGATGGTGGCGCTGAACTGGCGCTTCATTGTCGCGAGCGCGGCACGAACGTGCGCGGCGGTGACGGCCTCGCCCTCTTCGGGGCGGGTCCCTGCGACGAGGAGCTGCAGACCACTGCTGTGGCTGGTGAGGTAGCCGCCGAGGGTGCGCCGATCGAAGTCGCTCAAGCTCTCCGCCGGGATAGCCGCGAGCGACGTTTCAGGTCGCATCCCCAGCAGTGACGCCGCGTGACCAAAGGTCAAGCTCAGATCGACCAGAGCGGTTCGCTCGGGCTGATCGATCGCCTGGGCGAGCGCCATGTTGACCGCCAGCGTGCTCTTGCCGGCCCCGCCGCGCGGCGAGAACACCGCATAGATTCGACCGCCACCGATGGTGACCGAGCTGCCCGTCTCTTCGGCCAGCAGCTGCTGGTTGGTGTGCAGCGTGCGCTGCGAGACGACCTTGAGCATCTCGCGCATGATCTGGGTGTGGCCGGCTAGCAGCAAATCGAAATCGTGCTTCTGGAGCACGAGGACCTGGCTATCGTTCTCGGCAATCGCGGTGGCCGAACGCGGCGCGCCCGTGAGCAGTGCCATCTCACCAAAAAACTGGCCGTCGGTGAAGTAGGTCAGGACCTTTTCGTTGCCACTGGGATCCAGCGTCGACAGGCGGATGCGTCCACCCGTCACGATGAACAGTGCATCACCGGGTTCACCCTGGCGGCACAGCAGCTCGCCCTCGACAAGGCGTCGCTCGCGCAGCAGCTGGGCAATATGCTCGAGCTCCTCCGAGGGCAGAGCCTCGAAGATGTCCATGGTTCGGAGGAGATCGGTTACGCGCATTGCACTTCCAGTGGTTAGTGGTTAGTGGTTAGTGGTTAGTGGTTAGTGGTTAGTGGTTAGTGGTTGGTGGTTAGTGGCCAGGGTCAGAATCGGGCAGCCGAGTATGCGCCGGGAGGGAGAACGCAACCAGGGCCTGGAAGGGGACGGGGTATTGCAGTCCTATCTCAGAACTGGCGGCGGGCACGCAGGTATGCCTGCCACTGCCGCACCGCCCATGCCGCGGCAGCCACGCCGAGGACCAGGCTCACCGCGCCGACCTGGGGCGGAGCGAAGGTGCGGACGCCGATGGCGGCCACGATCAGGATGGCCAGACCGAAGTTCACCGCGCCCAGTGCGACGGCCGTGGCTATGACGGCAAGGGCCATGGAGGTCTGGACTTTCGAGCCGTCCACGTCGAGGGCGATGCTACACTTCGCCGCGTTTGTCCAGACCTGTCGCGTACCTCGTCGTCTTCGTCTCGAGTTGTTGCACGCTCATTCTGGAATTGGTGGCGGGGCGGATCCTGGCGCCGTATATCGGCGTTTCGCTGTACACGTGGACGAGCATCATCGGCGTCGTCCTGGCGGGTATCTCGCTGGGCAACTATCTCGGCGGTCGGGTTGCTGACCGCTGGCCACAACGGCGCACGCTGGGCATCCTGCTCGCCGCGGGCGGTCTGGCCAGCCTGGCTATCCTGCCGCTGATCAACATCGCGACGGCGGTTCCCACCGCGCAGCTGGTCGATCCGTCCACTACCCTCGGCGGCGCGCTGCCGCTCGATCGAGCGGCGATCCTGATCTTGCGCATCGTGGTCATTACCACGCTGATCTTTTTCCCACCCAGCTTCATCCTGGGCATGGTCTCGCCCGTGGTCATCAAGCTGACCCTGCAGGACCTGGCGCACAGTGGCGGCCTGGTCGGCAAGGTCTACGCCCTGTCGACGCTGGGCAGCATCCTGGGCACATTTGCCACTGGCTTTGTCCTGGTCCAACTGCTCGGGACGCGCATGATCGTGCTCGGCGTCGGGTTGACGCTGCTCGTGCTGGCCGCCGTTTTTGGTGACTTGCTGCGCGTCGGGGCGCGCGCGGCGGCGCCGCTGACGGCGGGTGTTTTGTTGATCGGGCTGTTGGTGCCCGCGCGCAACGTCAAGGCCTACGGCTGCTTCGAGCCGAGTTTGCAGCCCGATCGCATGGACTGCTTCCAACGTTCGATAACCGATGGCTGGGACCAGGCCGCGAACAACGGCTGCTTACACGAGACCGCGTACTACTGCATCAAAGTCAGCGACCACATTGTCAACACGAATACCGATCATATCGTCAAACAGCTCGTTCTCGACCACCTCGTTCATAGCTACAACTCACTCGAGGATCCGAACTTTCTCGAGTACGGCTACATCAAGGTGTACGCCGAAGTAGCCGACATGCTCGCGCAGCGTTTACCGAACCAGAACTTGCGCATGCTGTACGTGGGCGGCGGCGGATACACGCTGCCACGGCACATCGAAGCTACGTACCCGAACGCGCGCCAGGAGATCATGGAGATCGATCCCGGCGTCACGCAAACCGTATACGAGAAGCTGGGCGTCGACCCGGCCAAGACCAAGATCGTGACCTACAACTTCGACGGCCGGCTGATGCTCAACCAGCTGCTGCAAACTGGCGCCGGGCAGTACGACCTGATCATCGGCGACGCATTCAACGACCTGTCGATCCCCTATCACCTGACGACGCGTGAGTTCGACGCAGGGTTGAAGCGACTGTTGAAGCCCGATGGCTACTACCTGGCGCTGGTGATCGACAAGCTGCGCGGCGGCAAGTTCATGCCGGCCTACACGCGCACGGTCATGGATGTCTGGCCAGCCGCCCAGGTGCTGTCCGATGCCGAGCCGTGGCAGAGCACGTCGCCGAGCACATACGTCGTCGCAGCGGGCAACGAGCCGATCAAGCCCGATCGTCTGGCGACAGCGCGTGGCCAAGGGCCAGGTGGGCGCGTAGTGACGCACATCATGCCCGCCGACCTGATGAATCAGTGGCTTACCGAGGCGAATGCACCCGTGCTTACCGATGACTACGCGCCCGTCGACAACCTGATCGCGCCAGTATTCGCCGAACGCGGCTTTTAGCCCTTCGCGACGTAGGCGCGAAGGTCGTCAAGGTGCGCGTATGCGTGCCCGAACGGGCGATCGGGCGCGCCGAGGACACCGCCGAGCAGATCGCCGAGCGAGCGGGCAGTGGCGTCGGGCCAGGGCAGCGGCGCGGTCCACTCGGCCTCGGAGAGGCTGTGAATGGCGGCCAGAATGGCTTCGTGGGCGCTGGCGGCTCGCGCGCGCAGCTCGATCGCGCTCTGCGTCGCTTGCTCGGCCTGGTTTTCGGCGTTCAGCTGATCCGTCGCGACCTGCACGACGCGTGGTTTCACACCGCCGCGCACGGCGTCGAGCGTATCCAGCGCGAGCTCCTCCCAGAACGCGATGTGACCCATCAAGTCTTTAGCAGCCCAATCGCCACCGCCGATGGTGCCTGGCTGGCTCAACTGATGCAGGTCGAGCTGATCGAACAGGCCGTCGAGCTCGGCCTGGCCGGCGTCCAGCACCGCGAGCGCCTCGCCGCGCTGCAGGGGCATCAGCCGCGCCGGCCGATGCTCTTGGCCGCGCGTTCGCTGGCTTCGTTGATCAGCGTTTGCAGTCGAGCGATCTCGGCCTGGATCTCGGCCGCACTGAGCGCGTCAGCCGCGTCCACTGGCGCTGCCTGTTTGGCTTGCAGTTCTTGCATCAAAACTTTGGCCTCCTCGATGCCTTTGGTGAGCTGCAAAGACTCCAGCTCGTCCTCGGCGCGCTTGCGCAGGGCGGTCAACGACTTCCCTGTGGCGTCGGCGTGCGCGAGGCGTTCCTCGACATCGGCCAACATGGCCAGGACGCTATCGAGTGTGGCATCGCCATAGATGCTGAATGTGATGAGTTTGTTGCGCTGCTCATGCGCGGTGCGGCGCTGGTCCTCGAGCGCCCGTTCGCGCGCGGTCACGTCGGCTAACAGAAGCCGCAGGCGCGCAATCGTGATATCGATCTTCTTCAGTGCGGGTGCCGGCGAGTCGCCTTGGTGACTCATAACTTCTCTTATCACTCGAAACCGAACAGGTAAAGAGGATGACGTATACTGCACGGCCGACAACCCGGTGGTCATCTACCCAGAGGGTTCAGAAACAACGGGTACTGTTCAGCGCGCTGCTCCAGGCCCCCTCAATTCAAAACGACGGCGCGCAGTACCAGGAGTAACCGTGAGCATGGCTACGGCGGAGCTGAGTGGGCGTAATGCCCAGAAGCTCGCATTCGTCTTCCCCGGGCAGGGATCCCAATACGTTGGGATGGGCAAGGCCCTGTATGAGGCGTCAAGCGCGGCGCGGCGTGTCTTCCAGCAGGCGGACGACATCCTCGGGTTCAAGCTGTCCACGCTGTGCTTCGAAGGCCCGGCCGAAGAGCTCGAAGACACGATCAATGCCCAGCCGGCGATCCTGACTGTCTCGTTGGCCTGCCTGGCTGCCATGCGCGAGAAGATGGAGACGCTGGGTCAGAAGTGGCAGACGCCGCGGTTCGTGGCTGGCCATAGCCTGGGCGAATACACAGCGCTCGTCGCGGCCGGCGCGCTCGATTTCGGCGATGCGCTGCGCCTGGTACGCGAGCGAGGCCGGCTCATGAAAGAGCAGGGCGATCATCAGCCGGGCGGCATGGCGGCGGTCATCGGCTTGGAGCGTCCGATCCTCGAGCAGGCGTGCCAGCAGGCCTCGCACGAGACCGGCCGCGTGGTCGGTGTGGCCAATGCCAATTCACCAGAGCAGTTCGTGATCTCGGGTGAGCTGCTGGCGCTGGATCGCGCGATCGAGCTGATTCGCGCGGCCGGCGCGCGAACCGTGGTGCCGCTGCGCATCAGTATTGCTTCGCACTCGCCGCTGATGCAGCAGGCCGCCGCGCGCCTGGCGGACATCATCGATCGCTCGCCGCTGCGCGATCCGCAAGTACCGGTGGTGACCAATATCGCGGGCCAGGTGCGCACCAGCGCCGAGCACATTCGCGCCGAGCTGACATCGCAGATGGTGGCGCCAGTCGAGTGGGTCGGCTCGGTGCGCGAGATGGTCGCGCACGGCGTGGATACGTTCGTCGAGATCGGTCCAGGTCAGGTGCTGTCGCGGCTGATTCGACGGATCAGCACGGATGTCAAGGCGATCAGCCTGAACGACGCGGTGGTCGCCCTGCTTGGCCAGCGCGAGGACGCACCCGGTAAGTAACGCTGGCCGTCATGCGGTCAGTTCGGCGGACCGTCCGGGCGTCGGGCCTTCCGAACCTCCCGGAAGCTACCGGATGGTAGACGGTTGACGGTAGACCGCGACAATGGCCGCCGGGTCAGCGACAATGCACCGTGATGGCTGAAGCAGTGCGCCGTGTTGTGGTGACCGGCCTGGGCGCCGTCACACCGGTCGGCAATACCGTCGGCGACACGTGGACCAACCTGCTCGGCGGGTGCTCGGGCATCGACACCATCACCCTCTTCGACACCAGCGCGTTCAGCGTGAAAATTGGTGGTGAGGTCAAGCACTTTCATCCAGAGAAGCTGATTCAATCCAAAGAGCTCAAGCACATGGATCGCGGCACCAAGTTCGCCATGGTCGCCGCCCGCGAAGCAGCAGCGGACGCGCGTCTCGAAGTCGATCACAACTGTCCCGAGCGCGTGGGCGTGGTGTTCGGCACGGCCGCCGGCGGCGTGGAACGCGTCCTCAATCAGCAGCAAGTGCTGCTGGAGCGCGGTCCGGACCGTGTTTCGCCGATGTTCTTGCCGCATTTCCTGCCGGACTCGGCCTCGGGCATGGTCGCGATTGCGCTGGGCGCCGAAGGGCCGAACATGGCCGTCGCCAGCGCCTGCGCCACGGGCAGCCACGCCGTAGGCGAGGCGCTCAAGACCATTCAGCGCGATGACGCCGATGTCGTCGTGGCTGGCGGCACCGAGGCGAGCATGCTGCCGGTCATCTTCGCGGGCTTCATCAACATGCGCGCACTGTCCGGCTGGCAGGGCGACCCGAAGCGCGCGAGTCGGCCATTCGATGCACAGCGCGACGGGTTCATCATCAGCGAGGGCTCGGCGGTCTTGATCCTCGAAGAGCTGGAGTACGCGCGGCGGCGCGGCGCCAGGATCTACTGCGAGGTGGTCGGGTACGGGAGCGGCAACGACGCGTTTCATATGGTCCAACCCAAGGACCAGGGCGCCGGCGCGGCGAAGGTCATGCGCCACGCCTTGCGTGATGCCGCGCGCCATTGTGGCCTGGTACCCGAGGACGTGGGCTACATCAACGCGCATGGGACGTCGACCCCGTACAACGATCGCTTCGAGACGGCTGCGATCAAGGACGTCTTCGGCGAGCACGCTCGGTCGCTGGCGGTGTCGTCGACGAAAAGCATGACCGGGCACATGTTTGGCGCGGCCGGCGCGCTCGAAGCGCTGGTGTGCGTCAAAGCACTCGAGACCGGTTGGCTGCCGCCGACCATCAACTACGAGCATCCCGATCCCGCGTGTGATCTGGACTACGTGCCCAACAAGGCTCGTCGCTGGGAACCGGCCGCGGCCATGAGCAACAGCTTCGGCCTCGGCGGCCACAACGCCACCGTCATCTTGCGCAGGTTTGACGATGTACGGTAACCGAGTCGTCGTCACGGGACTGGGGGCCATTACTCCGATCGGCAATACCGTCGACGAGTACTGGACCAATCTGCTCAACGGGGTCAGTGGTGCTGCCAACATCGCCCGCTTCGATGCCTCGGAGCTGCCGGTTCGGATCGCTGCCGAGGTCAAAGACTTCGACCCCGGTAACCACATGGATCGCAAGGCGGCCAAGCGCATGGAGCGCTTCGCGCAGTTCTCCATCGCCGCCACCGGCGAGGCGCTGCGCAGCGCGCAGCTCGAGGTGAACGAGGAGAACGCCTGGGACGTGGGTGCGGTGATCGCCACTGGTGGCGGCGGCATCGGCGCCGTTGCCGACGAGACGGAGACGCTCGTCACCCGTGGCTGGGAACGCGTCGGACCGATGATGGTGCCGCTGATGATCGCCAACATGGCGTCGTGCCAGGTGTCGATGCACTACGGCATCAAAGGTCCCGTCGTGACGAACACGGCCGCGTGCGCCGCCGGCGTGTACTCGATGTTCGAGGCGCTCCATTTCCTGAGACGGGGCGACGCCAAGGCCCTCGTAGCAGGCGGGACCGAGTCGGCCATCCTGCCGCTGGCGTTCATCTCGATGGCTCGCACCGGCGCGCTATCACGCCGCAACGACGATCCCCAGACCGCGAGCCGACCGTTCGACAAGGACCGTGATGGCTTTCTGTTCGGGGAGGGGGCTGGCATTCTCGTCCTCGAGACCCTCGAGGCCGCGCGAGCACGCGGTGCGCACATCCTGGCCGAATTGGCCGGCGCGAGCATCACGGCGGACGCCTTCCACGTCAGCGCGCCTGAGCCGAGTGGTGAGAGCGCCAAGCGCGCCATATTGAAGGCCATCCTCGACGCTGACCTGCAACCTTCAGATATCGACTACGTGTGTGCGCACGGCACCAGCACGCCATTGAATGACGCGACGGAGACCAAAGCGTTGAAGCTGGCCCTGGGGGAGCACGCGTACAAGATCCCGGTGAGTTCGGTGAAGTCGATGATCGGACACTTGCTCGGCGCGGCGGGCGCGCTCAGCGCCGTAGCCACGGTGAAAACGCTCGAGACGGGCTGCATCCCGCCAACGATCAATCAATTCACACCTGACCCTGAGTGCGACCTTGACTACGTGCCGTGGAAACCTCGCAAAGCTAATGTGAAGAACGTTCTCGTTAACGGGTTTGGGTTCGGCGGCCAGAACAGCGTGGCCGTGTTCAAAAAGTGGGAAGGCGACTGAGAGCCGCCCGTCCCGAACGGATCCCGGTGGTCATCCGCTTTACCCGCCGAAGGCGGAACGCCACTGCGTTTGGACGCGGGTGGCGCGCGGAGGCTTGCGATAGCGCCCAATCCGTGAGAGATTACGGTCGGTCGCGCTAACGCGGGGCCATACGAGGGGAGAACAGAGACATGGCGGCGACTGCGGGGCAGGCAGCCGTGCACGACACTGGCGCACCGAACAGAGAGAAGCGCTGCATCTTGTTCGTCCACGGGGTTGGTGAGCAGCACAAATCACAGACGCTGCTGTGGATGGGCACAGCACTGGTCGAATGGGTCATCCGCTGGTGCGCCACGTTCTACCCAGGGCAGCATCCAGCAGTCGGACGGGTCGAACTGAGCTTCACCCCGAACGACGCCCGCGAACGTGACTCACTGCCGTTCGCGGTGTTGCACCTGCCCGACCAGGATTGGTACCTGGCCGAGGCTTGGTGGGCGGCAAGCAACTACCACCCCGACTTCGGCACGATGCTCACGTGGTCGTGGAAGCACTTGCGCGACATCCTGTCGCAGATGCGGCGCGCGACCTTCGAGCGCGCACGCTCGCTCTTCGCGCCAAAGCAACACTCCAGTGCTCCGAACGCCTTCTGGCGGGCGGTCGACCTGGTCAACTGTGTCGCCGTCGCGGTCCTGTATCTCGTTGGCGCGATCGGCGGCTATCCGCTGCTGATCTTGCTCATGGCGCTAGCCCAGGTGCCATTCGAGACGGTCCAGAACTTCATCGTCATCAAGTTCTTGCGGCCGCTGCTGACCACGACCGCGGGCGAGTTCAAGATGTACATGGACGACGACCTTCAGGCGGGCAACATCCGCCGACGCATCGCCGACGCCGCCCAGGATTTGCTCGCCCGCACTGGCTGCCAGGACCTGGTCCTGATCGCGCACTCGGAGGGCGCCGTCGTCAGTCTCGGCACGCTGACCGATCCGACGTACTTGCCGCTCGCGCAGCGGGTGAAGTTTTTCACTCTTGGCGGCGGACTGAACAAGTCGTGGCTGATCAATCCCAAGCTGCAACGCATCTTCGGGCCACTGCGCGGCAACGTCGAATGGACCGACTTCTGGTCCTCGTACGATCCGGTGCCCGCGGGTGCGCTCGATCCATCGCCGCGCAAGATCACCGACGTGTACCAGCCCAATGGCGTGCCGAGCACGCCCATCAGCGATCAGGTCACCAACAACATGGAGATCCTGACCGATCATGGGGCGTACTTCAGCAACGAGGAGCAAATCCTGATTCGGCTCGCGGCTGAGATCAGCGCACCGAACTATCGCGAGTCGGTGTTCTGGCCGCGCGACGCGGGCGACGATCCCGAAGCATTCCTGCACAGTTGGGTCCGCAAGCGGCGCGTGCGCGTGTCTGCACTAGCGCTGTGGCGTGATGTGGCCGTCGGGCTCTGGCTCGGGTCGGCGGTGTTGCCATGGTTACTCGGCTGGCTAGCTCGCGTACAGCCGTGGGGACCGCTGGATCAAGTGCCGCCTACGGCTGGGTTGGCCGGTGTGGTCGTCTCCGTGCTGCGCGGCGTGCACGATTGGCTCGCGTCCCTGCCAGCAATTTTTGCCCCACTGGCCGGCGTGGCCGCGTCGCTGCTCCAGTTGCCCGCGGCCGTCGGCCTCGCAGTCCTGGCCGGCGTCGCCTGCGTGGCCCTGTTCCGTCTCGGCCTGTTCATCTGGTGGTCGCCATGGGATCGCAACGAGCGCGCCGCCTTCACCGCCGCCGCAGCCGAGCACTGCCACCGTCGGCTAGCCGGCGCGCCCATCCAACGATCGATGCAGGTGCCGGATGCCTGAGGCGCGGGTGCGCGGTCAAGCGCCCTGGCTCGTCAAATACGTCATCAATCCATTGATGCTGCTGACAGGCGGGGTGCCAACGCTGACGGTGCGCGGTCGACGCAGCGGCAAGGGGTATCGGACGCCGATCAATGTCGTCGAACTGAACGGGGTGCGCTATCTGACGTCGCCGCGTGGTGAAACGACGTGGTCACGTAACCTGCGCGCCACGGGTGAGGCGTGGCTCAAAATGGGCGGCCAGGAGCGGCGCTATCGCGCTGCTGAAGTTGCGCCTGAGGACCGATCGCCAATCATTGCGGCGTATCTCGCGCGCTGGGGCAAGCAGACGCACGGCGACTTCGAGCGACTGCCTGATCCCATGGACCATCCGACATTCAGGCTTGAAGTGGCGGACTAGCCGCCGGCGTGGGCCGGTAGGAATGTCAGCACGTCGCCGGGCTCGAGTTCGGCCTCGAGGCCACCCCGCAGGTCCAGCAGCCGATCGTTGAGCACAACTTCCACATGCTCTGGCAGGCGCTGTTTGTCTGCCTCATAGAGCAGCCCCAGACGGTCGTCGCCGGCGACCAGGCGTGACAATAGCGTTCCGACGTGCTCGCCAGGCGTGGCTGGCGCTTGGATCAGCGTCCGAGTGCCACGGCGCATACCAAGGGTTGCCAGCCGGTCGGCAAGAAAGCCATGCAATTCCAATGTGACCGAACCCCGACCCCCGACCCTCGACCCCCGGTCAGACGTCGCGGCCACCGTCTACTTCGAACGCGGTGCCGGTCACCATCTCGGCGTCACTGGACGCCAGGAAGACCGCCGCGCTGGCCAGGTCCTCGGCGCGATTCAAGCGGCCCCAGGGAATGGTCGCGATGAACCGCTTGCGACCCTCTGCTTCATCCTGGCCGGCGCCGATGAAACTGGGCAGCATCGGCGTATCTGTGGCCACCGGGCAGAGGGAGACCACGCGGATCCGATGCGGCGCCAGTTCAACGGCCAGAGTCTTGGTCAGATTGATCACGGCGGCTTTCGAGGCGTTGTAGACGGCCAGCCCAGGCCGCGGGCGAATGCCAGCTGTGCTGGCGGTGTTCAAAATCACCCCACCACCGTGCGCCTTCATGTGTGGAATGGCAGCGCGGCAGCCATAGAACACTCCGCGCACGTTGACGTCGAAGATCAGGTTGTACAGGTCGTCGGTAGATTGCTCGAACGGCGTGAAGGACTGCGGCACCCCGGCGTTGTTGAACAGCACGTCGAGTTTGCCGAACCGATCGACGGCGATCTTGACCATACGTTCGACGGCGCGATAGTCGCTGACGTCAACCTCAACCGCCTCGGCCTGGCCGCCGTCGGTCTCGATTCGATCGACCGTCTGGCGCGCGGCTTCGACGTTGCGGTCGGCCACCACGACGCCGGCGCCTTCTCGGGCAAAGGCGAGCGCCGAGGCGGCGCCGATGCCCGAACCGGCGCCCGTGATGACCGTGGCCAGACCTTGCAGGCGGCCCATAGCGCTATGTATCCAGGGCTTTCAGGACCTGGTCGGCATGGCCTTCGACCTTGACATTCGGAAACACAGCTTTGATGGTGCCGTCGGAGCCGATCACGAATGTCGTGCGCGCGATGCCCATGTACTCGCGGCCCATGAACTTCTTTTGCTGCCAGACGCCGTACTGATCGGCCACAGCATGACCCGCGTCGGCTAACAGTGGGAACGTCAGCCCGAACTTCTCGCGGAACTTCTTGTGCGAGCGAACGTTGTCCGCGCTCACGCCCAGGATCTCGGCGCCGTGCTCTTGAAACATGCTGCGCAGATCGCGGAAGCTGCACGCCTCGGCCGTGCAGCCCGGTGTGTCGTCGCGCGGGTAGAAGTAGAGCACGACGGCTTGCTTGCCCTTGAAGTCGCTCAGGCTGATGTCGCGGCCCTCGGTCGATGGGAGCGTGAATTCTGGCGCTGGCTCGCCGACCTGAGGGAGTCGAGGTTCAGTGGTCGTCACGCGGGCTAGGATACCTTTTGAGCCGTGGCTCCGAGACAGATAGTCGGGCTGAGTGTCCTGGCGACGGGCGTGGTCTGCCCATGCCACGTGCTGGTTGGCCTGGCGGCCCTGATCGCTGGCGGGACGTTACTCACGCCGGCGGCGCAGGATGGCTTGCATGCCGTCTATGTGCCTGGCGCGGTGCTCGCGGCCGCCGCGCTGCTCGGGCGCAAACGCCGCTAGGCGGCGTTGCGAACGGCGAAGTACTTGGCTTCGGGGTGGTGGACCACCAGCGCGGCGGTGCTGTGCTCGGGATCGAGGTTGCCGCTCAGGCTGAGCGTCAGGCCGATCT
>WNGF01001136.1_pt1 | contig 39331 bp, 41 predicted proteins | sample 5400641 | NCBI WGS metagenome assembly WNGF01 (sample SAMN13153371, study PRJNA577476) | soil metagenome | isolation source: 80 cm soil or saprolite under grassland replicate 2 | place: USA:California | collected 2016-06-15 | reverse complement strand
ATCCGCCCGGCGGGCGAGACCTTCGAGCTGGACGCTGAGCGGCGCCAAGTCGAGCGGCGGGCCGGCCAGCCGGTCGACTAGAGGCTTGATGTGGGTTCAACGCCCGTCATAGGCGACGAGCGCCCTCGCCGACCGGCCGGCGAGCAGGTTGCAGTAGATGCCGAGGGTGAGCGCCAGCAGTCGCTGGGCAATTCGCTGGACGAGCCCGGCGACGGTCTTCGCGAGATGATCGCCGAGCCGCATCTGGCGCTTGAGGTTGGCGAACACCGACTCGATGACAAGCCGGATCCGCGCCTTCTCGACCTCTGCGGGCGGACGCTTCCCGAGGCGGTGGCGCTCGGGGGTGATGAGCCGAACGTCGATGAGCTCGAGCGTGCTTCGAAGCTCGCGCCCCCAAAGCCCCTTGTCGCAAAACAGGATGCTCCCCGCCTGGCCGCAGGCGAGCTCGATGACCGATTCGCGCTCCTCGCCGGTCTTCGGGCCGACCAGGTCATAGCCCACCGGCACCCCCTTGAGGTCGCTGACCAAGACCAGCCGCATCCCCCAGACGAATCGGCTGTGAGAGGGGGAGTAGCCGTAGGAGGCGGCCCCGGCGAAGTGGCTTTTCGAGCCGCAGCCGGGGTAGTTCGCGCAGCTGATCAGGGTCCCGTCGGCAAGCCGGATCTCGCCCTCGGCGACGAGCTCGGCGACCGCTACCTGCACCGCGGTGATCTGCGGCACGAGCCGGCGCAGGCGGCGGTTGTATTGGGATTGGTCGGGCAGGTGGGGAAACCAGCCCCAAAGGCGGTAGGCGATCATCCCCAGGAACTTGCGATCCGAGGACTCGCCCATCGCCGCCTGGGCGACCGCCAAGGCGATCAGCTCGGCGTCGGTGATCTTGCCGTCCGGACCGGGGCGAGGAATCGAGAGCGAGTGCGCGAACACGTAGGCTGCGACAACGAGGGTCTCCAGCGATGCTGTCATCTCGTGCTCCAATCACGAGGGGGCAGGGCTGGAGGCCCTTTCTCTGTCCCACGAGGGGTTCCTGGCTCATGAGCACCGAACCCACATCAAGCCTCTAGCCCGCGCCACGCTCCAGCCCTCGTCGGTCCCCCGAGACCAGGCGGCGAGCCATGCGCGCCAGCGGGTCCAGGGCGAGCCGGGGCATGCTAACGCGGGCGATGATCAGGAACGCGTCTTCCTCCCCGAGCGATCGCTCGAAGAGCCGATCTACGGCGGCGTCGCCACTGCGCGGCTCCTGATCCTCTCCGTACAGGGGGGCGCCGCGCGCATACACGCCGCGCACGACAAGCTGCTCCGGATCGAAGTCGAACTGGTCGTCGATCCAGGTGTGCGCCGCTTCTCCCAGGCGCTGCATATCCACCTGAGGCAATCCTTCCAGCGGGGGGCTGACGTTTCCGCTCCCGAGCGTCCGTGCCAGCCCCCGGTAGACGACCGGGTTGCGGGTCCTGTAGAAGAGAAAAAGCGGTCGCAGCGGCGAGCGGATCAACTCACGCCTCGCTGCGCCCATCTGCACAGCGGGAATCAATCCGTGTCGCTGAAACTCGGGTACGACCCCGGTGCTGTCCATGTAGAGGCAGCGTCGGCGCCGAAGAAGCGCCGCCCGGTAGGCCGTCCACCCGATGAGGCGGTCATCGGGGCCGAGGATCAGATAGAGGCGCGAGAGCCCCTCGAACCAGCCATGGGCGAGTCGCTCATGCCAGATGGGCGCAGTCTCAGAGCCGAACGCGAGAGCGGAAGCGCGAACCAACCCCTCGATCAGCGCCGCACGGCGCTCAGCGGCGAGCGAGCCCGGGTCCTCCACCGTCACTACCGAGCAGCCCGCCTTCAGCCTGCCTCTTCGCCCAAGGTTCGATGGGATGGACGCCGGCCTCCCCGAATTCAAGCTCCACCTTCGGCCGTCAGCGCCGCCTCGATCTCGGCGATCGCCTGGTCGTTGGCGCGGAAGTGGACCGCCGTCATGCCCAGCTCGCGGGCCGTCGCGACGTTGTCCTCCACGTCGTCCACGAACAGGCAGTCCGCGGCGCCCAGGCCCGCGCCGAGGCGCTCGATCGTGAGCTCGTAGATCCCCGGATCCGGCTTTCGGATGCCGACGAACGCCGAGTCCACGATCACCTCGAAGATCTCGTCAACCGGCAGCATCCCGCGCCATAGCGGCTCCCACTCGCGCACGTTGTTGGTCAGCAGGGCCATCCGGTAGCCCCGGCCCCGGAGGTCGCGCATCAGCTCGATCATCGGCTCGTTGGGATCCAGCGCGTCGAAGTAGATCTCGCTGAACCCGTGCAGCTCCGGCTCGTGCCCCAGCTCGGCGACGAGCTCCCCGCGAAGCGCGTCCAGGAAGGCCGCCTCCGTCATCCGTCCCCGCTCGAGCTCGAACAGCGGGTGCTCGCCGTCTCGCTCGGCGAGGCGCTGCATCGCGCGTCCCAGGGCCTCCGCCGAGATCCCTGTCTGGTCCTGGAACGCGAGGAAGGAGTGAAAGAGGGGCGTCGTCAGCACGCCTCCAAAGTCGGAGATGACGGCGCGGATCGCCACCGTCAGGCCGGTCGCAGCAACTCGTAGAGCCCCCTACCGGACATCCCCTCGAGGCGGAAGGCCATCCTCACGGCTTCACGGCGAACACTCTCGCCGAGGACCTCGACTCTGCCCTCCCGGTCGCCGACCACCCGAAGTGGCGCGGCGTCCGGGTCGACGATCAGCTCCACGCCGGCCCGCCTGGGCAGTCCCTCGGCGTCGTACTCGGTGGACAGCAGGGCCTCGGAGACGGGCACGGACTCCCCCTCATCGGTCAAATAGGCGGCCACCGCGTCATCGGCGTGCCCCGTGGCCCCCCGCGGCCGCACGGCCACCAGCGCGAGCTCCCGGCCCTCCTCGAACGTCGCGGAGACAAGCCGCACCGCGTCCGTCTGCTCCCAGTCGATCTCGCCCTCGATCCGCCAGGGCGAAGTCGTGGACTCGCCGTCGCTTTCGGACGTCACCGCCTCGCGGTTCCAGGTCAGGCGGAGCGGCTTCTCCTGCTCCTCGTCCCCGAGTTCGATCGTGATCGGCTCAGGGCTCACCATCGCCGCTCCGCCTCGGCAGGTCGCGCCCTTCCTCGGGGACCTCGCGCGCGCTTCCCTCGTAGTCGTAGTCGCCCCGCGGGGTGCCGCCCGGCGGACCCCGGTAGGGGCGCTCGGCTCCCCAGCGCACCGTCCGCACGGCAAAGGCGGCCCGGCGGCCCGCCATCCGGCTTACGATGCCGCGGAACGCGGCCCGCGACGGGGGCACGAGGAGCATCAGGCCGATGACGTCCGTGATGAACCCGGGCGTAAGCAGGAACGCCCCGCCGAGAATCACCATCGCGCCGTCGAAGACCTCGCGAGCCGGGACCCGGCCCGCCGCGAGGGCCTCGTTGAAGCGCCGCCATGCGGCCCTTCCCTGGGACCGCAGGAGCGCCGCGCCCAGGAATCCGTCGAGGAACAGCAACGCGATCGTGGGCAGGACGCCGATCGCCTCGCCGACCTTGATGATCACGTAGATCTCGGCGATCGGCAGGACGATGAAGATCAGCACTAGCAGCAGGGCCACGAGCGAAGCCTATTGAGGCGGCGGCGTCGCTACGATGGGCTCATGCCCACCGAGGACACCGCAACCGTCACGCAGGACGACGTCTACGAGGCGCTCGAGGAGGTGATCGACCCGGAGCTCGGGCTCGACTTCGTCTCCCTGGGGCTCGTCTACGACGTCGAGGTCAAGGACTCGGACGTCTACGTGACCTTCACGCTCACCTACCCCGGCTGCCCGATCGGGCCGCAGGTCTCCGAGCAGATGAAGGAGTTCGTGGGCGACATCGAGGGCGTCGAGGGCGTCTACCCGAAGATGGTCTTCGACCCGCCCTGGTCCCCGGACATGATGTCCGAGGACGCCAAGTTCGCGCTGGGGTATTAGCGTCCGAAATCACCTGCTCCTGGGCGGTTTCCGTCTCCTCGACCTGCTCGCGTTCGGCTGGCGGTGCACCCGTCGTGCACCCACGGAAGCCTCGCTGCGCTCCTGAAGCTGGCGCTGATGGCGAGGCCGATCCCGATGATCGTCGCAGTGGCCTCGTGCCCCGCGCCATGCCGACGCGTGCAGAGCTTGGCCGCGGCGGGCCGCACCCGGAAAGTCGCCGTCACAAATCGACCCACTCCAACGTTGTTCGAGTAGACAGATAGCCTCGCTCGGAGCGGACGCAGGGCAGCTTCAAGCAGGGATTCCAGCCACATCGTCCACCACCAAGCCAATCCCAGCTGCTCGAAGGAAACCGACGCCAGATGCAAGCCATGATCACAGGGGTGCGGGCACGCCGCACGAAATGGCATGTGGCAGTTCCGACTCTGATCGCCGCCATTGCGCTTTCCCTTGGCATCACCCTTTGGTCGTGGGCTGCTCGCGCGATCAACCCAAGCCCGACCGATGGATCGAAGGCGATGGATCCCGGAGGTGCCGCGATCGGCGCAACCTGGGCCTTCCGACCCGCCTCGCTCCGCGAGCTGGCCGACAGCTCCTCGATCGCAGTATTTGCACAGGTAACGGATGTCCAGTCCGGCCCGCCGCTGGAGGATCTTTCCGGAGAGGATCTCGGTGAGCCGGACGAACAGGGCCCCCCAACTCAGCGCATAGCCTTCGATGTCGATGAGCAGCTCTTCGGCTCGGCGCCTACCGACCTAGTCGTATTCAAGACCGGGTCGGATGAGGCCTGGATCGATGGCGATCCACCGTATTCGATCGGCCAGTCCTACCTGCTGTTCCTCGATCAGGCGAATTTTGAGCCCGCGGCCTGGGTGCCGCCCGCCCCGGACGGCCGCTTGGTCTTGGAGAACGGGGAGCTCCGCCCGATGATCGCTGGCCCGCCGGGCACTGCCCTCAGCGGTCTCACCCAAGGCGAGGCGGCAGACCTGATCCGCGGCCTCGCCAACTAGGGAGGACTGACTTCATGCATTGTCCACGAACCACCATACGCGCCCTCGGCTTGGTCGCACTGGCTGCCGCGGTGGCGGCGCTCGCGTTGGGTGCAGCCACGGTGACGACGGCAGAGGCGCATCCGTGCTGTAACGGCTCACTGCAATGGTGGCATCTGCACACGTTCAGCTACCGCTTTTGGAACGCCGTCGATTCCCCTACGCTCAACGCGGAAACGAACGACGCCAGGGCCGATTGGCGCGATTCCACGATCCTCGGTCTCCCCAACCTCAGCTCGCACAACAAGCCTCGCATTCACGTCAGCGACAACAACTTCGGCAACACCGGCTGGGTTGGACAGGCCTGGCCGTGCTTCCACTGCGCCCACCAGGCAGGCTCATATGGTCACGTATACCTGAACAAGTACTACTCCCAAACCGCAAATCAATGGCAGGGCACGGCCTGCCAGGAGATCGGTCACATCATCGGCCTCGACCATCACTCGGGAGACTGCATGGGGCTGAGCTATTTCCCCGACACGTCGAACCGCGTGGGACAGCATTCAGCCGACGACATCAACAACTACTACCCGCATCCACCGGACGGGTCGCCACCGCACGTCAGGGTCGGGCTCAGTGCCGACAAGGAGTCACCGTTCTACGACCTCGCGGGTGATGCGCAGCCATAGGGGCCCGCGGAGGCCACGAGTTCGAGCGGCCGTGTGGCTTGCCGTTGCCGCAGCCGGGGGAGTCGCGGCGAGCGCGACGGCGGGGATGCTCGAACCTGAGAAGCCGCCGCGCCCTGAGCTGAGCTCTCATGGGACGAGCGATCTCGCCCAGCGAGGCTCCTATTGCTGGGACCAGGATGCAGTAGGAGCAGTGTGCGCGGAGTACCCATATCCCCTGCCGACGCGCCGGGCGGTTCGGGTTCACCCCGGCTCGGTGGTGAGGGTCGATCTGCGGCATCCGGCGTCTGAGCTGATCGTCCGGAAGCGGGAGGATGGGGAGTACGCGCCCACCTGCAGGGCCGATCTGAGTGGAGACAGATGGCGGTTCGTCGTTCCTCAAGGTGAGGATCGATCGCGTGGGGTAGTGCTTCAGGCGACCTACGACCGAGGCGACGCCGTCTTCGGCATCCGGCTCAGTCTCCACCGGCACCAGGTAGAGCCAGCGCTTGGCCAAGACGTCGCTTCCTGCCTTCCCGTCACTGGGTAGCTCGGCACGGCTTATGGGCGAACTGGCAAATACCGCCGTATCCCGAAGTATCTCCCGAACCGCCACCGACCCTGAGTTGACCTCAGATCACCTCATGGCAGCCATGCACGCACGCACGAGCCGAGCTCAGCGAGCGACCTTGGCCACTTTCTCAGTCCTGAAACCGTCTTCGGGCGGAGCGCCAATGAACGTTTAGCCCGCTCGTTGCAGGGTTCTAGAACCCGCGCAATAGGAGTCGTCCTCGCGCTGTCCTATCTTGGCCCCATGGCCGAGATCGATACCGATGCCCAGTCGCGCTCGCTCGTAAAGAACTTCACCGCCGCGCTCCAGCGCTACGACTTGAATCTGTACGGCTTCGAGCACTTCGAGGAGGCCGTCTCACGCGACTCCGCCGCCGACAGCGTCTTGCTCGCCGGCGTTCGAGCCATCGAAATCCAGGCTGCCGACCGGACACACATGGACTTCGAACACGTCCTCATGCAGGGCGACGATGCTCTCTGGGACGAGCACAACGTCATGCTGCTCGTCGCCCTCTTCATGTACGGGCGGAAGGCCGCCGACGGGGGCGCCCAAATCGTCATCAATGAGTCGCGCTTTGGCGATCACCTGGAGGGCCTGGAGAACGTTCGGATCGAGCCGAGAGTCCGGGTCGGAGACTTCCTCATCGACTTCGTCGTGACGTGGGAGGAACACGGCCCGAATCCCGACCACGTCGACGGCGACGACAGCACGCCGCTCGGAATCACCGTCACCAAGCAGGCGCCGGTCATCAGTCGGGCCATCCAGGGGACACGGACGTACGCCGACCTCAAGGCTAAAGCGGCACGCGCTCGCAAGCCTCGGATATGCGGTCATCCCGTACGAAACGGCGGATGCAGAGCAGGACCCCTTCGCCATTGCGAAGCGCGTCATTGACGACCTCGCTCGCCAAGCAGACGACGAGATTTACCCGCTTCCGTGATGCGCCTGATCGAGACACCGACGGACTTTCGGCCGACCATCGGCTCGGAGGTCTATTCAGTAGAGACGCTGCTGCCCACGCCGCCCGAGGTCGAGCCCGACATTCGGCACGTTCTCGACGCGATCTTTCAGGATCTCCAATACATTGATTGCAGCGAGCCCGACTTGGTCTCGGCCTATCTGGACGGCATCGAGCGGCCCTTGGAGATCGTGCGACGGCTCGGCTTTCAACTCGCAGCGACCACGACCAAGGGCAAGTTGACGTGGCCCGCTGGGATCCTCGGACAAGAGGAGCCCACCGAACTCGCGGTGACGAAGGCGACCTACTTTCTGGCGCCGCGCCCATGCTTCTATCGGCCAGCCGGTGACGATCACGTCCACGTCTTAGGGGTTGACTGCGATGGAGAGCGTGGGCTGACTCGGGAGGATGCTCGGGTTCGCTCTTGGGGCTCGCGCCAGGTCGTGGAGCGTAACTTTGAGGGAACCGTGCCATGGTGTGACACCTGTTTCCTGCACCTCCCGGCCGAGTTACAACCGGGTACAGCTCCGTGAGGTGGCGCAGTGCTTCTCGTAGTCGCCAGCCTTCTCAGCCGAGGTGATCTTCCCGCTTTCGTGTTGGATCCGCATCGCGGGGGACAGCCAGCTCAACTGAGCTCAGGTCGATGTGTCGGCCTTCGAGCTTCGCCGCTTCCGCTTGCGCGGGTCGCCGTGCACCCGACGATGCACCCAACTCACGACTTTCAGTGGAACTCACGTCACTCTGCGGTGCCTGCGAGCTTCCTCGCGACATGGCCTCACCCGCCTCGGGCGGACATGATGTCCGAGGACGCCAAGTTCGCGCTGGGGTTCTAGGTTTCGAGGTCTTCGGCGCCTGAGCCGCTTGGCGGCGTCGTGCTGGGGGACGTGGCGACTAGGCTGCCTTCGAATGGGGGAATCTTCAAAGGCTCGCTGCAGGTGCCACGAACTGCTGTGGCCGCCTCTTCTGGTCGCGCTGCTTGCCGCCCCGGTCGGGGCCTCAGCGGACCAGAGATTCTGGGTCTCGCCTCACGGCTCTGATGCGAACCCCGGGACCAAGGCGGCTCCTTTCGTCAACCTGAAGCGAGCCCAAGAGGCAGTTCGCCAGTCGCTTCGCAAGCGGGCGAACACCGATGTCCAGGTCATCCTGCGCGGCGGCCTCTACCGGCTGGAGAAACCCTTGAGGCTCACCTCCCGCGACTCGGCTCGCCACGGTCACGAGGTGGTCTATCGCGCGTATCGGGGAGAGCGACCGATCATCTCAGGAGCGGACAGAGTCCCCCGCTCGGCCTGGTCTCGCTACGACCGTGACACGAACATCTGGCGGGCTCGGGTAGGCAAGGTCCGGACCCGCGAGCTCTACGTCAACGGCCAGAGGGGGACCCGAGCCGCGACGGATGACTACCCGGCCGGCTTCCTGCCCAGCTGGAACGACGGCGGGCCTGACAGCGGCATCGAGTATCTGCCGACCATCGAGCCGAGCGGCCTCAACCCGGCCTCCTGGGGCGATCCGAGCAAATGGACCAACGTCAGCGACATCGAGGCGGTGATCCTGACCCAGTGGAAGACGATGACCGTTCCCCTGCGGTCGATCACGCTGGCCGAGAGCTCGACCCCGGGGCTGCTGCGGATGGCCAATCCGGGCTGGAAGAACGCAAACGTGTTCCGCGGCTCCGACGGCCAGCCGGGGCTGTGGAGCTTCTGGCAGGTGACACGCTTTGAGAACGCCTACCAGTTCCTGGACTCGGCCGGCGAGTGGTACCTGGACGAACAGCGCGGCTGGCTCTACTACAAGCCCCATCCCTGGGAGAACCTGAAGACCGCGGACGTCGAGCTACCCGTCCTCCAGACCCTGATCCAGGGCCGGGGTGCGGAAGGGCGGCCGATCAGGAACATCGAGTTCCGTGGACTGACCTTCTCCTACGCGACCTGGCTGCAGCCAAGCGGGAGCAACGGCTACGTCTCCGACCAGGCCGGGTTCCATTTGGTGGGCAATGATCACGAACCGAACACCATCGGCCACGATCCCCACGACGCCGCCACCCCGGGCAACCTCTCGTTTCGGTTCGCCCATGGCGTCCGGTTCGTCAACGACCGCTTCCGGCACCTCGGCGCGGTCGGTCTGAGCCTCGGTACCGGCAGCCACAACAACCTCGTCAAGGGCAACACCTTCACCGATGTCGGCTCTTCGGCCGTGCAGCTCAGCGGCATCACGCGCGCCGACCACCACCCCAAGAGCCGTTCCCAGATGAGCTTCGCCAACACCGTCGCGCGCAATCTGATCTCCCACGTGGCTTGGGAATACCCAGACGCGCCGGGGATCTTCTCCGGCTTTGCCAGCAACACCAAGATCGTCCACAACACGGTCGAGGACGTCCCGTGGAGCGGGATCGCTCTGGGCTGGGGCTGGGGGCTCCTTGACCCGGGCGGCTTTCCCGGACTGCCGGGAGCCAGCCAGTACCAGTGGGGCCATTGGGACTCGCCCACCCCGAACCGCAACAGTCTGGTGGCCGGCAACACGATTCGAGACTTCCTCGGCCTGCTCTGGGACGGCGGGGCCATCTACACCACCGGCTTTCAGGGCACCGGCCCCGCGAATGGGCTGAGGATCGAGAACAACGTCGCCTACGACAAGCGCCCGAGCGCCGGCGGCAACACCCTCTACACCGACGGCGGCAGCCGCTACATCACCGTCCAGGGCAACACCTCCTACGACAACCCGATCGGAACGGTCGACTTCGGCCCGCCGCCCCGGAACGGCGATCCCCTGCCCTACGCCAGCGCACCCAGCGAAGCCAATGGCCTGCCGTACGGCTCCGAGATCGGCGGCTGCGTCACCTACGGCGACATCCAGTACATCGGCAACTCCTGGTTCGAGGCGCCGATGCAAACCGAGATCCAACAGGACAACGACACCTACGCCCAGATCTCCGGCGGCAAGCTCAGGCCCTACTCGCCGGACGGCTTCTTCGATGTCTGCCCCTATAGCGATCAGGGGATCAGCTATCCGACCGACCTCACTTACTCCGGGAACGTCATCTACCCGGCCAAGCCGTCGCGGTAGAGCGCGGGATCTGACGGCGCATCACGCCTGCAGAGACACGCCTGGCCACATCGAGCGCAAACCCAGCCGCGGTGCGCGGCCGCGAGTCTGACCTCAGCCTGGCTCGAGGTGCGCCGCCCGCGCCGGCGCGGGGGTGAGCGCTGCCGCGGAGATCACGAGGACGAACGCCAGCACCCGCACCACGACCCCGAGCGAGGTGTCCGGGAGGGGCTCCCCGAAGACGATCGGCCCGGCGGCGATCGTGAACACGTTGGCGGCGACGCTGGTGACCGCGATCACGGGCACCGCCTTTCCGATCTGAAGGCTCCGGGCCGAGACCACCAGCCCGGCGAACGAGGCGAGCGCCACGACTGCCGCCAGCGGGCTCAGGAGTACCGCGGCGCCGTCCCCGAGGTTGTGGCTTAGGGCCTTGATCGAGGTGTCGGAGGCCGCCCAGAAGAGCCCGGCCGAGGCACCGAGGGCCACCCCCGCCCGTTGACCGGCGCCGCTCGCTGTCGCGACCAGCAGGGCGAGGGCGGACAGCCCGCCGATCCAGGGCACGAGGCGCGCCACCTCGTAGTCGGAGTGGGCGCTGTCGCCGGTCCCTCCGAGCGTCGCCGCCAGGAAGGCGAGGCCGACGGCGGCCAGCGCGACGCCCAGCCATTCCCGCCGAGTCACCTCGTGCGCGAAGAGTTGATCCGCGGTTACGGTGAGCATCGCCAGCCCGCCCGCGATCACGGACTGGACGAGCGAGATCGGCGCGAGGGACAGCGCCGCCACGTGGAGGCCCCACGATCCCGTGGCCACGGCAAGGCCCAGCACGTACCAGCGCGACCGAAGCAGCGCGAGCGAGCTGCGCACGGGGTGCGTCATCCGCACCTCCGGCGACTCCACGGCGCCGCGGTGCTTGTAGAGGAAGCCGAGGACCGAGCTGAACGCCGTGGCGAGCGCAAGCAGCAGCCCGAGCTGGACCGAGAGGGCCATCTGAGCTCAGGCTAACGACCACGTTTGGGGATTTGGGCCGGCAATAGGCGGCCAGAATCCCCAAACGTGGGGGTAGTCAACCGCGCGGCTAGGCGGCCACCGGTGGAGGCTCGTCGCCGTCTGGGGATGCGAGCTGGCGCTCTACCTCGCGGTCAAGCTGGATCGCCCTGATGGCGTGCTGGTCGGGGAGCTTTTCGAGGACCTCGTTGATGATGCGGACGACGTCGCGCTCGTCGTGGCCGAAGTCGTCGAGGAGCGACCGCAGGGCGGTGTGGGTGATCTTGAGCTGAGCCGGGGTCAGCTCGAGGTGGTAATGAAACTGGGTCGCCCTGGGGGTGTCCGAACCCTCGTCGCTCACGCGCTCCCTCGCCTTTCCTTGTCGATCATTGGCTGCGAACCAGAAATAGTACGCCTGAGCGGGGTTTTTTTCGAGTCCGGCGAAAATGCGCGAGATGCGCCGCGATTCGCTAGCCGGCCTCCTGGGGCTCGGTTGCCGCCGGCTCGGGCTCGGGCTCCTGCTCGGCCGCCACGTCGGCTGCCGCGGCCAGCTCCGAGATGGAACGCTCGATGCCCTCCGCGATCAGGTCCAGGTCGTCCATGGAGTCGTAGTCGGCAAGAAGGCCGAAGTTGACGCCGCCGTTGTAGCTCATGATCGCCACGAAGAGGGCCTGGTTCGGCGGCAGGAAGCCCACCGGGAAGACGTCCTCGAGCTCGCGCCCGAGTACGTACAGCGGGACCTGAGGGCCGGGCACGTTCGTGACGGTGAGGTTGAACAGGCGGGTCGAGAAGTTGATCCGCGCCGCCTGCGCGAGGAGGGTGGGAGGGGCGAAGTCGTTGAAGCGCGAGATCACCTCCGCGCCGAGCGCCTGCTTCGACTGCTTGAGACCGTGCATCGCCCGCGCCACGGCCTGCAGGCGCCGTACCGGATCCTCGATGTACACCGGCAGCGGCCCGCGCATCACCGCGAGGCGGTTGCCGAGCCCGCCTCGCTCGTCTTGCGAGCGAATGCTGACTGGCACCTGCGCTCGCAGCTCGAGGCCGTCCGTGCGGATCCCCCGGGCTCGCAGCCACCCGCGCAGTCCGCCGGCGACGACCGCGAGCACTACGTCGTTGACCGTTCCCCCGAACGCGTCCTTCACCTTCTTGAACTGGGACAGGTCGCTGCGCACCCACCGATAGCGGCGGTGGGATCCGATCTCGACGTTGAGCGGGACCTTCGGCGCGGGATTGGCGAAGTTCCAGCCCACTTCGCTCACCGCCTCGACGGCGTCGCTCACCTGGCGGACGGTGGCCTCCGGATGCTGCACTGCCTGCTCGAGGCGCCTGACTGCCCGCAGGGGCGCTCCGAGCAGCCCCTCGACTCCCTTGGCGGCAAGGGTGGCCCCGGAGGGCTCCGGGCTCGGAATCCAGTCGTGGTCGGGCTCCACCGGCTCGGGGACGGGCTGGAGGTCGAACAGGACCGTCGCGATGTCCACGCCCGAAACGCCGTCGACGAGCGCGTGATGGGTCTTCGTGATCAGCACGAAGCGCTTGCGCGTCAGGCCCTGGACGAGCCACAGCTCCCAGAGCGGCTTCGTGCGATCGAGCTGTTGCGAGAAGACCCTGGCGGCCATCCTCCGGAGCTGATCCTCGGAGCCGGGCGCCGGCAGCGCAGAGTGGCGGACGTGGTACTCGAGATTGAAGTTGGGATCGTCGATCCAGAACGGCCGTCCGGTCTGCACGGGAGGGTGGGCGAGCTTCTGACGGAAGCGCGGCACCAGGTGCAGGCGACCCCTCACGTGATCGAGCAGATCGTCGTAGCTCGGCGGCGGGCCTTCGAAGACGAGGATGCCGCCCACGTGCATGTGGCTCGAAGAGCTCTCGTTGGTGAGGAACGAGACGTCTGTCGAGCTGAGCCGGTCCATGTGCTGCTGGGCCATCGCGACTAGCCTACCCCGCGATCGAGGCGAGACGAGGCAGAGGCGACCCACGCGCCGGGGCACGGGCGGCAGCAGCGATACTGGCCACGGCGCTGCTCGGCGCCACATTGGTTGCCGCAGGCTGCGACGGCCAGTCGGGTGGCGGATCGGACCTTGCGCCGGCGAGCCGCTTCGACGCCCACAGGGCGTTCGGGGACCTGCGCGCCCAGGTGCGGATCGGGCCGCGGCCGGCGGGGTCGGCGGGGAGCACCCGCGAGGTGCGGCTCATCGTCCGCCGCCTCCGGGCCGCCGGAATCCGCGACCTGGAGGTTCAGCGCCCACACCGCAACGTCGTCGCGCGCATCCCCGGGAGCGAGCCTGGAGTCGTCGTCGTTGGCGCCCACCACGACACCAAGGACATTCCCGGGTTCGTCGGCGCGAACGACGGCGCCTCGGGGGTCGCCCTGCTGCTGGAGCTGGCCCGCGCCCTGCCGCGGCGCCTGAACGGGCCGTCCATCGATCTCGTGTTCTTCGACGCGGAGGAGGCCCGAGACGATCGCGCCTTCGACGTGGATGGCGACCGTGGGAGCGGCCAGTTCATCCGCTATGCCCGAGGCGGAGGCGGTCACGGCTCGCCCCCGTTGCGCCGGATCGGCGCCATGGTCCTCTTCGACATGGTCGGGGACTGCAGGCTCGACATCCCGCGCGAGGCGAACTCCGATCCCGGCCTCTACAGCCTCTTCGCCCGCGCCGCGAGGTCGCGAAGCCCCTCGGGGTCGAGCGCGCCCTTCGTTGGCGTGTCGCCGGGCGTGCTCGACGACCACACGCCGTTTCTGGGCGCCGGGATTCGGGCCGTCGACCTGATCGACTTCGACTACGGGCCGGGTCCCACGCCTGGGGCCTGGTGGCACACGCGCCGCGACGACCTCAGCCACGTGTGCGCGCAAAGCCTGGCCGCGGTGGGCGAGCCCGCGCTGGAGGCGCTGCAGAGAATCCGCTGAGCCGATTCTCGTGGCACACGCCACTAGAGTCGGGCGGAGGCGCCGGTACCCTGTACTTCGATGGCGGCATTCGCCCAAGCCCCTGCCCGCACGACGCCCAAGCGCGTGCTGCTCGCCGCGCCGCGCGGCTACTGCGCGGGCGTCGACCGCGCCGTGCAGACGGTCGAGGACGCGCTGGAGCTCTACGGGCCGCCCGTGTACGTGCGCAAGGAGATCGTCCACAACAAGCACGTCGTCCAGCAGCTCTCCGAGCGCGGCGCGATCTTCGTCGAGGAGGAGACGGAGGTCCCCGAGGGGGAACTGGTCGTCTTCTCGGCGCACGGGGTCGCCCCGAAGGTTCACGAGAATGCCAGCCAGCGGCAGCTGCGGACGATCGACGCCACCTGCCCGCTGGTCACCAAAGTCCACGTCGAGGCGCGCAAGTTCGCCGAGCAGGGCTACACGATCATCCTCATCGGGCACGAGGGGCACGAGGAGGTTGAGGGGACGACCGGCGAGGCGCCCGCGAACATCGTCTTGGTGCAGACCGCCGACGACGTCGACGAGCTGGAGGTGGAGGATCCCGACCGCGTCGCGTTCATCACCCAGACGACGCTGTCAGTTGACGAGACCACCGGGATCATCGCCCGCCTTCGGGAGCGGTTTCCCAACATCGCCAGCCCGAAGTCCGACGACATCTGTTACGCGACCACGAACCGCCAGATCGCCGTCAAGCAGCTCGCGCGCGAATGTGATCTGGTGCTGGTGATCGGCTCCACGAACTCGTCGAACTCCAACCGCCTCGTCGAGGTGGCGCGCGAGTACGGCGCTGCGTCGCACCTGATCGACAACTCCCTCCAGGTCATGGAGGAGTGGCTCGAGGGCGTCGAGACCGTGGGCATCACCTCCGGCGCGAGCGCCCCGGAGGAGCTGGTTGAGCAGCTCGTCGCGTTCTTCCGCGAGCGAGGGGCCGACGAGGTCTCGGAGCTGCGGACCGTGGACGAGGACGTCCGCTTCATGCTCCCGAAGGAGATCAGGACGGAGCTGGCCGCCCGGCGCTGATCGGGGGGCGCGAATCCCTCACCCAGGTGCGCGGGCGCTTGCCCATCGCGACCTGGGCGGAAACCCACGCGATCACCGGCGAGCCGATCAGGGTCGGCAGGAACCACGGGAGCGCGGCCACAAACCCGGACGCGTCGCTGATCGCGCCCCAGTTGACGACCAGGAGGGCGGTCGTCATGGAGATGTAGGAGCCGCCCTGGCCGGAGATGTGCGGAAAGATCCAGCCGGGGCGGCGGCGCTTCGCCGCCAGATATCCCATCAAGGCGAAGCCGTAGGAGCCGGCCCCGATCACGCCCAGCCACCACACCGCCGGGTTGAGGACGGCGAGCGTGACCGCCGAGAGAAAGAGCACCAGGAATACCCAGTGGTAGGTCTCGCCGAGCTGCGTGTGTATTCCGCGTCGCTTGGGCACAAACATGATCGCGGGGCCGAGGATCAGCCCCGCGATTCCAGCGGTCACGTGGACCCCGAGAGCGACGTCGTGCGCACTCATGACGCCCGGCCGGCCGCCGCTGTCGCTACGCTGCCCACAGTGCGGACCATACCATCCGAATCAGACTGTCGCATCACTAAAGCGTGAGCGAGCTCACGGCGACCTCCTACATCGTTCTCGGCTTCCTGGATTTGCGGGACGAGGCAACCCCCTATGACCTCAAGCGGATGGTGGAGGTCTCGATCGGCAACTTCTGGTCCGTGCCGCACTCGCAGCTCTACGCCGAGCCGGCTCGCCTCGCCACGGCCGGATACGTGTCCGAGCGCCGCGAGCGGGCCGGGCGCCGCCGCCGTCACTACTCGCTGACGGACAAAGGGCGCGAGGCACTCGCCGAGTGGCGCGAGCACCCCACGGACCGCCTGCCGGAGCTGCGCGACTTGAGCCTCCTCAAGATGTTCTTCGGCGGCGATCCGGCGAAGCTTGCCCCTGTTCAGCGTGCGGCCCACGAGGCGAAGCTCGACTACTACCGTGGGCTCCTCGCTGGCGACCCCGGCAGCCCGCCGCGCGGCCTCTGGCGCACGCTGCGCGCCGGGGTCCGCCACGAGCGCGAGTGGGTCCGGTTCTGGAGGGCGCTGGAGCGTGGGGAGGACCCGGTGGACTGAGGTCCTACGGGACCCCGGCGGCGAATCCGATCGAGTACACGTTCAGCGCCACTGAGGGCTTGACGGAGAGGCGGTGGCTCTCGTGGTGCGGGTGGCTCGTCAGCTCGTAGGCGCCTGGTGCGTCCACGTCGATCGCCGTCTCGGGCCCGCCGTCAAGCGAGACGTTCAGCGTGCCGCGGCCGTCGATCGCCGCCCACGCGCCGCCCGCCGCGTAGTCCAGCTCGAGACGGGGGGCATCACCTTCCGCGGCCTGCCACGGCTCCGATGCGGAGCCCCCCGGAAAGACCTCGTCGCTTGGGCGCGCGACCAGAGCGTCCGGAGCATCCGAGGGGCGCAGGGGCGGCATCGGGTCGGGCAGGTCCATGTCCGGATGCAGGCCGCGGAGCTCGTCCTGGATCGCCGCCTCCGTCCCGGCGTACTCGCCCTCGCCGTAGTGGAACCACCGCAGCGCGCCGCCCCTACCCCAGAGAAAGAGCGAGGGCCAGCCCTTGCACCCGTAGTCGTGCCAGATCGCATAGTCCGCGTCAACGGCCACGGGGAAGCTGACTCCGAGCCGGGTCAGGGCGGCAGCCAGGTTGTCAGCATTCGCCGTGAACGGGAACCGGGGCGAGTTGATCCCCAGCACGGTGAGCCCCAAATCCCCGTAGCGCTCGCTCCAGGCCCTGACGTACGGCAGCGTTCGGACGCAGTGGAAGTGCGCGGCGTCGACGAAATGGACGAGGAGCGGCCCAGTGGCGCAGATCCGCTCGACCGGTGGCGGCTCGGAGCCCACCCAGTCCGTTCCCGGTGGAAACGGCGGGACGGCGATGCCCTGTGCTTCGGGTCGCATCGCGCCGGTATTCTGCTGACTCCGTCCGGCCAACACATGAGGAGGATCGCGTGACGCAGAGGATCTGGGAGCGGATCGAGAACGCCAGGGAGCGCTGGGACGTGCTCCGTCACCCGTTCTACGTGCGCTGGTCCGCCGGGGACCTGCGCCCGGAGGAGCTGGCGCGCTACTCCGGCCAGTACCGCCACGCGGTCGAGGCGATCGCCGAGCTCAGCGACTCCGCAGCGGATGCGGCGCACGAGCGTCCCGAGCTCCGCCGGCACGCGGCGGAGGAGCGCGAGCACGTGGCGCTCTGGGACGGGTTCGTCGAGGCGGCGGGTGGAGGCACGGCGGATGCCCCGACTCCGGAGACCGCGCAATGCGTCGGCTCCTGGTCGAGCGGCGGCGATCTGCTCGAGCATCTCGTGACGCTCTATGCGATCGAGAGCGGCCAGCCGCAGATCTCCAAGACCAAGCTGGAGGGCCTGCTGGGCGCCTATGGCTTCACGGACGGGCCCGCCACGTCCTACTTCCGGGTCCACGAGGCGCGCGACGTCGAGCATGCGGCCGAGGCCCGCGAGCTGCTCGAGGAGCTGGCCACGGAGGGCGACGCGGACCGCTTGGCGGCGGCAGCCGAGGAAGCCTTCCGAGCGAACTGGCGCCTGCTGGACGGCGTCTGAGGCGATCGGTCGGCCGCCGGTTGGCGCATGCGGTGGCGCGACCGGGTCATCGGGATCGTCCTTGGGGTCATCCTCGGAATTGGGATCGTCACCGCTTTCGTGTTCCTCTACAGCGAGCAGGCGGTTGACGCGCCGTCGCTTTCGGACCGTCGGAACGCGGGCCCGGCGCGCGGCGGCTACGCCCAACGAGGCAGCGAGGGCGGGCCTCGTGGGCGAGCACAAAAACCTCCGCCCGTGCGCACGGTGCAGGTGATCGGCGGCGCCCCGCCCGAGACGGGCCCCGCCGAGCTTCACTACCGCAAGGACGGCCTGGTGCGGCTCCGGGTCGACTCGGACCTGACGATTGATCTCGAGCTGCTCGGCTACGGGATCAGCCGCACGGTCGATGCCGGCCAACCCGAGCTCATCCGCTTCAGGGCGACCAAGGCCGGCAACTTCCCGCTGATCGTCACCGCCTCGCACATCGATGTGGCCCGGATCACGGTCGGGCGGCCGCGGGTGCCGTGAGCGCAATGGCGCTTTCCTGGCGGTATGCGCCAGGAACGCGCCATTCGAGCGTCAGGCCAGGATCTGCTCGAGCCGCAGCTCCAGCGCGGCCGACAGCGCGTTGCCGACCTTGCCCTCGGTGATGCGCTGGACCAGCGCCTGCATGAAGCCCTCGATCACGAGCCGCTTGGCGTCCGGCTCGCGGAGGCCGCGGCTGCGCAGGTAGTAGAGCTGATCGGGGTCGACCTGCGCGACGGCCGCGGCGTGGGTGCAGCGGACGTCGTTTGCCTCGATCTCGAGGCCGGGGATCGCATCCGCATGAGCTTGGGTGGATAGCAGCAGGTTGCGGCTCTCCTGGAAGGCGTCCGTCTTCTGGGCGCCGGGGTCGACGCGGATCATCCCTCGCCACACGGCTGTGGCGCGATCGGTCAGCACGCCGCGGAAGGCGAGATCGGATGTCGTGTCCGGGGCGGCGTGCTCCTGCGTCGTGTCGAAGTCAAGGTGCTGGGAGTCCGCGCCGGCGTAGGCACCGGTCACCTTCGCGCTCGCGCCCCGCCCCGCGAGCTTGGTCTCCATCCGAAGCTTGCCCCTGGCCGAGCCGAAGCCGAGGGAGATCCAATCGAGTGAGCCGTCCCGGTCCACCTCGGCTCTCTGGCTGCCGAAGATCCAGCTGTTCGTGGAGAGCGCCTGGCCGCATGCGAACCGCAGCCGTGCCCCCGGGCCCACCCGCAGCTCGACCACGGCGTTGAACAGCGCCTCGCTCTCACCGTCCCCCGACAGGTACTGCTCCCAGATCTCCGCCTCGGCGTCCTCCTCGAGGACGATCAGCGTTCGCCAGTTGAGCGCGCTCGAGCCAGCCGCCTGCAAAGCGGTGATCTCGACCGGCGCATCCAGCCTCTGGCCGCGCGGGACGTAGACGAAGGCTCCGCCGCTCCAGCCGGCGTCGTTGCGGGCCACAAATGGATCCTCCGAGGGGACGATCGTGCCGAGATGCGGTTGCACGAGATCGGGATGGCGCTCTATGGCGGTCGCGAGCGGCATCACGATCGGGCCGCCATCCTCGCCCCCCGCTCCATTGGCGTCGAGGGCGAGGGAATCCACCTGGCGGATCTGCCGTCCGCCTTCGAATGGCGCAACGAGGCTCCTGGCGCGCTCGAGCGCAGCCGCGTCGCCGCCGGCTGCGGTCTCGAAGGAATCCGGATCGAGCCCCGTCAGGTCCGTGAACTCCCAGCCCTTGTCCTTCTGGTTGGGAAGGGAGAGCTCCTGCGCCAAAGAGGCGCCCTTTCGGCGCCTCTCACTGAGCCATTCCGGCTCGATTGCAGCCGGGGACGGGCTAACCAATCGATCCTTCCATCTGAAGCTCGATCAGGCGGTTCATCTCGACCGCGTACTCCATCGGCAGCTCCTTGGTGATGGGCTCGATGAAGCCGTTGACGATCATCTTCGAGGCCTCCTCCTCGTCCAACCCGTGGGCCTGGAGGTAGAAGAGCTGCTCCTCGCCGATCTTCGAGACCGAGGCCTCGTGCCCGACGTTAGCGTCGCTTTCGTCGATGCGGATCGTCGGGTAGGTGTCGGAGCGCGAGGCCTCGTCGAGGAGCAGGGCGTCGCAGACCACCTTGGAGCGTGCCTGGGTCGCCCCCTTGGCCACCTCGAGCAGGCCACGGTAGGTGCCGCGCCCGCCGTCCTTGGAGACCGACTTGGCGAAGATCGAGGAGGTCGTCTTCGGCGCGCCGTGGATGATCTTGCCGCCGGCGTCCTGGTGCTGGCCCTTGCCCGCGAAGGCGATCGAGAGGATCTCGCCGTGGGCCTCGGGGCCGAGCAGGTAGATGCTCGGGTACTTCATCGTCAGCTTGGAGCCCAGGTTGCAGTCCACCCATTCCATCGTCGCGCCCTCCTGGGCGACGGCACGCTTGGTGACCAGGTTGTAGACGTTCTGGGACCAGTTCTGGACGGTCGTGTAGCGGACGTGCGCTCCCGGCTTGGCGATGATCTCCACCACCGCCGAGTGCAGGGAGTCGCTCGAGTACACGGGCGCCGTGCAGCCCTCCACGTAGTGGACGTCCGCGCCCTCCTCGGCGATGATCAGCGTGCGCTCGAACTGGCCCATGTTCTCGGTGTTGATCCGGAAGTAGGCCTGGAGCGGCATCTCGACCTTGGCCCCCGCGGGGACGTAGACGAAGGAACCGCCTGACCAGACGGCCGAGTTGAGCGCCGCCAGCTTGTTGTCGTTCGGAGGGATCACCGTGGCCCAGTACTCGCGGACGAGGTCCTCGTGCTCGCGCAGGGCGGTGTCCATGTCGGTGAAGATGACGCCCTCCTTCTCGAGGGCCTCGTTCACCTGGTGGTAGACGACCTCGGACTCGTACTGGGCGCCGACGCCGGACAGGAACTTGCGCTCGGCCTCGGGGATGCCGAGCCGGTCGAAGGTCTTCTTGATGTCCTCGGGGACCTCGTCCCAGCTGCGGCTGTTCTTCTCCGACGCTCGGACGAAGTAGTGGATGTTGTCGAAGTCGATCTGACCCAGGTTGCCGCCCCAGGTCGGGGTTGGGCGGGACATGAAGTGATCGAGCGCCTTGAGGCGGAACTCGCGCATCCACTCGGGCTCCGACTTGTACTCGGAGATGTCGCGGACGACCTGCTCGGAGAGGCCCTTGGGGGACTTGTAGGCGTAGCCGGTCTCGGGGTCGTGGAACCCGAACTTCTCGGCATAGTCGCCGCCGATCTCCTTGAGCGCCTGCTCCTGCTCGGTCAGCTCCTTGGGGGAGAGGGGTGGGACTTGAACTTTTGTCTCTGGTGTGGCCATGGGAAAGCTTCTAGATCTCCAGCTTCACTTCGCCGTCCTCGACTCGCGCCTCGAACGTTTCGACCGGCTGGAAGGCCGGCAGCGTCTTCGGTCTGCCGCTACGCACGTCGAAGAGCGAGCCGTGCCGCGGACACTCCACTGTACAGGCGGTGGCATCGAACTCCCCCTCGGCGAGCGGGCCGTCGTCGTGCGAGCAGCGGTCCTCGATCGCGTACAGCTCCTCGCCGCAGCGAAACACGCCGATCTTTCGCCCATCGGCCTCCACGAGGCGCATGTCGCCGTCGGCGAGCTCCTCGACGCTGCAAACGGTGATCGTCTCTGACAAGTCGCTTTTTGCCTTCGTGTCAGTAGTCACAAAAATCCTAGTTCCGTAGTAGGAATTCTAGCGGTGGTATCAGACCTCGTAGCCCAGGCGTTCGAGCGACTCGCCCATGATCTCGTTCATGAGCCGCTGTTCGGCGTCGCTCGTGTTCTCCCGCCATAGTCCGGGGGTCGCTGTGCGAAACCCCTTCGTCGGGCCCTTCAGGCGCCGCGGCAGGGAGTCGAATTCGTAGGCGGCGACGGCGGCATTCAGCTCCCTGTCCGTGCGTTCGATGCCCAGCCAGTCCGCCAGCAGGCGCAGGGTCGGGAGGGTGTCGGCCCGCAGGTCCTCGTAGCGGGTCGTGATCCGCAGTTCGGCCGGATGGGCCGCGTAGGCGCGCTCCACGGCCTCGATGCGATGGACCCAAAGAAGCGAGTGATGCCGCGTGAACTCGAGCCGCTGGGAGGTATCGCCGATCCCTTCCGCCCCGGGCTGTCCGGCGAGCCAGCCACCGGCCTGCTGTGCGTGGAGCATCGAATCGACGACATCGCGGCCGTCGCGAAGCTGGAAGATCAAACGCGAGCGTGGCGCCAGGGACATGATGAGCTCCGCCCCGTGGGAGCCGTTGGGCTCCTTGATGACGACCAGGGGGTCGACGATGGAATACGCGCGGGCGGCGACCTCGGCCTGCGCATGCAGCCGCACGAGCATCAGGCGGCGCGCCTCGGGCCGCCAGCGGTCGGCGAATGCGTCGGCGAAGAAGTAGTTGGGATCGTCCGCGCGGCTCGTGTTCAGGAGGAAGTGCCCGCCGCCCGACTCGTGGTGCGGCTCGAGGATTGGAGCCAGATGGTGGGCCACGTAAGGCTCGTTGATAGGCACCGCGGCGGGCTGCACCGAGAGACGGCGCGGCATGATCGCTCGCTGCGCCAGCAATCGGCGTGGTGGCGCCGATTGGTGGGTCGGCATGATCGCGCGGCGCGCCAAGAGGGGCCGTGGGATGACCGCTCCCGAGGCTTGGTCGAAAACGTGTCGGAGCGGGAAGGTGAGCAGGTCCAAGAGCCAGGTGCTCCCGGTGCGCGGCGACCCGAAGATCCAGGCGAGGCGCGACTCGAATGCGCCCTCATCGAATGGCGGTGGCATGAGCGCTCGGGGGCTTTCTAGATCGCCTCGGCCTCCGCGGGATCGCCCAGCTCGCCCTCGTCCTCCCAATCGGCCGGCGAGCCGAGGCCGGCGCTCTTGACGATCTTGAGGCCCAGCAGGGCGCACTTCATCCGCGTTGCCGAGATGTCGATCCCCAGCAGGTCGAGCACGAACTCCTTCGATAGCTGAAGGAGCTCCTCTCGGCTCATCCCGTCGAGCTCGTCGGTGAGCATCGAGGTGGCCGCCGTCGAGATCGCACAGCCCTTGCCCTCGAACGCCACCTCGGCGACCCTCCCCTGGCCGTCGAGCTTGATGTCGATGTGCTGCTCGTCGCCGCAGAACGGGTTCGTATCCTCGAACTCGAGGTCGTGGTCGTCCAGGCGGCCGAAGTTGTGGGGCCGCTTGTAGTGATCGAGGATGTTCTCGCGATAGAGGTCGTCCACCACTAATCGAGCTCGAAGACGCGGCGCACGTCGTGGAGGGCCTCGACGAGGCGGTCGATCTCGTCGCGCGTGTTGTAGGCGGCGAAGCTCGCCCTGGTTGTGGCGGCGACGCCCAGGCGCTCCATGAGGACCTGGGCGCAATGGTGCCCGGCACGGACCGCGATCGCGTGGCGATCGAGGATCTCGGAGACGTCGTGGGCGTGCACCCCCCTCAACTCGAAGGAGACGATGCCAGTGCGATCCTCGCCGGCCGGTGGGCCGAAGATCCGCAGGTCGGGAACCTCCGCCAAGCGCTCGAGCGCGTAGGCCGTCAGCTCCTGCTCGTGCGCGTGGATCGCCGCCAGCCCCAGCTCGTCGACCCAGTCGATTGCGGCGGCAAGCCCGATGGCCTCGGCAATCGGCGGTGTCCCAGCCTCGAAGCGGGCCGGCACGCTGGCCCAGGTGATCGTGTCCTTCGCCACCCTGCGGATCATCGAGCCGCCTCCCTCGAACGGCTCCATTGCCTCGAGCAGCTCCCTGCGACCGTAGAGGACCCCCACCCCGGTCGGTCCATAGAGCTTGTGGCCGGTGAAGCCGTAGAAGTCCGCCCCCAGCTCGGCCATGTCAAGCCGCAGCTTCGGCGCGGCCTGGGCCCCGTCGACCACCGTAAGCGCCCCCGCTTCGCGGGCGAGGCGGGCGATCTCGGCGACCGGGTTGACGGTACCGAGCACGTTGGAGATGTGGGCGACCGCCACCAACTTGGGACCGCGCTCAAGCGCGGACGTAAGCGCGTCCATGTCGAGGCGTCCGTCGTCGTCGACGGGCACCCATTCCAGCTCCGCGCCGACCTCCCTCGCAAGCAGGTACCAAGGAACGACGTTCGAGTGGTGCTCCATCTCGGTGAGGACGATCCGGTCGCCGGCGCCGACGTTGGCGCGGCCCCAGGCGTGGGCGACGAGATTCAGCGACCCGGTGACGTTGCGGGTGAAGATGACTTCGCGCGGATCGGCGCTGACGTGACGCGCAACAGTCTTGCGTGCGCGCTCGTACAGGAAGGTCGCCTCCTCGGAGAGCGTGTGAACGCCGCGGTGGACGTTCGCGTTCTGATCGCGCCAGTAGCGGTCGAGTGCCTCGATCACCGTCAGCGGCTTCTGCGCGGTCGCGCCGTTATCGAGGTAGGCGAGCGGCTCCCCGTGCACTCGGCGCGAAAGGATCGGGAACTCGGCGCGGATCTCCTCGATCGAGCGCGGTGGGGCGGGGGAGGTGACGGGAGCGATTGCCATTTCGGTGTTGCCCAGCGACGGCTAGGCGGCCGCCGCTTCGACCTCCTCGCGGATCCAGCCGTAGCCGCGCTCCTCGAGCACCCCGACAAGCTCGGGCCCGCCCTCCTTGACGATCCGCCCATCGAACATCACGTGGACGAAATCGGGCTTCACGAGGTGCAGGATGCGCTGGTAGTGGGTGATGATCAGCACGCCCATCTCGGGGCCCGCGACCGTGTTCACTCCCTCCGCCACGGTGCGAAGGGCATCGATGTCTAGCCCCGAGTCGGTCTCGTCGAGAACCGCCATCCGGGGGTGCAGCATGGCGAGCTGGAGGATCTCCATGCGCTTCTTCTCGCCGCCGGAGAACCCGTCGTTCAGGTAGCGGCTGGAGAACTCGCGCGGGATGTTCATGAGCCCCATCGCGGCCTCGGCCTGCTTGCGAAAGTCCTTCAGCTTGATCTCGCTCTCATCCCGGGCGTCACGGTGAGCGTTCACCGCCATGCGCAGGTACTTGGCGACGGTCACGCCGGGGATCGCGACGGGATATTGAAAGGCCATGAAGAGCCCGGCCCGAGCACGGTCCTCCGGAGCCGCCTCCGTGATGTCCTCACCACCGAAGCGAATATCACCATCGGTGAGCTCGAGCGACGGGTGACCCATGATCGCGTTCGCGAGCGTGGACTTGCCGGAGCCGTTCGGCCCCATCAACGCGTGGATCTGTCCCGCCGAAACCTCCAGGTCGAGCCCCTTGAGGATCTCCTTGCCCTCGGCGGTCACGTGCAGGTTTCTGATCTCCAGATCGGCCATCGATCTCCGTTTTCTTTGGTTGTGGGTGAAGCGGCGGGAACCCTAGGCGGCCGTGCCCGCGACCGGCTCCATGGAGGCGTGTTGGTCGGCGAACTCGACCAGCTCCGCGAGCGTCGTGCCCGCGAGCGCCTTCGTGATCCCGCCGTGCACGCGGGTCCAGAGGAGCTTCGTCGCACAGGCGCGATCGCCGTCCGTCTCGTGCGAGCACAGCACCCGGCCCTCGGGGACGTCGTGGAAGCACTCCATCGGGGCGATGGGCCCCTCCAGCGCCTGCACGATGTCGAGCATCGCGATCGATGACGCCGGCCGCGCGAGCAAATAGCCTCCGTGCGCGCCGCGAACCGAGGTCACGAGCCCAGCCTGACGCAGCTTCGCGACCAGGTGCTCGAGGTAGGAGAGGGGAAGCGTCTCCGCCTCGGCCACGGTGCTGAGGGCGACCGGCCCGGCGCCGGCATCTTCGGCACGGCGCCCGAGCTCGACCATCAACCGCACGCCGTACTCCGCTTTCGTCGAGAAGAGCATCGCTACCGAAATCCTACTGCACAGGTCGGATAAGCCGGATGCTCACCAGAGCCGCCGCCTCGGCCGCCTCGGCTCAGGGACCCAGAGCCTACGGCTCGATCAGGCCCTTGCGGATGGCGTAGCGGACGAGCTCCACGCGGTCGCGCATCCCCAGCTTGCGCATCGCGTTGGAGCGATGGTTCTCGACCGTCTTCTCCGAGAGGTGCAGGATCGCGGCGATCTCCCGGTTCGTGTGGGCCTCTGCGACCAGCTTCACGATCTCCTGCTCCCGTGGCGTCAGCTCCTCCTCGCGCGAGCTGCCCTCGCCGAGCACATCCTTGATCAGAGCGCGCTGGGCCTCAGGGGTCAGGAACGGCTCGCCACGCTCGACCGCGCGCACGGCGTCGAGCAGGTCCGAGTCCGCCTGTGCCTTGAGCACGTATCCGGAGGCCCCCGCCTTCAGGGCCTCGAACAGGTAGCGCTCGTCGTCGTACATCGAAAGGATGAGCACCGCGACGTCGGGCGCCTGGGCGCGGATCTCGCGCGTTGCCTGGAGCCCTGTCAGCTTCGGCATCTTCACGTCCAGGATCGCGAGGTCGGGCCGCTCGCGGATCGCCATGTCGCGCGCCTCGGCGCCGTCCGCCGCCTCGCCGATCACCTCGATGTCCATCTGGCGCTCGAGCAGCATCCGCAGCCCCGACCGCACGATTCCGTGATCGTCGGCGATCAGCACCTTCATCGCGGCAGCTCCGTCTCGGGATTGCCCTTCCACGTCGTTCCTCTATCGGCCGGCTCCAGCGGCACCGTGAGGCTTACTCGCGTGCCCCGGTTGGGCCTCGATTCCACCCGGACGTCACCTGCGACGTGCAGGGCGCGCTCTCGCATGCCGGCGATTCCGAGCCCGCGCGTGGCCTGATCGAAGGTGAAGCCGGATCCGTCGTCGTCGACCGTGAGCTCGACCCGGTCGCCCATGCGGCTGACGCGTACGCGCACGTGGCCGGCGCCCGAGTGCTGAGCCGCATTGGACAGTGCCTCCTGGGCGACCCTGTAGAGCACGAGCTGGACCTCCGGGGGCATCGCGGAGAAGTCGCCGTGGGTCTCGAGACTGGCGTCCATCCTGCCCCGCCGACCAAGCTCCTCGACATGCCCCGCGAGCGCGGCCTTGAGCCCAAGGTCGTCCAGGGCCGTCGGTCGCAGCTGGCGGGCGAGCGTCAGGAGCTCCTCCATCGCCTGGTTGGCGAGCGCCTTCGTGTCGGCGAGCTCGTGCGCGAGCTCGACAGGAGCCTTCACGCGTGCCGCCTCGAGCCGCAGCAGCAGCGCTGTCAGCGACTGGTTGACCTCGTCGTGGAGGTCACGCGCGACGCGAGCGCGCTCCTGCTCCTGTGCAGCGAGCGCCTTGCTCGAGGTCCCGCGCCGTTCGGACTCGAGGCGCTCGAGCATGAGCCGGAACGCGCGCTGGAGCCTGGCGATGTCCTGCGGGCCGCCCTTGTGTCCGTCCGCCGGCGAGTCGAGACCGGCGCCCGGACGCGAGAGGTCCGCTCGCTCCATCTCGTCGACCAGTCGCTCGAGCGGGCGAAAGCGCCGCTGCAGCATGAAGATGTTGACGATGATGGTGAGTGCCACCGCGAGCCCCAGCACCAATGCGAGCTCGGGTTGTCTGTCGATGTTGAGGTTGGGGTTTCCGGCCACCGTCGTCGCCACCACTGCCGCGACGATCAGGAGCAGGTTCGCGACCAATACCTGAGTGAGGAGGTTGCTGCGCCGCATGTCCTCTCCTAGTATCGGCTGAGTGGGGCGGAGAGTGGAACGCCGCACTACTCGCCCCGCACGTTCGACCCCTTACCATGGGGTGTACCCATGACGACGACCCGCAAGTCCAACTTCGGCGCAGCGCTTCGCACCACGATCCTGATGGCGACGCTCGGTGGCCTGCTCGTCGCGATCGGCTACGCCATCGGGGGCTTCGGGGTGGCCAGCGGCTTCCTCGTGCTCGCGCTGATCATGAACGGCGTGGCCTACTGGTTCAGCGACAAGATCGCGATTGCCAGCGCGCGCGCGAAGCCGGTGTCGGAATCGGAGGCGCCCCACCTCTACCAGATGGTCCGCGAGCTGACCACGCGTGCCGGCCTGCCGATGCCGAGGCTGTATGTGATCCCCTCAGACCAGCCCAACGCCTTTGCAACCGGGCGCAACCCGAAGCACGCCGCGGTTGCGGTCACCTCGGGGATCACGAAGCTGCTCTCAGACGACGAGCTTCGCGGCGTGATCTCCCACGAGCTGGGGCACGTCCGCAACCGCGACATCCTCACGGTGTCCATCGCCTCGGCGATCGGCGCCATGATCACCTGGCTCGCGTATTTCTTCATGTGGTTCGGAAGCGACGACGACAGCTCGCCGCTCAGCTTGATCGCCTCGCTGGCACTCGTGCTGCTCGCGCCGATCTCCGCGTCGCTGATCCAGCTTGCGATCTCGCGCCAGCGCGAGTTCTCGGCCGATGCCACCGGAGCCGAGATCTGCGGCAACCCCGAGTCGCTGGCGTCCGCGCTCCTGCGGCTCGAGGAGGGCGCGAAGGCGATTCCGATGCAGGTGAACCAGGCGACGGAGCCGCTCTACATCGTCAAGCCGTTCCGCGGCGGCGGCGTCGCGCGCCTGTTCTCGACGCACCCTCCGATCGAGGAGCGCGTCCGCCGCCTCCGCCAGATGCGCCCCTCCCTCGCCTAGCTCGACTGCTGTCGCCAAGGCCCCCGAGTGGCTTCGATCCGCGTACAGCGGTCAGCCAGTGCTACCGGCCACGGCGGCACCCGCCGGCGCCGACCTGAATGGCCGGTAGCAATGGCTACCGCTTACGCGGCTCGACACCACTCGGGGGCCATTACGCAAACGGGCGGCTATACTTATTGAAGTAATCCGGATCGGGATTTAGGAGAATTGGCCGATGGCGACCACCGCCGAGTCACTCGAACAGATCAAGGCGCGGATCCAGGAGGTCGACGCCGAGGCGGCGCACGAGGAGATCGAGGCCGGCGCGGCCTTGATCGACACCCGCGAGCGCCAGGAATGGGACGAGGCCCACATCGACGGTGCCACGCTCCTTCCGCCGTCGAGCGTGGTGGAGCGTATCGGCGAGGTCGTTCCCGATCGCACCCGGCGGGTGATCCTCTACTGCGCGGCGGGGAACCGCTCGGCCCGGGCGGCCGACGCGCTCCAGAGCGAGCTGGGATACGAGAACGTGGCCTCGGTGTCCGGCGGCATCCAGGCTTGGGAACGCGCCGGCCTGCCGCTCGTCGAGCCCGAGGGCATGACCCGCGAGCAGCGCATGCGCTACTCGCGCCACACGCTGCTCCCCGAGATCGGCGTCGAGGGCCAGCTCAAGCTTCTCGAGTCGAAGGTGCTGCTGATCGGCGCCGGCGGGCTCGGCGCGCCGTCCGCCTTCTATCTGGCGGCGGCGGGCGTCGGGACGATCGGGATCGTCGACGACGACGTGGTGGACGACACCAATCTCCAGCGCCAGGTGATCCACAACACCCAGCGCGTGGGAATGCCGAAGACCGAGTCGGCGCGGCTCTCGATAGAGGCACTCAACCCCGACGTCGATGTCGTGGAGCATCGCACGCGGCTCGACGCGGACAACGTCCTCGAGATCATCGAGGGCTACGACGTCATCGTCGACGGAGCCGACAACTTCCCCACCCGATACCTCCTCAACGACGCGTCCGTACGACTCCGTAAGCCCGTGATCTCCGCTTCGATACTTGCCTTCGACGGCCAGGTCTCGACCTTCGTCCCGTACGAGGGGCCCTGCTACCGCTGCCTGTATCCGGTTCCCCCTCCACCCGAGATGGCGCCGAGCTGCGGCGCCGCCGGCGTGCTCGGCGTGATGGCCGGCGTGATGGGCCTGCTCCAGGCCAACGAGGTGATCAAGCTCGTCGCCGGGATCGGCGAGCCGCTGATCGGCCGCCTTCTCCTCTACGACTCGCTCGCGACCCGCTTCACCGAGCTCAAGGTGAAGCGCGACCCGGACTGCCCGATCTGCGGCGACACCGCGCCGGAGATCCCCGAGTCGGAGATGGGCAAGTTCCCGGACTACGAGGCGTTCTGTGCGGGAACGCCCGTGCTCCGCTGACCTGCGTTTTCACGACTCCGCCGCATAGGATTGGCCGCCGATGACGACCGTGAAGATCCCACCGGTCCTGCGTCCCGAGACCGGGGGCGAGGCCGAGGTGTCGGTCGACGGGACGACGGTGGGCGCCGTGTTGCGCGCGCTCGCCGAGGCCCACCCCGGGACCAGGCCACAGCTCTTCGCGGATGGCGGGGACCTGAACCGCTACGTGAACGTGTACCTGAACGACGAGGACGTCCGGGTGCTCGACGGGCTGGACACGCCGGTCTCGGCTTCGGACACGGTCGTGATCCTGCCGGCGATGGCCGGCGGCACCGGCTAACCCGCAGCGCAGCCCCTACCTGGCGACGCGCCTGTACACGTACCAGGACGGCTTCGGAGACCCGTCGGCCTTCAGGAGACCAGCCGACTTGCAGAAGTCGCAGCTGCCGGTCGCGTAGGTGCCGCCGTCTCGCCACGTGAACCAGAAGACGCGTCCTATGTTCCAGCGCTGACGTTTGTGGAGGATGAAGCCGAAGGAGCGCTTCAGCAACCGCTTCTGCCCCTGGCGGCCCTTGTTCAGTTCGGAGAGGCGATCGGGTCCCGAACCCCAGCCCTGTTCGGTCAGCCAGACCGGCGTGCGCGCGTCGCGATGCTTTCTCTGCACGGCGCGGAACTTGCGGATCTCGATCCGCAGCTGGGTGATGTTGCGAGCGTAGGGGTGAAGCGCCGTCGCGTCGAAGGCGCGCTTGATGCCGGGTGCCTGGTAGATCTCGTCGAGGAAGCTCCACGCGGTGTCGTTGACGTAGCCCGGCATCCCGGCGAGCACGATCTTCGCGCGCCGATCGACCGAGGCGATGGCCCTGTGCGAGATCTTCACCAGGCGCGCGTACTCCCGTGGCGAGGGCGTCGGGAGCCAGTAGTTCTTGAAGTTCGGCTCGTTCCAGATCTGCCAAGCCTTGATCGGCTTCGGTTTGCCGGCCGGACCGAACTGGACGTGATACGGACTCGTCGGCCCACCGGACCAGTAGCTCCCGCCGGGCCCGTAGCGGCCGACGGCTGCCTTCAGGAACCTCTTCCAGGCCCGCTTCTTCCTACCCTTGAGCGGCGGCGATTGGGGGCTGGGGGAGAGCCAGCTCGGAGTGCCGTAAACGAAGGGCAGTGGCCTGATCCCCTGCGCGGACAGCCTGCCGACGATCTCGTCGCTGTGGGCCCAGTCGTAGGTGTGCTTGCTCGGTTGCTCTTGTGACCAGGGGAGGGAGAAGCGGTAGGAGGTGACACCGCTATCGGCCATGGCCGCCGCATCGTTCGGCTTGAGCGCGCGGCCCTCGACGACGCCGAAGAAGTTCTTCGGAGCCCCAGCCGAGCTTGGGGAAGCCCCAAGTGCTGTGGCGACCACAGCAACGGCGATCGTGATCGCGTGGCGTATCAGCATGGCGGTTCCCTTGGATCCTGACCGTGGCCGAATTGGCCCCTGTCGGCTAGGTCTACTTCGCGAACCTTCGGTACGCGTAAAAAGCCGGCTTTCGATGAGCATCGGCGTCCAGCAATCCGGCGGAGGCACAGAAGTCGCAGCTGCCGGTCGCATACGTGCCGCCGTCTCGCCAGCTGAACCAGAACAGGCGGCCGATGTTCCAGCGCTTGCGGTTGTGCACGATAAGCCTGAAGGAGCTATTCAACATGCGTTTTTGCCCTTTCAGCCCCCTGTTCAGGTGCGACTGGCTCCGCTTTCCGGAGCCCCAGCCGAGCTCCGTCATCCACAGCGGCGTGCGCCCGTCGTGATTCCTCTCCTGCGCCCCGCGAAATCTCTTGATCGAGGTTCGCAGCTGGGCGATGCTGTCCGCGTAGGGGTGGAGGGCCGTCGCGTCGAAGTCGCGCTTGATCCCGCGCACGTTGTACATGCGATCCAGAAAGTCCCACGCCGTGTTGTGCTTGCTCGGCTTGAGCCCGGCAAGGACGATCCGCGCGTGCCCGTCGACCCCGGTGATCGCGTCGTGCGAGGTCTTCACGAGGCGCGCGTATCCCTTGGCCGACGGTTTCCCCCTCCAGTAGTTCCCGAAGTTCGGCTCGTTCCAGATCTGCCACGCCCTGATCGGCTGGGGTTTTGCGGTGCAGGAGCACTGCATGTTGAAGATGCTGTATCCGATTTTGCTGCCCGACCAGTAGCTCCCGCCGGGCCCGTAGCGCTCGACCGCGGCTTTGAGGAACCGCTTCCAGCCGGTCCTCTTCCTCCCGCTGCGCGGCGGAGAGTTGGGGCTCGAGGCGAGCCAGCTCGGGGTCCCGTACATGAAGGGCAGCGTGCCGATGCCCTGGGCGGCCAGCTTGCCCACGATGTCATCGCTGTGCGACCAGTCGAACGGGCCCCGGTGTGGCTGCACCTGGGACCAATTCAAGGCGAAGCGGTATGAGCTCACGCCCGTGTTCACCATCCTGCCCGCGTCGTCCACTTGAACCGGGGCGCCCTCGACCACCCCGAAGAAATCCTTCGGTGTCTTGGCCGAAGCCGTCGAGGCTGCAACGACCACGGCCAGCCCGGTTACGAGCGCGATCAACGCACGCCTTGTCAGCATTGAACTCCGTTTCATCATGTCACCCAGGGGCCGGCGGACCTGCCCCTTCCCGCGGCCCCGACTTTACTTCGCGAACCGCTTGTACGCGTAATAGGACGGCTTCGGCGAGCCGTCCACGTTCAGGAGCCCGGCCGACTTGCAGAAGTCGCAGCTTGCGCTCGCGAAGTTGCCGCCGTCGCGCCAGCTGAACCAAAAGAGGCGTCCGATGTTCCACCGCTTGCGGTTCTGGAGGATGAGCCTGAACGCGCTTTGCAGGAGCTTCTTTTGCCCCTGCAGGCCCTTATTCAGATGCGACACACTCGGCTTGCCAGAGCCCCAGCCGAGCTCGGTCATCCATAGTGGCGTCGTCGCGTCGCGGTTGCTCACCTGGGCTGCGCGCATCGCTTCCATCGCCGCCTTCAGCACCTTGATGTTGTCGGGATACGGGTGAAGCGCGGTCGCGTCGAAGGCCTTCTTGATCCCATGCACCTCGTACATGCGATCGAGGAAGTTCGGTGCCGAGTTACGCGCACCCTTGGTGGGCTTCAACCCGGCGAGGACGATCTTCGCCCCCCTGTCCTCGCCCGCGATCGCGGCGTGTGAGGTTTCGACCAGGTGGGCGTAGTCCGTGGGGGAGGGGCTTCCCTCCCAGTAGTTCCGGAAGTTCGGCTCGTTCCAGATCTGCCAGTTCCGGATCGCAACCGGCTTCGCGAACAGCCCGAACTCAAGGTGATACGGACTGACGGGGCCGGCCCAATAGACACCGCCTGGCCCATAGCGCTGAACGGCTGCCTTGAGGAACGCCGCCCACATCCTCTTCTTCCTGCCCTTGAGCGGCGCCGCCTTGGGGCTCGGATCGAGCCAGCTCGGAGTGCCGTAGATGAATGGCAGGGTGCCGATGCCGTTCGCGGCCAGGCTCCCGACCACCTCGTCGGTGTGGGACCAGTCGAAGGTGCCGGCGCTGGGTTGCACCTGCGACCACCGGATGGCGGAGCGATAGGAAGTCACCCCCGCGGTTGCCATCTTGCCCGGATCGTCCGCTTGAAGCGGGCCGCCCTCTACGACCCCGAAGAAACCACTCGGAATTGCGGCCGAAGCCGAAGGCGCCGCGAAGGCCATAACCAGGATCGCTCCAATGGCGAGCGCGTGACGTTTCATCTTGCCTCCCTCCTATCCCTAGCCAAATACCGTTAGCCGGGCGCGCGAATCGCCCTGCGACGCCGCCAGTACACCACCAAGGCGGCTGCCGCCACAGCGCCCAGCCCCCCGAACAGTATCGGGACCGCCGAGCTGTTTCCTGCGGTCGAGTCGGTCCGCGCGCCGGGACCCTGCAGCCCGGGGTTCCCGGCCCCAGCGTTGTGGTTCCCCTGACCGGCCGCGTTCAGCGGCGGCGGCGCGTACTGGTCCTGGGCCGGCGCGTCCCCGAGCGCTGCCCCAGGCGCCACGAGAAGGGCCAAGGCGCAGGCGGTCAATGCCACCCGGCGCCGAAAGCCCGCCCGCCTAGACTGTGCGTCCGTTTCGATCCGTGCCATCCGAAGCGTAGAAGGGTAGCGGTGAGGAGGCAGACGCGGGCAATCGATTTCGTCAGACACGCGACGCCCGCCCTCGTCGCGGCTGCATATGCGGCGCTCGCGTTTGCGGATGGGGGTTACTCGCAGGAGTTGATCGCCGGCGCAACCCTCGGGGTCTGGCTTGCTGTCGCGATCTGCGTCGCCGGTGGCCTCCGCCCGTTCCTGCCCTTGCCAGTGCCCGCGCTAGTCGCGGGTGCCTGTCTTGCCGCGCTCGGCGCGCTGAGCGCTCTCTCCATGCTGTGGGCCGACGACGCCGGGCGCGCCTTCTTCGCAGTGGTTCGGGTAGCCGGCTATCTCGGGCTCTTTGCGCTCGTTGTGGTGGTCTCACGGACGGGTGGGATTCGAGCGTGGCTCGGCGGCCTTGCACTCGGTCTCGCGATCGTCTGCGTGGCGGCACTCGCGACGCGGTTCGATCCGTCGCTGTTCGGAGGCGGCGACAGATCGCTGAGCCAGGCACTGCCCTCCTCGGTCGGACGACTCAGCTATCCGATCGGCTACTGGAACGGCCTCGCCGCCTGTCTGGCGATCGAGGTCGTGCTGCTCCTGTGGTGGGGTACGCACGCGAGGGCGCGGCTGGCCCGCGCCCTCGCGGTTGGCCTGGTGCCGCTGCCGCTTCTGGCCATCTATCTGGCCTCCTCCCGAGGGGGCCTTGGCGCGGCGCTCACAGGGTTCGTCGTCCTGGTGGCGCTCGGGCGCGAGCGGGTGAGCTTGCTCGGTGGCGCGCTGCTCGCAGCGGCCGGCGGAACGGTGCTCGTCCTCGTTGCCCACACCCAGGACGCCTTCCTCCAAGGCGTTGGGAGTTCGAGCGCCCACACACAGGGCCTGAAGATGTTCCTCGTCGCGGTGGTCTGCGTGGTGGCGGTCGTACTCACCCGCCACCGGCTTGACGATCCGTTCGCACGCATGCGCTCGCCCGCGATCCGCTGGCGACTCGTCGTCCCCGTCCTCGTCGTGGCGGCGGCGATCGCAGTGGTGGCGGCCCACCTCCCCGCGCGCGTGCACGAGTTCTCCTCCGTCTATGGCGATGGAGGTGTCGGAGCGCGACAGGGGCACTTGACCAGTGCATCAGGCAGCGGCCGCTATCAGTTCTGGCAGGCGGCCATCGACGCCTTCGCCAGCAGTCCGATCAAGGGCATCGGGGCGGGCAATTACGAGCTCTACTGGAATGCTCATCCTGAGGCGCCGCTCTGGATCGTCAACGCTCACTCCCTTTACCTCGAGACGCTTGCCGAGCTCGGGATCCCTGGCCTTACCCTGGTGCTCGGCTTGTTCGGCGTAGCAGTCGTCTCGGGCCTGCGACGAATCCGCAGCGCGATGCAAGTCGAGCTGGCGGCGGCACTGGCCGTGCTCGCCGCGGGAGCGGTGTCAGCGGGATTGGACTGGACCTGGCAGCTGCCCGCGGCCTTCGCGCCGGTGGTGATCGCTGTCGCTCTATTGACGGGGCCGGCCACCGCGGATGCGGCTACCACCGAGGAGCGATCGGTCCACGCACGCGTTCGCCGCCTGGCGATCGGCGCGGCGACGGCCTCGATCGGCTGGGCGTCGCTCTGGGCCGCGGGTGTCGCCCTCGCGACCGATCTGAAGCTGAATGCGAGCCAAGAAGCCGCCGAGCAAGGGGAGCTCGCCGGCGCCGCAGACGACGCCCGCGATGCGGCCACCCTGCAGCCGTGGTCTCCCGAGCCCCGGCTTCAGCTCGCCCTCGTCGAGGAGCTGGCCGGCAGCTTGAGGGCTGCCCAGGGCGCCGCCATCGAGGCGATCGACCGCGCCCCTCACGATTGGCGATCGTGGGCGGTTGCGGCTCGAATAGACGAGGAGCTGGGTGAGCGAAAGGCGGCGAAGGAGAGCGGCGCCTTCGCGGACGGGCTCAGTCCCGCCCCCTTGCCGGCGGGCATTCTGAAGCCGGCGCAAGGCTGGCGTTGATCGCGGGAGCCCCCGGCGTCGCGTCTATCGAATATGCTCAAGGGGACCGCAGCGGTCCGGACGGGGACAGGGCGTCCGCCGGGCAGCTTAGGGGTTGCCATGGGTTCCGGTAAGGGGTTGAGCCAGCAGACAGAGGCGGCGGGAGGACGCACGGCGATTGCATCTCGAGAAGCGCTCGCAGGGGCGGAGTTCGGCCAAGCGGACCAAACTGCGTCGAGACCGGATCGTCGGCGATTTCGGAGGCGTGCCATCGATCGCTTCTGGCGGGACGTCAGGCGGCGGCGAATGCTGGCGATGGCGGATGTCGCCGCCGCGGCCATCGCAAGCCTCGTGGTTGGCGCCTCCACGACCGGCGGGCTGTGGGCCTTGGTCGTGCTCCCAGCCTGGCTCGTCGTCGCCCAGGTGCTCGGCCTGTACGACCGAGACCAACGCGCGCTACGGCATCTCACAATCGATGAGTTCGGCACGATCGCGGCGTGGGCGGCGATTGGCGTGGCGATCGTGGGCATCGTGTTGCCCCTGACGCCAGCCGGGCAGGTCGGCTTCGGCGCGCTCGGCCGTGCGTGGCTTGCGGCTACGCTCGCAGGGAGCCTCCTGCGCGCCGTCTCGCGGTGGATTTGGCGCCAAATTACTCCGCCGGAGTTGACCGCGGTGCTCGGTGAAGGAGAGCTGGCCGCTGCGGCCCGCCGCAAGGTCGAGCTGTTCGGAGACATGCATCTGACCGTTGTCGGCGATGGCGGCGTCTCGCTCGCCGAATCGAATCACGACCGCGTCGCATCGCTGCACGCGCTCGTCCGAGGGTTCGACCGGATCATCGTCGCCACCGAACAGATCGACCCCGAGTTGATCGGGCAGCTGGCCGGAATCTGTCGCGAGGAACAGGTCAAGCTGAGCGTCGTCTCGCCGCTTCGCGGCAGTGCGGGCGCCGCGCCGAGGCTCTCGGAGCTCGCGGACTTGCCCGTGCTGGAGTACGACACCCGCGACCCCTCCCGCTCGACAATCCTGCTGAAGCGTGTCTTCGACCTCGTCGCGTCGGTTCTCACACTGGTCCTCACCGCTCCGCTGCTGGGCGTGATCGCCGTCGCGATCAAGCTCGACAGCCCGGGCTCGGTCATCTTCTCTCAGCGCCGCGCCGGAAAGGGGGGAAAGCCGTTCCGCATGTACAAGCTGCGCACGATGACCGCGGACGCCGAGCGTGCGCTGGCGGAAGTGGTCGTGCTCGAGGACTTGCCGGAGCCGATGTTCAAGCTGCGTCGCGATCCGCGGGTGACCAGGGTGGGCCGCTTGCTGCGCCGATTCAGCCTCGATGAGCTCCCTCAGCTCGTCAACGTGCTGCGGGGTGAGATGAGCTTCGTCGGGCCGCGCCCTGAGCAGATCGAGCTCGTGGAGCTCTACCGACCCGAGCATCGGTTCCGCCTCGACGTCAAGCCGGGCATGACCGGCCCGATGCAGGTCCACGGTCGGGGCGAGCTCAACTTTGCGGAGCGCCTGGCCGTCGAGCTCGACTACGTGGAGAACCTCTCGTTCGCTCGCGACATGCGGATCCTCATGCAAACGGTGCCGGTGGTGCTGCGCGGCACAGGCGCCTATTAGCGCGCCCGCCACGGTCATAGTGCCGACCCTGAGCGGCGACCGAGTCGGGCCGTTGCTGCGGTCGCTGGCCGTAGACAGGCCAGGCGAGTTTCAGGTGCTCGTAGTCGACAACGGCTCGCGGGATCCCGGAATCGACCGGGCGGTCGCGGAACTGAACGATGCCGAGGTCATCCGGCTGGAGTCGAACGCTGGATTCTCACGCGCGGTCAACCTCGCCGCCCAGCGAGCACAGGGCGACGCGCTTGTGCTGCTGAACGACGACTGCGTCTGCGACCCAGGATTCGTGGGCCGGATCGTCGCCGCCTTGGAACCCCGAGCCGGGGTCGTGATGGCGGCCGGTGTGATGCGGGACGCGTGGGACCGGTCCCGGATCGACACCGCTGGGCTCGAGCTGGACCGAACACTGCTCGGGTTCGACTACCTGAACGGCGAGCTGCTGGCGCGCCTCGATCAGGGCGTTCCAGACCCGGCGGGCCCGTCGGGCGCCGCCGCTGCCTTCGATAGGGAGGCGTTTCTCGACGTCGGCGGCTTCGACGAGAACCTCTTCGCCTACTGGGAGGACGTGGATCTGGTGCTGCGCATGCGATGCCGGGGGGCGACGTGCAGGCTCGCGGCGGGCGCCCGCGGTGACCATGCACACTCGGCGACCCTGGGATCGGGCTCGGGCCGAAAGGACTATCTCATGGGGTTCGGGCGTGGCTACCTGCTTCGAAAGTGGGGGGTGCTCTCGCCGCGGAGACTGCCCTCCGTGCTCGTTCGCGACCTGGCGATCTGCGCCGGCCAAGCCGCGATCGATCGCAGCCTCGCAGGTGTGCGCGGGCGGGTCGATGGCTGGCGGCGGGCACCGCGCGGGAGGAGCTACCCGTCCGCCGCGCTTCCGGAGTCGATGCCCACGCTTGGCTCCACGCTGGCGCGGCGCTGGCGCCGCCGGGCACGCCTGCGGGAGCGGAGCCTCGAATAGATTGTCTCGACTGTGACGTTCCCTTCCTCGGCTTCAGCGGCGGGACGAGTCGAGGCGTCGGATTCGCGGCTCGACGTCCGCATCGACACCAGGCTTCCGAAAAGCCTGCCTCCCGGATGCAGGACAACGATCTTCATCCTCGGCTCATGCTTTCACCGCGATCTCCGCATTCGCCGACTCGAGATCCTGGTTGACGGTGCCGCCGTCGACGTCACAGCGCACGGGATGCCTCGCGTCGACCTCTACCGGGCCCTTCACCCATCCACCGCTCCCGGAGCCGCAGGAGCGCTCGAGCGGGACGGCGACTCGCCGGAGGATCCGAACGTCCGCAGCTACAGGAGCGGGTTCTGGGCCACGGTCCCGGTCCGGGCTCCGGATGACAGGAAGGCCGAATTGGCCGTCAGGGCGATGCTCTCCGACGGCGCCGTCGTCGAGGCCCCGCTCGGCGCGATCGAGATAGAAGGGGAAAGAGGCGCCGCAGATGGCAGCCTCCAGGACGTCGGGGGAGCGAGGGTCGCGATCGCGATGGCCACATTCGATCCGGATGTGGAGCTGTTTCGCCGCCAGGTCGATTCGATCCGCGCGCAGACGATGGAGGACTGGATCTGCGTCGTCAGCGACGACTGCACCCCGCCGAGGGCGTTCGAGGAGATGCGCTCGGTGTGGGAGGGGGATGACCGGTTCGTCGTCTCGAGATCCGAGACGCGTCTTGGCTTCTACCGCAACTTCGAGCGGGCTCTGGGGCTGGTGCCTGGCTCGCCTCCCTTCGTGGCGCTGGCCGACCAGGACGATCGCTGGTATCCGGACAAGCTCGAAACGCTGCTGGCCGGCCTCGGTGACGCGCAGCTCGTTTACAGCGACCAGCGCGTCATCGACACCGGGGGACGCGTGATCGCCGATACCTACTGGGTCGAGCGAAGGAACAACTTCACCGATCTGGCTTCGCTTTTGATCGCCAACACGATCACCGGCGCGGCTTCCCTGTTTCGGCGGGATCTGCTCGATCTGGCGCTGCCGTTCCCCGATCCGCCGGGTACCCAGTACCACGATCACTGGTTGGGCCTGGTGGCCCTGTCGACAGGGACGATCGCCTACGTGGATCGACCGCTGTACGACTACGTTCAGCACCGGGGAGCGACCCTCGGGCACCTCGCCGCCAACGTCGGCGGCTTCTCCTGGGATCCGCGCATCCTCATGGCGCGCCTGCGGCGGGGCGAGTGGATGCAGGTCGTATCCGGGTGGCGGGCGGCGTACTTCTTC